>OGVU01000020.1_pt1 | contig 19969 bp, 22 predicted proteins | sample 1575861 | NCBI WGS metagenome assembly OGVU01 (sample SAMN07581532, study PRJEB24739) | freshwater metagenome | place: Singapore | collected 2015-01 | reverse complement strand
GGTTAAAGACGATGGCATTGATAAAGAGAGACCGGAGTTTTGACGACATCCTAAACGATGTTGTTATGAATGATCTCCCTGTAAAGTTTATAGCAACTATAAACGTGGTCCTAAACAACGGCACTTCAATTGTGTTCGAAGGCGCAGACTTAGAAGGTCTCGACGACATTGACACAATACTAAAATCGGAAGAGCTACAAGAATACAAAGATATGATTGTCGACGTCCAAATAACTATGGATAGCGACTTACTAAAGAAAAGCGTAACCAAGCACGTTGCAGGGTTACTAGCAAAACACTTCGGCGAGGAAAAATGAAGGCTATTTTTGCAGTCGATTCTAATGGCGGAATCGGCAAAGACGGTACATTGCCGTGGCCAAAAAACAAAGAAGACTTTGCCTGGTTTAAACAACACACACTAGGCAAAACAGTAGTAATGGGACGCAAGACTTGGGATGATCCTGCTTTCCCCAAGCCGTTACCTAATCGAACAAACATCGTAGTCACTAGTAATCCCATTGACATACCCGGTGTTATTACAGTACAATCAATAGACGATCCTGCTATACCTGCAGATGCAGTAGTAATCGGCGGTGCTCAATTGATACAGTCGTTTATCGACAGGATAGACACTGTGTACGTTACACGTTTTTCTAGTGACTATCAATGCGATACTTTCATTGATACAGAAACTTTGCTAGATAATTTTACGTTTAATGAATGTACCGTAAAAGCAGAGCTCGCATTTGAGACTTGGTTAAGATGCAACAATACTTAAAAGATTTACAATTTATATTAGATAACGGTGTAGAATCAAAAGACCGTACAGGCACTGGTACTATCAGCGTGTTTGGTATGCAAAGCCGCTATGACCTAACTAAAGGCTTTCCTGCTGTTACTACAAAGAAGCTAGCGTGGAAAAGTGTAGTGTCAGAGCTACTATGGTTTATCGAAGGTAGCGGTGACGAACGCAGACTAGCAGAAATACTACACGGCACCCGAGATGATACAAAATCTACTATCTGGACTGCTAATGCACAAGCAGACTATTGGACACCTAAAGCCGAGTACCCGGGCGACTTAGGTCGCGTATATGGCGTACAGTGGCGCAGATGGCGAGCAATTAATAACGTGCAAGAATCTGTGATTAAGGACGATTTCGGAACCACTTATAAAGTACAGGGCGGATTCCAGTGTAAAGAAGTCGACCAACTAGCAAACCTAATACAACGAATCAAGTCTAATCCCGAAGACAGGCGCCATATTATATCTGCCTGGAATCCCGGCGAACTAGATCAAATGGCGCTGCCTCCTTGCCATAGTTTTGCACAATTCTATGTACGCAACGGAAAATTAAGCTGCCAGATGTATCAACGTAGTGCAGACTTCTTCCTAGGTGTTCCGTTTAACATTGCTAGCTACAGCCTGTTTACACATATGATTGCTCAAGTGTGCGATTTAGGTGTAGGCGAGTTCGTCCATACCATTGGCGATGCACATATCTACTCCAACCACGTAGAGCAAGTTAAAGAACAACTGTCACGAGAGACACTGGCTTTACCTACGCTAAAACTAAATCCTGCAATTAAAGACATTGACGGATTTACTATGGCAGACATCGAGCTAGTGGGCTATCAATCTCACGGTGCTATCAAGGCTGCAATGGCAGTATGACCTATAGCGTAATTGCAATTAACAAAGAAGATCCAGATCACTATAGGCTAGTTTCTGGATTCTGTAAAACCATAGAAGCAGCAGAGCCTAAACATCCTGCTGCTTCTAATATGAAGTACACCGACTGGGAAAATAATCCCGCTAGTGTACTTTTTTTGCTTTATAACGAGCAGCGACTTGTCCCGCCAACTGGGCAATACTTTGTACTATGCAACGATATGCAGACTATATCTGCTAGTGGCGTATACATAAAAGATTCCACTGCAATTCTTTTAGTTAGAACTTGGACGCTGAAAGAGTTCAGAACACAATACCTGTTACACGAATACTTGTTGCCCAAGCAGCTAGAATGGGCAAAAGCAAATGGTGCCACTCGTGCAATGATTACAGTTAACGAGTACAATCGAGGTTTGCTTACTATATTCAAACGTGCAATGAAAAGTGAGCACCACCCGATGAGCAAGTGGTATAAAAACGCTACAATAAACGACGAACCGGAAATGATTCAACATACACTACAATGGACAATAACTTTTGCTCTAGATTAAGAAAAGCCAAGTTATTGCATCTATAAATAAGTGTATGTTTAATGATAACGTAATAGATGTCGAATCTTATCCTATAGTTTTCGACAAGCTGAAATTAAAAATGGAACTAGGGTTCTTGCTTAAAAAGTACCCTTGGCATCCTCACAGCAATCAGTTAAGCCTAGTGCATACAGGCGAGTATGATGATCCTGCTGATCAAATATACGATGGTATAGGCAGTATTATCAAGCCGGGACTTGATAACAGACTTAATCGTGTATATCAAGAGGGTAAAGAAAAAGAAAAATTTACCCACTTGCACCCTGCTGTAAAGAATACATATTTTGAATTTGTAATTAACAAAGTTAGAGAATTTAGCACAAAGCCTATAGGCAGAATTAGGCTAATGATGCTTAAATCTAAAACCTGCTATAGCTGGCACAAGGACGATGATCTAATACGTTATCACGTTCCTATCATTACAAATCCTAGATGCTTCATTGTAACTGAACACGGGTTATATACTATGGAGACTGAAGGTAAGCTCTACAGTTTAGTTTCAACTGCGATGCACACTGCAATGAACGCTAGCCAGGACGACCGGGTACACTTACTATTTGACACGATATGAAATATTTTAAATTTATAGGTAACATTGATGTTACCGCTGCTTTGCAAGAAGTCGAACAACAAAAAAGTATGTTCGCACCGCATACCCCGAAGCCCGAACAAAGTCCTCCTCTGCGTGAAGGCAGATCAGTGCATTTACGAATACACGACCATTCAAAAAAAGTAGCAGACATTTCCGACTTTAGAGGTGCAAAGGAAATGGCAGACAAGATGCTAGATGCAATCGACAGTCCTCTTATGCCATTGTTCCCTGAGTGCAAAAAATTAATAGACTTAGCAATGACTATGGTGCCCGAAGGTAGTATACTAGGTAGATGCTATATTGCTAAAATGATTCCTGGAGGTAATGTGTACCCGCACATTGACCCGGGTAGGTACTTTGACATACACGACAGATATCATATCGTTTTACAAACTAACACCGGTGTCAGTTTTAGCTGCGGGAAAGAGGAAGTCCCAGGGGATGTTGAAACAGTTCGATTTGAAGCAGGCGAGTTATGGGTGTTCAATAACAAAGTAATGCACTGGGCTTCTAATAAAGGAGATACAGATCGCATTCATATTATAATGGACGTTAGAAATGATAAGCTACAATTCAATTAATCAATATTTAGGTGCTAGGTTGTCTCTGTCATATGAAGATGCGATGGCTGCTAGTAACGAAGAGCTACGAGAGATGCTGTTTACGCATAAAGTCCTAGTATTCGAAAACTGGAATAATCTACTGCCCAGACAAGTCACAGAGTTTAGCAGAAAGTTCGGGCAAGAGTGGCCTGCACGTTGGTATGCTGACCATAGGGAAGCTGCAAGGATAGATGGACTAGGCCGTGCTTACACTGACTATACAGACAAGAGTTATGCTAGATTATTTTCAGGAATTCCGTGGCACGTTGATATTGCAAACGAACCGGGCAAGCCTAGATATCCTGCAAGAATATTATATTGTGTTGCAACTCCTACTCATTTCACAGGGTTAAGCACAGATGTTAGTAGTATGGCAGCGGCATACAATAACCTATCTCCTGACGAGAAAACATTGTTTGATAATGCTTACTTAATATATCAAAGTTGGCAACAACCAGGTACCTACATTAAAGAATTACCCGCAGTAGAAATACATCCATATACTAAAGAAAAATTCCTTCGACTAAATGCAGTTAGTCAAGAAAATGGATGGATTCGAGGTTGGTATACTTTAAATCCAGATGGTACTAAAAAGCATTTAGACAACGAGGTACTTAAAAAATATGTTAAAGACTTAGGTGATAAGTATCAGTATGTACACAACTGGAAAGTAGGAGACTTGATTATATTCGATAACTGGGCAACTATGCACAGAAAAGGCGAAGGCGAAGTATTTGAAGATAGTACAGGTGTTAGAAAGTTTATAAGAATTTCAATTGATACAAAAATAGACCCAGAATTTAACTATGGTAACACTGACACAAAATAATCATTTTCATTGGACATATAATGATGTTCCGTTTGCTAATCGAGTATACGACTCTGATAAGTTTAAAATGCACTGGGACAAAGTTTCCAGAAAGCCAAAAGATTTTAAACTAGAATGTTTAGATGTTGTAAGCAAAATAAAAGACACATATCCTAACGAACAATTTAGTATATTCTTTAGCGGAGGAGTAGATAGCGAAGTATTAGCCCAGAGTTTTTTACTAGCAGGTGTGCCTTTTGTCGCCGACATATTAAGGTTTAAAGACGGATACAACGATCACGATATCAAATACGCTATAGACTTTTGCGAGTATTATAATGTAAAATACAGAGTACACGAAATAGATATTGTAGAGTTCTATAATAGCAAAGAGTACTTGCCAATTGGTATTAAGTATCAAAGCACACAAATAGCTCAGATACAGTTAATATGGCTAATGAACAAGATTAATGATGCTGTTCCTGTATTAGGAACAGGAGAAGTATTCTTTGAACAGAAATTCGATTATGCTGCTTTTTTGAAAAATCCTCAAGAAAGAAATACTCGCTGGTTCTATTACGTTAGAGAAAATAATGATTTAAGTGTACCAAAGTATGCACACATAAATCAGCGTCCTGTAATTAGCGAGTTCTTTAGTTATACTCCTGAGATAATGCTAAGTTATGCTATAGACCCACTAGTAACAAAATTGGTAACAAACCAACTAGTAGGTAAAAGAAGTGTGCAGGCAATTAAAAAAGAAGTATATGGACAGCATTTTTTATTAAAGCCCCGTCCTAAGTTTCACGGTTACGAAACATTGAAGTTATTAAATTTCAATGCTAAACAAGAAATGCAACAAATTATCCCTTATAACGATAATATGTTCCAAATTTACGTTAAAGATTTTGTAGAGTCATTGCAATGATAGTAAAACAATTAGACATCAGTTATCTTGATCAAATTAACATAATGAATCAAGACAAAACTACATATGCAGGTGTAGACCTAGATAAAATGCCTTGGTACAAACCTCACTTAGAAATAACAAAAAGCCATACGATGGTTAATTATTATCTAATGGAGGACAATCCTCATTTTAAAATGTGGGGCTATGTTGACGAAAATACAGATAAATTGTATAGCTGTATGACACAATATTTTAGCCCCGATACTAATATGTGGTACATTCAAAAAGCACTTACTAATCGAGCAGAAAGATGCGAAAGTGCAGGTAATATGAACGGTCTAGTAGAAGTAATGGAACACGCGATTAGTTATGCCGAAGAACGCTTTGTGTATCAATATATTATGGCGTATCCGTTAAAGTATTGGGAAGTTCACAAGCGCATATGGCCTAAGCACGTTAAGCAGCGACAAGAACGCTACGACAGAATTATACTAAACACTGTAACTGCGTGGACTAGACCGCCTTATCAGGACCAGTGGATGTGGCTAATGAACAGTCAACCTTGGCCAGTAGACTTGGTTGTAACTATGCAATTCTTAAAACCAGAGTACAGATTAGATCCTAGTGCAACCAAAGATAAGAATAGTAAATAAATATCAAAATAAAGAGGGCAACATATGAAATTAGGACACGCTGAAAAAATGTTTTGGCCAGTACACATACTGGCAGTTATTATGTTCGTAGTATTATGGAACTATGGCAATTTAAGTTATCTGTGGCTATGGCCCGTAGGGTGGGTGCTGATTAGCGGTCTAGGCAGTGCAATCGGTCTGCACCGTGTGCTGAGTCATAAATGTATTCCCGAGATGAGTAGCTTTACTCGAAAAGTGCTAACTATCCTAGGCTGTATGGCTGGACAAGGTAGTCCTATTTTCTGGGTAGCTCTACACCGCGGATACCATCACAGTCACGCCGATAAGCCACGTGATGTACATAGTCCTATTCACGGTAAGTGGATATCATATCTAGGCTGGATGTTCAAGCTAAAGCCTGAAGATATTAGCTTCAAATACGCTGTAGATCTACTACGTGATCCATTCCAAGTTAACGTACACAAGCACTACTACAAAATTGTTTGGGCTATTATCGCTGTTGCAATGCTAATCAATTGGGAGATTGCAACTTGCTTAATCCTACTACCGATGATTACTGGCATTCATCAAGAAGCCTGCATTAACTTATTCTGCCATATGAGCGCATTCGGTTACAGGAATCACGAAATTAATGATCAAAGCAGAAACGTTCCTCTACTAGGCTATTTTGCGTGGGGGCAGGGTTGGCACAACAATCACCACAAGCATCCAGGTAACTATAACTTTGGAGAGAAGTGGTGGGAGTTCGACCCTTGTATGATTTTTTACCCTATCCTTAAGAGGCTATAATGAGCACGGTAGACATTTTAATATTCACTGAATTCACTAACAGTCTAATCTATAGCCGTATGATAGGCGGCTATAGAATTGCAACAGAGTTAAGGAAACACGGGTACAGTGTACAAACAATCGACTTCTTAAACGATTGGACAATCGAAGAATTAAAAACTGCAATAGATAAGTTTGTAGGCGATAACACCCTATTTGTAGGATTTAGTTCTACATTGTTTGCAGTTAAAGATGAGCCTATTGGTTCAACTAACAGGCCTTATAACCTCCGACGCGACTTACGATACACAGAAGACTTTCCGTTTACTCCCGAAACTAGCAAAGAAGTTATTAGCTATATCAAATCAAAAAACTCTAACACTAAAATAGTGCTAGGTGGCGGTAAGAGTCAATATATGAGTTCTAAGTTAGTAGACACATATATTCACGGATTTGCGGATTACACCACTGTACAATACGCAAACTTATTAGCAGGCAAGCCAGCTGACATCGAGTTAGTAAAGATAAACGACAGGCAAAACCAAGTCGCTTGGAGAGAAGACAGTCCGTTTGACTTTAGACAATGCCAAACACTATGGCAAGAAAGCGATATCATCTTACCCGGGGAAGTATTGCCTATAGAGATCAGCAGGGGTTGCATATTTAAATGCGACTATTGCAGTTTCCCTATGAACGGAAAAAAGAAATTCGATTACATTAGAGATCCTATACCTCTGAGAGAAGAATTTATACGCAACTACGAGTTATTCGGAACAACAAAATATGTGTTCTGCGACGATACGTTCAACGACAGTATCTACAAAGTAGAGACATTGTACAATGAAGTATTTTCTAAACTGCCCTTTAAGATAGAATTCGTAACTTACTTAAGGCACGATTTAATATGGGACAACCGTGAGATGGCTGACTTACTAAAAGAGTCCGGCCTGCGTACAGGTGTGTTTGGTATCGAGACATTGAATCACCAAAGCGCAAAAGCTGTAGGTAAAGGTATGCACCCTGATAAAATTATCGAGCTGTTACATTGGCTACGAGAAGATAAATGGGGCGATGAAGTTTTAACCAACAGCGGTTTTGTTATTGGACTACCGCACGAAACAGAAGCAACTGTTAATAGCTGGATGTCAAAAGTAATGGATGATAAATTCCCGCTACACGGCTTTAACGTAGAGCCGTTGGGACTTAACCTAAGCGACAAAAAGCTGTGGAAGAGTGCGTTTGAAACAAATGCTGCTGCACACGGATATAAGACTGACTCACTAAAGTTTAACAACTCATTCTTTAGATGGAGTAACTGGAATTCAGGGTCAATGAACTTAACTACTGCGTGGAGCATTGCCGACAGGTATGCAACAGAAGCAGTATTCTCCGGAAGAAATAAAATTAGCGGATTCCCATTTATGATTTGGCAAATGGGCACAGGATGGGACACAAATAGTCTACGAGGAAAGCCTATGAAAGATGTAGGCGGAGACTTTTTAATCAAAGCAAAAACTAATTTAACTACTGAATACAAGAACAGGATGCTAAAATAATGTGGGTACACGTACTATGTAATGCACTAAACAGAGTGCTAATGGTTCACAAAGAAAAGAAACACCTTTACTTTGTTAACGAGAGTTTTGTAGACTCTAACGTCTTTACTTCAAATGTAGCTGATGCAGACTACGACAAAGTAACTGCAAGGCCATATGACTGGGTTCTAGTGGGAGATAAATTAGAATACAGGCCTTTAGTGGACAAGGAGCTAACTGCTATTCAAGCATTAGTAAACCTAGTTGACCACAAGCGTTGGATTTATTTCGAAATACTTAATAGAATTAATCTAGCACGTGCACGATACGAAGAACTTAATACTCTACAATTAGAAACATATAGGGCAAAGTACGAGCAAGCTGTATTCTTACAAAAGAATGATTACGACATTAGCGCATACAACAATGCTCCAATGGTAGTAGACTATGCAGAACTAGATAACTGTAGTGTAAAGCAGGCAGCGGAACAAATTATACTGAAGCACCAGCTATATATAGATATGCTAACAAAAACAGAGTTCTTTAGAATGAAGTTTTTGCGTAAGCTAAAAGAATTAAATGATGTAGAATCTATCAAGGGTCTACTAAATGAAATTCACCGAGACACATTCTTAAACATTCTGCTATGAAAAGCCTAATATACTATCATCAGTCTGATATCTACACAGACGAGAATATACGCAAGTATCCTCAACTAGAAAACTACAAGACGTTTTCTCAGGCAATTAACACAGGTATTGCAGTAGTAGATAGGTCAGGCACTATTGATTTACCATACAGGACTACTAACTTATATCCATTCCCCGAGTGGAAAACATTTACAAAGACTTTCGAAGAATTATCAATTGAGCGTATTCTAGAAATAGAGCGACAAATACTAGCAGACCCCGATACCCAACCTGTGTTAATGTACAGCGGCGGCATCGACAGTACTATGGTTGCTTGCTTGATACATCAATATTGCAGTAAAGAGTTTAAGGAACGCCTATTAGTAATATTAAATGATGCTAGTATCGACGAAGCAAAACACTTTTACGAAAACTTTATCAAGCGTCATTTTAGACTTGCCAGCAGCAACAGATTCGAACAATACTTGAACAAAAAGTACAAAGTTATTACGGGCGAATTTAGTGATAATGTGTTTGGCAGCTTAACTTTAAAATTTAGTATCGACTACTTTGGTACAGAAGATATTATTAACAAGCCTTACCAAAACTATGCACATTTTTTCTTTAATAGAAAAATCAATAATGATACCCAGACTAAATGGTTCTTGGATCAATTAGAGCAGTTAGTAAAAACTTGTCCTTTTGAAATTAAGACTTGGGCAGATTACTTATGGTATCACAACTTTGCAATGAAATGGCAAGCTGTTGAATTCAGAATACTGAGCCATAAACAACAAGAGTTTCAACCAGACTGGGATTACTTGAATAACAACTTAATTCATTTCTGGCAAACTGAAGATTGGCAACAATGGGCAGTTAATAATCCTGATAAGAAAATAGGCAATACTTGGGCTAGTTATAAAGGCCCAGCCAAAGAACTAATTTACAAAGTAACCAAGGACTATGACTACTTTGTAAATAAAACAAAGTTTCCTAGCTTACCAGGAGTATTTAGGTATAGGAAAGTATATAAGGCAATAGACCAAGACCTTAACTTCCTAAATGAACTAAACTTAGACGAATATATTAAATGATACAAGGCATTAACGGCGCTCCATTTGTTGATATGACTCCTTACCTCGATGTAGGTAAATTAGAGTCATTATTCATTCCTATTGCAAGGGGATTAGCGCAGTGTGGTCCTATTCCTCCTGCATACTTTCCTAGAAAAACAAAAAATCGTTCTTATAAAGATATGAACGATTTAGGAATATGCGATGACATATCAATAAAAGAAGAATATGAAACAACTTTAAAACAGTTACGCCCTGCTCAAAAGTTAAGATTTGCAGAATTAGCAAACGGAGTTTTAGTCGGAGGTAGTCACGTATCTTTAAGATATCCAATAGAGCGAGATTACAAAGATATATTTTATCAAGATAAGTGTAAAGATAACGTTGCAGCACAAGCATTGTTTCCTGAGCTAATGAGTTTTGTTAAAACATTGCCTTTTGAAAGCATAGGCAGAATAATAATATTTGTATCAAATCCTTACATAGAAGGACAAATACATAGCGATACTCGTGACTCTAAGCCCGACTTATTTTCTCCGTTGAGTTTAGTAGATGCGTATAAAGATAATAACTTTATTTGGTTTAACCCTTCTGGTAAAAAGAATTTCTTTGTATACGACGAAGAAAAAGATTTAAAGGTTCCATTTACTAGTAAGGCTTGTTTTTTTAATACTTGGGATTTTCACGGATCCGATGCTAGTCCTATTACTACATTTAGTTTCAGGGTAGACGGTAAATTTACATCAGAGTTAAAACAAAAGCTAAAGCTATGATAAGAAAATTGACTATAGCAGACACTGATCAAATGTTGAAAGTGTACGACTCGCAGTCTTCGTTACTTAAAATAAAAAAGACTAAGCACATAGATTTACATTACAGGAAAATACTTCCGTTGTATCTAGCAAATGATATCGGTGTATCTGCTTTCGGCAACTTTAATGACAATGGCGAGTTAATGGCATTCTCTACTATTAGCACTTGGGCTATTTTACCTTTTGCTACTATAGGGTTATTCTTTGCAGATAAAAAATACATAAAACATTTGCACGAAGATAGCATAATGACTAGACTAACCGAAGCAATGATTCGTTATGCAGAATCCATTAACATTACTGCGGTATATGCTGCTGTTACCCTAAATGCTGCTGTTACCCGTGGACGCCAAAGCGTAAATTTAAAGAATAAATTGGCCGACACTCCGATGTGGGATTTTGAAAAAGACACATCTAGGTATGTTGTTACTATAGAAGAGCTCATTAAGCCATACTCTGCTAGTAAGTATGTTAATTTCAGTAAGATGCTAGGCATCTTAGAAACAAAAAATAGCGTTCCAATTCTAATTAGAAAGTGGACTCTGCTAAATAGATATAGAGATATTGATGTCGATTCTGTTCTAAGAACAAGGATAGATCAAGTATCCAACATAAATATATGATCAAAGGAGACATTTATGTCAGTTAAATTAGTTATTGTTACTTCACGTCCAAGTGCCGATGTGCCTTGGTTTACAGATATCGAAGGTAATGCACAAAAGATTGCAGAAATGAAATCAAGATTAGAATCTTCACCTGGATTCATTTCTTTAGTAACAGAAGATGTTACCCCATTACAACGTAAAAAGACTATCGAATTTGCAGATGACGTTGCGTTACGTACATATGTTCTACAAAACGAACAAGACGTGCAAACACGTAGTCAGTATCGCGAAGAATATCTAGCAAAGTTCGGTTGCACTGAAGATATTTACTTAGCGTAATTATTTGTAGCCAATTACCATATACCGAGTCCAATTCATAAATTGGTACTCACCCTCGTAGAGTTTAGTAGATAAGGAAACTTGTTTACTAAACTCTTCTAACGAGTGCACACAGTTAATATGGTCAGGTGCTTCTGTCATATTGTTATTTTGCAGTATAACCAGTGTGCCTGGGTTTATCCTACTATACCAAGAATTAAAATCAGGTATGTGTTCGCATATTGCATTGATAACCGTATTGTAATTGTTGTAATCTACATTGTAGATATCTTCCACTACGGATTTAAATGTAGTTTGGCGAGCGTTTACTATCATTGCCGCACTGTTTGCGTCAACGTCTAAATCGTAGCTAGTAATAGAATCGCAGTGTATTTGTGCATCGTATAATATACGTGCCTGTGTTCCTACCCAGCCGCCCATAAGAGCAACATTACCCAGGTCTACATTCAGTTTACCTATTTCAGTAGCCATCCAATTTTTACTACCTAATTGGAATCTACTTATTGCATCTTTCCAGTTGACTCCGGGGTGTGCTTCTATTGCTTTAATTAAATCATAAACAAACGCAGAATTCACTACATCAAACTTTTCTAGTAGTTTCAAATAGTCCAAGCTAGAATCAAAATTCTTTATATTAAGTAGTTGTTGCTTAACGTGGTCGCTATCAGTATAGTCTAAAATAAAGTCGAACAACTTATCGCTGTCTATAGACGTTTTAAGGTTATAAATCAAGTCTTTTGCGTCTGGTATTAAGGCCATAAGTACCCAGAACACGTGGTCATAGTTCTTATTGTTGCCTAGATAGCAGATGTTATTATAATCTTCTAAAGTGAGAAGGTTTTGTGTTGCAGTACGATGCTTACTGTATATTCCCAACTTAGCCAATAGAGCAATTAAACTATGGGTAGCAGGGTCATTTACGTAATCGGATATAGCATCAAACAGTTCTACATCTTTAATGCCCAGTGTATATCCTTCTAGACCATAAGCAAAGCCTTTAGCAGTTGTTGTCATATGCTTCCTTAAACCTTGCTGCTAGCCAGTCGTAGTCATTTAGCAAGTGTAACTCTTCAGGATTATTCTGCGCCCATTCTTTACCTGCAAGTGCACCTTTAATTGCCCACTCACCGTACGGCTTATCGGCTCCTTGTGTAGTCCACACCTCTAGTCTACGCACTGTTTCGCTGTCGACTTGATTTGGAATTACTTTAGCTGCTAACTTAGCACATTCACGGAAAGCACTGCGCCAGGTTGTTTCTTCATTGTAGTTAAATGCTGTTTCGCATACTAGCTTGTTAATGACTTTAAACTTGTTGTTGAACGTAGTAGAGAAGTCAACTGTCCAAGTAGTTGCGCCGAGTAGTTGATGCCTGTTAAACAATTTGATGGCGCCATAGCCGTACTCCAGTCCGTTAACAGGGTTACGGCTTTTCCATACGTGCACGTTATTTCTATCTGCCCATAACGGGTGATGTAAAAATACTTTAGCATCTAGTACACAGCAGTCGGCGTCTACAATAAACACCATATTAGAAGTTGCTTGCCTTGCTGCTTCTATGTGTGCTGCTGCAATACCTTTAACACCATTTACACGTTTAGCAGTAGGAACAATCTTTAATAGCTCTGCATAGTGTGCATCTGCGTAAGGTTCATTGTTGCTTAAAAAGACTACATCAAAGTCATCTTCCTGTGCGCCACTACTAGATACCTTAACTGCTTTTAATATATCAGTGTCTGTTATGCTGCGATTAGGCAAAAGGTAACAAGCACCGTAGTCGATAAACTCTCCTCGAGGGTCACGCAGGCCAAATACGTGTACTTTCTTTTCGTTACCAATGCTTGGCATAAACTTAGAGTTCCAGTGTTCGTCAAATCTAAATCCTTGTGCTAGTTTCCAATACAAAGGTGCATCCCCTTTGTCGACTGGCCAGGCAGGAACTTTAGGCTCTATGTAACCGTGATGGATAACCCCTTTAGTACGTTTAGTGAACTTGGCTTTTACACCCCATACCTTTAATGTTTTGGATTTATACCAAACGTGCTCATACCACATTTCACTGTAAGAAGGCTTGAACGTTTCTTTTACTTCGCTCCAGTCCCACAGTGCATAGTCGCTATTGTATTCTATACTTGCAGAGAACTCGGGCTTGAGCATACCCATATTAATAGGACTACCGTGGCCGTATTTTACTGCCCATATGCCTTCTTCGCCGTTAGTTAAACTAGGGTCCAAGTACCATACTTTTTCGTATCCTGTAGTTTCAGCTAGCGCATCAAAGTTAAATCCTTTGAGCTCGCAGTCCGGAATGTCAGGATTAGTTATCAGAACTTGTGCCGGCAACACTTTAACTTCCACTGTACCTATAGGATTTTCCGGGCCATATTTAGCTAGCCAGGTTCGTTCAGATGTCTTGCCCCAAGTGTTAGTGCCGTACCTAATCAGTGCATCCTCGATGTACCAAACGTGCTCATACTTTACTTTGTCTGCTGCCGGAACAAAGTTGTCAGGTATTGCGGCATATTCTTGCTCTACTACTAACGGGTTAAATGTTAACTTGCACCCTACTGTTAAAGGCACTGCTGGTTTAAATCTTCCGCCTACTTTGAGTCCCACGCTATTACTAGGAACAAGTTTAGCAATCCATACATTGTATTTTGTAGTATTGTGCTCGTCGTCTAAGTAAAAGACAGTAGTGTATTTTCCTGCACTATAGTGAACAGAGTCTAATGCTTGTTGCAGGCCCGGATATGTCACATCAGGTAACTCTGTGTTCCATTCTAGCGTGTACTTGTTTTTGACTGGAACATTTACTACTTTGATACCTTGCGGATTTTCGCAGTAATTGATATGTATTGCGTCGATTGACTTGTTGTCGGACGTTGCTGTATCAAATCTCCAGACGTGTGTATATTTTAAATCGTACGGGGCGGGCAAGTAATTAGCTACCTCATCTGGTACGTGATTGAGAAATTGATTCTTAAAGACTATAGTGCGTTTTTGATTTATAACGTGCAGTACATATGAGCTAGACTCTTTCCAGTTTAAAGGAACAAGTTTAGCTAACCAATGTGGTGTGTCTTCGTATACAAACAAATGTATTCTATCTGCTTCTATCTTAGTAGGAACAAATTTAAAATCGAAGTTTTCAAACAGTGCAGGATCAACGTCGTGGTTTTTAATCCAGACAAACTTTTTGTATTTGTTCCAGGATGCTACTTCTTTAACTGCATCTGCATCGTTAAGCCGTTTAATCTGTAAAAATTCTCTACTGGAAACTACAGGTACGTCAAATATTAGACTCATAGTATTTCTTATTCAACCAATCAAAATCGTTAATTTGTTGCAACTTATTTAAATCGTTGCCACAAGCAAGACCGAACTCTCTGCCAGCAAGTGCACCGGCAATAGCAAACTTCCCGTTAGGCTTATCTGCACCTTGTGTAGTCCATATGTCTAGTCTATATTTCGATTCATCGTTGCCGTGCATCTGGCCGCTGGCCAATTTAGCACATTCACGGAAAGCACTACGCCAGGCAGTGACTGCATCATAGTTAAAGGCTGTTATGTTGCTAATACGCTTAATGGGTCTAAATGGCATTCCTGTGCTTGTGGCCAAGTCAACTTGCCATTCAGTAACTGACAAGAGTTTGTGCTTAGGAAACAACTTAACACCGCCATATCCGTATACTAAACCATTTATAGGATTCTTACTTGACCAGCAAGTGATACACTCTGTTGCCGGAACGTTGTGATACATTTCAAACTTAGTCGGCGTATAGTTAAATTCAAAGTCATCTACAATCACTGCGTCTGCATCAACTACGTAAAAATAAGTAGTCATTGCTTTTTCGGCAGCGGCTTTGTGTGCATTTAAAATGCCCTTAACTCCGCTTACACGTTTAGCGTGTGGTGCAAATTGTAGTAAATGATCGAAGTTTGCATCTGCAAAGGGTTCGTTGTAGCTTAAAAATATTACGTCAAGCATTATAGTGTTTTGCAGTAATTATAAAAATCAATGTATTCAGGAAAGACTGCTTTAAAGTCTGTCCCGTTGCGACGGTCCATTTCGTCTACATACATTGCAAAGCTACGACGATGGCGTGCATAGTCTGCAGGGCTGTAGTGATCATCGCGGGATAGTAAATGCTGTAAGCGAACGAACTTCTGCTCTTCGTGTTTGTAAAATCCTAAGTGATGGCCGTGCACTACGTTATGCCCTAGGTTGGCTGTAACCATTGCGGTTAGTTCACTAAACTTCTGCTTTATGTCTGGTGTTGCAATCAATGCACTAAGGAATTCTGGATAACGCAAATAAGGAATATCTATTGTTAGCGGAGCCTTTACACTCTTATCTGCCCCCGTTCTTATCAATGCAGGATCTGTCTTGATAACAAGAATGTCAGATAATAGTTGTTTGTAGTTAGTAAAGCTCAACAAGTTGAACGTAGACATTATAGTAATAAAAGCGCCAGTCTCTCTTATTACTCGATTAACGTTAGCTAACCATTTGTTATAGTCTAAACCTGTTCGGATATATTCTGCGTGTGCGCCAGCAGTGTCTACACTGGTGTAAACTGTTATTCGCTTGACAAGTTTGTTATCAACAATGAACTTAACCTTGTCGATAAACTCTTGCATTAAATTGTCGGGCACTACTAGGTTGCTGTTAATAGCCAAGTCTAATTCAGGATTAGGATTCGATATGATCCAATCTAACGTTTTAAAGGTGTTCTTATTAAGTAAAGGTTCTCCGCCTGTTATCCTAAATGTATGCAGCGTAGGATACAGTTCCGGCCACCATTGCCACCAAGCGTCTATATAAGGATTGTGATCCTTAGCGGGGATAGGCATAAAGCCTTTAGACTTAATGTAAGATATATCGTTAAACTTGGAACCAGACACTTGGACTGCACCGTGGCGCTCTACGTCTTCGACCCATTTACTGCTGTACTCAGGACTGCAATAGCTGCATTTAAAGTTGCAGGTATTCCCGAAACTTACTTCCACATACGTAGGTATTGTATTAAATCCTGCAGGCTCTGCAAGTATGTCGGGGATAGTCTTATACGCCCAGGGTTCTGTGCTTTTGTAAATCCGGTCACTGTAATGCTCGCCGGGTGTGTCTTCTACACGCCAGCAGTAATCGCACTCGCTAGGGCGCTTGCCTTCTAGCATTAGTTTTCGTTGTTCTTTTTTAAAGTTAGTATTATGCAGTGCACTAGGGTTAACTTTAATTTCCTCAATAGGAATTTTATGCGTAGATGGATGGTGGCAACTATGCGTCAAGCCGTTTTGCAAGTGTATAGTAACTTGCTTCCACTTGGCTGCACAAAAGCTAGGACTAATTGCGTCAAGGCTAGCTTTTAACTTCTCTAGCCTTTCCAGGTAAATTCCCTTACTCACCGATAACGCCTTCGATTACTTGGCTTTCTTTAATCATAGGACCTAAGCGATTTGGATTAACGTAAGTTGCCTTAAAGAACTTACTGCCCATATCGTCTAAGTCTGCGATTTCTAGATCCAACTCCTGACGTAGAATATTTCCTAAGTCTACTGTAGCACGCCATAGTTGATGTTTGTTCCACTTGTGTCCTGTCTTGATGCAGGCACTATCTGTATTATCCTGGAAACGTTTTGCAATTACATCGTTCCAGTATCGATCGTGCCAATCAAAGTCTCGCACATCAACAAAGTTAAACTCATCACGTTTTAAGTTAGCTAAGTAACAACCTAGCCGAGCACCGTACATTGCCCATAGACCGTGTTTGGCATCGCGGCCAACACTAGTCCATACTAGCAGTCGTTGATAATTTTTAGGATGTACTTGTTTTTTAAGTTGTCGAGAATCAACTGTTACTCCATCCCACAATGACAACTTAACACCTTCGCGGAATCCTGCACGATATGCCTGATACGGACTTGCGTTGTTGTGTACATCACTGTAGACGTTGTTCATCTGATGATAGTTAATGTCCCAGCAGAAGTCTACTTGCGAACTAGGATTGTTACCGCTAGCAGCTTCGTGAGTTTTCATTTGCTCTACAACTACTTTCGGCCAGCACTTGATGCCACCGTTGCCGTATACTAGTCCGTTGATTACATTTTTACCTGCCCAGCTGATAACATCGAGCTCACCGAAGTGCCTGTCGTCTAGTTCTATATTAAAGAAGTCGTCTCGAACAATGTTGTCGGCGTCGATAGTAATAAATCGGTCAGTCTCTGCTAGTGCTGCTGCTGCCTTATGGCAAGCATCACTGCCCTTAACTCCGTGACTGCGTTTTGCCCAAGGAGCTTTAGTTAGCAAGTCTGCATAGTTCTCATCTGCATTTGGTTCGTCATAGCTCATAAAGACTATGTCAAATTCTGTAATTGGTATTTTCATATTGATTCTATAGAGTAGTTAATTGTAACAAAACTGTTGTCGTAAATCAATCCGACATTATCCGGTATGCTATCATAACCTATACTAAACTCTGCGCCATTGTAAATGCTAGAGTTTGGAATAGATATTTTTCCAATATATTGGCTAGGGTCGTTATTCTTAATAAGGTAAATGTTCAAGTTGTCAAAAATTTTAAACTTATCGGGGTTGCTAATATAGCTAGTTATTATCGCTCTATTTTTTGTGATTTTAATTTTGACATTGCAATCGTTTGATGTTGCTTTTCTTGCAGAATGAATAGTCAATTTAGAGTTAGACTTATACGGAGGCTTGGTATCTAGCTCATTGAATACCCATCCGTAAGAAACAAATACCTTTTTAGTTAGGAATTTGATTTTACTTTTTAATGCACTTGACCACCAAGGGGTTTGTATACGCACGTGGCCGACTTGTAATAACTCTATCATTGAGCATTTTAATTTTCCATATAACTTGTTAGGGTCATTAATGTCTACAGCCCATATTTCTAAATAAGAAACATCGCTAGCTAATGTGCCTGTTGCATTAACAATGCTACCTAATGCCGATTGGTATAGACTAATTTCGATTGTTTTATCTAAGTTGAATATAGATAATAGTACTTGCACATTAGAGTCAAACTCGGCTAATTCTTCTATTTGCTGTAATACATTATCGTTTCTAAGTTGACGTATAACATTACCTTTATAGGTAACATTCATTGCTTCTATTTTCTTATCGTATGCAACAATGCAATGATTTAATTTTATTTTCTTAGATTGTATGTCAGATATCACAGGATGAGAAGTATCTACTTCAATAAATGTTCCTGCTTCTTTAGGAGCAAATATTACATCAGTTACTGCACCATTATCAGAATTGTAGTAAACGTATACTCGCTTAGATTTGCGAGCACTTGTTTTAATTATCGACGACATACTTCGTTAATCCTTTGCAGATATTCTTTTGCAGGGAAAGCAGAAGTTAAATGCACAATACCTTGTTGTATATAATTTTCTACTTTAAATTTAGATTCGTCTGTTACCCAAAAGCCTAAATAAGAAAACCAATCCATAGTAGCACTGCTTTTAATAAACAAGTTATTAGGCTGTCGTGATAGGTTATTAAACACGAATGCAGTTTGTGCTACCGGTTCGTCTTCCAAATATACAGCCATACTCATTATAGTATTGAATGCTAACTTTAGTCCGTTCTCTAGATTATACTCTTTTGCTATATTGTTTTTATATATTTGCCAATTTGAATATACGTGCTTGGCACGTGCAATAACCCGTTTAGTATTCTCTGATTTATCAAACAATATTGCAGATGTCCATATATCAGGTAATTGATTTTTTGTAATTATTTTTCTGTTGTCATACAAATCAGACGGGACTGTTAAACCTTTAAAATCCTGTGCAGAGGGAAACACCATTTTAAATATGTTTAGTAAACCGAACACCGGTGTAATATCCGCAGTAATGATACTATCGCTGTATACAAATAAAGTCTTATTGTACGGACTTTCTTCTAGTGACCTAATTAAGTTAAAATCAGTAGCAGCATTATCCAATACCAATATCTTATCAAAGTAGTCTTGGAATTCTACTGCAATAGGCATTGCATCCTTAGTAGTAATTAAACATACAGGAAGGCTGTTAAACTTTTTAGCAGTAACAGATAACGCAACTGCCGATTCTATATACTCTCGTTTATCTGCAAACGTTACAATTCCATTATCCATAGTAATAGTGCTTTAAAAATTTATCATAGTGGCGCAGTAACGCACGTTTATTCATCATATGAATATCTTCGTTCTTAGTTGCTACTGCAAGATTACGCCAGGATTCTTGAGGGTAATTAGATAAGAATAAGAAGTCGTTTTTACCTCTAATATCTACTAAATTATCTTTTTGATCCATATACCTCATACTACCAGGCGGTAAGCAAGGTACGTTTTCGCTTTCCACCTGACCATTCA
>OGVU01000019.1_pt1 | contig 20451 bp, 56 predicted proteins | sample 1575861 | NCBI WGS metagenome assembly OGVU01 (sample SAMN07581532, study PRJEB24739) | freshwater metagenome | place: Singapore | collected 2015-01 | reverse complement strand
GGATCAGTCTTGGCAGCTTCTGCCCAGAAGCGACTTTGGTTGTCAATGACAAATTGACGCCATTGGTCAATAGTCATTTCTTTATTGTAAGCGGCCTGCCACCAAGCATCTGCTTCGGCTTCGATAACAGTGAGCTTGCGCTTAGTGTTACGTTCCCGAGCCAGCTTTCGAAGATGACTTTGGTACTTGACTTTGTCCTCAAACAGTTTACCTGTTTGGTCGCATTTCCATACAGTAATTTGACTCATATCAATATCCTTGATAAAAAACGTTCATTGTGTTGCAGTCAAAGACGTAGCCTTCGAAGTTGTCACCCAACTCGTCAAGAGTTTTGATCTCGCTAACAGTTAGCAGTTTGTTAAAATATTCAGGAAGGCTTGCGTTAGGTTCAGCAGTGTGCCAATTATTGATTCGGCGCAGTGTATAGAACGCATACATACCGCGCAGAACAAATCGACGGAATTGATCCAGTGTCAGTTCTTCTTCGCGATTGGCAACCACATAGTCGATTGCCTGACGCAGAGGGTCGTGAAAGTCGTTGTCAGTAAAACGGAAAGCAACAAAGTTCGACATACCATCTCCTACTTGTTTAACGCAATACAAGTATTATAGCACCAATGGATTTTTCGGTCAAATTACGGAGCAGTGCAGTAGAAATATTCTGCGATTTCTTCGTCTGCGCCCAGCAAATAGCCTGCACATTCGAGTGGAGTTTTTCTGTATACTTCTGTTAACACTTGTCTACACTGCTCGACAATTAAGCGAGCAAACTCTCGTTCGGTGGCAGTGAGTGCTGTGCGATCAAAACCGTTGTATTCTTTAGCAATCAGGCCGGCTTGCACAGCTAAGTCGTTTATTTTGTTGTTCATTTTGATAATACCTTAATCATTTCTTGGTGTTGCTGGTTAATGTAGTCTTGTGCTACTTTAATCATATACTCGGCGTGTTCGATGCTTGAGGGAATAATAACCTTATCGCCTCGATATATTTCATCAAGAGCAAGCCTGCACTCGTAGTCAGTCCAAGGAATCATTATGCAATCCTAAATCCTACAAACCACAGGTCTACTCGAGCAAACCAGCGGCTTTCATTCTTACCAAAGCCAACTCGTAGCATACGATTATCTTTGTCCAATTTAATTTTACTTATTGTCATAGTTCGACCCCAAAATGCTGTTGCACGGATTTCTTAATGTGGTCGACTAAAGCCTTATCTCTGTCAGTTTGGAACACTTCGGTATGTGCGTCTGTAATGTCTAACATTTGCTTAACAAGCAGCTCGGCTAATTTATTAGCACGGCCAGCAAGCTCAGGTGCGGCGTATCCAGCCTTTAGCATTAGTTCTTTTAGTTGTTCGTTCATACAGATAGTGTTGCCATAAAAGCAGTTTGTTCCAGGTCTGTTTTAAACTCTGGATATACTTGATCTAAGTAATCTGTGCTAATGCCTGCATAACCCTTTTTAGATTTACTGCGAATTAGCTTGTCCATTTCCCATTCGTTGCTATGGTCGATTACTTTGTACTGTAGCTTCTTGCCGCGGCGCCCCCACACTGTTGCATAAGATCCTCCCCAACGATCACCGTTGAGTTTAATGCAGATCCACACTTTGTCGTGATTGTCTTCTCTGCACCACCCAATGTAAATGTATTCCATATATTATCCAAACAAAATGTCACGGAGCCAAACATAGTAAATGATGTGACCGACTACGCTACCGACCAGTCCCGACCAACCTGCCCACATTGTGCATAGACCAGTAGTAATAGCGGATACAATGATATTTCCAATGTCAATCATTTTCGACCCCAAAATGTTCTTTAATCATACGTCCGTCTACACCGCCGTCTGATATTGCACGATCAACTAAGTCAGCGCATTCTTGGATAATTGCCTTGGCAAATCGTTCCAAGTCTGCATCTACATTAGGGTACATTGCTACGCCGCGAGTAAATTTCCTGGCACGGCATCCTGACTCGAACGCAATTTCTCTTATACGCTTACTCATCGCCACGCACTCGCGTTATCGATTTCATCTTGCGTAAACTGTCCGCCCATACGGTCGGGATTGTCACGCCACGATTGTTCAACATCCTTTTCAACACACTTTTCCACATCAGCAAGGATACGCTTGAGTTCGTCAATGTTGATTTCAAGGAATTCAACAGTTGCCGTGATAGCCATCCGTTCACCTACATCCAACGGATCAACACTGATATTGACAGCCTTATTATATTCTTTCAACATCATTTCCTTGCCGGCGATGGTTCGACGAAGGTTTGTGATTACGGTTTGCAGGTTCATTCTTCAACTCCGAAATGTTGTTTGATAACTTGAGTGACATTGTAATCATCTTCGGTACCAATGCCTGCTAGTTTGTAAAAATCAATAGCGGCACATTCCTTGACAATCAACTCGGCGAACTTTTCCCAATCCTCTTGTGTGCGTGAACCAATGTGCGGATACAGTTTGCCATCACGCATCAAGCCATTACCTGATTTGACAACAAGTTCTTTAATTCTTTCGTTCATTGCACTTCCTTTTCGAGGATAGTAGTGTCGTACAGATCGCCGTATTCAGATGCTACAGCCTTTTCCCGAGAATCAAAAACACCGTAGACAGTGCCACGATAGCAAACAATATAAACTTTCATTTTGATTCTTTCTTAGGAAAGTCGATAGGGTTCGGTGTATTAGAGTAGTGCGGAGCAGGCTTTGCGTTCTTGCGCTCACGCTTCAACTCTTTTGCTAGCTTTTGATCTGCCCACTTTTGGCTACGCTGTTTCATTGCACTTCCTCGAGATCAAAACGATCGGCTTCTAGTACTTTTGCAAAACGCCTGGCCAGAAGTTGAGCGTGACTGTAGCTGTCTGATTTGATTTCTACAGTCATTGAAGCCTGATCTTCAGTCCCCATAAAGTTATCCAAATTATCAAACATTAGAATCAGTTTATAGGATATCATTCTTCAACTCCTGCTTTGCTTACTATACAAGTATTATACTGCCAATTGAATTAGCAGTCAAATTGGCTTACATTGACCAATAGGTTTCGCTAGCAGGGTTGCAACACCAAGGGGTATCGGCTTCGATTTGCACTTCCTTGCCTGTCATCAAGTTGCGAACAGTAGCATAACGCTCCTGAACGTCGAAGCGCCAGCCGTCCTTTGCAGGATACAGTTGAGCAGTCAGTTCGCGCAGTTCGCGCTCGACAGTAGCACGGTCCATACCATTGAACGGGTACTTGGCAACAAAACGCTCACCAGCTTTGCAACGGCGATCACGCTTATAAACTGCAACGGTCCAATCTGTCTTGCTCATCTTCAACTCCTGTTTTGTTACGCTATGAATGTATTATAGCACTTCTGGAATTATTGAGCAAATTATTGGAAGCGGTAGACTACACCTTGCTCAGACACTACTTTGGTAATACCTTCGTTTACCCAGTCAGTTTCTGCAATTTCCAGCATCTTTTTGTCACAAAAACGGGGTGAATCTACCTTAATTGCAACAAAAGTTTTACGGTAGTTAATATGTACGCCCTTTGCTTTGTAAATCATTTCCAGCACCAATTTCATACGCTCTGCTTTGAGCTTTTGTGCTTCTGTGTACAAGGTACTGTTAGAGTAGTTACGCATACGAGCATCGCGAGCAGCATACCAAGCAAACTGGCCAGCGGATTTGGATTCGATGTCTTTTGCAATCATTTCTAACTCCTGTTTGTTTACGCTATGTATGTATTATATACGAATTGGATTTATTGGTCAAATTTTGGACAACAAAAAGCCCCTTTCGGGGCTTTTATTAGCGTACAGGACCTGCGTAATCTGCACGTACATACCAATCTGGAGCTTCTTTTAGATTGTTATGCTTAGTGTTATAGTCTATAGCATACTGTCGAGCCTCTGCTTCATTGTCGAAATACAGTGTGTCCCAGGGCTTTTGTCCCCAACCACGCTCATATTCAGTAAGTTCTACGCGAAATGCAGTAACATTGGGTTTTTGGATTTGTGCCATTTTAGGCTCCTTTCTGATTAAGTGGTTGGTATAGTTATAATAGCACTTAATGAATTAAAGGTCAAATCAGGCAATCATCCAATCAATGTTATCCTGTGTTTCTATGCTTTCACTGCCATCGTACTCGTTGATGCGAAACAGTGTTCCCGGCTTTAAAAATTTAACAGTTAAGTCGCCGGCGCCACCTAAATAAGCATCCGGATACTTGATGCTGGCGTGTAGGATAATTGCTTGCGTTTTGTTTTCTTCTGTATCGTCGGACAATAGGATACTCACAATGCTAGGATCGTATACCATTTCCGGATACTCGTAGTTCCAAGTATACCAACCTGCACCAAACCCCGGACTGTATAAAACTGCTACATTGCCGTTTTCGTCTATGTATTTGTTCATTTGTCTAATTGTTCTTTTACAGTTAAGGCCAGTAAAAATTTATAGTGCTCGTATGCTTCTTTAACTGCCGGATTAGTGTGTGCTTGTTCTACTTCTTTAGCAAAACGTTCTGCTATATTATCTGCAATTTCTCTGCAACTTGGGTACTCTAAAAACCTAAAAGTCTCACCATACTTTTTAATAAAACGCTTCCAGGCCTTCTGTTGAACATCTGTTAACACCCTAGTGTGCGGCCTTGCTTCGCTTGTGTTATATACTTCTTTAGATATTTGCTCAGTTAAACTCATCATAGCAGCCATTAAAGGAGCAGTGTCTATGTCAACATTGTATCTACGCATTGTTAGATTTTTTTTCTTAACGATCAGAGTTGCACCCTCGGGAACACCGGCCATTATATTAGAATCATAGTATGATACAGGAACATACTTTCTTCCTACTTTTTTGTAATAAACTTCTTCAGCCATTGCGGTGTCTGTTGTTAGTGTTTAACATAGCAGATAAGAAATCTGTATCTGCGCCCTGATGCTTTGCACTGTTAATTATAGCAGGTACATCCTTTTCGAAGCAATGGCCTCCCCAACCAAACTTACCATCTGGACCAGGACTAGCTGTATGACTAGATCCAATACGACGATCAGCACCTGCTAACTTTGCAACTTCGTTATAGTCTATGCCAAGCGTGTCTGCTATTTCTCTAATTTGGTTGAAGAATGTAACTTTGGTTGCCAAGAAGCTGTTTACAGTATATTTGGCCAAACAGGCTTCTTCTATTCCCGTAATATGATACTTGGCACCGGGGAGAACGGGCTTCCATAAGTTATGGATGCTCCATTCCAGCAAAGGTCTATGTTCCGGATCGCAGCCTAGTATAACGTTATCTTGCGTTACAACATCTACTAGGTTGTTTTTTGCAGTAAGGAACTCGGGGTTAAACACTAGGCCTAGCTTGCTGTACTTTGTTTGCAAAGCACGTGCCATTGTAGGGTCTACTGTACTTTTAATGTGTACAAGTTTAAATCCTACTAGGACATTTTCGTTTATTTGATCCAGAACAGACTCTACTGCACTTACATCGCAGAATCCGTCAAGTGTGCTAGGTGTGTCTACGCAAACGAAATAGTCTGTATAAAGTGCCCAATGTAGTGTAGGATTAATTCCTTTGTAGGGATCTACAGGAATTACATTGTGTGCACGTTCCATTAAGAACTTATATGCACTGCCTACATAGCCTTGCCCGAATATTACGACTGATTTCATTGTAATTATTTAAAGTGCAGTCACAAAGATAGCGGCGCAAGGCCGCTATCTTAGCTAAGGTATAGTTACGCTAGTTCGTATACCTTGTATTCAGCGGCGCTGGACCGCTGTAGGTAGGCAGCGTCTACCTCTGCTGCCTTGCGGTCGTCGTATTGACGACCTGGTTCAACCCCGGCCCACGCACAAGCGGGACCTGCGTAGGCCATATCGGCCTTGATGGTTGAGGGTTGGGTTTTGGTTTGTTTTACGATTACGAACATTATGTTCTCCTTGTTTAAAAATTGAAAAATTAAAAGTTAAGTTAGTTAAAAATTAGATTGCCTTTACATAATTCAATTCGGTAACTAGGTTGCCATATTTGTCCTTTGTATGAGATTTAACACGTGCCTTGACTGCAAACTTGCTGTCGTGGCTCCTAAAGTCTGACTTACTAAAAAATTTGACAATGTTGTCGCCTGATTTAGCAGTGTACAAGTATGAATTGTACGCTGGCAGATGCTTGTTGTCAACAATACTGATATCCAATTGCATCTTTTCGCCTACTTGGCCAAAGTGCTCGCTAGCCAGTGCTTCTAGGCTTTCACGGATATGCTCTTGCTTGACTTCTTTAAAATAGTGACCTGGCATATAGCATACAATGCCAAGGTCGAACTTGCTAACAGTTTCACGATTAGCCAGCACAATCATCTTGTCAAAAAATGTGCCGTCTTTAATTTCGCCTGTAATCTTCTTAAGGATAAGACCCTTGAAGTGGTCCTGCATTTCTTGTGCGCTAGCAAGGTCTTCTGCGCTGGGTTGATAAGACTCATCTGCAAGCAGGGCCTTTGCAATTACAAGGTTAGGCTGCACAGGTTGTCCATCAATTTCCATTCCGTTGTACCAGCTATTGGTCTTGATGTAACGGTTACCGTTTGCACGGAATGCAGCCAGGGCAATAGCCAACGCACGAGTGACAGCAATTTGCGTCATAATTACTTTTTGCTACGATAGCGAAGGATGACGATAACAATCAGGCTTGCAACCCAAGTGTCAACATTATAAGGAATGGCCAGTACAGGGAACAGTGTGTTCAATGCCCATACTAGTGCAAAAGGAAAGAAAATAATTAGCAGGATGATTGCGGCGATAGTCGCAATGAGTTTGATTAGGTCAAACATTAGAAACCGTCCTTAATAAGAATTGCAAGACCCATAACAATAACGGGCATAAGAACAATGCACAGGTTAACAATAGCTGTCATTCTTCAACTCCGAAATGTTTCTTGATATTGTCTGCGGCAAAAGTCAATGCTTTATCCCATTGATTATTGCCGTGACCATTTGAAATGCTTGCTTGGGCAATACATTCCTGAACAATCAACTCGGCGAACTTTTCTAAAAATGAATCCAGTTCTTTATAGTTGAGGTCAAATTTGTTACCAGTTTGATCGTTGGCCTCTACTGCAAGTTCTTTAATTCGCTCGTTCATTTCGTCACTCCATATTCAGCCAGTTCAGCAAAAGAGCCAATAGTACCATCTTCGATCAGACCAACTAGACATTCGAATTCATCCGGGTCATCGGCCATAGCATACACTTCATTCTTTTTGCTATACAGCAGGTCCAGCAGTTGTTTTTGAAGTTCGGTCATTTCAATCTCCTGTAGCATCGTTGACCCGACCACGGTAGACAGCCTCGGCGAATGCTTTGCGTCCACGAGTTGGAGGGCGATTCCAAATTTCAATGAGATAATCAGCCTCCTCTTTTGTCTCACACTCATATTCAGTAGTAACCTCATTCAAGTTAATACCGTCCTTATACACGGGATGGACTTGGACGATGTGTTTGTGGGTTGTCATACTGCTTCCAACATATTAGCAGGAACTCGCCAGTTAGTAGCACCGGCACGTACAATGATGAACTTGCGATTCACTTTGTTGACTTCACCGAGGACAATGGCATTAGTCCGTGGGTTAGTAAACTTGACCTTGGTACCGATGACCAATTGGCCAGTGTTCTTTTTAATCAACTGAGCACGGGCAAAACGCAGTGCATCTGCAATCTTGTCAAGGTCAGTGTTAGAAAACGTACCAGTAATGATACCAGAACAAACTTGATCAACCGTCATCGTTAACTCCTTTTTGTTTACAATACAAGTATTATAGCACTTTTGGATTTATTAGTCAAATCGCAGACTTCTTAACTAAAAGAAGCTGTGTATGGCCTGTTCCTTTTCGACTAGGGATTCTAGTACGCATATATTCTCCTGTATCCTCTAGTTCCTTGAAAACCTCCGATACGTGCGTTTTAATAGCGTTGTTGGTCTTACCGGCAATAATTACGTCTCTGTACATCTCGGAATCCCACTTATCAGCTTCTTCTTTAAGAAGAGTCAAACTAGTAGTCATATGTGCAATAACTCGTGCACGAATGCCTTCTTTTTTCAGTTTAACACTAATACTCATTTTACGTCCTTTTTAGACTTTACGAAGGGTACCGCCCTCCACCGGATGCAAGCATAATTGCTTACTGTTCTTTTATTATAGCACTTTTGGATTTATTGGTCAAATCACTTGGACCTTAAAACCCAGGATGCTACCGTTATCTGCAGGAATTTGCACTTTATTGGCAAACTTAACACCGGGTTGAACGGGGATAGACAGCGTCATCCAAGTGTTAAGGAAACCGGGCTTTGCAGTAGGACCCACTTTGATTGCTTCGATAACTGCTTCACGAGTGCCAGCGGCGCTAGTGTAACGAATCTTGGTGCCAATTGCAAGTTCCATTTTCAACTCCTGTTTTGTTAACCTATGCCATAATTATAGCAGGTTTGGATTTATTGGTCAAATCATCTTAACGGCAGTAACGCTGTCTACCCTAAAGCTACGCCATTGATTGATGTCTGTAACATATACTGCTAAAGTATTAGGATTTGGTTCCTTAGTGCGTATACTTTCTTTTACTACTTGCGGCAACATATCTGCCTTGAGAGTGCAAGGCATTACTCGCTGTTCGCCGTTAATTTTAGTAAAAGTAATTTCCATATGATGCTCTTTAAGCATCGTTGTTAGCCATTCTTTATCAAAAAAATTCATCTTCCTGTCCTATTTGTTCTGTGCTTCCTGCAATATCCACGAGCACTCATCCTATCTAATTCCCTATAGTACGCTTCTACATAATTTTTAGGGCACCACGGACGACTTTCTACTAAGTTGCAGAGTCGGTCGTAGACATAGACGCGGTACCAATCGTTAGGATTGTATTCTTCGGGGAAAGTTGCACATTTCCACTTGACAAAGGCGCTGTGTCCTGTAGTGGATCGACTTTTACGCCAACCTACTACTTTGTCACGATGCCTGCCTCGGCCATATTCTGCTTGCACGTATAATGACATTATCCAACTCCGAAACGTTCTTTGATATATTCAGCAGTAGAGCAATCACCTTGCCCTTCGTATTGTTCTAGACTATTCACAATGTTAGCACATTCCTTCACAATCAACTCAGCGAACTTTTCTTTGCTGAAGATAATCTCGCCGTTATATTCAACGAGACTTTGCGCCGCAAACTTTTCTAACATCGGAATTTGATTCATTCTTTAAACCTATCTAGTTTATTTGGCACTTCGATTAGTTCTTTAGCACCGGGTAGCGCATCTTTTTTCTTAACAATGCGCTTCCACTTTGCGGCGTACTTGGTATTAAACTCTACCCAGTCGATTGGTGCAAAGGCTTGATCGTCAGTGTCGGGTAAAATTGCTTCAGCAGGGCACTCAGGTACGCATACTGCACAGTCAATGCACTTATCCGGGTCAATCACTAACATATTAGGACCCTCGTAGAAGGCGTCCACAGGACACACTTCTACACAGTCAGTAAACTTGCAGTCGATACACCGGTCGTTTACAATAAATGTCATCAGTCTTCCTTAGAACCGAATAGTTGTAGCAAGTTAACAAAGATGTTAATGAAGTCAAGGTATAGTGTAACTGCACCTAGCACTTCGGCATTACTGTTATCATCTACACTGACCATCTCGCGAATAGTTTGTGTATCATATGCAGTAAGTGCAAGGAACACTAGAATAGCAATAGCACTAATCACCATTTGCAGAACACTGCTACCAATGAACAGGTTGATAACGCTGACAATGATAATTGCAATAAGTGCAATAAAAGCATACTTGCCTACACTGTCTAGGTTAGTCTTGGTAAAATACCCGTAAGCACTCATAACGCCAAACAATACCGCGGCCCCAATAAATGCACTGAAGATGCTAAGTCCTGTGTAGACTGCAAACACTGCTGACATACTCAGTCCCATTACTGCCGCAAACACGTGCATCCAAGCTAGAGCAGTAGCTTTACTAGCCCGTTCGATTAAGCTCGGGATAATAAATGCTAGTGCAACTGGTGCTAGGATAACAATCCAACTAACGATAGGTCCAAACAAAAACGCCATCAGCGCCTTGTTTGAGCTAACAAGATAACTGACTGCGAAACTGTTCAGTACCGCAGTCATCATATAAAAATACACACGGCCCATTGCTTCGTTAATAGCACTGGCGCCGCGATAAATTGCAGAATAACTCATAATAGTCTCCTTAAAGGTTGTTTAGTTTAACAAATTAAAAAACAAAAGTCAATATTCCCAGCCGAACTTCATCGACCTCCAGGACTCCGGGTCTGGCTGCTCGTCGGCATCATAAGTCCAGCCCAGAGCCTTCATCATCTTGTGCTTGACACGCAGGTTAGGAATACGCACACGGCCTTCAACAATGTCAAAGCCCATCATACCTGCTACTTCGGCAACTGCACCACTACGGCAAATACCAGCGTGGCAGTGCACAACTACGTTCATACGGTTTTCGAGTGCACGTTGTAGAAGTGCAACAATAGCCTGAGCTTGCTCGTCGCTGATCTTAACTTCCTCGGGGTAGCCGTCCTTGTCTTCGACGTCAAGGAATTCGAACTGATGGATTTCCTTAAACTCGTGCTTAGGAGTAGGGAACATACAAGCCGGATCCATAATTTGAATCAGCATACTGTTGACCCCGGCATCGTGGTGATGCCTGTAAGGAATATCTGCCATAGGCACGTTTTCGATAAACGGCATTTTACTTGTACCTTTCGAGTAGTTCTTTGTGGCGCTGTTCGACATCCTTCATATGCAAGTCGAGCTTTTTTTGTGCACCGTTGCGATCCTTAGTTTCTTTTTGCCAGGCCTGCCACAATTCAAGGGCAGTGCTGCCAGGCATAAGAACTAAACCTTTGTATACTACTTCTCGTTTCATAGCTGTATTATAACATTTTTGGATTTATCGGTCAAACATTGTTCAGCCCAACTCTACTGTAACCTAATTTACTAGCAATCTCTTTACGATCTTCTAATAGTTCTAGCGCACGTTTTTCTTCAGCATCGACGTCTTTTAATGCTTCTTTAAGAGTTCGGCCACAAGTGCCTACATATTGCACCCCATCTTTCCAGTGAGCATATTGCTCAATTCCTTCGCGGATGCCATTGTAGTAGGCCTTGTTTAGTAGCTTCTTGTTCATCACACACCTTTGCCTTGGAACTTCTTTTGAAGGCGTTGGTACTCGAGGAATTCTTTGGCTTCTTTTTCTGCCTTAGACTTCTTCTTAGCTTCTTTTTCCTTCTTTTCTTCTGCCATACGCTTTGCGTATTCCTTATCGTTTTCTTCGCGGCGCTCTCGTAGCTTTAAGTCCTTGCCACCGTCGTAGCCGTAGGATTGGATATCAAAATACACGTAACGGCCTGCATACTTTTCAAGATAATATGACATTGACTCAACTACTTGTGCAGGAGTCTTTTGATCCAAAACATCGTAGAAGTCGATATAGTCGTTTACTTCTACATCTAAAATTTTACGCTTGCTCATTTGTCTGCCTTAAAATGTTCTATTAACTTAGGAATACTTTTAATATCACGCTGATTAATATTAAACCATTCTCCCCTAACTCTCTTTTTTCTAAAATGAGAGTGTAGTTTTTGTTCTATAATGTCTGCTCTTTCTAGCACATTGGATTTCCAAATTAGTTTAAGGTCCATCCAATGTGCTGTCTGTAAAGATGTTTTTCTTTTATCTGTGTTTGATCCTGATGTTACTCCAATTTTATAAGGCGTTCCGGGTATGTCTGGCCCTATAATGTATATGGTACCTGTAACTGCGCCAGCTAATGCCATTGTGGTCTTTTGGCTACGAACGAGTCCTTTAGATTTGATCTCGATCCGCCATTGCGTATGATATTCAGTCGCACAAGGTTTGCATTTAGAAATAACAAGCCTATTTAAATTCTTACTAGCGTGTTTAAGATAGCTCGGATAAAAATTGTCTTCTGTTGCTTCTAGCAACTTTTTACAGGTCCCGCAGGTATAATGCGTTCTCATTCTTCTATCCCGAAATGTTCTAATACATCTAAGGCAGACTTTGGTCCAGTCTTCTTAAACACAACACTAGCACATTCCCTAACAATCATCTCTGCAAACTTGCGAGACTGTAGCACGTCGACTGTAGTGCCGTGGCGTTCTCGTTTGACTACGCACTGGTCAACAATTCGCTGTACTAATTCTTCGTTCATCGTGTGGGCTTTCTTAAACTTTTCTCAAACCATTCTTGCATTGTGGAATTTAGGGTAACTGTGTTATCCTCGTAAAATTCCCGTTCACACGCAACACGGATCATCTTATACAGTGCAGTAATGCGCTCTGCGTGATCAAATCCTTGTCGAACTTCACGACGGATAACACGGTTAATGAACCAACGCTCAAATTTTGTCATCGCTTTTTTCCAATTCTTTCTGCAATCAACAGTTTAAGTTTCTGTCGGTACTCGTTGTGCCAACTGTACTCAAACTGCGGATACTTTTTAACAAAGTCCTCGGACTGCTTTAACAGTGCTTCGAGCTCTTTAGTTGACTTTGAAGCATAGTGGGCTTCGTGGTCAAAGTGTTTTGTATTGTAACCCATACTATGCTCCTTTCTTTAATATTCTTCTACAAAGTGGTAGTCACCGGCATACAACTCATTGTACTTGTCTGCCAATTCCTGTGCTTGCTCCTGAGTGTCTGCACCATCAACAATCTCGCTCCATCGCTCCTGGTCCAGGCCCCATACTTCCCGCATAACATAAAACTTCATCATTTTATGCTCCTTCGATGTGAACAAACGTTTTGCCTGCCCTTGAAGGGTACTTGGCACGATCTTCTTCGCTCTTGTAGTCGAACACAGTACAATACTCGATGTTTACTGGCCGGAACACCATATAAGACTCGTAGCTACCACGTTCTTCTACACCGCACTCGACTTCAGCATCCTGCGGGAGCGTCTTCATCCACTCAATCATTTGTGCTACAGTAGTCATATCGTGCTCCTTTGCTTGCTAATATGAGTATTATAGCGCCTTTTGAATTTTGGATCAAATCGTGAAATTAGTACTTTAGTAGTATCTGCGCTCGTATTCAGTTAGCGTATCTTCGTGTACTGCGCTTTTCATTAGGCGCTGAAAGTCTTGCCGCCAACTGCGCTCTGCTGACAAGCTGGATTCTAAATTGCGCTTTTCGTACTCTAAGTCGCCGATCTTCTCTTTAAGTTTAGCAACTTCTTTTTCCAACTTGGCAATCTTTTTTGCTTCGGGTGATTTAGTTATAATTTTTGTAAGTTCATCGTTCATACGCACCATCCTTTGGGGTGATTTTTTGTATCTTCTTCGTACTGCCGTCTAACCATATCATTCCACTCGTTGACTTTCTTGCCTTGCATTTCGACAATGCGATGATATCCAGCGCCGTGGATTTTTACAAGGATAGGGTACCATAAATGGTCTTCGTAACGGGGAACGATTTTAAATGACATACTGCACTGTAGCAGTTTTTTAGATTAATGTCAAATCTTGACGCCGATTGATTGCGCCCAGGCTTCGAGGTCGCCTGTGTATAAGTTAAGTAGGAAAGCGTCTTCAGAGTTGCTGACCCATATTCTGCCCTTTTCGACATAGTACGGATACTTCATTGCACGTGCTAACAGTATTCTACTGCGAGTGCTGTAGACTTTGAATGTGAGATTGATGTTGATAGGGTACAGTGTAAGGATCGGCATTAGCAGCTCGAATCCTCGTTTGGTTAAACTAGTACCTGTACCGTTGTAGTAGTTGCCAAAAATTTCCCTAGGGGAAACTTGAATTTTATGATACTTGGATACTTGTTCGACTAAAGAGTCGGCAATGGTAGTTGTATCACTCATCTCCGCCTTCTTTAATCTGCTTGCCGTCACGTAATTCAAACACTGCAAATCTGTCAGTGTTGAATAGTTTGTTCAAGCGTTCAGCTAGGTTAAATGCGTGACCTGCATTACTAAAGGAAACCTTTTTATATTTAGGTCCGGGATAGTTGACGAGACTGTTCAGGGTACGCAGATTAATAGGTGCACCGTCGTAGAATACGGCGTAAATTGCGTCCGCTTCTAGTACCTGCTCACTCTTGTAAGTCTTAGGGTTAGTGTGATCTAAAATAATCTGTGGTTTAGGTCTTGCCATATAAAAATACTACTCTTCTTGATTTATTTATCAAAAATTTTCGTATCTTTATACTGATATACCACGCTTGTGTACGATAGTTTTTTCGCCGGCGCCTAACAAGCAAGCAACATTTTCACCTGCTAATTCTATTACAGCCCATTTGCCGTCTTCTGCTACCCAAGTTTGAATAGCACCTTCGGGCTTGCCGTATTCATCTATAGATAGATTAGATATTAAAGGCTGGAACCCTGCGTTACGCAAAGTTTTTACCAAGGTGAGTGCAGATGTGCACTCGACAGGTTTATTGATAATTGCAGACTCGGGCTTATCTGCGCTGGCTGTAAACGCAGATGCACTCATATATGCAGTTAGCCCTAACAAGACAATCTTGGTACTAGTTAGCACAGGCACACACTAGGGCCTTGTTAGGTGCCCTAAGCTCATTCTTTGCTACGCTGCCTGCGTAATTCAATTAGCAAGTCTTCTTCGTTTTTAAAAGGACCAATAACAGGGTAGCTCTTAATCGTATTTAGTCTGGGACAGAAACTTTGTGTCCAACCATTAGGGAAACGTAAGCCGTAATGCCCCGCGGCGTGATAGCTGTTGCTAGCTTCCTTTTTAGTAAACACAGGAAAAATATCATCCATCTTCTTATTATAGACTTTATTCCATCCTGTAGGGTAGCCGAATACTTCGTCCATAACTTTACTAGGGATTACAGCATTTTCTGTAGAGTCTAAGTGTACAGATAGTTCTTCTTCTAAGTCGTTTAAGTCATTATAACGCTTAAGGCCACCCTTAAAAGTTACAGTAAAGACGTTATCGCCGTTATGGATAGTTCCTACTTTAGAACCCGACTCTTCTAGAATCCAGAATTTACCTGGCATAATTGTTTTAGCTAGCACTGACATACCTCGCATTTAAGTAAGCTACGTGGTCTTCGGGATTCTTTGCAATGTCTTGCAAATTCCACTTGCCGCAGAATCGTAGAAACTCTACGCCCACTTGTTTCCGCGGTTCTTTATTGACACTAGTACCGATAGTGTCATCTAAACTTTTAATAATTTCTTCTGGCTGTGCAGTAAGGTCGATTAGACGCTTGTTTGCTTCGTAACGATCCTTAACACGGTGCTCGACGCCTTCGTGGTCAACCCAACGCTGAAGCATCAGATTGTTCCAATTATAGCCCTTGCCATTGCGGTCTGCAAAAGCCTCTAGCAAGCCTACTTTGTTTTTGCTGCCTTTAGTACGAACACCGGGGTATGCACTAAAGATGTTATCGCTAGAATCGCCACGCATACATTTCTCAAACAGTAGCCATTCTGGATCAGGCGGAGCAAGTGGCTCTTTAGTCTTTTTGTCCAGAATACGCTTGCCTTTTTCGTCGACAATACCTTCTAAGCTAATAGTCTGCTTTGTAATGCCGTTGAACTGTTTGACATTGGGACGAAGTAGCTGGTAAAAGTCGCTGTCGCTACTTACAATGATGTGCTGTTGATTTGGGTGTGTTTGAATCCAACGTGCAATAAAATCGTCAGCTTCGCATTGTTCGTGGCGGAGTACAGTACAGTTAGTTTTCTCTGTAATCCAAGTTTTAAACGTATCAAACGCTTCGAAGAAAATGCGATCCTCTTCTGCTTCTGCGGCAGTTAAAGCGGCACGAGCAGCCGCGCGGTTAGCCTTGTATGTAGGGTCTACTGCTTTGCGCCAGCTACGGCCTTCAAAACAGAATACAACGTGAGTGCCATTAAAATCTCGCCATACTTTGTTAATACTCTTAAACATAATATGGATTGCCATTGCTGCCTTTTCTTCCGGGTCGTCTGCACGTACTACGTGGCGAGCACGGAAAAACATATTTGCTGCGTCGACTAAAATGTCAGTCATTATTGTCCTTTTTTCTGCAGGATGTCTGCGTTTGCTACAAAATTCATTTCTTCACTTGCACTAACTACAATGCCGCGGCATAGGTCGTTAAACCAAGCATCGACAATTTCCTCGTCCTTGCGACCAGTGTAGCCAGCTGCCATTAGACTCTTTACAAAATATTCGTTCCAATCTAGCTCGAAGCTACCTTGGCTAGGATTGTCGGGATTGATATCAAAGTGTACAACTGTTACCCAAGGTTCTTGATTTAAGTTAGCAAGTGCTTTTTCTTGCTCACGACCTTTGAGTGTTGCCTTGAGTAGTTTTTCTTGTTTCTTCTTCTTGCTAAAGAAGTTTTTAATTAGTTCTAACATTTCAAAAAGTCCGTCCAAGTACATAGTATAGCATCAAACTATTTCTTCCACAATACCCAAAACTTCAGCACCGATCAAAAAAGCGCCGGCTAGCACAATGTTTTGAGGCCAAATAAGGGCAATACCGGCAGCAATACGGATTGCGCTTTTGAAAAGGCTAACATAAAAATGGCCTTTGCTTGTGTCTTTTGGTTGAATTTCCATTTTATTTCCTTATGCTAAACTTGCGTATAGGTGTTGTTGTAGGTTAAGTTTGAATCCGTTTTCGATACAGAACTGTCCTACGTATTCGTGATTAGCTTGATTAGCTTTTAGATTGAGCAAGCCGGGTTCCCAGAAGCTGATAACTTCATCTACTGTGCTACGTTCGGCCATTGTAATCTGTCCTTTTTCTGCACGTAAGAGTTTAATCTTTTGTGGGAAACTGTTATACACGTTCATAGGACTGCAATACACTTCCTTGTCGGGGTTATTGCGCTTCCATTCAATAGCCCAGTCAGGCACAGTATTATAAGGACTATCTGGATCAGCACTAACTACAAACTTTAAGCAGTCTGCACGATCTAAGATAGTCTTGCTAGGAGCAAAGTATTTTACAGCCTTGCCGTCTTTCTCTACACATTTCGGACTACATACCAACGTAACGCCCTCGGGTACTACAGTGTCGGGTATTCCGTTACTTTCAACTTGCACTGCTTTAAAGTTGTTTAACTGATAAGCCATAAAGTCGCTAATATTTTCTTGCAGCAAAGGTTCGCCGCCTGTCATAACTAGTACGACACCGGGATACTTTTTACCTGCTAGTTTTTTAGACATTGCCCAGTCTGGAACATCTTTGCCTTTACTAGCCCAAAAGCCTGTAATTGCTTCTTCTATCTTAACATCTAGCTGATCATACGTTAGCCAGTCGCCGTCATCGAAGAAAGTGTCGCAGAAACTGCATACTAGATTACACTTAGCAAGACGAATAAACAATGCAGGCATACCTGCATAAGGACCTTCGCCTTGTAGCGTAAAGAACATACTTGTTACAAACAAGCTCTCGGCAGGTGCGTCTTTAAAATACTTTTTACCGATAATTTCGTTAGTACCGAACATTAAACTTCCTCATATATACTTGACCAAGTTTTGAGCTTTTCGATTTTAGCTGCTTTAGCTGCATCTAGGCCTTCTTGGCTTACAACATTCATTGATTTTAACAGATCTACCATTGCAAGTAAATCCCCAATCTCACCTTCTAAGTGTTGAGCGTTAGTTAAAGGCTTACCTGGCTTGTAGTTGTCCAATCCGAACCTATGGCACTTGCTTACTGCCTGGATAACTTCGGCACATTCCTCGCTTAGAATGTTCATAATTTCGTGTAGTTTATTGTTCATTTTACATCTTCATCCGAAGGTTGGTCTACTACTAGCCAACCTAGTTTACGTAAGTCATTCTTGACTTCGCTGGTAATGAAACCTTCTATTACAGTTCCATCGTCGTACTCTCCTGTGCTGTCTACGTGCTTACTCATACCGCTACAGTACCAATCTAAATAGCTACCCTTGCAAGTGATATCTGAAATGATGCCTCCGGCGTATCTCCAACTACAACTCCACTTGTTTGTTCCCGTTAGCTTAGGGATAAAACTTTCTTTAGCAAACTCGTTGTTGCACAATGCAGCATATAAGTGCTGGCAATACTTCTCGCTACGACGGCATTTTTCTACCATTGCAGCATCGTTCTTAATATCAAGCTCAAGGTTACATTGGTCGTCTACTGTGGCTTCTTTTTTAGTTAGTGTCCAGCTGCCGTCGTGATTGTCTATCCACACCAAGACGTCACCTTCGTGCCAGCCTTGCATTTCTAGTAACTCAGGGGGCAGTTGAATTACTAAGTCATCGCCGTCTTCTATTACATCTAATGTCCAACTTAATTTCTTTTCGTTCATTATCTGTTCTTTCTTAACCAGGCTTGCCATTGCGCTTTATATGGTTTCATTAGTGCATCTGCAACTACCATATTATTCATTGTTAGTTCTTTGTTAAGGCTTGCAAAACTAACACTAGGTAACTCTAGTACAGTTTCGCTTTCACCACGACTGCTAACTACTGCTAGACCTACCTTTTTACAAAGATTAATTATTGCCTTGTTGTCAGTTAAGCAAGTCATATACAGCTGATGTATTCCACGATTAGTGCACATAGTTAGGATATGCTGCATTAATTCTTTTGCTACACCTTTGCGGCGATATCTTAAATCTGTGCTTATTCCTACTTCGCATTGTGTGCCGCAATCATCTACTGCCATATGCGCTGCTGCTGCTAATTCGCCGTATAAGGTAGAGATTGCACCAAGGATGTGGTTAGACTCGGGTATAGAATCGACATATAAGTCGATTGCCTCAGGCGTCATAATTCTAGAAAATCTGTATATCAGACTTTCGTTGTCTAAAGATTTAAGATGAGCTTTATACTCATCTTTTGTAATATCTTTAATTAGAATCACGATTGTTGCCACCAAAGTTCATAAGGGAATACAATCCACTGAGGTGTTTCGAACTTGTTGATTTCCATACCAACATAGTCGATTTCTATTTCATTGTTGTTGTGTGTATTATCAACTAGTACCGCTGTACGTACATTGTTACCCCAAACATCTGCCCAGACTGGATCGTTTGGCATACAGCTAGATTGCCAGTCTCTGCGGATCCAGTTTAGTGTAGCACCGTTATCGTTAATATTGTCAACAATAAGGATCTTCTTCTTGAAGGCATCGTTTTGTGTTAGATTAAAATCGCCTAGTGTTACACGGTGATCCTCGTCTACATAACCATAAGCATCTTCGGCCATCCAAGTGTTAGACTCACAGCTAGGGTCCGAACTGCGTAAGCTAACCTTGAGCGCTTCCATAGGAACATCGAAGTAATGACTGAGCATAACTGCTGCACTTAGACCGCCGCGGGTAATACCTACAATATAATCTGGTCGCCAGTTGTCTACACTAATCTGACGTGCAATTTCTGCAACTAGTCCGCGGTATTCTTCCCACGATACAAAATATTTTGGTGCGCTCATTTTGTTAAACCTTTAATCAGCCAATCGGCTAAAATATCCCTAATAATAGGGTTACGCTCTAGTAAATCACTATCATTTGCTAGTGCTACAAGGACTTGTTTCAAATCCTTAACATCCTCGTACAACTTATCAACGTCAATGTCGTGCTTAGATGTTTCTATCATTGCTTTTCCGTTTTCCGATTTAATGTTAATTACGGGAACGGAAACAGTACCATTAAACATTGTTCCTGCACTAATAGTATTAGACATTATACTAGGACTGGCCATTGTTGTATAAACATCAGATGTAATAAGAGGATCTAATGTTATGGTACCAGTGAATATCTCGTCTAGTTGCTGTGCAGTAAAGCCTTCGATAGCTCGATCATCTTTCCACTCGAACTCAACAGGAGTTATCTCATTCAATTTGTTTTGACTCATTGCCACCCTCCATAAGATAGTCGGTGTGCTCGATTACTTTCCAAAGGCTAATGCCTTGAGAAATGTTTTTGCTAGGACTAGATTCTACATACGATATTCGAACTTCTACTCCTAACGACTCTAGTTCTTCCATTAGGTCGTTTACTTTAGCAACAGTGTCTTTAAGCTCGGTTACTAAATTGAATACGATAGGATCAAACATAATTAACGTGGTGCAAACTCTTGTTGAAGTTTAATATTATCAAAGAACTCTTTTTTAGTTCCTTGATCGTCCTTAAAGGCACCTTTTAATACAGTAGTCTGCGTTAAGCTAGAGTGAGCCATTATGCCTCGGTTCTCACAGCATCCGTGGACTGCTTGAATGTAAACACCTAGGTCTGTGGCTCCTGTGGCTTTAGAGATTTCTCTAGCAATGTCATTAGCCAGTTCTTCTTGTAGTGTACCACGGCGAGCACACCACTGAGCAATACGAGTATACTTGCTAAGACCAATAAGTTTTTCTGCGGCAATAATACCAATATAAGCAACGCCACTAACAGGCTGATGGTGATGTGAGCACATAC
>OGVU01000018.1_pt1 | contig 20843 bp, 36 predicted proteins | sample 1575861 | NCBI WGS metagenome assembly OGVU01 (sample SAMN07581532, study PRJEB24739) | freshwater metagenome | place: Singapore | collected 2015-01 | reverse complement strand
TGCCGCAGACTGGCCTGGTATGGCTCGACTGATTGCTAAAGAGCAAATGATGCAAGTCCTTAAGGGCGAGCGCAAATCAATTGATTGGATGGAAGTAGAATAAAATGATCCACTTTGATTTTACTGTGAGTGATGTTGACGCTCAAAATATTCTCCAGATTATGCGTGACCGAATCTTGCACAACAATCAACAAATTATTGAAATGATCGGAAAGTCCGGCAAAGAAGATTACATTGCCGCGTATCGCCGAGACAATGAATATGTTGAAGATTTGATCAAGAAGATGACTAACATACAGGTGGAAGAATGCTAACTGATATTATCGACCGCGAGATTAAGGTAGATGATTTTGTAGTGTTTCACAATAACATTTACAAAGTTTTAGGGTTAGGCAAAGCTCGCGACAATGGCCGAGGGACTGTGAGAATTATGCTAGCTAATCCGAGTAAGACCACTCGCCCTGTTGTTAAATTTAGCAAAGACCTGTGCATCCTAGATAAAGAAGATGTTCTTGTATGGCTGCTTAAAGGTGGAGTTATACAATGATTAAAGATATGCGTGGTGACACTTTTACAGTAGGATGCAAGGTTGCACGTGCTGTACTCTTTGGCAAGAGTCCTGTCATCGATATATGCGAAGTAACGCAAATCACCGGCGACAAATTGTATCTTGACAACAGCAAGCAACCTATCAAAATTCCAACTAGGTTGCTGATCGTCGAACAGGACCCACTCGTTAAAATTATGACTGACTTTAAAAAGGAAGAGACAAATGAATGATCACGACAAAGGCAATCTGCAATTTCTACTAAGTCTGCGTACTGAACAAGAATGGGAAGATTGGTACAATGCAGTGGGAGAAGATGACCACGCCTATGCAATGGAGATTCTTCGTGCTGCTCGTACAGAAACTCTAATGAAACTTCACGAATTACAAGATGAAGCTGCAAACGAAGATCTAAGTCTTGCTAAAAGTGTGCTAAGGCGTTATACTTTAAAGACTAAAGGTCCACGCAATGGCTATTTTAAAAAAGAACACCGACGTTAAAGAGTGGTTACGCAAACACTGCGAAAACATACAAGTTGTAGTAAGACAGCGGCCGCAGTATCATCCTCCTCAATTCGGTAACGATGATTTTTATTCTAGCAACTATGTCGCATCCTACTCATACGACAGCGAGGAGTGCTATAACGTAACTCTTACTAAACGAGAAGTAGAGTACTTGGCTCAGATTGAAGATGCAATGTACGAAGGCGGGCATAGTTATACTAACTATAACAACCCGTACGGCGAGAATCGTGCAGAAATATGGATTAAGCAACAAATTAACAACGAGAACAAAGAAGCTGCATTGCGTAAAAAGTATCCTACTCTGCAAGAGGCCTGGGATCAGTATCAATTTGTAAAGAAAATGTTGGGAGAATAAAATGGCACAACGAAGTAATTATTGGAGTTGCAGTAAATTTGCAGACTGGCTCCGCGGCACTGACAAGCTAAAGGCAGGCACCGGCGATGAATGGTGCGATTGGCGAGTTGATGCAAAAACAAAACATCCAGTTAGATACTGGATTGCAGAGGAAGGTCTTGATATGGTTCAAAACTTCCTTTGGTATCCTGTGGATAAAATTTATGATCTTAAGTACTATATTAATAACCGTTGGGTTACTCGCACTCATAGTCTTACCGCTCACCCTCGCGACATCAAGCCCGGTCAGTGGTGCGACGTGGGCAACCGGTTCCTTCCTTGCCTCTTCAACGAGCTTGTCGACTACGTCGAAGTAGAACTAGCTTGGTGGCATATTGCTTGGAACAGTGAAGAACGTGCAAAATACAAAGTTCCATTTTATGCTTTTGGATGGTTCCGCTGGCGTGTATGGCGCAGTCCCGAAGCTGGACTAGACAACCTTAAATGGCAAATGGGTCTTACTTACAATGAAGAATGGCTCAAGCCAGACGATCCTAAGTTCGGTAAGCCTACTCCCCAGGCTGTGGCTGCTAAAGAAATTCACGACCTTTACACTTGGTGGACTACTACATATCGCAATCGTCCTGATCCGCACGATGCCAGTGGCTGGACTGCTTACTGCGAAAAGAAGCGCGAACTAAACCCGGGCGACCATATGTCACTGTTTAGCGAAAAGGGTGTGTCTAAGGCTCTTAGAAAAGAAGGCGACAAAGCCCTTAAACTTTGCCGCAAAATCGAAGAGCAGTACGAAAAAGAAGATGAGGCAATGCTTATTCGTCTAATTAAGATTCGTAATAGCTTATGGACTTGATATGTGGCGGTTGTGGGCAAAAGCAATAGGCGAAAAGGCTTCCGACGACAATAAAGAAGCAGATACGGTAGCCTGGATTAGAACATTCCTAATCTTACAAGCAGTTGTTACCAATTGCTTTATTATAGCTAATGCTATTAGGCATTGGTAACAAGGAGACTATAATGGACAAAGAATGGTTAGAAAAAGTAGAGACGGCTAAGAAAGTCTACGAAGAAATGTATGCACATCAAGCCGCTGCCGTGAATACATTTGTGCGTTGGTTGTATCAAGTATATGGCATTGTTCCTCCACCCGATAAAAAGGACGATGATGGAAACAAGTAACATTACTGCTCAACAGCTACAAATTGTTGAAAGACTAGTCGAGCTAGAAAACTTACAAGCTAGCCGAGGTAAAAATTCTATTAGATTTGAAGAACAAATAGATTTACACGAGCAACTAATTAAGCTATCATTACAAGCTATAAGGAACCTATATGCTACAATGGATTAAATCTGCTATCATAAATTGGGCAAGTAAAGATGCTAAACAAGAAGTCGAGCTACCACTGAATGCGTACGACAGTAGCAATGTTGTACGACGACGAAACCCTGGCCTTGCAACAGCTAAAGTAAGGACTTCTAGCGATAGCGACGATATTCAAACAGACGAAGTGTTTACTTTTAAAGTTTGGGCTGCTGGCGGCGGCAAGATTATCGAGTTTAGAAGCTGGGATAGAAAAAACGATAGGTCTAACAATAGACTGCATATTATTAACGAAGATGAGGACTTTGCCGCGGAGCTAGGTCGAATTGTTTTATTTGAACTAATGAGGTCATAATGAACCCGGATACTATTGACGAAGAAATTAATTTCGAAGAACTACTATCTAAACTAGTAAGCAAAGTAGTTTGGGTTAGTGCAGAAGAATTAGAAGAGTCTACTTCAAAGGCTATTGAACCGTCGAGTGATTGTTTCTATGTTCGCGGTCCGGAGACTCTACAATGAAGTATCAAAAGCCTGCCCAAGGCATCTTACTACAAGGCGACTTTGGGGACAGTAAAAACTTTAAAGTAGAGTGCGACTGTTCTAGTGAGGATCACTCAGTGTATATGTGGATCGAAGTTAACAAAGACCTGGACATTCCTGATGTCGAAGTTAGCTTCTACGTTCACACCTGGACTCCTTGCTGGCGCGGCTGGAAAGAACGACTCAAAGCAGTATATGAGATTCTGTTCAAAGGTGTGCATAAACAAGAGCACCATATGCTACTCAACAAACAAAGTGCACTAAACTTTGCAGAAACAATTAAGCGCACTGTCAAGGAATTAGAAAAATGATTACAGTAAGTGCAGAAGTCGAAATGTATCTGACAGACAATGGTCGTGTAGTTATCGGTAGCCCGGATGTCGATGACATAGGCGGCAGAGAAATTACCGAGATGGTTAAAGAATACTGCGGTTTATTTGCATTTGACGACGGTGTACTTAGTGCAGACTGTGTAGATGCAGTAGAAGACCTAAAGCGTAGGCTAGAAACTAGTCTTAGAATTGTCGACGATTACATTATCAAAACGAGGCAGTATGAGCTACAGCAGGTGGAGTAATAGTGTCTGGTACAGCTACTGGAGTTGCTACAGTGGACCGACTGTGAAAGAGCAGGTCCTGTGTTTACTACACAAGGGCGGTGTACGAAAGGATTGGACTTTGGAAGAATTAGTCGATTTAAGAGTATCTGATATTAAAAATTTTTACGACTGCCCTATTATCGAGGCAGAAGAAGCAGCCGCATATATCGAGCAGTTCATTGCCGATATGAGCGAGATGACTGACAGCGAGTGCGCTAAACAGTATCAGCAAATGTTAAAAGACGAACTAGGAGTATCGGATGATTAAAGGTGTAATGGGAGGACAGGGCATTACTGTAAGTAACAGCTACAACTCTTTTCCTTATGTTCCAACTAACCCGAGCAACCCGATACAAGGAATGGTTAGGCTTTATAATCAAGACCTGCAAGTATTCGACGGCTCAAGTTGGCTAACATTAGGCGGCGCTTTTCCGTCTATTGAATTGAGCCCAGAAGTACAGTCAGTGTTAAATTGGGCACGAGCTAAAATGGTTGAAGAAAGTCGTGTACGAGAACTAGCCAAAAAGCATCCTACCGTTCAAGCTGCACTAGACGCAGTGATACAAGCAGAACAAGAATTAAAACTTATTGCTGAACTCTGTACAGACCACACAATTTGACAAAAAAATCAGTTTACAGTACAATACTACTATTAATTAAAAGGAGTAGCCAGATGCGTAGACTGATTAAAACTGCTATTGTTGCATTTTCTCTTGTTGGCACTGCATACGCAGGCTTATTTACTCCTGACGCATACGACAAAAAGCACACCGAGTCTGTGCTTAAACGAAGCGTATACTATACTCCAGGTTGGGGTGCAGTGTATAAAGAGCGATGGGAAGAAGTTGTAAAGAACGATCCCAATACTCGAGCTGTGGCTATTCACTTTCACGGATGCGGCGGGCTTGGTTATTTTGAATCCAAAGTTGCCGCATACTATATTAACAGAGGTATCGCAGTAATTACGCCCGACTTCGTAGCTCGTCCCGGAAACAAAACAGGTTGCCCTGGAGTATACGGTGACCCTCGTTCTATGTTGATGGGAGGTAGCCAACGCTATCAAGCATTTACATATTCTGCAAGGAATCCGGAACGTTTAGATGCACGTGTAGATGATCTAGAAGCTGTGCTAGCATATGTTAAACAAGTAACAGGCAAGCCTGTTATCATCAGCGGCCACTCGGAAGGTGCAAGGACTTCTTACCACTTTAATCGTGTCGACCCGCAAGTAGCAGGTATTGTACTTCACAACCAAAGTTGCAGTCCAAACTTTGACCATATTTTTCAGTTGCCTACTACATATAAGACGTTCCAAGTAATTGAAGAATCAGATCCGTGGGCAGATGGATCGCGTGACTGTAGTCATCATTTTAAAGGTGAGACGAGAAACAACCTAACACTGTTGCGTCAGTCAGGTACTAACCACGATCCGTTAGCTAATCGAGAAGTTATCGAAAAATTAACTGACTGGCTTAATGATTTACTAGGTGGTCCGTGGAAGTTCAAACCTGCTATAGAAGTAGAATCAGTATTGCCAGCTATACAAAAGAATTTTGAGATTAAAAATGAAACTAGCACTAGCAAGTGACCTGCACTTAGAGTTTGCAGGCGTAGAATTAAAAAACGAAGAAGGTGCAGATGCACTTATCCTTAGTGGCGACATCTGTGTTGCAGAAGACCTCAAGACTGGACTTCCTACCGATAACGAAATTGCGTTAGACTGCCTTGCTGGCAAAAAGAAGAAGTATGCTGTTGCTTACAAGTTTTTCGAGCAAGTATGCAGTGAATTTCCTAAAGTCTTTTACGTTGCAGGTAACCACGAACACTATCACGGTAACTTCGACAAGACGTTCAAAGTCTTAAAAGAAAAGCTGCCATTCCCTAATCTCCATATTATGGAACGAGACAGTGTAAGCGAAGACGGTTTTATCATTGTAGGTAGCACACTTTGGACTAACTGCAACAATATGGACTCGTTAACGTTTTATCATCTCAAGGCAATGATGAACGACTATCGTGTGATTAAAAAGGGCGAGGACTACAGGCGTTGGACTCCAGAAATGAGTGCAGGGGAGCATATCAAAAATATGCAATACATCCGCTTGTGCGTACTGCAAGCACGAGAAGAAGGCAAGAAGGTAGTTGTAATCGGTCATCACGCACCTACTAAACTTAGCTGTGCAGATTACTACAAAGACGACCATATTATGAATGGTGGATACTCTAGTGACTTGAGCGAGTTTATCTTAGATCATCCGGAAATTGTTCTATGGACACACGGACATACACACGATCCATTTGACTATGAAGTAGGTACTTGCCGTGTAGTATGTAATCCACGTGGTTACTTCGGATACGAAACTAGTGCTAACAACTTTAAACTAAAATACATCGAGGTTTAAATGAAAATCGGTCTTAGTCTAAGTAAGTGTATTGCAGACATCGCCACAGGCCTTGTCAAGGAAGAAGAAGTCCTTGTAATCGTCTGTGGTACTATGTTTAACTTTAAAGATAGCAAACAATGGGACAGTATTTGGAACGGGTATGCCTGGGGTCCGTGGTCGGGCTTCGAGCACGATCAAATCTACTCTATTGTAGAGAGGCTATATCACGATGGTAAACTACATATGCCTCGTAACTTCGGCGGTTACCCGCAGCCAACACGGCGCAACGACCATTGGTTAGAAACTATCTTAGATCCTGCATTTACTAATATGACCGAGTCTGAATTAGATGCGTGGAACCATTACAAGTTTATTTCTAAACTTAGCGGTAGCGTGATAAGTATTTGATATGACCAAAGAACAATTTAAAGTGTATGTGTTCCTGCCCTTGATGCACATAGTTTTGCTATACGGGCTGATCACATCAGAGCATACTCTGCTGATTCTGTTAAGCGGTATATTCTTATACTTTCCGTTACATCATTTAGGCAACGGTATCGGGTATCATAGACTGTTTTCGCATAATGCGTTTAAGCCCAAGCGTTGGTATCCTTACCTGTCTACTTTCTTGTCATCGATAAGTTTTTTCGGTAGCCCAATGGAATATGCAGTAGTGCACAGAGTACACCATCAGAATTCTGACAAGCCAGGCGATCCGCATAGTCCAGTGGATGGCCGACTACACGCATATATCACTTGGATAACTAAATTTAAACCTACTCATAAGCAAATGCTTAAAGTAAAAGACTTAGGTAAAAGTTATCCTTGGATGATAAAATATCAGTCTATAGAATGGCTAGTTCCTATTGTGTTCTACGGTGCATTGTTCTCTATTAATTCTACTGCTGGATATATTATACTCTTAGCAAGTCTACTGAGCTTGCACGCCGCAATGGCAGTAAATGCCTTTGCACACACTACAACACCAATTGTCGGACAGTCAGATAATTCATTGAATATACTTTGGGCAGCTAAATTAATAAGTCCTATTTTCTTACACCACAACCATCACACTACTGGAGATAACCTAGACTACAGTACTGCCGAATTTACAGACAGATGGTCTTGGGTAATTAAACATTTTTTAATGGAGAAGAAAGATGCGTAAACTATTAGCAATTCTTGCACTGTCTATTTCTACTGCGGCCTGTGCTAATCCGTATCATAATCATCACCATCATCACGGGGGCGGTGGTTGGGGATGGGTAGCGCCTGCTGTTATTGGCGGTATGATAGTATATGGAGCTACTCGTCCTGCTCCGCAGCCAGCACCTGTTATTATCCAGCCACAACTACCTAATCCTACTAGCAGCTCACCTGTTGTAGTACCAAAGTATCCTGGTATGTACCCAGAAACTCCTAATACAGTGTGGCAACAAGATTGGAGATATGATCAGTTTTGTAACTGTTATCGCCAATTCTTAATTCAAGTACAATGAAAAGAGTAGAAATAGCACCAGGCGAGTTTGTCGACGTCTCTGACGAAATGATGGCTAAAGCTCGGGCAGCTCTCGAACGAACTAACAAAATGCTAGGTCATTTTGATACAGATTTTCCGGAACCCGAGTGTAGTGTTTGTGGTAGAGTAATTTACTGCGGCGTTAGCACTTTATGTAATGAAAAACCGTGTGGCTTACAAAAGTCTTGACCTAAGGATTAAGATTAGATATAATTAACTTATGCGCTAGTAGCCCGTAAGGTAAGGGCAGCTGATTCTAAACCAGAGTGTAGCAGGTTCGATTCCTGTCTAGCGCACCAAATATATGACTCTCGAAGAAGCTGTTAAAATTCGTGATAGTTTAAAAGAACTTAGCGTAGATGTTGAATACTTTAGCTGGGGACCTAGTTATGAATTCGCAACTCAACGCAAGCAAGAAGCACTAAAAATTATCAACCGCGAAATTAAACAACTGAAGCAAGAGTAAATAAATTTGTACATTAGTACAAACCTACAGACTTTAACTTATATGCACTTAGTCTGTGTGCAGTAAAAGGAAAGAAAATGATGTATAATCAAAAGCTGGTCGCCTCCATCAAAGTAAAAGGCAAAATCCTTCGCGAATTCAAGGATACAGTCTATATTCCATTCTCAAGCGAATATAGTATTCTACTAAAAAACCTCAACACAGTACGAGCAGTAGTCAACGTCTACATTGACGGCGACAATGCAGTTCCTGGTGGGTTAGTTCTTAACCCAGGACAAAGTGTAGACTTAGAGCGTTTTGTAAAGAACGGTAATTTAACCGAAGGCAATCGTTTCAAGTTTATCGAGCGTACTACTGCCATCGAAGACGGCCCTCGCGGTATTAAAGAAGAAGACGGTCTAATCCGCGTCGAATACCAATTCGAACTAGCTCGTCCTGTAATCAATGTCAATCAAATTTTTGGCAGCAATACATTCCCACACTACCCGCCCGGTGTCCGTGGCTGGACAGATACTAGTGGCAGTACAAGTGCTAGCGAATATCCAGGTGTAACTGACAAGTACAGCAAGTCTATAAACAATAGCTGGATTCAAGCAAGTGGCGCTACTTTTAGTCAAGTGAATGTTAATGGTGCATTACGCGGTGTTGACTACAGTGCTAACGGAATGGCAACTGCTCAGGCTGCAAGCGCCGCAGTAGACAAGTATTGTGCCGACAATGGTCTACTTAATACTACAGAGCTGCACGACGGCGCAGCCACAATGGACTGGTGTGCCAATGAAACTGGTATTACTGTGCCGGGTAGCAAGTCTACACAGTCATTCCAAACTACTACAGTTGGTGCATTAGATCCTACTGTACATAACATCGTTCTACGCATTGTAGGCGACTTAGGGCATAACAAGCCTGTAGAAAAGGCTGTAACTGTTAAAGCTAAACCTAAGTGCACTACTTGCGGCAAGCAAAACAAAGCAACTGCTAAATTTTGTAGCGAATGCGGTACATCACTTGAGATCTATGCGTAAATAAAGTAATATAGTAGTGCAAGACCACTTGCACTACTTTTAACCTGAGGAAAAATAAAATGTCACAACAATAGATTGAATACGCTTGCAAAGAGTTAGTATTCCACTTCAACAAAAAACACCTGGAAGATCCTTCCATCCCAATGTGGGTTCTCAAAACGCAAGGCGAGTCACTGTATGTTAATCACGTCGACTGTCGAGTACCTTGGAGCACAAAAGAAACCGCAGACAATCCCCATACAAAAGGTAGTATTAAGATAAAGAACTGTCTACTTACAATAGACAAAGAAAACACGGCCACGATTAAAGAGCTGTCACTGTTCGACAAAGTGCGGTTGCGTAACCAAAAGCTAGGCATATCTCGTATTATGTTTAGTGACCTTAGTTTCGAGAGAGCTCTTAAAGACGACGACATTAAGCATAGTCCTTTTAAGCGTATCTATGCGCCTTGTAGCACTGCATACACTGTATGCGATATATTAGACAAGAACGATGCTCTTATGATGGGTATCAAGTACCCCGGCAAGTTCCGTGTGCTAATGCCTAACGAAAGCTACTACCAGGCCTATGACGATAAAAAGCTATGGGAAAAGATGCAACGAGACTACGACGAAGGGCTGTACCCTGATGACGATGATGATGACGATAATAGTTTTTAACAATGTCAGTCATAAGAATAATTATAGGAAAAAACTATTGAAAACAGGTTTTTTGTGGATATATACTATTAGTACAGAACAAGTTGTTCTATAACAAAAGGAATAAAAAATGTCATTAATTAACAAAGGTATACCAGAGTTTAAAACTCAAGCATACCACAACGGTAAGTTTGTGGAAGTCTCAGACCAGACCCTATTAGGAAAATGGAACGTGCTAATTTTTATGCCAGCAGCATTTACATTCAACTGCCCTACAGAAATCGAAGACGCAGCCGATAACTATGCAGAGTTCCAAAAGATGGGAGCAGAAGTTTATATCGTTACAACAGATACTCATTTCTCTCACAAGGTATGGCACGAAACAAGTCCAGCAGTAGGCAAGGCAAAGTTTCCTCTAGTAGGTGACCCGACTCATACCCTAACACGTGGATTCGGCGTCCACATTGACGAGGAAGGTCTTGCACTACGTGGCACGTTCATTATCAACCCAGAAGGTGTTGTTAAAACTGCCGAAATCCACAGCAACGAAATTGCTCGTGATGTTAGCGAAACTCTACGTAAGCTAAAGGCAGCACAGTACACGGCCGCTAACCCTGGTCAAGTTTGCCCAGCTAAGTGGAAAGAAGGCGCTAAGACTTTAGCACCTAGCATTGACCTAGTAGGTAAGATTTAATAGGAACATTGATATGGCATTAGACTCAAACATCAAACAACAATTAGAACAATATCTTGCATTAATGGAGAGTGACATTTCCATTACGGTAAGTGCCAGTAAGGATGCCATATCAATTGATATGGTTGAATTGCTAGAAGAGATTGCTTCTATAAGCCCTAAGATTAAACTAGTACACAGTACCCTTGATAGAACTCCTAGCTTTAGAATAGGAGAGCGAGTTACTTTCGCCGGTGTTCCAATGGGGCACGAGTTTACTAGTTTGATTATGGCTTTACTGCAAGTTAGTGGACGCAAGCCTAAAGTAGACGATAAGGTGATCGACCAAATCAAAGGCATTCGCGGTGACTACAATTTCACAACTTACATTAGTCTGAGCTGCCATAACTGCCCGGATGTTGTTCAAGCACTTAACATTATGTCGGTGCTGAATCCTAATATTCGTCATACTATGGTTGACGGCGCTGCTTTCCAAGAAGAAGTTACTGCTAAGAATATTTTAGCTGTTCCTTATGTAGAGCTTAACGGCGAAGCGTTTGGGTCAGGTCGTATGACACTAGAAGAACTTTTAGCTAAGATGGGTAGCCAAGCAGATGTTAGCGACATTGACGGCCGTGAGTACGATGTGTTAGTAGTAGGTGGTGGGCCTGCAGGAGCTAGTGCTGCGGTATATGCTGCCCGTAAAGGTATTCGTACTGCTATTGTTGCTGAACGCTTTGGCGGTCAGGTAATGGACACAATGGGTATTGAAAACTTAATCGGTACTAAGTACACAGAAGGTCCTAAACTTGTTGCCAGCCTAGAAGAACACGTTAAGGAATATGCAGTAGACATTCACTCTTTACAAAAAGCTAAAAGTATTAAACGTGACACACTGATTGAAGTCGAACTTGAAAGTGGCGCTACACTCAAGAGCAAGACGGTAATCATTGCCACAGGTGCTCGTTGGAGGAACTTAGGTGTACCTGGCGAAGCAGAGTTTAAAAATCGAGGTGTAGCATACTGCCCTCACTGTGACGGTCCTTTATTCAAAGGAAAGCACGTTGCTGTAATCGGCGGTGGCAACAGTGGCGTCGAAGCTGCTATTGACCTAGCGGGTATTGTCGAGCACGTTACGCTGTTCGAATTTGCGCCAACACTAAAGGCTGATCAAGTTTTACAGGATCGTCTTCGCAGTCTGACGAACGCTACAGTTATAACCAATGCTCAAACAAAAGAGATCACTGGTATTGACAAGGTAAATGGTATTACTTACGTTGAGCGCGATACTGGTTCAGAAAAGCACATAGAACTAGCAGGTGTGTTTGTACAAATTGGCTTAGTTCCTAATACAGAGTTCCTTGATGTTGAAAAGGATCGTTTTGGGCAGGTTGTTGTAGACAGTCACGGTGCTACTAATGTACCGGGCGTATTTGCCGCAGGTGATTGCACTAATAACCCATACAAACAGATTATCATTAGTATGGGCAGCGGAGCTAATGCTGCTCTTGGTGCTTTTGATTATCTAATTAGGAATTGACAATAGCTACAAATAAATATATACTGTAAGTTATTGCTGTATGAAGCAAAGAGAAAAGTGTTCTGGACGCGGGTTCGATTAAGCCTGTTTTACGAATCGAACCTTCGTCTGACATAAATACATTTATGTATTACTATGTCTATCAAATCACCAACCTAATCAACGGAAAGATTTATGTAGGGAAACATAAATCCGCAAAACATCCGTTTGATAATGACTATTACGGTTCCGGTAAACAAATATCTGCCGCTATAGAGAAATACGGTAAAGAGAACTTTAAGAAAGAAGTCTTACACTTCTGTTCTTCCTTAGAAGAGATGAGCAATAGAGAAGCAGAAATAGTCACAGAAGATTTTGTAAAAAGAAAAGACACGTATAATATGCACAAAGGTGGTCCAGGTGGGTGGGATCACTATAACGGAACTAAGAAGCATAAGACCAACTCAAGCAAAGGCGGAAAGAAAAGAGCACAGGATCCTAACAATCCTTTTTATAGTAAGGAGTGGCAGGCAGCATCTAACTCGATGAAGAATCCCGAAATAGTTCTAATGCTAAATCAAAAAGCAAATAGCCCAGAAGCAATAGCAAAAAAGAAAGAAACTTGGAAGAAGAACGGCAGAGGGCAAGGGAAAACTAACTCTCAGTTTGGAAGGATATGGATCTCTAATACATTAACAAAGGAAGTTCGTCGTATTACAATAAACGAGCCAATACCGGAAGGTTGGGTTAGAGGTAAAAAAGGACATTTACCTAAAAAACTTTGGGTAAATAATAACAAAGAAGAACATTATATATTGACAGAGAAAGAAAGTGAATATATAATGAAAGGGTTTAGTAGGGGCAGACTTAAAACAAGTATGCCTCAAAACAGGATTGTAGTTTAATGCCTTGATAGAAAGGTGTTGCGGACCCGGGTTCGACCCCCGGCACCTCCACCTAAGCATACTACGGTACCGGGCGCATTTTAACTTCTTCCGGTATGGGCTACTAGGTAGTATGTTTAGTTGGGGGTGTATTTGGTTTCGACGTGGCAACAAGTATTAATGGGATCTACACGGTAGGCGATGACCGTAAATCAAGCAAAACAAAATAGACGCAAACGATTCAGTTTACGCATTAGCAGCCTAAACACTACTTGGGGCAAGACAGGCCTCGCAACAGAACTTCAAACCCGCCTCGGCGGGTTTTCTTTTGAATAATAATAAATATACATATGAAGCTATTTGAACTTGGATCTAACGAATTAAAACAACAGGCTACTGTTGGTAAACAAATTGCAGGACAAGAGCCTGCAGAGCAACCGTCTAACGAACCGTTATACGCAGATTGGGCACATACAAAAGAAGCACAAAAACTAATACAAAAGCTTCTACCCAATGCTGATGTTAAAATTCAAAATGCTACAGGAGTTAAACCTATTCCGCACGTTCGTATCCAAAAAACAAGTCCACAAGAATTAAAAGATGCTATCGAAGGTCCGGGCTTAGGTGTTAAGCTAAATGTAGCAGATGATACTCAGCGCAGAGTTTCTGGCAAATACACACCTTATTCTTTCGACGTTAACGGTATTACATACACTATTGTTCTTAGCACAAAGAACACAGGCAACGATAGCAGAATCGGTATTAACCGCAAAGAACTAAGCCCTACTAACTTAGGTATGGCAGGCCATACCTACAACCGCAAGCAACTAATTGCCGCAACTAAGCAAGCATTAGAAAAGCATATCCGTGACGAAACTTTACGTGGTGCACTAAATGCTATTTTAGACAATGCAGCAAAAGGCGGTGGCGGAACTATTGCTAAAGAATTCCAAGAATATATCTTCCACGACATCGGTACTATTAGTCAAGACTTCGGTGAGATTCTTGCACCACTAATGGTTATGGATAACAATGACACTGCTACTTTCCCTGAAGGCAACAGTCCGTTAGTTGACGTATTAATGCCCAAGGGCAATATGAGTGTTAAGGCACTAACAGGTTCTGGTACAAGTTTCAAAACAGTAGCAGACTTAATGGACAAGTACGAAAAGTCAATTGAAACCGACAAAGACAAAAAGAAGAAGTACGAAGTTTTAAAACAATTCCATCCTTCTAATAAAGGCCTAAACGTTGATAAGATTATCGCCGCTAGTAAAGTTGCTGCTATTCCTGAATACTCTGAAGCAGTTAGACGATTTGGTGGCTTCAGTAACTGGAAAGAATTAGAAGATCAAATGCGCCGATGGCCGTGGAAAGCAGGCACAAAAGAAAACTATAAGGACTTCTTAGAAGCTGCTATGGATGTGTTTACTGCCGGTGACTGGGGCGGACCAATCGGTATGCCTGCTGACGGTAAATTTTACTTAGGTACTGCTACTAAACCGCTAGACAAGGAAAAAGTTGCCGGCTATCCTAGTTTCAAAGCTAATCCTTATAAAGGAGCCGCTGATATTTTAACTTACTCTATGGGCCAAGGTCTTGCACGTTTTGTCACCAAAGGCAAAAACAAAGACGTATACAGTAAGATGATGACTGACATTGTTAAGCAAAGCAATGCAGTGCTAGGACACATTACTATTAAAGCAGATGGTAGTTTGGTTCTTGTTACTCGTCCGTTCAGTGACCTAGAGTTCCAGTTCCAATATCACGCACCTAGCCACTTACCGGGCAACAACTTACCAGGTTTCATTGCAGTATTGGATTAATATGTCCGGTGACGAATTTGAAAAACTTATAAAAAAGTGGCACTATCGTCTTGAACTTATACGCACTATTGCGCCACTTGTTGTAATTTCGCTACAGTGTGTGCTACTGTACAAGATCTTCTTTGGCTCCTAAATTTGCTCAATAAATCCAATTTTGCTATAATACTTGTATTGTAAACAAAACGGAGCGCACAATGGCACAGTTTAAAGTTTTCCAGTTTCAACTGAACGACGAAGATGACGCACTGGTTAATGCCAAAGGTTGGGATGCTAGCCCTAAGCTCAAGGCTTATATGAATGTGCGTTTCGGCAAGTGGGCTCCTGTAGCACATAAGTATTACGATTTGGTTGCCGAAATCGAAGCAGAAACGCTGGACCAAGTGTTTGATATCGGCAACATTGGACCGGAAAGTGCAATTACTCGCAAGGCTCCTATGCACAGTGTTAGCGTAGGTGATATCATTATGAATGAGGAAGGTGATATGCACCTTGTTGCTAGCATCGGCTTTACCAAAATTTGACCGTTAATTCATTTGGCGCTATAATACTTGTATTGTAAACAAAACGGAGCAGACAGTGAGCACTAAGTTTAACGGCGTTATTTACGATGACACCCACGGTAGCCCGTTTGACCGTGGGGCAGCAGACAGCTACTATCATCGTGCCCGAAATCCCCACCGTGGCGGTGTCGGCGGCGGGTCTGGTCCTCGAATTGAAATGAGCTTGCTGTCTCCGGAAGAAATCAATGCTTATCACGCAGGCTATGACTGGAACGAAGAAATGGGCGGCAAGAATGACTACTGAAATGAAAACTATTCCTACAGTTGATCTGAGCCGTTGCGAGTTCGACAAGAATCGTAAAGTACTCAAGCTAGCTAGCGAGTATATTGGTATGCCCCGAGAGTTCTTTGTCAAAAGCCATCATACTGGCAAGGAAGTTCGTTTTGTTGCAGTGGGTCCTGAAGATAAACTGTTTGATCAAGACGGCTGGGACGGCGAGCAGTGCATCTATCGCCCTACTAGCGTATCCACTAACGTCGACCATATGGTCATTTACAACCAATATTGATTAGAAAGAAGATAAATGATTATCAACTCTGCACCGCAAAACGAAGCTATTCTGTCTAACGTAGGCGAAGTAGGCGAGTTCCGTATTCGTAACAGTGCTAAGGCATTCAAGATCCTTAGCGATGGCCTGTATGCTAACAAGATCCGTGCTATCATTCGCGAGCTGTCGTGCAATGCTGTAGACAGTCACGTTGCCGCAGGTAAGGCTGATGTTCCGTTTAGTGTGCATCTTCCTAATCAACTTGAACCTTGGTTCAGTATCCGTGACTATGGCACTGGTCTCGACCACGAACAAGTCACTAGCATCTACACAACTTACTTCGAGTCTACTAAGACTGATAGTAACGACTTTATCGGTGCACTAGGCCTTGGCTCTAAGAGCCCGTTCAGCTACAGTGATAACTTTACTGTCACTGCTATTAAGAACGGCCGCAAAGGCATCTACACTGCATTTATTAACGAGCAAGGCGTTCCAAGTATTGCTCTAATGTCCGAGGAACAAACTGACGAGCCTGCAGGTGTTGAGATTCAGTTTGCAGTCGAGAACAAAGACCGTTATGAGTTTTCTAAGTTCGCACAAGAAGCCGCAGATGTTTATAGCTATTTCAAGCTACAACCTACTGTAACAGGCAAGAGCGACTTTGCTGTAAATCAAATCGAATACCAAGAAAAGGACATTGTTCCCGGTATTCATCAGCGCAAATCTTGCCGCGGAAGTGTGGCAATTATGGGTAACATTGCATACCCCATTGAAGTACCTAACGCAGAAGCTAACTTGGGTACGCTGGCCAGTTTGCTGGGTTGCAGCCTCGAGATCCACTTTAACATTGGCGAACTTGACTTCCAAGCTAGCCGCGAGGGTCTTAGCTACATTCCTAGCACCATCGAAGCCATTAAGGCTCGACTGACTACACTTAACGATTCTCTAACTGGTATTATCACTACACAAGCCGATGCTATCGAAAACCTATGGGAACGTGCACTTTTCCTAAAGTCACGCGATAATAATCCGCTATGGGTTGCCGCAGTTACAAAGTATGCCGCGGATACTAAGTTTGAACTGTACAATGTATCTACAAGTCGATACAATCGTCTTAAGACCTTTGCTATCAGCGTAGAGGATCTAGCCAAGACTTATAACATTGTACTAAGTGGTTTTAACAAGTACCGCGGTGATTCTGCTTGCCGTCTGCTTAAACCAGAAACTAACTGGAGCTCGTCGCAATCGTTTAAAGAATGGCGCATCAGTATTCAAGAGAATGTTAAGTTTGTCAAGAACGATACTAAGGTTGGTGCAACTGAACGTGCTAAGTTCCATTATAAAAACTGTGCTGGAAGTAACAGCGTTACAGTTTGGGTAATGGGTGTAGCTGACAAGACTCAACCTGCTAAGTTTGACGAGTTTATCGAGTTCCTGTCTACACCTCCTGAAATTGTGCTAGCTAGCACTTTGGATCAGCGTGAACGTGCTAGTGGTGGTAGCGCAGGCCAGCCTGTAACTATTCTCCGTATGGAGAAGAAATACAGTGACTATCATCGCCGTAGTGATGAAATGGTCTGGCGTCCTGCTGACGAGCTAGGCTCGTATGACAGCAAGAATACTTACTACTACCTGCCCCTAAGCGGATATAATCTAGTAAGCAAATATGGATCAATGCTGACTACATACGAACTTAAAGAGGCAATGACTAATTGCGGTATTGGTTCTCTAGAGCATATTACCGTATATGGCGTTCGTAAGGCTGACCTTGATGCAGTTAAGCTACAGAAGAATTGGATTAACTTAGAGGATCATATTGCTAACACTATTAAGACCCTAAGCGAAAAGACTATTCTAGGAATGGTTGTCGGACATCTTGACAAACACGAGTATCTTGAATACAATAAGATGATTGCAGACAAAGTTACTGATCCCAATAGCGAATACCTTCGTGCAACTACACTAGTAAAAGGAGTCGAACGCAAGTACTACAGTGAACACAGCTATAACAAATTGGCTAAAATTTATGGCGGTACAAGTCTAGAAGTCTTTGCACTGGTAGAAAAATACCGTCAAGAATTTAAAACTGCTACTAACAAGTATCCACTACTAGCTCATCTTCGTTCTTCAAGTGCTCGTAACGAAGATGTTGCAGAATACATTAACCTAATCGACATTGCTAAGAAAGGCATTTAAAATGAGTTTCCCGTTTATCATCCAAGGCAAGAACATTACTGTTGTTATCAACAATAAGCCCCACACTATTAGTTCTAATCACCCAACTTACGAACGAGTTAAGGAAGCCATTAAGGCAGGCGATTGGGATACTGTTCAAAACATTATCGAACCTAAAAAGGTTGTACTCAACTACGGGCAAGGTAATGTTAGCATCCAGGGCGAAAAGCTATTCTGGAAAGGCCAAGAGTTCCACAATGCTATTGCAACTCGTATGATTGCGATGCTACAGGAAGGCTTTAGCATCGAGCCGCTAGTTCTGTTTATGGAAAACCTAATGCAGAACCCTAGCTACCGCAGTGTGCAAGAGCTGTATGGTTTCCTAGAGAAAAACAACCTGCCGCTAACTAGCGATGGCCATTTCCTAGCATATAAGCGAGTACGCGATAACTACTTTGACGTACACAGTGGCACTATGGACAATAGCGTAGGCAAGGTTGTTGAGATGGAGCGTAACCAAGTAGACGACAATGCTAACAACACCTGTAGCACTGGTTTGCATTTCTGCTCAGAAGGTTATCTAAAGCACTTTGGCGGGGAGCGCACTGTTATCGTTAAGATTAACCCACGTGATGTTGTAAGTATTCCTACCGATTACGACAACAGCAAAGGCCGTGCTTGCCGTTATGAGGTTGTAGCTGAAGTAGGTGTAGTTCCAGAAGAAACTACATTTACGCAAAGTGTGCAAGACGCTCCTAACAGCAACTGGAATCCAGGTCCATACGCTGGCTACTAAAATAAGGGCTTAGGCCCTTATTTTTGCTGTACATAAGGTTGGCAGGCCGTTTGTAATACTGCTGGGTAAGCATCTGATGTGAGTGCCGATGCCCGAACTCTGCGTACACCAGAGCCTTCTATTCTCTATCTGTGTGCCGCACAGATGCCTTAAAATGTCTGCCCTATGTGCAGTAGCATTAGAATAGTCGTAATAGGTTGAGTAGCAAGCGATTGCACTAAGTTCAAGACGCCTATAGTAACATTGACACCGAGGTTACTTTAAAAGTCGTGATAGGTTGGGTAAGGCACAGAGCCCAAGGCGTGAACGTAAAATACCTATTGTCTAAATAAGCGAAGCACTCAGCAAATGTCTTTTTGGCATCCTTAACAGGGTGTCAATTCGCTCATCATCTAGCAAATATCTGTAGTATTTTCGCAACAATTATATGCCTATTTTTGTTGCAAAAAAAGCAACGAGTATCCATATGGATACGAGTAGAGCGTTAGCTCTTGAATTTGCTCAATAAATCCAATTCGTATATAATACATACATAGCGTAACAAAACAGGAGTTAGAAATGGCACAGTACGTAATCAACAAAAACATCAACGTTGAAGAAATCGGTCGTTCTGGCTCCGGTCGTGTTACTGCTAAAGTAACCGGCTACTGGAGTGGTGACAGCATCACTATGTATATCCGTCGTGGCTGGTATGGTAATGAAGGTTGGTACATCGAAATGGGCCACGCTAGCGGCGGGCGTGATACTAAAGAAGTTGCTAGTGATGTAGAAGCTGCTAAGAACTTTGGTGCCGCAATGATTGCTATGGCAGAATTTGCCGAAGCTATTACTGCTAAGTTTGATGAATTTGAAAAGTTCTATCAAGTTGCACGTGAAGAAGCTCGTATTGAGCGTGAAGCTGAGAAGGCAGCAAAGCAACAGGCCTTTGAAGCAGATGTTGCTCTGGGTACTGCCGAAGCTGCTGGTAAAGTTGAGCAACTGATTAAAGCCGGTAAAGGCCAAATCGAAATGTTCAAGCGTGGTGAAAACTTCTCCCGCAAGATTACTGTTAAGGGTTATGGCAATGCCACCCTGTACATTAACGGCGGCCGAGTTGGCAAGAAAGATGTAATCGAGCAACTGTCGCTGTCGTCTGCCCGTAGCACCTACACTGCTTAATTATGATTCCCGAACAACACAAGCAAAACATTATTGCAGACGGTTTGCGCTTTATGCGGTCCGTTACAGAAGCATATGGTAGTAACAAAGGTATGCAGATGTGGGAAACGATTGCAGATGCGATTGACCCGGACCTTAAAGGCGAACTGTTTTTTGCAATGATTACAGGTGAATACAACACTACTATTCGCATTAACGGAGTGCGAAGCGGGGCTAATAAAGTATCGCTAATTAAAGCACTTCGTTGCACTGACAAGCGCCAGCCTGGGCTTAAAGAAGCAAAGGATCTAGTAGACGCTCTGCAAGATATTGGCAAGAAGTTTGTAGTAGAAGTTGCGCCTGACAAGTATAACAATGCTACTAGGGAACTGTCTGACGCAGGCTTCATCTTTTAAGTTGACACAAAAATAGATTTTTCGTATAATATAACTAAATAAACAAGAGAAGCGATAGACGCAACTCACATACTCGTACAAAGGATTTTTGTATGTCAAAAGCAAATACATTTACCATTAAAAAGGCATATGCACTGTCGGCAATCGACAAAGCAGGCAAGCGTGTCTACTACGACACTGATTCTCACAGTGGCGGCTATCCTTACTGGAGCCCATTCTTCAATCAATTTAAAACTTGGGACTCACTAGACAAAGTTCCAGTGCAAGGCGGCGAAAGCTATATGCGCCGCGATGTTACTACTATCGAAGTAATCGAAGTAGAAGTCCGTGCTAAAGTAGTTTCTACTACTGAAATCGTTTCGGAAGCACGTGCAAAAGCCGAAGCAGAAATTGCTAAAATCCAAAAAGAACTTGCTCGCAAAATTGCTATGTTGGAGAATGTAAAATGAAA
>OGVU01000017.1_pt1 | contig 21058 bp, 42 predicted proteins | sample 1575861 | NCBI WGS metagenome assembly OGVU01 (sample SAMN07581532, study PRJEB24739) | freshwater metagenome | place: Singapore | collected 2015-01 | reverse complement strand
ACATTCTGGGAAGCAGTAGAGCGTAAGCGTTATGGCATGCCTGTGGTTATTGACGATCCGGGAGCAATTTGGGATTTGGTCATGGATAAAGGTATCGATGATCAGGATTTTCTTTCCAATCTTCCCAAACCGGGTTGGAGACTGGTGGAAAGTCTTCAGCGAAATGAACTTTTCATTTTCCGAATGGATCGGAATGAAATTGAAGAATGTTTAGCAAGACGGGAATATTCTAAGGGCATCTCTAAAAATCCACTTTTTTCATTGCACATTGTAAAGTCGGATTTCTTTTGATGCTATTTGGTTACAATAGTTGTTTATATGGACCTTTATCAGGTCTGTTTGAGGCGTTCACTTCGCCTCATAACCTATTTTGTGTGCCCTTTTCAAGGGATGGGCACACGTATCCCATCAGCTTCTTAACTCTACTCTTAGTTGCACCAGTCTAAATAGGTTATAGGTTATGTTCATCAACCCTATACCCGCAGCGTTTCGTGTATAGTTCCTGTATTGTAAATACATTCCATTCATGGTGTTCGTCATAAAACCAAAAATGTGTTCTATCCTCGCGCGTGTCTTTGACTTTTTCGTATTTCGTATTTTTTGTTTTTCCGTTAACGGATTACCGCGATAACCTTTCTCATGTATTTGGCTGATTACATTTTTCTTGCTGCACATCTTTTCTATTTCCTCACTGCGGTAAGCACTATCCGCATATACGGGCTGGAAGCCATCTTCCTTTTTATTCAGCAATTCTCCGATTACTTCACTATCATGAACATTGGCAGTAGTGGTCCTGTAATCAGTAATCAGTTTCGTTTCACTGTCCGCTTTAATGTGATTCTTATAGCCAAAGCTGTTTTTACCATTATGGGTAACCCACTTCGCATCCGTATCTTTTTGCCTGATTTTTGCTTCACTCCAGTCTTCCGGGAGTTCACCGTTCTTCAGTTGTTTGTTCTCCTCTCGGGTATTGCGCCGGATGGGAACTTCAACAATGGAGGCATCGACTAATTTACCCTTATGTACTATGATACCATCTTTATCTAACTGTTTATCCAGGTACTTGAACAATTGTTCTACCTGCTGGCCTTTACTCAGTTTGTCCCTAAACAGCCAGATTGTTTTAGCATCGGGTACCGGATCATTAATACCCAAGCCTAAGAAACGCATAAAGCTTAATCGGTCCAAAATGGCATATTCAATGCCGTCGTCGCTTACATTATAATAGCGTTGAAGAATCAGAATTTTAAATAAAAGTACATAGTCATACGCAGGGCGGCCTTCCTGACCAGCTTTCTTCATCTTTTCGCCTGAACCAGCCTTAATCCGCTCACGCTTGGCGTGGATATTTGCATATAGTCCTTGTTTAGCCACAGTTCCATCTCCTCATACTTGCTTTAGCCCGTTCAGCGTTCTTGCTCTTAGCAACTACGCCACCCATTCTTGCACAGAAACTAGCCTTGCGACCTTTGTCAGCTTCAGTCTTTGGATTTGGGGCGGGGGCTTTTAGGTTAGCGTTGTTCTTACGGTTATAAGCTGCTCGACCTTTGGCGGTCATCCCTGCACCTTGCTCGGTAGGCAGATAGTTCTTGTCTTTACCAGTTGTGGTCTTGGGAATCGGCTTATCGTGCTTATCCATCGCAGCACGGATTTGGTCTTGGCGGCTCATGCCTTTTCTTCTATATAACGAGCGTAAGCATCTTCTAACTTAGACTTACGGCTACCTTTAGAGTATTTACGCTCGGTGGCTAGGGCAATCGCTACGGCTTGGGACTTTTTTTTGCCCGCAGCCATTTCTTTTTTTATATTAGTTCCTACAGCTTTGGGGCTACCTGATTTGACTAGTGGCATGATTTTATCCTTTATCGTAAGAATTTAAGCTTGTAAGTCGTTGTATTTATTAAGTCAGCAATACCATCAATTAAATTCTGCAAGTCAGAATCTTGCGGCAAATCTTGGCGGGCATCCGCTACAAACGCTTGTAATGATTCTAGGTAACGAATTGGGTCTTTGGGTTGGTGGTAAACGCTTGGGAATGTGGTGAGTTTGCCGTATTTACCCATGTAGGCTTCGGCAAAACTGTCGGTTAGTTCCACAATGCCATCGTAATATTCGCCCAAAGCGATGTGTTTGGAATAGGAGTCCGTACTCCAATGGAAAAAATGCGTGTTGGTCGCAGAATGTAGCAATGTAGCTACAAATAGGGAACAGTTCTCTTGCATAGGAAACTCCTGTATTTATGCAATTATATTAGGTTTTTTGCAAAATCCACACACTCCAATACGGATATTCGGTAAAAAAGTTGTTGTCTTTGTCGGCTGTTGGCTTGTAGTTAGACCGCACAAATCTATCGTAGGCTTCACGGTCAAACGCAAAACCGTGTTTGGCAAAGAGCTTAGTCCAGTAATCGGTGGGCTGAATATTCACATGGGTCGGGTCACCCATATACATTTCTTTGGTTTCGCCATCCTTAATTGCATCTAAACAAACAAACACACGCCCAGTTTTCTTGATAATTCTTGAAAATTCTTGAAGTATTGAATCCATGTGTTCTTCGGGGATGTGTTCTAACACTTGGGCGGTATGCACCAAATCAACGCTTTCGGTCAAGGCTGGTGTGTCAGAGATTGAGCCACAATGTAGCTCATGGGCATAATACCCAAAATGGGTACGACCTAACCCAATCATGTGTGGGTTCAAATCTACCCCTAAAACCCTCATATTCTGCTTTTGAAAGCCTTTTAGTATTGAGCCACACGCACACCCAGCATCCACTACAAAGCCGTCACGGGGCGTTTTACAGGCTTCTACAACCATTTTGGCGTATTCCTCTTGCCAGTAGCCATGCCCAAGATAATCTAAACCAGCATCTTTATGCTCGTCATAGTAGTCTTGGTTGTATTCGGTAACTTTAAGATTGGTCACTAACACGGATTAATCCAATCGCTCGTAGGGCAGCTTCAGAACTATCCACCCGACTCAATGGGCCACCCTTCCAGTTTGCAATAAACTTCAGTTGGTCTTTGGTGAACTTAGCCTTTGCATCACGCTTGACTTCCATTAAGATAGTTTCACCGTTAAAGCACACCATTAAGTCGGGTATTCCTTTGCCAACACTTGATAAAATGTAAACATCAGCCCCCGCTTTTCTTAGGGTTTCTACTATTTCTGCTTGGTTAACATCTACTTTCCGAGCGTATGCCATTGTTTTTTAACAATATTAAGTTAATATAGGCTAACTTTATCATAGTCAAGGCTATTTATGGGTTCAAATCAGTACGGATATTTTCTAAGTGATGACGAATTTATAGCAAAGTGGCGTGAAAATCCAAGCCCTGCTGCGTTATCTAAGGTCACAGGGGTTAATGTACGCAACATTATGGCCCGTAGGCGGTCAATCGAGGTCAGATATAACATTAAGCTAGATACCGACCCTAATTACAAGTTAAACAGAAACAAAGAATTAGCTGAAAAAGCAAAGGTAGAACGGGAAAAGCGAGAAGAAAAGCTAAAAGTACGCTTAGAAGCAACGCAACATAGCGTAAGACGGGGAATGGAGTTAGAAAAAGGGCGTGTAATCATATTCTCGGATGCCCACTTTACTGATGAAACCACTACCGCATTTAAAGCATTACTCAAGTTTATTGAGCATTTCAAGCCTAAAGCCATTATCTGTAACGGAGATGCCTTTGATGGGGCGGTATTAAGCCGTTTCCCATCCATTAACTATGACCGCAAACCAAGCGTTTTAGACGAATTAAATTACTGTAAAACCCATTTAGAAGCGATTGAAAAGGTTAAACCAGCAGGCTGTCGGCTGATTTGGACTTTGGGTAACCACGATATGCGGTATGAAGCTGCCCTTGTAGCCCGTGCCCCTGAGTTTAGCGGGGTGGATGGCTTTAACCTTAAATACCATTTTCCGAACTGGGAAACTTGCTGGTCGTTTTGGGTCAATGACGATACTGTAATTAAACACAGGCATAAAGGTGGTCGATATGCTGGTTATAACAATGTGCAAGCTAGTTTCTGTAATATCTTTACGGGCCATACCCATGTGCTGACTTGTAGCCCAATCTCAACCTTTGACCAAAAGACTTACTGGGGCGTACAAACAGGCACTTTGGCTGACATTAACCATGAAAGCTTCCAATATACTGAGGATAACGCTAAAGATTGGCGGCAAGGCTTTATTTTGGCTTCGTGGGATAGGGGTCAGTTATTGATGCCTGAAATGGTAATGACTTACGGTGACGATGAAGTAATGTTTAGGGGCGAGATTCTTGCGGTATGAAGCTAACACCCAAAATCATTGAAAACATTTACTCAATGCTTTACTGCACAGAGCCGTTTGCGTCTTGGGATTTACCGTTACCTGAAGAAATAAAGTTTGTCGTGGATAGTGACCCTGACGCTATGGGTACTTATTTATATGACGATGGGGAAACCCACGCCCATGTGATTACTATTTCTGACGCTCGTTGTGGGCATTTAGATACAGTTATTAGGACTATGGCCCATGAGATGATTCATGCAAGCCGTTGGAATACTGTTACCCATGCGTGGACTAAGCACGATAAGACCTTCAGAAACCGTGCCAAAGCGGTGGCTAACGAGTTGGGATTTGACCCTTTAGAACTATAAACAACGCTATTAAAGGCAGCGTTAATATGACAATGCCAAAATAAAGTGCTAGGTCATTCATTTATAGCGAGCAACCTCTCCGTGAAGGTAAGCAAATCTTCTTGAGTAAGATTGTATCTACGCTCAAATCCTTTAGCTCCAAGTCCGTGAACGCCTGTATTCCCTCGATGATGTTCGGGGCATAGCGGTATGACTTCTGCGTTTTCTCGCAGCCCACCAAAGCGTCTAATGTGGTGGATTTCTGCGGGGGTGTCTTTAAATCCAAATTGTCTGCATAAGATACAGCCGAGCCGAGCGACTTTGTCATAATGTTTTTTTTCATCTTTCGTCATGCCGCCATTTTATTGGATGTTGGCATCTCGTTGTAATACATCTTCAAGTTCTTGGGCTAAATCGGTTACATCACAGCTAATTAAATAAGCATTTACATGGTCTTGCTTTAGTTTTGCGGTATGTAGCTTTTTAATGGCACGGGTTAGGTCTAAATAGACTTCTGCAAACTCTCTCATCGGGTCAACCTTTCTATTTGTCTGTCGTTAGCTTGTTGTGTACGCCATGCTTCAAAACGCATTTTGGCGGCTTCTAATTGCCATTTCAGGGCTTCTTTATTTTCTGTAGCTACACCAATCGCTTTGCATAAGTCTTGGTATTCTTGGCTACGCAATGCTTCCCGTTCCTGACCGCCTAGACTTTGTTCGTCTGTTTGGGCCATTTTGATGGCTTTTAAGCTATGTCTAAACGCTTCTAGTTGGGCTAATTCCCCACTAGCTTTTGCGTATTGCGGTGCGGTTTTAAATATAAAGTCTATTGCTTCGTGTGGGTCATACTCTTTCATATAAACGCTCCATTAACTCAAACCATGCTGTTCTAGCCACTTCTGATACTTGTCCGTTTCCAATGGCTTTAAGTCTGTCCAATCTAGCGGCCACCCCATCAGCCACTCTACCCACGCTGGGTTCAATTTCCCACCAACAGTTGTTGAATCTTTTTTTGCCATTACAGTTTCTAAATTTGGAAATCTTTTGCCTGCATTGGTTATTGTTGCTGCCATAGCAGAGCAACTTCTTGGTGTTGGCCATTCTTGCATCCGTCTTCTTAGAGCTTTGCGTGAATTGCTCCCGCCATCTATTCCCGTTGTATTGGGAGTATGGAAGAAATTCTCGTTGTTTGGCACATATCCAAATTCTTTCTCTAAGGTGAGGTGCTCCCACATTTGCCGCTCCAAGCACTCCCCATTCCGCATCGAACCCCATCTTGGCCAAGTCTGCGAGAACTTGGTCAAGTCCTCTAGAAGTGAGCATTGGTGAGTTTTCCACGAACACGAATTTGGGTCGTACCTCGCAAATGATGCGAGCCATTTCTTTCCACATTCCTGACCGTTCTCCGTCAATACCTGCCCCTTTTCCTGCTGCAGAGATGTCTTGGCACGGAAAGCCGCCAGATATGACATCAACAATTCCTGCCCAAGCTCTTCCGTCAAAGGTTTGAACATCATCCCAAATCGGGAAAGGCGGGAGTATTCCGTCATTTTGTCGGGCGAGCAATACGCTAGCTGGGTATTTTTCCCATTCGACTGCACAGACGGTTCGCCATCCGAGCAGTTTTCCCCCAAGTATTCCGCCACCAGCACCTGCGAAAAGAGCCAACTCATTCAATCTATTCCCCCTAAAAAGTGCATTTTGCTACATACTCAGCATCACTAAGTTCTTGAATTTTTAAGTTGTAGCAATTATCTTTGATTTCAAAATTGTTATCACCGTCAATGCTACCTTTAGGCACATAGTTTGATAGCTTGTAAAACCGCTCTTTTTCTATCATTCCAAGTACCCATGCTTTGTCATACTCATTAGTAACCCGCACAAAACAATAAAAATCACACATTTGTTTGATGTTATAAGCGGCTACAGAACATTCATAGTGCGGCAATGGTCTTACTTTGGCCCGTTTACTTTTAACATCAACGGTTCTACCGTCTTTCAAAACAATGTCGTAATCATAGGTGTTTGCCAAATTACCACCAATAATTGACCAAGCGGCTATTTCACCTAAAAACCCAATTACATTACCATCGCCATTAGAAATGCTGTTTCGTAATGTTCCCATTTCTTTGGCTTTTTTATGTGCAACCTCACGCATCCTATCGGTAATTAATATTTCGTGAATCACCGCCATTCCCCCTTATTACCTTTGTTACCTTTAGTCCATTGGTCAGCAAAGTCTGTTAGTAATTGACTATCAAGTTTGTATTTTGATAGGTATTCTCTAAACTTAGCCAACCCCCATTCATGCCGCCATTTGCACAACTGCCTAACCGCACACCTATGCCTATGCTCATTCAAGTTCCATTCCTAGCTTGTGCATAATCTTTTTCTTTAATGTGTCGTAAGTGTCGTAGCCATTACCCAAAATACCTAATTCTTTAGCTTTGGCTTCAATTCCTTGTTGGCTAAACATCCACGACCTATCCACTTTTGGTTTGGGCGGGGTCATGTCTAACACATCAGTCCACCGCTCGGCATTAATCCAACTGGCAGGGTATGGGATAAAGTCTATGTGCGTTTGTTTGATTTCCCAGTATTTAAGATGGTTTGGCAAGGCTTCCATAGCTTCTCGCTTTTCAAGCATGGTGAGCTTAGACCAAGCAGATTCAGCTTTTTTCTTAGCCACTTTTTTAGGCCACACTTCCCAAAATTTCTCAAATTCCACACTAAATCCCCCATTTAGTTAAATTGTTGAACACATACAAATAAATACCAAAGAAATACATGAGTACCGCAGCAAATTCTACTAAAAATAATGCCCAATCGTCTTGTTTCCAACCAGCGATGGCCCACATCACACTACCCACAAAGCCAAACAAAATATTGGCGGGGTATTCGTTAATACTGGTTAGCCCAATACCGACTAAGCAAAGCCCAGTACCAATCCATTTAAAAAGGTGCATCGGGCAAATCCAGTTTTTGTTTCTCATGCTTTACAAATTTGTACGACCAATCGGTATAGGTTTTGATTAGGCTTTCAGCTTCGTGCTTAGTCTTGACGGTACGCATTGCTTGTCCGTGTTCATCAAGCAACACATAATGGCTATAGGCGTGGATTCTGTCCTCAGTTGTGAATGTGGTCATTTTCTTTTAATTCATCAAGTTGTTCTTCAAGTTTTTGGATATATTCACGCTGTTGGTTAATGATTCTTGACCCACGAGCAGAAAATCTAGCCCAAGCGTAAATGCGTGTGTCTTGGTTTGGCGAGCCTTTAAAAAAATCGCTGTACAAAGCCAATCGTTTAATGGTTTCGTCAATTTGGTCTTGTGGAAATGTAATCATTGCAACACTCTTGGGCTAGGTGGCGATGGTGGGCTAGGCGGTACGGTATAGCTCGGTGTACCAATCGCCCAACCTTGTGTATTAACAATTTGATTAGGGTAAATGGTTAAATTATTGGTTACATACCCTTGATTATTAACCACTTGTGCTTGGTTTCCTTGAACCTGAACCGTGCTAGTTACATACCCTTGCGGATTAGTAATGACATAAGTCTGAGCTTGAATATTAACGGATAGCGTTAATAGTAAAACAGCTAAATATTTCATTTTTCCCCCTTGTTAAAGACTGTAGATTAAGTTTACTTAATATGTGAGTATATTAGGATATACCCTATGTTTTGTATTATTTACCGATTGGGCAAAATTTGTGTAATTTGTAACACAAATGTACCTTTAGGTTAATTACGGTAAATTTTATGTTACTTAAAGGTTATATTTTGATATAACTGATTTTCCGTATTCGGGTCGGTTTGTGAGGATTGAGGGCGTAATACTCCTATCCGAAGATAGGATGATTATTCGAGTTCGGATGTTTCGGAAATCGGTTGTAACTAAATGTAAGGTACTTTTGCTTGCTCAGGTCTGTTATTACCAAGACTACCTCGTTCCCCTGAAATACAGGACAGTTCCATAAAATTTGCCCATTTAGCGGCAAAAACATGGGGCATTGCTGCCGTTTCGCTTCTGAGTGGTTTACGGCCTTTACCGTTGCAACACGCTTGAGAACGGGCTAGACAGAAAGAGAAAACCCCTTTAGGTTGCTCTAAGTTGATACCGCTTACGAAAAAGGTTCAAGAGTTTTTCATAAACGCTCAAAGCAACCCAAAAGGGTCTATGTTCTTGAACCAGTTACTACGCAGGTATCAATCTGCCCATTTAGTATAACACTAATCACCACAAAAACAACTCATGGTATTGTCAGAAAACATATCTACTTGTTTTTGCGAATAATTTAGCATTTCTTCGTAACTTATTGAGTTTTTCCGAAAACTAGGCACAAAAGTTTTGCCTTTATTTTTTAAAGATTCTTTAGCTTTATTTTCAACATTTATCCACCATGTAGCTCTAGATGGGTTATCTCTAATTAACGAAACTAGCGTTGCATCGCCCTTCATAAAACATAAGTCGCAATTAGAAAGCATATTTTGACCAACTTTTGGCAACTTTAAGTCAAAACTGTTGTTTTCCCAAAATTCTTTAATGTGTGCAGATACTACTCCTGCTCTAGCTAAAGGACACATATGAATACCAACTTTGGCTATTCTTCTAGGTTCATCAGCCCTAATGCCAACCAAATGAGAATCGTCATCAATGTCTAAATCTAAACTTTTTAAGTACCTTCTTATAGTATTAATTTTTAATTCTTAAGTGCAAAACCTCATAAAATTGTTTGGAATCATCATGCCTTTATCTTGAACCATTACCTCAAAAGGCTCACCATTTCGGCTTGCAGTATCAAAATTAACCCTTTTAAACTTAGGTTTTTCAGATATATATTCAAGCCAATGAATTTGGATGCCCCAATTTTTTTCACAATCACGCACAAATTCAAGGGTAGCTTCATCTTCTTTGCCAGTATTGGCAAAACAAACAATCGCTTCGTCAGGCAAACCGTTGTTGCTTTGCAATATACGCCACAGCATATAGGCTGAAGTTCTACCCCCGCTAAAACTAATAACGGTAGGTTCAATTATTTTGAATGGGTCGCTCATCGTAATTCAGGCCAAATAATGCGATAACTGTCAGGAAACAAGTCTTTGCGACTAACTAGCCCTCTAGATTCTTTCTCCAAAGTTGCCCCTAAATACACCAGTTTATCGGCTGGAATTCCTGTGTTTTTCCACATGGACACGGCTGGAACGCTGATATTACAAAGCTTTGCAATCCGTGTAGGCCCCCCTAATAAACCAATGATTTGCTCATCAGTAAATACTTTTTTCTTTTTCATTCAATTATCTTAACATTAAATTTTGCTATTTTTCCAACACTTACAAATAAATTTGCACAAACGCTTAAATTGTCTTAATATTATATTACAGCGTATTGCTGTTTACTTATGGAGATGAATATGGATGATATGAATGAATCACAAGCTGAATTGGAATATGAAGTAACTAAGATTTTTGAGGACTTGGAAGAAGGCACTATGCTGACTATTTCGCAGATAGACACGCTACGGTATGTGTGTGGATTCCCTAAAAAACGCAGGGCTAATCCCGTTTTGTCTGCTATTGCTGACGATTTTTCTAATATTTTTGGGGGGAAACAATGATTGTGACAGGCTCAAACGCACCAAAAAAAGAGTTCAAGATTGCACCAGTAGGGTCGCACTTGGCTCGTTTATACCGAATTATTGACTTGGGTACGCAGACTTCCGAGTATATGGGTCAGACCAAAATGCTACGCAAGGTCAAGTTCTTTTGGGAATTACATGGGGATGACCTTAAAACCGATGACGGCAAGCCCCTGATTCAGACACGCAACTACACGCTTTCGCTAGGCGATAAGGCTTCGTTACGGAAGGACTTGGAATCTTGGCGGGGCAAATCCTTTACCGAGGATGAGTTGCGTGGCTTTGACATTAGCAACCTACTGGATAAATGGTGCATGGTTACGGTTCAACACCGCACCGCCAATAACGGCAATGTATATGCCGATGCCGTAGCCATTACGCCAGTACCCACGATTGTGGCAAAGGCAGGGCTGCCAAAAGGCGAAAATCCCTGTCTTATCTTTGATTTACAGAAGTTTGACCAAGCGATATTTGATGGACTATCGCAAGGTTTGAAAGACCAAATCATGCAATCAGCCGAAATGCGTAACAAAAAAGATGTCAACAAGTTACTGCAAGCGATTGAAGATGATGAGGACTTGTCCGTGCCATTCTAGAAAGGAGAAGGCTATGAACCATCTGATTAAAGACTTTATTGACCAAAAATATACGGTCAAGACTTATCAGGAAAGGGGCTACGATGATGAAGTACCAATTATCGGTTTCTGCCCTGATGACCTTGAAACAGTCATTAAAACGGTGGTTCAAGCCTGTGCGGATAGGGTAAACAGCCCTAAAGATAGGGAAGCTGTGCTACAGTTATTATGAATTTAAGGGGGATTTATGTTAGTGAAAGAGTATCAAAGTGAGAGCGGTCATTGGTATCTACCCAATGGCGATACAGCCTATCGCATCGTTGGCAAGAATGGCAAAGAAAGAAACACAACTGTCAAAGACGCAAGAGAACTGGGTTTATTGCCCTCAGTTACCACCATCATTGGCTGTGCGGCAAAACCCGCATTGGATGTATGGAAACAACAACAAGCCATCCTCGCTGCACTTACATTACCTCGCTTAGACGGGGAATCTGAAGAAGATTGGCTAAGTCGGGTTGTATCGGATAGCAAGGAAACCGCCAAGCAAGCTGCGGAGCGTGGCACACAGATTCACGGGGTCATAGAAGCGTTTTACGAGGGCGTTTACCTACCTGAGTTACCAGCCTATGTCCGTGTGGTAGAAAGCACCATAAACGCCCATTTTGGGCAACAGCTATGGGTTGCTGAGAAGTCCTTTGCTCACGGTGGTTATGGCGGTAAATGCGACCTCATTAGCCGACCCCATTTCCATCCCAAAACTGACGGCTTTGTAATCGACTTTAAAACCACCGAAAAGGATGTGGATAAGCTCGACTATTACTTTGACCACCAAATGCAACTGGCGGCCTATAGACACGGTTTTGAGATGCCTAACGCTCGGTGTGCCATTGTTTATGTTAATGCCCAAGAAAATAAGGCTAAACTACTAGAGATACCTGATGCTGACCTGAGAATCGGGTGGGAATGTTTTAGCCACTTGTTGTCCTTTTATCGGGCCAAAAACAAACTATAATGACTACGGGGTGACAGTTGGGCAATCCCCCGCCCACAAATCTCTTTCACGGGCTGTCACCCCATCCTTTTTACAGGGTGTTAAGCCACCGCCAAGAGGATGGGTCAAGTAACGAGTTTTGTGGCTTTCTGCGTTACATGAAACAGACCCCAAATTTTGCCCTGTCTTTTTAAGTCTTATATAAGATTAGGGTAAACACCTATTGTATTAATTGTTAAGTTAGCTTAATATGTAGTTATAGGGGGATGTTATGAAATGGATTAAAGACCAAGCAACTGGTGAACACCAACTGAAATTACAAGATGGTTTTTACGCTGTCGTACCAACCGCAGTAGGTGATTGGTATGCGGGCTTTCAAAACTATGGCGATGTTTGCTTAGACAATGACATTGAGTATTTTGATTCATGGCAATCTGCTCGCAAATGGTGTGAAGATAAATTTAAGGGGGAAATTATGAAAGACAATCGTGGTGAATTAATTGATATATTGGTCGGTGTATTAGCTGGCTTATTAATGTTTGGCATACCAGCCGTTGTTTATGTATTGCGTACAGGGGGTGTATCGTGAGCCATTACCCAAATAACATAGGAATCACCCACGCACAATGGGTAAATATCGTAGTCATTGGCGATACGGCTATTGATGTGTATGGTACTGTTTTGCCTGCTGAACCCAATGTTGGCATTATGAACAACTATGTGGAAATTGAAGAACTAGCAATAAACGGTGTAAGCGTTTACGAGATGATTGCTAGAAGCAATTTATGGAATGAAGTACAAGATGCAATTAACGACCAAGTGAGCGATGAATGAACATACCGTACAAAACTAAATCAGGCGTACAGATTGGCAAGTATTACCAAAAGCCACGCTATGTAGAAGAAGATATGGATATGCTACGGCTACAGTCTTTTCTAATCCATGACCCTGACCGTTTAAAGCGGGATTACTGGGTCAATCGTGTGTTAATAGGTCTAAGCCTGTTCATTTGCACTTGCATCTTGCTCAAGGGCTGTTTTGCGTGATTCCTCAACCCGATTAAGCCAGCCTTTAATAAAGCGAACTTGGTCGGGTTTTCTTGCTACAATTCCTTGATAGAAGTCTGCCCTAGCGTCTGAAAACTTGTTAATAAGTTCTTTAGGGTTTGCACCATTAATTGCTGCCATAGTTCTAGGCCCGATAACACCATCAGCCAAGACACCGATTGCCTGTTGTAGCGTCTTAACGCTTCGGCCTGTTCCTGCGTTAACAGCAAAGTCAAAGACCACATAATCTAATCCTTTCGGCAGTTTTTCGCAGTAGCTTGGATTCCAATACTTCATTTTATACATGGGGGCTACTTTTTCGGGGGTTAGAGCCTTCATATCGGCTTCGGATACAGGATGCCCTACCCATTCTTCCCAAACCCGTTGGGTGACCCCTAAATTGGTTCTACCGCCTGAATCTAACGGGTCGTTAACATAACCCCCTTCGTGCTTCAATATCCGCTTTAAGCACTCGTCAAATCGGCTCATTTTTTAAGGTTAGCCATAATGCGTGTGCCAAACAGAAATCCAAAGGCAATATTGGCGGCTTCGATACCAATGCGCTGAATTTCAGGCTCTACTGGCAAGAATAGCGTTCCGATACCTACTAAGATGACAAACAATGCCCCTAAATAGCGACTAGAAGCCCTTAAATCAATCACCCATTGGCTTGGTTGACCATAGGGGTTATCAAGAGCAGCAATGGCTTGTAGCTTCTGTATTTCGTTTTGGTCAAGCTGAATCTGCTCGGCAATAGTGGTTGGGCGAACTCCACCGTTAAAACGCCCTATAAGCTGTTTTATGCCCTCGACACCGACAGGCACTAACGCACCGATAATGGTTTCTAAAATCATTTAGGTAGCGACCAACCGTGAGTTACTAAATAAGCGTAGGCAAGACCAGCAACAAATACATAGAAAATGGTGCGGATTGAAAACCAACCGAATTGGGCTACTTTTTCATTCAGCCATTCTTTAATCGCCTGCTTAACGATTTCTTTTTCAATCTCGTTAGCCATATCATGCTTTCTTGCGTTGCGTCTTTTTTACAGTCGTTTTCCGTTTAGTTGCGACTTTTTTAACGGGTTTTGGGCATGATTTCTCAACATCTTCCCAAGCTAAAAAACGGCTAGTCCAATCAATCTTTTTGGTATAGCCCATTTTGTCAAACAACCATTCAACGATAAACATAAGTCACCTATGGCAAAGTAGCTACATAAGCCTTAGCTTGTTCCGCAGTCATCAAATTACCATCGGCATCCTCAAGCTGGGCTTCGTCAGCGTTGATTTGCTTTTTGAAGTTTTGATAGTCGGTGTTGGCTGGGTCGAATGGGATGAATGCGTTATCGGACAAACGCTGAACAACATTAATGTTATTTGTAAATGGGTTTTTAATTAATTTATACATAATTATAGTTCCGCACTAGCAGTAAAATTAGAAGCAAACCAACCAGCATTAAGAGTGGAGTTGCAAACTCTGCCTTCATAAAAACTTCTTACCGTTACATTTCCTGTTGAACCCGATGTTGCTGGAAATCCATTAGCAGATGAATTTGTTAAAGTTAAAGTAGGAGCAGCTCTTTTTTCAACAACAAAAACTGCACCTGCATAATAAGTAGTGCCATTAACTATATAACCAGTAAGCATTGGATTAGCAAAACTTCCTGATGTTTGCTCGTAATACCTCTGACATAAATTCAATTCAGTTCCATACGGTCTGTAATCAAAGCTAGTAGCGGTAGAGCCTACTTCGAGTTGAACTCCTGTGATGTAGAAGGTTGCTCCGTTTGTGCCGACTACGGATGTTGCTCCTGTTGGCGCTAAAAGTAATGAAGTAGACCAAGAACCAGCAGTTCCCGTATAAGTAGAGCCTGTTCCTAGACTAAATGAAATTCCAATTCCAATACCATTATTTGTTAGCCAAGTTCCTGATGTATCGCCAGCAACGGTTACGGTTTTAAATTCCCAAGTATTAGCAGAAGAAATGGTGTAACTAAATGCGTAAGTTCTTGTTCCAGAACTATTAAAGAAAGCACCGCCAAAAGTACCAGTTAATGATGAACGAACCCAAAATGATAGCGTAACAGTTTTAGCGTTTGAAGTTCCCCAAGCTAAATCTGCTGTATTGAAACCTTCAATATATTGTCTTACATTAAAAAAATCGCTGGCCACAACGCTATAAGCGGAAGAAGAAGTAACACCTAAATAATCTATAAATCCTGATGGTGCACCAACAGAACCAGCATCTTGTTGAACAGTAAATTTTGATGTTTGAGTTAATCTTGCCGCCCAACGGTCTATTGTGTATTGATTGTCTGTTGGAGTAACACTAGCACCAGCATTACGCTGGTCAATACTCATGTTTCCGTTAATTATTCTGTTTTTGAATCCTGTAACTGGCACAAGATACTCAGAAGTATCTGCACCGCCATAAGTAGGGGTTGTTATTCCGTTTGTGCCGTCTAATGTAATTGGCATAATTTTTCCTTACGCAAGTGTCAAATTAACAACACGGGTTGTACCATCACTACCCCTAACTGAAATGCGTAAATTTGTATTGCTAGTTAAATTCATAACTAACTGACCATTTACAGTTAAAGAAGGTGCTGTTGTTTGTGCTTGTAAAATTGTATTCTGACTAGTATCAATCGTTACAGCAGTTGTTCCGTTATTGGTTTGTAGCTGTAATGAGCCTGAGTTATCGGCACTCGTGACCAATCCAGAGTTGGTCGTGGCATTTAGTATCGAGGGCATTTACGCTACTCCTTTGGGAAATTTTTGCTTCACAGCTTGGACTCTAGCGAGCATGGCTTCGGCTTCTGCACCGCCCTTCCATAACGCATCTAGCTGGTCACCGATGGGTGGGTATTCTGCGGCTCGTTTTGCAATATAAGCATGAGCATCAACATAAGCCTGAACTGCGGCTTTATCGTATGCGACTTCGTTACCATCGGCATCGTAGGCTACATCGCCACGAATGGTTACTACTGATGGGTTTAGCTTGAAGACAATATCTTGATAAATCATGCCGCTATCTCCATAAGAGTGATAAATGAAACACCTGCAACATCACTATTTAAAGCCCATGAATTTAAATAACCTGTATTTGCATTTACTCTCATTTGAACTTTGTAAGTTGTAGATGATGTGGTAGCTGGGCTGTCCAAAAATTGCAAAGAACTGCTACTAATTTTTCTGCTATCTGCTACCATACCGCCACCGCCACCCGTAGCCCAAGCTGAATAACTTTGTGCCATACCGCCTGAATTATTACTTATTAAAGTTGTTGAACCTCTAAGAATATTAAAAGCAGTTACATCTGCCGCAGAATTGCTAATATTATTTAAAGATACTAATACTAATACCCTGCTTGAAGAAGAAGTGGGTGTAATAGAAGCTGTTAATCCTGTATCAACATAACTTGTGCTTGAAGTTCCAACAGTTGTATTTATAGAAGCATTAACCACTTGCAAAACAGAACCAGTTGGTAATGCGGCTTTAGGAATAGACTGACCGCTTGAGCCAGTAGTAATTAGTGTTCCGCTAGTAGCTGGCAAAGACAACACAGTAGAGCCAGCAATGGCTGGTTCTTGTAGTGTGATACTTCCGCTAGTTGAGCCTTGTAAGACAATACTCATATTTAAAGTCCTTTATGTCTGATAAATTCTTTTGGCAAAGGTTTGTTTACAGACGCATAAAACTCAATACACTTTTGATTTACTTCTTGTTGCGTTGCAAAATATCCTAAATATATCCTTTTGTTATTATAAGAAACTCTTGCCTTAAATGGGCGATTTCCTTGACATTTTTCAAAGTGCCAGCGTTTCATTGTGGTTTCACCGCCTGTTTTTTGACATTTTGGGCAAGTAATCTTTTTGTGTTTAAAGCCAGTTAGTTTTTGTTTCATGTATTGTTTGCGTTCTTCTGAAACAACAGCACCATAAGCACCTTTGCCACCTTTAGTTTTATTTACTAAGGGGTGTTTCATATCAGTAAAACAATCAATTAATACTTTTTCATGCTCAAATGCTTCTTGTTCTGTATCCCAATTAGCCAAAATTTCAACTTTTAAGCCTTTGTTTTGTTTTACTGCTCGTTTCCAAGCGTGGCTACGGTCACCAAAAGAGAACGCTCTATCATCCACACCTTTGCCGATGTAAAAAACCTTGCCAGTAGGGGTGTAATGAGCGTATGTGTAATACATTACAGAATTACCCACCGTTGTCCTGAACCTACCGTTACCGACACCCCACTATTGATGGTGATAGGGCCTACCGAGAATCCGTTTTTACCCGTAGTTAGCGTGTAATTGGCGGAGATTACGGTATTGTTTTCATAGATAGCCCCGTTAGCTTGTGCTCCACTAATCCCACCCCAAGCACCACTAATATAGCCTTCAAAACTATTTTCGGTTGTGTTATACCTAAACATACCGTTAGATGGGCTACCCGTTCTTTGGGCGGTTGTTCCTGCGGGGGCTAGGATATGCCCTGTCGATAAGCAAGTGACATTTCCGTTAAAGGTAGGGGTGTCAAACTGAGCAAACTCAACGCCTTCACCCGCTTGGGTAGCAGCCACCAACCCAACAATTTTGTTGGTGTTCATGTTTAACTGCCCCGTCATTGGGGTTTGACCGTCTGCTGCTACTGAGCCTGTCAGAGCAGAAGCGATGTCGTTCATGGTGTTATTAGCCCATGAGCTAGATATAGTTGTGCCTGTAACTACGGGATTACCCGCAGGAAGGGAATATGTACCTGACCCGTTTCTACTCATTGATTGCTCCTTGTACGCCTTGTGTAGTCAACATACGAGCCATGTTTCTAAGCTCTGCATCTGTTAGTTTTGGAATATTCCGTGTTGCTCTGCCTAATCCATACGCACCCATACCAACTAAGCGTGGGCTAGTTAATGGCAATAAAGCGGCAGCCGTTGGGTTAAATGTTAATGCACCACCAGCACCAATACCAAGTGCTGCACCTTGCCCCGCCAAACCTCTAGGCACAAACGAACTTAGGGCTTGACCAGCCAAAGCAGGCATTAGGTCTTGACCACCTTGTTCTTGTAAAGCTTTAGCCAATTCCATACGATAGCCGTAGTTTGTATTGGCGTTATTGCGAGTTAAAGACTGTAGCTTACGAATTGCGGTGTCGGCTGCACTACGATTACCAAGCGACAAAGCCCGTTCAATCTCACGCTCAAGGCTTAGGGCTTCTTCATACGCTTTCATTGTTTTGGCGTAGTTAGCATCTTGCTTAACAATCGTATCTTTAACGGTATTACGAACCGCACTTACCACCCGTTGAACTTGCTTTTGCATTGGGCTGTCAGGGTATAGGGCATCTAAACGCTGTTTAAGTGCATCAAGTCCTTCTGCGGTATGTAAATTAGGGTCTTTTTTCCATGTATTTACAATGTTTTGCAGTTCTTCAACCTTGCCCAATTCTTGAGAGCCAATCTTAAACTGACTGCCAGTTGGAGTTTTAACCTTTAAGCTTTCTACAACTTCGTCTAAGGAATTTTGTATTGGTTCGAAATCTAAGCGTTTTGGTGCTTTAGGTAATGGTTTACCAGCCCTAATTTCTAAATCAGGCATGGTGGTTTGAATACCTTGACGATAAGCCTGTGACCGTGCGGCTCTCATATTAGCCAACGCATCTTTAGCTTGGTCTAATACATCCATCGCAGGCACTTCACCACGAATGTTTTGTAAAAAAGCCTGATTGCCTTCACGCCCAGCCCTTAATGCTTGAGCAATAGATTCTTCGCCAGCACCCGTAGTAAGTCCTAGACCTCTACGAATAGCACCACCAGCCGCTTGAATACCACGCCCAATGACAGGAATAGCAGCACCAATCGCACCGCCTGTAGCCACATTTTGAGCCGCTTGTTGATACATAGGAGCACCAGTTTCACCAGTTTCTACGGGTGTCATAGCCCCTGTAGCTGCTCCAAGTGCTGTGCCTTGAACAACTGGGTTTGCACGAGCAAAGCTAGGAATCATTCCTACGCCTTTGGCTACCCCTGCGGCAGGCAATACTGCACCACCAACACGACCACCAATATACGATGCGGGGTTTGCTTGTTCATAGGCTTCTGATTCTTGAGCCAAACGCTGAACTGCACCACTTACACCGCCTTTACCGCCTGTTACGCCTTGAGCAACGGCAAGTAATGGGTCAATCGCTGACTTTGTAACACCAGCAGCAAACGATTCTAATGGTCTTGGGGTAGGCTGAACATTTAAACGAACACCACGAACAGGCCGACCAACCGCAGCACCACCGCCAGTTTCCGCAAATTCAGATTGCGTAACTTCAGGCTTAGTACCTTGTAATGACATTAAGCCCTCATTTGAGAGCTTAGATAAATCACCGCCTTTTAAGGCTAACAAATCGGCATCTGAAAGTTTGGATAAATCCATTACTTTAATCCTCTGCGTCTTAGTTCTGCATCAATCGCTGATTGGCTAGGTATTGCTGAAGGTTTGCTTTCAGGTTTTGCAGTTGGGGTAATTGGTTGAGCACCTAAACCAGCACCACGACCCGCAGCGATTCCAATATCTTTTTCTGCTTGTTCTCTAGCGGCAGCCTTTTGAGCAATTTGTTCAGGTTTGTCACCAAATACAGGGAAGAATGTTCTGTTATTGCGTAAAACTTCTTGCTCAGTAGCAGCAGCACCCGTTTTAAAGCGTAGATATGCTTCTGACCATTGGTCTTGGGCTTGTTTGTATTGCTGTGCAGTAACAGGGATAAGTGGATTTGCAGCACCACCAGCCAATCGAACAGCAGTTTGGCTCTTAAATGATGTTGGGTCAAATCCTGCCGCTTCAAGATTTTTAACGGTGTTACTTGCAGAAATCATTTGGCTTTGGAATGTAGATGCTTTACCTTGAGCTTCAGTTAAATCTTTACCGCTTGCTTTTGTTTGTTTATCAAATTCAAACTTTTCACGGTCAAGCCTTAGTTGTTCTTGCTGATATGGGGTAATTTGATTTCTAAAATCATTCAATGTGCCTTTGTAACCCTGTGACTTAGCATATTCATAGTTTTGCATTTCAGTCGTAGGCTTAATTGGTTCAGGCAACGAGCGTTGAATTAAGGTTGGCAATAGTTCTTTGCCAGCACCAAAGCGTGATTGCAACGCCAAGTTCATAGCGTTTTGAATATTAGGTTGTACGGTTTGTGTTGCTGTAGGCATTGGCACATTGCTTGTGTATGGCCCTGCCAATTCAGTTTGCACTTCACGGGGGGTTAATTGCTCCATGATTGCTCTTGTTTCTTCTTCTTTACCTTTGCGTAATTGCTCGGCAAGGTCAGCTAATGCTTTATCGCCTTTTTCTTGTAAGCGTGTGCCTGCGTATAACTGAGCTAAAGGTGCAACATATTGGAAGAAACTAGGGGCAACATAACGCCCACTAACCATTTGTCCTGAAGGTTGATTCATGCCCTGTTGCATAAGCAACTGAGCCATTTGCTGTTGGCGGTTAAGTGCTTGTTGTTGTTGCAAAAACTCAGGTGGGATATTGCCACCTAAATTCAACATTTGACCGTTAGCCATGATTAATCCATCCCAGTAGTCGTGGTTGGTACTGTTCCCATTCCACCGTAACCATACACATTGCCTGCACCATACTGTTGCATTGCTGTTTGAGCGTTAGCATATGGGTCAGATTTTTGCCCTTTGCGTAGCATCATAGCCATCATCATAGGGTTCATTCCACCGCCTTGTGCGGTTTGCCCTGCTTGTTGGGTCAATCCTTGAGCCTGTTGCATCGCAGCGTTTTGCATAGCCTGTTGATTAGCTATGTTTTGATAATACGGTGCTAAACCACCTAAATCTTGGGTTTGTGGCATCTGCATAATGTATGGGTTATTTGTCATCATGGTATTAGTCCGTAATCTACGACCTTATAGCCGTCATCTAGGGTTTTAACTGCGTATGGGAATACTTGCTCTACTTCGTCAGCCATAACGCCAACATGAACGCCATGACCAGCGTACTCACGGTCTTTGAACTCATCTTTGTATTCAAAGCTATATAAGGTCAAGCCGTTGTTCATTACTCCAATCGCCTTAACATTCTCTTTAGTGCGTGGGTCGGAAAAAGCAGCCATAATGCCTGTACCACCAAGTCCAAATAGACCTTGATTAAGGTTAGCTTGTGCGGGCCTTATCGTGACTGGGAAAC
>OGVU01000016.1_pt1 | contig 21272 bp, 28 predicted proteins | sample 1575861 | NCBI WGS metagenome assembly OGVU01 (sample SAMN07581532, study PRJEB24739) | freshwater metagenome | place: Singapore | collected 2015-01 | reverse complement strand
GGTAAAATTAAACTTCAAGAGAAAGGTAATATAGTCTCCCTATCTAAAGAGTTGAATAATCCTCAAGACAATACTGTGTTAAATGCAACAAGGAAGAAATTGATTAAAAGTGTTAAAAAAGACACTAAAGGTGCTGGTCTTGGTATATATAGAGATGTTGCTGACGGTAAGTTAAAAACAACATCAGTAATGAAAGGTCTTAATGGTTATCCTGATCTTAGTAGTACTAATAATATAGGTTCTGTAAAAGGCTCTGCTATGCGGCAAAACATAAGAAAGGGTTCTCCTTATATGGCTACTATGCGTGTCAAATATGGTAATGGTGGTGGTTGGGATGTACAACCAAAAGTGAAATATCAAGATAACAAGGTACTTGGTAATAAAAATATAAAAGTAGAGCAGTTTGATTATGATTTAACTGGAAATAAAATTGTAAGAACAGATCCTACAAAAAGAAAAAATTTACTTACAAGAAAAGGTATTTAATATGTATTTGATGTGTGATTTTAGTAATGCTGCTAGAAAAGCTTTTACATCTATAAAGAAAGCTGAATTATTGGGTGGGATGGGTAAAGCTAAAAAGATAATTACTGAGGCTAAAATTCCTCAATATATTCAAGATATGAATAAGAAGTTTATAAAAGACTCTAGATTAGATAAAAAGGAAAGAGCTAGGCGTATATTATCTTACGCAACCACACCTAAAGAAAAGAAAGAAGCTATAGAGCTATTAAAACAGTCTAATACAGTAATAAACAGACAAATTAAAGAGAGATTACCTCAAAAAGCTCCAACATCTGAAAAAATTGGTTATGTTGATGCTATACAGAAAGCTAGGTATGGTAAAACAAAACCTATTAAATCTGACAATGTAATAAGCCGCAGTGGTTTATTACAAAACCCCCAAGATAATACTGTATTATCTGCTGCACAAGAGAAAGTTGTAAATGCTACACGGAAAGATAGATTACAAAGAGAGTATGGTTTGGGGTTGCTGAAAGATAGCCCTAAGACTAAACTAAAGACAACAAAACTCTCTAAAGGTGCTTCTGATGAATTATCTATTGATATGGGTGATATAACAAACGAAGCCTTTAAGAAACGTTCTAATCTTATTGGTACTGTACACTCACATCCAAATCAACCTAACAAATATATGATTCCAAAGAGATCAGATAGAGTTGACTATGAAGCTTGGACAGTTAAACCAAGTGTGCCAGACTTTAATGTTGCTTCGACTATAGACGCTAGATTAAAAGGTGATAAAGGTATCCATATTATTAATAGTGTAAATGAAAATACATACTATCCAAAATCAGGTCGTCAACGTATTATAAAGAAAAATACTAAAAAGTCTGGATTAAGAACCAATACAATCTATAATTCTGATTCACCTATAAATGCTGAAGAGTATAAGACTCGTGAGGATTTAAGAAAAATTTCTAAAAATAAAGCGAACTATACAGTAACAACATCTAATAAGAATCAATAACCAAAACTTATACCAAACTCATTCACTTATAAACACACTGTATAGTAGCTGATGACCATAGAAAAGAAAGGTATGTTATAGTAGTTATATCGTAAAGAAAGAAATAAAAACTATGTCTACTAAGAAACAGATTATTCGTACCACACAACAAGCTCTCGAAGCTGATTTCGGCATCGCTATGTCTTTGGATAAGATCAATGCTGTTGTCCGTTCTTATTCCAACGTTATGGCTAATGAACTTAGCAATGGTGATGAGGTTCGTATCGATGGTGTTGGGTTGTTATCACCTCGTTTGTTCAAGGCTACAACTGCCCGTAACCTCAAGACTGGCGCTCCTGTGGCTGTACCTGCAACTCACCGTGTGCGCTTTCGCGCCGTGCCTTCTTTAAAGAAAGCTGTGAAGCAATTACCTGTTGTTGAAGCTGCATAGACCATAAAAAGAAAATCTCCTGTTTGTTTGTTGTGCCATCCGAAAGGGTGGTTTTTTATTGTCTAGTAAAATATAGATCTGATGTTACTAGTAGATGTGGAACCCAGCACATCAACTCTTTCTTGTTGCCAATTGTAAGCTAACTGTGATTGTTGTCTTATTTTTTCTTCTATGTTTAGAGGTGTATCTGTCATGCGATGCAATCCAACATAAGTTGAGCTTGTACAGTCAAACTGCACACCCCATAACAAAGCATAAACCAAGGAATCTAATTGGTCATCATGTTTGCCTCTAGGAAAGGCTGTGAGTTCTTGTACAAAGTCACCTAACCATTCAGCTTGTATAGGTAGGAACACTTTGGACTCTAAGAACAAAGGTATGGTAGCACGTACACGGTTCTCTTTCGAGCCGCCATATGTACGTGGCAATAAGATCTCAAAATTACCTATTTCTCGTTTAAGCATGGATACAATTGGATCTCCGTTCCCTCCTTCACAAAGGTGGCGGCTAATATGCGGGTAAGCATTGTCATATTCACGAACCATATTTAACTGCCGTGGAGTATCAGCTTTTTCACGTTTGATATCCAAAACATAGAAAGAAGTGCCTGATTTCCCCATGAGCAAACCTACTGTGTAATCATTATTTTCCCCTGACTTTAAGGCGAAATCCCAACAAGTATAGTATGTGTCGATATTAGGTAGTTCTGTATAGTATTGGAACCACTCTGTTTTGAGTAAATTACCACCCTCACTTAGTGGCTGTTGTTGGTATTGCGTGAGCCAGGTTGTAAGTCCTGATTTGGCGCGTAAACTTGCCACAACTTCAGGAGGAAATCTTACAGGGTCGAGTATTTCACCATCTTTTTTTCTACGGTCATGAAAACCTATAGGCGACCAGAATGTCCTACGGGAGTCATAAAGCATTGGTAAATTAAGATGAAATACAGACTCACGTTCATTATCTAAAATATAACCAGAGAGATCGTTTTCACCTAATCTTTGTTGAATGATTAAGAATTTGCCTTTGGATTGGTCATCAAACCGTGATGGTAGTACTGTCTTGTAGAAACTATTAACTTTCTCTAGTTCATTAGGTGTTGCACCATTAGCATCTGAAGGGTCATCCAGAATAATGATGTCAGCACCGTGACCAGTTACCTTTGCAGAGCGAGGTGTTGATGCGAAAAATTCACCACCTTCTTCAAGCTTAAACCATTCACCAGTATTTTTTGTTTTTGACAACGAGAATTTATAGTGTTCAGGATTTTCTGGATTACACCATCTATCTTTATACCAAGGTTCGTTGAGTAAACCACGTATATTGTCAATGTTCTCCATGTACAAGGAAGCGCTATGGGAGATGCTTATAACTTGCCATTTAGGATTTTGGATATACTGCCAAGCTGTACTACCAACAGTAGCAATCAATGTTTTAGTATGTCTTGGTGGTATGTTAATAACCATATTGCGAGGTAAACAAGACTTATCTTTTAAGAACTCTTGTAAATGCTCACATAAACATCCTAAGTGCCAGTTATCACTGATTGGTTTGTTGCTTAAATTGTCCCACGCCGCCTTGATAAAAACATATAGGGACTTCTCCGCAGCTTCATAGATACGTTCTTGCATCAAAGCTTCGTAATCTTGTAAAGCTCTTGCTGAGATATTATTGTTTGCCATAGTTGTACATGAAGACCATAGAAAGAAAGTGGCTATTAACGACCAAAGCGCATGAACTCTTTGCATCGAGCTATAAACTGGAATCTTGGTGTATTAGTACGTTTAGCAAATAGGTTGTACAGTATGTCCAGTTTTGTTTCTAAGGTGTCATAAGTATATTGTGACCATCCTGTGCCGTCATGGATTTTACATTGTTCTCGTGTTGTGTATTGGATTAATACTGCTCCATAGGGTTTGTTGGTTTCTTCATCGACCAATACACGTACATAATGACCGAACACACCTGTGTCCAACATGAAGTTCTTGTGCTTGCGTGACAGCAAAGGGTTTTCAAGATGCAAATGTACAAACTGCTTATGGCACTGTAAGTCTTTGTATAGTTGGTAGTCTTTCTCTGTGAGGATCGATGGTACAAGAACGTCACGCATATCCCGTAGTATAGGTTTTACACCGATTCTAACAGACTCTGACATGGCTGACAGTCTTTTCCAATGATACACAGGATTAGCTATACCATTGTGTAACAGAAAGAATACAACACGGTCAGCATTGGTGATTTCACGGATTTCCACAGCAAGGTCGTCCATAGCATCGATAATCGTTATGTCGAGACGGTCAAGTGCTGTCAGTGCGAGTTGTACACCTTTCGTGCCTGATTTCACAATGTCGTGTACTTTCGACAAACATAGAAGTAAAAGCAAAACTGTGTTGAGAGATGATGTAGGTATAGTGACTTTAGCGCCGAATGCTTCAAAGCTAGGTAATATATGTTCTGTAGGTTGGACTTCTATTATATTGTAATTGTCAGAGGATGCCATATTTTTGTTTTAGTCCTTGTTTCTTTTGTTCTATGGTTGTTGGTTGTGGTTTGATGCCTTTTGTTTTTGGTGTGAATCTTTGCTGACCTTTCTTATTTTTTTGCATCCAATCTATAAGGTCTTTGGTATCTTGTTTTGTTGGTTTTTTATCTGGTGTCTTCAATAATCTTGATGTAATTGGGGAGTTTACTGTTGCTAACTGTTCAACATCTGACATTTTCCTCTTTCTTATTGCTTTACCTATTTGTGCAAGAGGTCGGATATCACCTCTACGACCTTGGATATTGTCAACCATAGATTCTATGTCATTATTATATTTACTAACATCTACTTTTTTTACTTGGTTGATAGGATTAGCCAATGGTAAGAAAGAAAGAGCAGATACAGATTTTCTATATTTAATTTTATCCTGATCTGTTAGATATTTTTTAGACCACTGTGGTACTTTTTTATGAGCTATTTGATCGTGAATTTTTAGATTAATAGCTTCTTTAGCGCTTACACCTGAAGCTCTTGCAAAATCATCACCACTGATATCAAGTTTTTGTAGCTTCTGTATATTTTTTAGGTTAATCTTACCGAAGTCAATCATATCATACAGAAGAAAAAGGGTCATGATTTGTCCTCATTGGTTGTTGGTTGTGCAGCTGCAAGTATGTTTTGCAGATGTGCAAGACGGTCACTTATTTGTTTAGTGTCTACATCTTTCTTCTGTGGTAAGGCACGGTTCTTGTATTGTTGCAGGTCTTTGACCATATCACGCTCAACCAAAGCTGTACGGGACTTGACGACTTGTTGGCTAAGCGTATGTAAGTCTTTGCCGATAGCTAACAGGTCTTTGAGTTCTTTTATGTCGATTTTTTCATCGTCGTCCAAAGCTCTGTCGGTGTCATATGCTTCAACGATGTTGTCGTATTTCGACAGCGCCATCTTGTATATCTTGTTGAGCTTGTTGGTGGCTATCATAGCTTGGGTGTCCGCGATAGCACCTTCATGCAGATATATGTTGAGGGCTGTGTTTTCAGCGTTTTCTTGTAACCGTGCTTTGTAGGCGGCTCGTTGGAGTGACCATTTTTCCTTACCACTACGGAGTTGCAAAGATGGTAGATACACGTTGTACAACCCTGCAAGTTCCGCCAGTGTGTAGTCAGTTATGCGTACTGTGCCATCTTCTTGGAGGTCACGTTTACCTATGATGTAACGAGCGCGGATCTGTTCATAAGGTATCTGGCGGCGTTGTTTGCGCGGCACGGGTAATGTTGTGTCGCTGAGGTCAACTATAAGATCGTTATCCTCTTGTTCTTGCTGTATAGCAGATAGTTCTTGGTTTAATGGGTCTGGTGTCATCGTTTGTCTTTGGCTAAAAAAGATCTAAAGTACTCTGTGTAAGATAACCCCTCGGAGGTACAGATACGGTCTAGTTTGGTAAGTTGAGCAGTGTTTAGGTTTATTCTTATAACGTTGGTATGTTTCTGTGAAGGTAGCTTTTTTTGTCTACCTGTATCTGACATAGTTATATTGTTTGTGGGTATATCTTTATAGTATCACATATAAAACGCAGATGTTGGCTTTTTTATAAAAGATAAGGTGCGAGGCTGTAGTTATTGGTGGTTGGTTATATGTTACAGTCCACGATAGGGCATAGCCTCACATGAAATTTATACGAAACTCACTTAGACTCACCTATCCTCACAAGAGATCCGTCTGTGTATTTTATGGCATAAATCCGAGTTAACTTTTGTGTATTTATAATAAGTAATGTTAAGCGATGGTTTAAGGTAGTCATAGTTTGCTATTCTATAGGTGGCAAAGCTATAGGCTAAGCCAAAAACGAAATTTACCTAAAGGACAAAATCAATGAACTCTATTAATCTTTCTGATGTATCTGCTGCTATTGACTCTATGATCGCGCTTCCTGTATATGGTTTGCTTGCAGATATGCCTGCCGATCTAAATTTGAAGCAGTTTATTGTTGCGAAGGATAATCAGTGTAAACTTGCAGGCACACAAGATCTATTTCGTAAATGTGATTTTGTTGCGAGTTTTGATCTTCCTGCTCCCATTGATGCTCCTGATGTAGACGCTTATCCCGATACTGCGGCAGGTATGAAACAATTTAAGGAAGCAATGAATGAGTACAAGCAGTCAGGTAAAATTCACAATGATGAGATCAAGGCAGTTGCAGCTAAACTTTCGCATAATGATATTTTGCGGAAGTATCAGAATTTGCAGCGCTGTATCAGTTTTGTGAAGTCTTTTGATCCTGCAATGTTTGAAACTAACGAAGAGTTAGATCTTCATGAGTTACCCGAAAATGTCAGGATCAAGATTTTGTCAGTATATCGCGCAGCATTTACAGCTAGTCCTAAATTGCTATTGCAGGGTAGCGCTGTTGACTTGGTGTCTAAAAATCCTATCTGCTCTCTTGACACTGCGGCAGGTATTGATGCAATTATCGCTGTCAAGAATGAATATCCAACTGCTGCGTATGGTTTTGTAAACCGTGATCTTTTAGGTATGGTTATTCATTCTGTTAAATCTGATTGTAACGGTCTGACATTGCTTCGTATTGCATCTAGACTTGATACACATCTGGGCGGCAGCAAAAACGCAACGACTATACTGGCTAACTTGCGTATGCTTATAACTGGTGTAGCACCTAGCAAGGGTAAAAAATCCAGCTAACAACTAACACTTCCTCACACATCACACATAGCGCTTAGATTAAGTTCTAAGCGCTTTTTTGTGTCTATAGGGTAAACACACATACAGCTATCTAACACGTCTTAAAGCGTCAAAAATAGAGCAGTCAGCAAACATATATATACAGCGATCATAGTTACAAACACTGTGATCTTTTTTGTTGCCATACATACCCGATCATCAGACATAAACACTATAAGCTAGTAAATACACCTATAAACCTTGCTAAGTGTATATAGGCTGTTAGATACCTGTAAGCATACAAAGCGCTTTATAAGCCAAAAAATACATATACAGCGATCATGGTTATAAACACTTCCGTATATACTAGAAACAGCGCTGTAAACCTTGCTATTTACAATTATGAGTAAACATACATAGAAAGAAATAACACGGCTAGGATAAGCATAAGACTGCCCGTTATAACATAGACTGCAACATAGAAGAGAAAATAGTTATAAGGTAAGCAACTATATTTTATTTCTATGGTCTGCGGTGTATTTTTACTGGGCGTTTTTTTTTGGCAGGGAATTTTTTTTTTTACAGCAGGGAATTTTTTTATTTTTTTAGGGAAGGGATTTTTTATTTGCAGGACAACTTAGATCAAATAACTATACATATCTAACGTAACTACTTTATTCTGATGACTGTAGATAACGTAAGTAACTTTCATTACTACACCTCTGGTTGAGTAAAGAATAGAGTCTTGCAACTACCTTGTCTGACAACAATCCAACCTGCATTAAGGAGGATTTCTTTAATAACTTTACTGTCAGTTTTATAAGGTAGTTCTTTTTTAATCTCTGGTATAGTGATTTTTTTATTTCTATGTCTTGTATATAGAAACTCTGCCTTGCTTAATACTGCCATAGCAATTTCTGCATCATCCCAACGCTTAACTTCTTCTTGTGACCAGTTGAAAGATTTAAGTAGAGCATTATTTAAGGTTTTATAGTCAATCTCTTTAAAACCGTAGATGTCCCGCAACTTATAATGTAGTTGGTCATAACCTTCGTAGAGGTCACATTTTTTATCACTTCCTAAATAAAGTAGAATAACGTCACCATCTTTAGTAATTAACCTGCTAAAGCCTTCACGAAGTTCTGGGTTAAGTTGTAGTTTGTGTGCAAGTTTTGTAGTTGTTACCTTGTGAACATCATCCAAAGATTCTCGTAGTAAACGCATCTCAATCGTAAGTTTTTCTACTGAAAACTCTGTCGACAATAACTTAGTCATTAACAGCATATTGACTGTAGCTAGTTGTGCAATATCACCTGCCTTCTCCCATTCAGAGACTTTTTTATAAACTAAATCTGCGTCTGTAGGAATACGCTCTAATGCTGAGACTACTTCGGGGTTAATTGATTTTTCCATAATTACATTTGTATTTCTGTACTATCTTTAGTATAGCATAGAAAATAAGTAAATGTTTTTATGTACTTTTTTTGTATTTTTAAAATTCTAAAAAACTGTGATCATACCAAACCTATATGTAGAGCCAATCATAAGTTAATGTACCTTTTCTTGTACTTTTTCAAAAAAGCTTGTACTTTTGATCTACCTATAAGCTGTAATCATTGCTAGTAAACAAGTGTTAAAAAAAGTACATGAATTTTACTAATTATTACTACTAATAAAGAAAGGTAAACAAACGTGCGATAGCACAACCGCTTAGGTAGTACATAAGACAAACTATAACTACAAATCACCCCAAACCGTGTCACCCGATACACTCATGCAAACCACAGACAAATATTAGATAAAACTCATCCTATTGTTAACAATCTGTAATATAATGCTAGTCAAATATTACGAACTGTAACGAAATAATAAGTTATGTAACAAAAAGCGCTGTAACCATTGCTATATATAAGGTTTAAGCTTATGCTGTAAAGGTTAAGTTAGATCGATAGGACAAAACAATGTGTGAAGTAAGACGTAGCGGCAAAACCAAGAAGGTAAAAAACCTTGGTTGGCTACTAAGACATTGGAAAGAGACTCGTAGCTTTGAAGTTAGTTTTGCTACTAATAATTACACGTTGACTGCTTTTGGTGATGATTGGGTATTTACTACCCCTTATGCTTCTTTATCTGTTCTACATAAGTTTTTGAACAGACCTGTGTTTGTTGGACTGCCTGTTGCATGGTTATCTGCTGATAAGGTCAAAATTGGTAGCCTTGAATATACAAAATTAGCTGCTATATAGCACACCACACAGGTGACAAGTAACTCCCTTGTCAGTCCCTGCCACTAAACGGCAGATAACACACTTTTTATACTCCAAGGACAAAACAAATGCTTTATATTTTACAAATCACTGCATTGGCTGAGATGTACTACTACCTTGAAGCTTTGAAACATGATACAAAGCGTGGTTTACTACTCATGACACCAGATGTGTGTCAAGCACTTAACTACTTTTGGAACGAATTTACTTGTGCAGTTGCTACTAGAACTAAGGCAGGTGTTTATCACCGTGTTGAAGTACTATTAGATGATATGATTTACAGCTAACAAGCAGACCATAGAAGAGAATATCTGTACTTTCTTTCTATGGTCTTCCGTACATATCACAGGTACTATTTATGAACACAGTAGCTTATCTCACGCAGTTTCAGTTCATGGGTTTTTGGTATTTGATTTGGGTCTACCCAGACGGTACAGAACGATTGGAAGCAGTTTTTACCAGTCACGATGAACTGGAAGACTATGCACTAGGTTAATTTTACACACTTTATTTTAGGTAACTCCCATGTCTCAACTATTTCTTTCTACGGTCAAAGCTATTGGTAATGACAACTATGGTGATTACTACCAAGCTTTGTATTGGTATTGCAGTCACAATCATGCAGGTCAAAATGATCTTCTATACACAATTTTGTCACAACTACAATACAAGCCTTCATTGTCGGAGATGTACAGTGATTGCACAGTAGATATTGATTCTGACTATCATGCACGTTGCATATACATGGCTCTCCAACTGCAAGCATCAGTACAAGAACATCTGAGCGATTACTACATAGCTTATGTGCATCCACTACCTGCTCGTACTGACATTTATTGTGTGGAGTTTTCTCGTGGTGTTGACAAAGCCTATAGAGTTTACAAGGTAGATTGTGAGTATTTGATTATTCAAGATCTCACACAACAAGACGGATAAACACAACCGCAGCTGTAGGTTACGTCTTCCCGCGAAGGCACAAGGTTCGATCCTTGTAGCTGCATAGCCACAATACAGTGGTGACATACAAACAAAGTAGGTAAACAACAATGTCAGTTACAAAATTTCATCTACGTTCTATTGAAGTAGACCAACTCATCGCTCAAGCAGTACAAGCCCATACATATTTTGACGGTACAACAAGATACGAGATTGACAACTGCTACGAAGATGCTGACGACAACGGTAATCCCTGCTTTCGTATTCTTGACCCCAGAACCAGTGAAGACTACCTCATTGCTTTCTGCGACATTCCTGCTGAAGCTTATTTCATGAAGCTTGTGAGAATATAAATCACACATAGAAGATAGTGTTTTGCGTTCTCTTCTATGGTCACTGTCATGGTGTACTGCACCATCTGATGAGGGTAATCAACCCGAAACAGTGTATTTCTACTAGAGGACAAAAACATGCAAGTCAATTTCACAACCGTACAAGTAGCTGCTTACCGTAAAGGTACAAATGGGGATGCAAGTAGTTACTCACCTTTCTCTATTGCATCTTGTATTGCAGCTGCTTTGAAGGCTAATTTTCCAGATAGATTCACATCAGAACAAGTAGACGAACATTTTCTGGCTTATTACAGTGATTTAGAAATTCTGGTTTCAGAAGTCATTCGTCTTGATGCTGGCAGCAAAGCATCTGGTTGTCACGATAGGTTCAACCAAGTTGTAGTCATGTTCTCGGTATACCCTAGTTTTGTTTACCAGACAGAAGATCAATTCTATAACACATTAGAAGCAATTCTCAACTACTTTCGTTTCTCACGTCTTGAGTCTGGTTTTGTTTTGACAAAGCTTTGGTAGCTTTTATTCTATAAGGTAGGGCTGTGAGTCCTACCTTTTTTGTGCCTATATCTAAATCCGATTATTTCGGGTATCTGTGATTGGTAAGAGTATTACGTTTTGTAACAAAATTGGTTATAAAGCGCTATAAAACAGTAAAATAGAGCAAATTCATTTTTATTTCAGGACAAAAACAAACACTATGACTACTACAAAACTAACCGTAGAACAAAAGATTGCATTGTTACCATACAGTAAAGTAGAGCAACATTTTCAGCAGTCTAAATTCGTATTGTGGGAACAGTACGCAAAGGTAATGTATCAGGCATGGCTTGCAGGTCGTAATCTAGTCGTGTATGGAAAGGGAGGCTTCGGTAAATCCGAAATGACCTACCACTTTCTCGAACTATTAGCGCAGGTTATACCAGATTACACTTCTGATCTTCTCGACTGTGGTGGTGCAGACTCCACGAAAATCTGGGCAGGTATTCGTGGCGACCAGTTGCCTAACTTTATATACAATGTTGAATCATCGTGGCTTGCTTCCCGCTACGTTGTTTTCGAGGAACTCTTTGACGCGCAGTTATCTGCGTTAGTCGAAATGAAGCAGACTCTTACATCTGGTTGCTTTCGTACACCACTGCAAACTTACAAAAGCAAATGTGAGTGGTTGATCTGCTTAACGAACAAAAGTAAAGCAGAGGTTCTCGACAGTGTATCAGAAGAATCTCGAAACACAGTAGACGCTCTTTTGCAGAGGTTTCCGTTAGCTTACCAACTACAGTGGTCGGCAGCAGAACTCCGTGACCAGTGGTGCTGGCGCGACCTTCTGTACAAAGTCAAACCACATCTAGCAGACCCTATCGTTGACCTATATAGTGCTGCCTTACAGCAAGCACACGTAAAATATAAGAGTACACATGATTATATGTCACCACGTTCTGCACTTCATCTATTGTCAACTACCGAAGCATGGGCAGCAAGCACAGGGCAACAGTTAACTCTACAGCACTTCCTTGATACACAATGGGCTTACCCTGAACCTATGCAGATGTATTTCCGTGACGCAGAAACATGGTGGGTAGATCCAGAACCACCTACACCAGAACCAGAAATTATCACGGAGCAACTAGACATTTGTGAGATGATTGAAGCTTTAGCAGAGCTTGAAGTAAAAGAAATTTCGCTGCCACACATGCAGCAATTGGATCTCAAGGTTAAAAATCTCTGCTATGCTTTTGAAGACAGCGATCCCTATTCTGTTGAAAAACTACAGAGTATGTTTGGCAAAAGGCTTTATCAGTGGCAGATTTTCACTGACACTACTTTTGTGGAGGCATGAGAACATGACACACAGAATTGCCAACCCTACACAGTTAGAAATCCCCTCGGAATATGACCTCCGTTGCAAATCCACTGGTGGGTTACACTTTGACTACACTATCGTGCAAGATTTATATCACCTACTTATTGGTAAGTCGAAGTACCATGATTTTTCTTCTACGGTCTATCGTGAGCATGTGGCATACGTTTTGGCAAACACAGGTAGTTGGTCGTTCAAGTATGATCCTGTAGGTGTTACAGACAAACAGATTGCTTATGATGCCACCGTCAAGGAATTTGTGTTGCACTGCATCAAGTCTGGATGGGTGCAGTCTCATACCATAGAAGATGACATTCTGAAAATAAACGAAGCTTTTGCAGCTGGCGGTTTACCATCAACCAGCAAAAAAGATAGAGTAGAGTCACCTGACAATCACTGTGTACCTTGTTTTGGTCGTAGCAAAGACAAAGCAGAAGCATCAGAAGGTTCTGGTTTTCTGTCTACTATGTTAGGCACAGAAGAACAGATTGATGACATCCGTCTGCATAGCAGTAAAATCCGCAAGGCTTTAGGACAAGTAGCTGACATTGCGTTGGTTCTCAAAGAAAAACTCGCCTACAATAAAGGCAAAAACAAAGATACAACAGAACGCACCGACTTCGCTCAACAAAGATCCAATAGGTCACTACAAGAAGCTCGGTTTATGGCTCGGTCGGAGTATGTGTATGACACCAATACAAGATTAGCACGTTTGGTAGCTAATCAATCACAGGTTCTTGTACCACAAAAGAAAGCTCGTAGGAAGTTCGCTCGTTTCTTGTTGTTAGATTGTTCTTCTTCTATGCAAGGTCAACGTGACAAGACTGCTGCTGCTGTGTTGCTTGACAGCATACAATCAGTAGTCCAGCATGGTGACACTCTGCATCTGGCAATGTTCGGCAATGACTTTTTCTACAAAGGGCAAGTCACTAAAGACAACGCACAAGATATTATGCTGCACGTCTGCAACACAAACAACTATTTTCAAGGTACATCTTACGGACGAGTAGTTTGTACAGCTTGGGATATCTTACAGCAAGAACCAGATTTACACAGGTCAGAGATTGTTCTACTATCTGACGGTGAAATCCGTAATTTCCAACAATTACCTCCTGACGCTACTTGCAAGGTACACTTTGTCGATTTGTCAGGTGATTGGCGCGTCCAGCCTGATGTTGCTACTTGTGTACAAAAATCGGGAGGTACAATAACACGATTGTAGCTACCGTGCTTTGCACACCACCTGATGAGTCTGCCCTAACAGTGGTAGCCGAAACCTGCTGTGTCACTACACACAGGTCGTGGGAAACTGTTCACACCCACTTTTCTTCTATGGTCACTTTAAAATTATTCTATGTACGTTTGTTTTTTATTGTAGCAGCTAATGCTAAACAAGCAAGGTTTGTTAACATTTTATATTTATTAGTAGATCTTGTTAATTACTACAGAGTCGATTGGATTATATCTGGAGAAGGTTCTGCTCAATACACACAACAAATTGCAGCAGTTTTTGACCATCATGAAGTTCTTTATAGGTTTGACGGTAATAGTTTTAACGGTTTGTTCTACTATCACGCAAATCAATATGTAGTATGGCGTGATCTGCAAGCTTTGAAGACTGACTGGGTTTTTAAAACAAAAAGCGCTCCTGCTAGTTGTCCTCCGTATTGGACTAATTGGTTATTTCGCACTATATAGCGGTTATATCGCGTTATAAGGCATTTTCCTATCTTAGAGCTATCTTTTATCATACAGCTTACATTGTGTCTTATAACGTAATTTAGAGCTAATACAGTGCATTTCTTGTTTACACCACATCTTTTTTAGTTTTATTTCTTGTTCCTTGCTTTTTATTACATTTATATTGACGGTCAAGCAATATAGACATAAACTAACATCACAGTAAATTTTTAGGTTATTTTTTATGGTTAATTTTCAGATTAAAAAAGTTCGTGATCCTATCACAACTAAATCTACTAACTGGCAAGATACAGCTACAAGATGGTTGGTAACAATCAACGGGCAGAAGTTCATCTACTGGACTGGTTCTGGTATCACAGACACACCTACCTATGATGATGTTTTGTCTTCATTATTATCTGATTCTTTTGCAGCAGATTTGACATACAGAGAGTTCTGTGCAGAGTTTGGTTATGAAGCTGGTCAAGAGTCAAGACGGATCTATAATACCTGCCAAGAAAACGCAGCTAAATTGCGGATGACAGGTATTGACATTGATGTAGAACGTATTAGACTTGCAGACTATTAATTTGCTGACTCCACGCAAATAAAAGAAAAGGAGTCGTCCCTGTACCTAGCAGGGCGTGGTGGTACACTAACCCACCGTAGAAAAAACAAACACATTAGGACAAAAACAATGATAACTGCAACATTCGCAATCACAGCTAACCAAAATCACCCTGCCATTGAAGCTGCGCTTGCACATATGGCAGCACATGACACCGACCATGCTTCGACTCGCAACAACGTAGGTTTTAACGGTAGAGACACAGAATTTGGTTGCTCTCTCGCACAACAAGCTTCTACCAAACGTCTCTCAGATAAACAACATGAACTTGCCTGCAAAATGCTCTGGCGGTACAACAATACACAAATCGCACCAGCAGGTATACAATTACCTGTGTTGGGAGATCTACAAGCATGGTTGAGAGAACGTGAACGATTGCACCCATACAAACCTACAGCAACTATATTACCACCCGCTACTTTATCTTCTATGGGTCGTGTGTATCTGCACAATGGACAGTTAACTGTACAGATGCCTAAAAACTACTGGGATTGGGTTCCAAAGATCAAGACTATAGAGGTGTCAGGGCATATAGTAGCTAAATATGATAGTGCAACAAAACTATGGCAGCTACCTTTGGATTGGTTGGACGCTTTGCAACAAATTCTACCCACAACACATTTTGATTATACCCCTGAAGTTTTGGCTTCTAAGGCAGAACAAGAAAAACGCCGCAAACTAGCTGCTTTAGAACTTGAGATCCGTAAGGAAGCGCAACAAGCTAGGATCAACAAGTTGCTGCGAGTAGCACGACTAGATGAGCCTCTGGCGAACGGCTGGTTGCTACAACAACATCAAAAAGAAGCTGTGCAGTTTGTTTTTGAGCATGAGCGTGTAATCATTGGTGATCAAATGGGGCTTGGTAAGACATTATCCGCTTTAAAAGCAGCAGCTGCATACCAGCAAGCTTTTGGTTGTGACATTATCTGCTTAGTACCAGTGACATTGATTGACAACTGGCATAAAGAAGCCGCTTATGTAGGTTGTAAGATCAAAGCAATGGGGCAAACAGCAGGTCGTATTCCTAAACCACAAGATATCACCAAAAAATTTGTCTTGATTGTAGATGAATGTCATGCTTTCAAAAACATGGGATCACAACGTACAAAAGCTTATATGGCATTAACAGAATCACCTCATCTAGTAGCTAATATTTGTATGTCTGGTACTCCTGTAAAAAACGGATCACCATCAGACATCTACCCTATTCTCAAGTCACTTAAACATCCAATTGCAGAAAACAAGAAACGATTCTTTGATCGGTACGGTTCTGCTTCTGAAGGTTACTTGCGTGAACTACATCAAATTTTAACTGTTGAACAGCCAGTCATGATTCGTAGAACAAAAGAGGAAGTGTTGGATCTTCCAATGTTTACACGGCAGATGGTTGAAGGTGTTCTTACACCTTACGCACAATCTATATATGATGCAAAGTTCAAAGCTTTACAAGTAGAATATAATCGACGTGTAGCAGAAGATGAGATATCTTCAACTGGTTGGGAACTCGTTATGCTGAACCATCTGCGCCATGCTGGTTCGGTAGCTAAAATTGACACAGTTGTAGATCTTGCTCTTGAATTTTTGCAAGGTGTTGATGGTTTAGCAGGTGAACAAGTTGTGATTTTCACTGTTTTTAAAGATACAGCTTTTGAAATCCAACAAAGACTACAAGCACAAGGTTTTGTTGTAGATGTACTGTCAGGTGATACAAAACAATCTGATCGTGACCCTATGGTGCAGAGATTTCAAACCAAACAAACTGATGCTATAGTCTGCATGTCACAAGCTGGTGGTGTAGGTATTACTCTTACATCTGCATCAAAAGTTATTATGGCAGACAGAGATTGGAATCTTCACAGCCAATGTGAAAGTAGAGTAGATCGTCTTGGTCAGACGAAGCCAACTACAGCTTATTGGGTTCGTTATACTATATGTGATTCTTGGATTGACAACAAACTGATTGAAAAAGAAAATACCAGTGATCTTATACTACAAGGCTATTCAACAGGGATTGAGGGAGTAAATTGGTCGGAGGAAGCTCGGAATTTACTAGCTGCCGTTTTCAGTGGTGAGTATAAGTTACCAGTAGATGAGGATATCCCTGACTACGATGAAGAGTTCTAGACTGTAACAACCACCTGATGAGTCCTAAGTAGTTATGGACGAAACCTGTATTGTGTTTTTACACAACAGGTCGTGGACAACTACGTACCACATTTTTCTTCTATGGTCTTTTCTATGATAATTGAAATCCCTTCACCACGCTACTACGGTGTTGTACATAAATACAATCTGACAGAAAAGCAGTTTGTGTTATACCAAGATATTGTGCAAGATCAACCTTTATCTTCTACGGTCATCCACAAACTACTTACAGCAGGTGTATTGACGACTGAAATTAAACAGATATAAACCTGAAATAATCGGGTTTGGACATTGTTAACTTTTATGTCTTTTGCTTTCTTTTCTATGTTGATTATGCTTTACTGTTACTAATCAATAGAGGTTTTATATGGATACCCCAAATCTAAAATTTTTCCGAGTTTTTATTTCTGACAATCGTAACTACACAGCAATTCGTATTGGAGATGATGATTTCGCTATTCAAGATTTAGATCCTACTGAAGCTTTTTTACTACAATTTTGGTTTGACCGCAATATCACAGATAGTAATGTTGTTTTAACAAAAAGTCATCTTGGTTGGTGGTTAGGTTTCAGAGATTCTAATAAAGAAGTTTATCTATTACAAGAAACTTTAGATGAACGTCTACAAGAATTGACTACAATTGAAGCTTCTTTTTTTGAACGTTTAGATTATATAAAACAACCTAAGTTCTGATATGAAAAAACTTATATGCTACAACAACAACGCAGCTATTTTACCTGACCACTATGGTAAAAATATATCTGCTATTCAGGAGTTGGTCACTGTTGCCAAGAAAGACTTTCCATTTCTACAAGATTCTCAAATCATTGTGCAAAGATATGGAGGTTCAAGATACAAAGATATAACAGGTATTGAGTTCCATGTACCTTATCCTTGTGTAATACCAGCAGATTATATTGAGTCAAAGTATCTACCAGAAATTTGATCTTTCCTTACGGTGTCTTGTTTTTACAGCAGGACATCGTGAGGAGTGACCAAAATACACAACACACTCCTATAACAAACAAATGGAACACGATCTTACAATCAACTGCACAATTGCACTACCTACTGGTGCTGTGTTGAATCCAGACTGTCAAACTTTCGTGCTAAATGGCAAAGAGTTTGTATTAAATACCATTACATTTTCTTCTACGGATGATGGTGTTGCTATAGAAGTCATTGACCTTCCTATCACTGATGTTTTTTCTACTATTTTTTCGGAGGTTGTTGAGTAATGGATAAACAAGAAGAACGTATTCTTGCACAACTATATCACTACTTTCAAAACTGGTTGGAAGATCAGACAGTTGGTTGGAATCAACGTACATTTGACTTTAAGCAGATGCACAAGTTGTTAAAACTACAACAACAGAGTTTGGCAATCTTGCTTACAGATAAAACACCAATGACCGTAGAAGAGAAGGTTGCTAAAGCTGTATTTTATGTTGATGAAAATAAAGATACTTATAGAGTAGATTGGAACGACCCAGATGACAGATGTTTTCTAGCCTCTGATGAAAATACTGGGGAAGGTTTTACAATTGATTATGATTCTATCCCCGCAGACGCTTACTTTCTAGGAACTGTAAGATTATGACTACATCTGACATTTATTTTCTACGGCATATATTTTGTGTCTCCCTTGAGACTATTATATTCCTGCTTGTTTGTGTTTTTCTTGTCATTTACTTCAGGGAGGCTGAACGTGCTAACAGATAACTACAGAGGTTGGGTTGGTCACTACGAATATTACCCTGAAGAGGGCTTATACTACGGTCGGTTGTTAAATACTACTGACATTATTACTTTTCAAGGCTATGATCCTGACCAACTACAAGTTGATTTTGAAAACGCTGTTGATGATTATGTGGAGTTTAAAAATGCAAGTATCTAAGTATCACGTTCTACACGAAACCAAGTCTGCAAACGTTGTAGAATTTGCTCTTGTTGTCAAACGTAGTAATCGTGTGTTATTGTGGTACACTGTCCCACATAACCTAGCAGATAAGGGTCGTGCTACATTTCACAACCGTGTTTGCAAGTTCTATGCTGACCTTGCTGTTGCAAAAGCAGCACAACAAGCAGCTGCCATCACAAGACATAACCAATCTGCACGAACAAAACAGCAGAGGTTGGCACGGTTGGAGTCTGACCTTAATGCAGTTTTGGCAGAAATTGAAAAACAACAACAAGCAGTTTATCAAAATATAGCTGCTCAGGCACAAACTGACTTTTTAGGTAAAATTAAGCGAGTTTCTTTGCCTGTCTAATTTCCTCTTATATATAGACGATCAAGCGCTTTACATTCAACCTGTAAAGCGCTTTTTTATTGCTTGCTAGTCTGTTGTTTTGCATATCTATATATAAGAGATCATTTTGAATTTACAAAGCGCTGAAAGCCCAAAAATCGTTACTAAAATCCCTAAAATTTCTTGCAATCATAAGTAAAAATTACCAAACATTTCTAATTATTACAGTATTAACAAAACCCTTGCTATCCTCTAGCCATCAAGCTATATTAGTTACATCGAAAGAGGGCAAGCAAAGAGCAAAGCCCAACGGGTAAAAGGTAGCGTAATGCACCAACCCTTAATACCGACCTGTTAAAGAGTTACAGGTGGCTGTCATACAGCGAGTGGTAAGTAGTTCTTTCGGATCTCACGGTTGTCTGTAAACAGTATATCTTATATGACTGTCACTGCTTACAACCTGTCAAAGCTAAAGTAGCTGCGAACTAAGAGATTGCTGTAACCTAACTGTAAGATTGAGTTCCTTACAGCCGTGCCAAAGTCGGTAACTTGCTACAACAACAGCAAGGATAGGGGTAGTCCAGCAAAACAAATCTGACATAAAGGTATCTATCATGCGTTGTATTCGTTTAACTCGCCACGAGGCTACACCTGAGCAAATCGAAGCTCTCACCCGCATTTATCACGATCTCACACCTGAGAATATCACAACGGTAAATGCAACACTACCTGCTAATCCTAAAGAAGCGGCAGTTGAATTTGATCGTATCGTAGGTGATGTGGAGTTAGTAGAAGTGGTGTTACCCACAAACCTACTCGAAGCTGTTCTCAAATTTTCACAGTGGGCTAAATTACCATCGTCTTCTCTTCTACGTTCCGTGATGACTCGCACAACAAATGCTAACAACGAAGTAGAGTCTGTGTTCAGTCACTATGAACGGATCATCAAAGTAGAAATTGTAACTGAAACTCTGTAAATTTTAGGCTTGACTGTTCGGTACGGCAGGAAGGCTATTTCCCAAATCACACCTTGATTACTTTTGTGATAATCGTACCTTATCACTTTTTTCACTACAACAACTACAGCAAACAAAATGATCACACTTAAACAAGCAGTAATTGAAGAACTTACAAATAGTGGGTTCTTTCCAGATCAAGCATTAGAAGTATTTGAGAGGTTGGTTACTGACCCTGCTCAAAAATCAATGGAAGGTAGATGGGATGATGACTACACAGATTATCCAAAACCAATCTTTTCAATTCTATTAGTAGCTGTTAAATCCATTGCTCTTAAGTACATAGAAGAAAAAATACCTGATGCTTGGTTTCGTCCAATGTTTGATGATAATTTAGCTAAAACTCTTGGTATCAAGTAGTCACACTGATGGCACTCGTATTTCCGAAGCTTTGTTACACAAACCACCGTTTGTTTATTCACCTGATAAAACTTTAAACAAGCCTTATCAGGTTCACTCACTCACTTTCGCTCATTATTATAGCACACAAACCACTAGAAATAAATCTAAAATCAGTATAATTTCAGTGGTGATTACCGTACAAAACCATCTAAGGACAGAACAAAAATATGGCAGTCACAAAACTTTCATTCAACGACAAGCAAAAACTCACAAAGCCTGTTGGTTTTCTTGTTAATTACCATGACCCAAATAACGTGAAAAGCGCAGGTTCACTACCTTTTCGGATTGAAAACACCGTAGAAGAGAATGATGGTGAGACAATCCACACTTTGAATTTTGCAGTATTGGTTGATACTAACTATACTGTTACACAACCTGATAAAATCAGTATCCGTTCACTAGACGGTAAGCGTACAGTGGAAGCTACAGCATCAAAAAAGATGTCTGACATTGGCTACAAGTTGATCGGGCAGTACAAAATCGTACACAACACTGAAGATGACACTTTCATTGTAGAAGACAGTTGGGAAACAACAGCAGAGTCAGCTATCAGAATTGGCAAGGATTATGTATTACCAACATCTATTACCTACAACTTGACACAGACTTTTAAGGATATAATCATCACTGACTACGCATCAGTGTTCAATG
>OGVU01000014.1_pt1 | contig 23988 bp, 42 predicted proteins | sample 1575861 | NCBI WGS metagenome assembly OGVU01 (sample SAMN07581532, study PRJEB24739) | freshwater metagenome | place: Singapore | collected 2015-01 | reverse complement strand
AAAACCGGAATAGTTATTTAAGCTAGTCCGGCTCAATCTATTACAATAATAGCACAAAACTTGTGCTTAAAGCAATAGTTTATTTATTCACATATGTTCTATTCAACATTGTGTGGTTGTGGTCTGTTGGACCCCAGTCTCCGTCCGGATGCCAGGCAATAACAGTCATTGGTTGACCTTCTGCTGTCCTGAATCGGTGTAATTCGGATTCCTCCAAACAGAACATTTTTCCTTTTTGTAAGGGGATACTTTCCTTTTTACCGTCTTTCCAAACATCTGCGTGGCCGTGGCCTTCGATTACACAACCTAATCTGATACTAGGATGGGTGTGTGCAGTTTGTTCGATACCCGGCGGGAAGTACAGTAAGTTCAAGCTAGGATCGCCTTGACGTGGAGGATATATTAGCAAGCTATCGCTGCATCCGTCGATGTAAACTAAACGTCCTTGCTCCTCTACCCAACCAGTAGTGTTTTGTGGCTTGTAGCCTAAGCGAACAACTAGCATTAACTTGTCGTCTGTTTCTGCCTTGAAGCCTTCTTCCTTTACAAAGAAGCTAAAGTATTGGCCAGCGTCTAGCTTGTGAGTCTTAGAGCCAATTTTAATTTTACTGTTACCAAAGCTATAGCCATACAAGCCAAACCATTTGGTATTCTTAACAGTCATCGGCGCTGTGCTTGTGACTAAGTATGCACCAGCTGGGTACATACTATCATATTTTTCAATTGAATTTGCAACTATCATTTTCTTTTACCTTATGAATGGACCTATACTTGACTTCATTTTTTCTAACACTTCAACAGGGTTAGGTGACTGTTTAATCTTACGTGACCACTTATTATACACTGCTTCTGACTGGATTAAAAAGTCTCGGTAAGTCAAATATTTTATTTTGAATTCTTCTATTGCCATCGGCACATCGGCGTCGTCGTCGACTAAGCTGCCAAGTAGCGGGCCAATGGCCATTGTCTCTCTGTATTCTTCTATTTCCTTGATGTACAAAGGCATCAGCTCTGGATTGGAGAACAGGTTCCTATTTTTTAAGTAGCGCATATAGGATACTGACCTAGACAACTGTTCTAGGCAATCCGCCACTACATTTAGGCTTTCTATTCGGGCAATATCTTCTGCAGGTATTTGACCCGCCTCTACCGAAAAGCCGCCCATTAAAGAGTGCTGTATTAAATGTATGCCTTTATCTACAGCAGGGACATCGGGGAAGGAAGTTTTTTGTACTACTACCCAATAAAAATCGTCAAGGTCTGCAGGACAAGTATGCGGGCGCATTGCAGTCCATCTAGCAACTCTGCTAGTTGATTGATCTATGTAAACTAATATAGGATAATTCATCGTAATCTTTGTAGGGCTTGGTTCTTATCTAAGTAGTTCCAATTTTCATCTATTGCCCAATTTGTTTCGTACCCTGCGTACAGGTTGATTAAACTAGGCACCTTCTTTTTATTTAAGAAGCTATCATCTTTTGTATAGTCAATTACATAATCCTTGGCAGTGAACTTGTAACTAGTCCAAGTGTCTTTTATCTTAAGATGATGATTATGTATACTCCATAGTTGGAACTCCGGTGTATCAAAAAAATGTATTAGATTTTTAAAACTAGTTGCCGGGCTAGTCCAAGTCTTGCTAGTCAATGTTCGTAGCTGTACGTGCTGCCACTTTTGTGTAAAGTTAAGCCACCAAAAGAAATCATATACAGATTTAAGTTCGAACAGAGATTCGTTTACTATTGGCCTGTATTGTTCGTATCCTTGCAGGCCGTTAGCAGCAACAGACTCGAAGTAGCGAGGTGCATACTCTTGCCAAGGCTTGTGTATTACATCCTCGCCGAATAGCTTAACGCATTGGCCAACAATGTCGGACCCGAAAATTTGATCTCCTAGCTCTCCGGTAATAACAATACCTTTGCGTAAGAATTGTTCTATCCGCGGAGTGCTCGTTTCTATTTTTGTTTTCTTAGAAACAATCAGCTTAAAGAACTCTGGGTTTTCTTTTATGCTAACGCTGTTGCACAGTACAGTTAACTTTGCTAAGTCTTCTGCCGGCCAGTTTTTGTATATAGAAGTCAGAGCAACTGTACTATCAATGCCGCCACTCCACATAACATATACATTGTCTTTGCAGTAAGATTGCTGTAACAAGTCTATTGCACGTGCATCTGCAACTTGTGAGAATGTACTGTTGTCATAGGTTAACGATGCTATGTCCGAGATTGGCTCACCATAAAGTTTACAGTTAAACACATCGGGCTTGTAGTTTAATCTAGAGACAGTTTGGTAAAAAGGGAATACACCCAATGTTGTACTAGGAATATGCTGTCTAACTTCTAGTGCCCACGGGCTAAGGAATAATAATAGCCGACTTGCGTCCATTAATACATCTCTTTTATTTCATCACATATGTGAAGTTTAAGAGCTTCGTCTGCACTTAGCCAAACATCTTCTGGAGGAAGTAAGTATTTTTTAATTTCACTGTCTTTGAGACCTGTGCACTTACGGTAGTGAGTTAGCATCCTGTTTTTAGTTAACGTAAATTCTTTCATCACTGCAAACAGTTCGTGCTCCTTGCCATCTGCTCCCCAAGAGAATTGATGACTCAGTACGCTTGTGTTAGGAGTTAATACACGGTAAGCACCTGCTAAAAAGATAACAAGGCCTGCTGATCCAACTAGTCCAATACCTGTAGTATGAACAGGCATCTTTGCACCTTTGATAATATCAACTAAAGCAAATGCACTGCTCAAATCTCCGCCGCCGCTGGAAATGATTAAGTTAAGGTGTTTCTTTTTCTTCTTGCTCAGCGATTCTTCTAGTATCCACTTGATTGCATCGGCACAGCTTTCCTGTGTAATTTCATCCATTAGTAAGTAATAGCCCGAATCTCGCATCGACTTGTATTCGTAGTCGTCGTCTCGGCTTTCTTCTTTGTGTGGGTAGTTTGTCATAGCAGTGTGTAGTGTGTATTGTATATATTTAGCTGCACAAAATCAATACAGAAATGCCCATAAATATTCGTATGAGCAACATTGATATTTCAAATTACAGTAGCCGCTGGGCGTTTATGGCAGATCGAGCAGGATTTACCCAAAAACCATTAGATGATGTAGAAAACAAGTTCAACATTGTTGGCCGCTTTGTCGGTAATTGGGCAGCTGAATTGGACAAATTGATTGCATTAAGCAAGGGCGGCGTGCCTTTAAACTTCCTTAAAAAGATGGAAGGCGGTGAAGATCCATATACAGTAGAGTTAGATAGGAATGACTTACAGTCTACTGGACTGAATGAGAACACTGTATTCTTGAATAGGATTATGCCGCCTGTGCTGAACAGATCAGTTGCTCCTACTATATTCAAAATGGTAGATTGGTTTGGCTTTGCTGGCCGTGTGCTGATTAAAATTCATATGCAGCAACCGGGGCAAGTATTCCCTTTTCACTTTGACGATTTGACTACTAACCGAAACAACAATGGTAGCAAACATCTAATGGATGAGAATCCAGAACGATGGGCACGTGTAGAAGTCCAACTTAAAGACTGGGAATGGGGACACGTGTGGGGCGTAGGCAATACATACTGGAAGCAATGGCGTGCTGGAGAAATTATGTTCCACCCTTGGCATAACTTACCTCACGGTACTGCTAACTGCGGTATGAGTCCTAGAATCTGCTTGCAAATAACAGGCGAAACTACACCAGAGCTAAGACAACGACTTAACTCATTTGTAGGCGATATTAAAATATAATTATCGCTTGTATGCAGTAGTATTCGATTTAATTTCTTCTATCCTTTTCTTCAAGAATTCAGGATAGTCTGCATCAGTAGATACATCTCTCTTAAAATCAATAATAAACGAGATTCTAGGTTTGTTGCCAGAGTGTAGGACTTCGTGTTCTTCCGTATCGTCGAATATAAACAAACTTCCCTCGTCCCACGTTAACTTAACTTCGCCCACTCGCAGGTATGCATCTTGTTTAGGAGTCAAACCTATGTGACACCTGAGTACGTTTTTGCTGTAACCTTTATGTGGTTTTATATGTGTGCCTGGCTCTATTAAACTATACACTGCTGTTTCTAACCCAGGTATATTTTTTAATAATTTTAAAGTCTCTGTAAAATGAGGCTCTACCTCAGTATTCGGGATCCCGAATCTATATATAGAAAATGGAATCCACGTACCTTCATATATCTTTTCGACAAAGTTTATTAAAGGGTTGTATGCAAACTTTATTAATAATTCTTTATTAGCGCATCCCGGCACAGTTATAGTATGCTGCTTCTTTTCTATTAATAACGTATCGTCTGATCTGGTATTAACTGTATCATTGACTATTGATTCGGTTAAGTTATACCCTACTTCTTTTTTACTTAACGTAGTAATTTGTATCGAATCGGGAATAATTTCTCCAGGAAAAGTATATGATGCGTGTTCGTTTAGTTTCACTATTTTTATAATCTTGTTACCGCCAGCATTGTCTTTTACATATGAACAAAAATTATCATATTCCTGTTTTATAGTTTTCCAATTATCTTGCAAGATAATTGCCCACGGATAGTCCACGGGGTTAATAATATATGGATACGATTTCATTTCTTTAAGAGCAAACTTATGCACCTTCCATTAAATGCAAAGCTGTTTTTCATTACTATATTTACTGGCATTACTTTATTGGCTAACAGTATGTCTACATCTGTATTACAAGGTTCTAAACAATTTTTATTTGCAGGCACTATTCCGTATTTCATCGAAAGTAAAGAATATGCTGTTTCTAATAATCCGCTGGCAGCAAACGTATGACCGATGTTTCCTTTGTTACTGCTGATTGGTATTTTACGATTAAACACGTAATAAACAGAATTTGCCTCTACATCGTCGCCGGCGGGTGTGGAAGTTGCGTGTGCATTAACGTAGTCTACTTCATCAGGCTTAATACCTGCTTGTGCCAGAGCTTGTAACATCGCAGTCTTAGAACCTAATCCATCTTTGTTAGGGCTAGTGCTATCTTCATTTTCCTTGAAGTTACCGAACCCTGCTAACTCTGCGTAGATAGTTGCGCCTCGAGCTAGTGCGGAACTCTTGCGCTCTAGTACAAACGAACAGGCGCCATCACCGACTACAAATCCGTTACGAGTAGCATCAAATGGTCTGGAACAATTATCTGTGTCTTCTATACTCAATGCTTGAATTAAGTTGAAAAAATACCTAAAGCTACGATCACTTGCCATATCGGCGCCGCCGACAATAGCAAACTCTACTGTTGGATCTGCATCCAGCAAACATTTAGCAACATACATAGCAGACAAGCCACTTGCACAGGCTGCTCCTGTGTGAAAGTTAGGACCCGTTAACTCGAATTCGCTAGCTACAAATCCTGCCATCCAATTACTAGTTGCCCATAGCTGTTTGAATGGATTTAAGTTAGGAACTCCGCTGTCTAGAGCATAGCTGACATATCGGTAAGACTCTCTGCTATCGCCTATGCTGGTATAAATGCAAGCACCGTTTTTATTTTTAACATCTAAGCCGCTGTCTTTAATTGCAGTATTAGCAACGTGATATGCTGCGGCCATTGTATTAGGTATTGTACGCAGGACCCTCGGGTGTAACCCGGATAAATCTAAGTCGGGGATATACTGCGATGCAGTATAGGCACGTTTAACTCTTACGTTAGTGTATTTTTCGCCGTCATCTTGCACTGTAGGATTGCCGTTTCCGGAAATAATATTTTGCCAGCACATATCAGGTGTGTAGCCATTGGTGTCCAACATACCAATGCCAGTAATAACAATAGGATCTTTTAACATATACACATTATATAGTCAAAAAAATAGCACAGTCAATTACTGTGCTATTTTGTGTGCAAGTTACTGATTAAGCAGCAAACTTAGATGCACGGCTACCTTCTTGGTCACGAGCGGAAATGCTATAAGCACTGCGACCTTCTGTATTGACAGCACGGTTAACCTTTAGACCTGCTTGGCGCATCTCGGTCATACGAGCACGGATGTTCTTGATACCGAATGTAGCTTCAGCTTGAGCTGCGCTTAGTGCCTTGCCAGTACCGCGGAGGTATTGCTCTAGGAACTGGTTTTGTGTGGTCTTTAGTGTAACGAATGACATAATTTCAATCCTTTAATTAAATTAAGAAATAACAGTAGTTGTCATCTCATACTCTAATTGTATTATGTCACTGCAAGTTTTGCAAGTGTTAATTCAACCAATCAATTCTTTTGGTTAATAAACTTGTTTAGGTGAACGGCTTCGGTAATGATATCTTGCATTGTGTACTTTTCTGGATATTCTATCGAGCCAGTTTTGTGCGCTTCCCATTCCAAACGTGCTTTCTCACATTCTGCGTGGTAACGCTGGGCAAGTACTTCTTTTGCCATTCTTAATAGTTCTAGTCTAATTTCGTATCCGTTGCTCATATAAATCCTCAGACGCTTTGCTTCTCGTCTAAGATATTTATCCAATCCAATACAAAAATGCAATAAAGGTACTACCGAGAGATAGTACCTTTATGTATTATTCCTGGTAAATTAATTACCGTCGTTCTTTACAAAGTACAGATCTTTATCGCCGTATTCAATTGACAATTTTTCCTTTAACTCGTCTTTAGTAATACCTTGGGTGACAAATTCTTTTGTAAGGTAATCGTATACTAGCAGCATCTTACCTGAACTTGAATTAACCTCTTCGATATAGAAATAGCGAGACTTGTTAAGTACATAGTCTTGCACTTTTTCTGCTTCTTTGGCAGCTAGGTCTTTGGCCCTATTGATAATAAAGTGACTTACTATCTTAGTAGCTACATACCCTGCTAGGTATGCCATAAAGAATGTAACAATAATCTCGCCTAGTTCCATATCATTCCCCTGTAATTAAAGAGTAAAGTTGTTTCCAGTTGTCTACTGTTGGAATTGCAAAAGGTCCTGTATCGTGTCCTTGGTTATAATCGTGTCTAATTAGAATAGAATTTAGACCCATATGCTTGCCTGTTTGTGCGTTTCGGGGATGATCCTCGATCCAATACATACCAGACTGTGCATACTTCCTTAGTTCGTGTTCCTTGTGTTCGCCTATGTTTAAGCAAACAATGGAATCGAAAATGTCACCAAAGGTAGATACTAGCAGTTGTTCTCGCAGTTTAATTGCATAAGGATCTGTACCAAAGCTAGTTATCACGTTAAATCGATACCCGTGTTCTTGGTTAAGGCGCTTTACATAATAAACACTATCGCGCAATGGCTTTAAAAAACCACAAGCAGCACTTTCGTTATACTCGTGAATTAGATCCATTGCAAGGTCCTCTGCAATATCGTAACGAATACTTACACGAAAATGTCCGTAGCCGTTAGGGTTAAACTTGTGGCCTCGGCGTAGCATCCATTGCTCAAAGCCAGCTTCCCAGTCTAGCAGGACGCCGTCGACATCAGTTAGAATTGTTTGCATACTGTGCCTTAAAGGATTCTGGATCTTCTTTGTAACGAGCAATCATTTCCTCTAGGGCAGTTTCTACAAACTGATTAAACGTCATATCACGTTCGTGAGCTGCTCGCATAAACAGTAGCAAGTCCTCATCAGTGAAATCTAGCTCAATTGATACTCGAGGATCGAAATCCTGTCCATTCATAATTGCATTAGCTTTTTCTAGCATATCTGCTAGCTGGTCTGTGTCATTCCACGTCACATCGTCCCAGGCTTGCTTGTGGTCAACCCCGCGATCTTCTGCTTCCCCGACGTACAGATCCTTAAATTCCGGGTTAAGCCAACGGTATGCTGTTGTGCCTGCGGCATCATCTTTTGCATTTACTTCTACACAGTAGACAGTTTGGTCTACTGTAGAGTAAACGCAACTACCGTGAGCAAAATCGCTTTCGAAATCAAGGAACCGTGCATCGGGCCAACAGCCCCACATATGTTCGCTGCCGCCAGAAATTTTATAATCAAACGCTTCTAATACTTGCTTAAACATTTTTGTCACCTTTTGTTTCTACATCAAACGGACGCAGTAGCACACTTAGTCTATCTGCACAATTTCTAATATCGTCGGTTAATTTACCTGTCCCTACGTGCTCGCTGACGTGATGTGCAACCGTATGCAGTTGCATAACACAATCTTCAAGAATTTCCGCCGGGGTTAGTTTTCTCATAATGTTCTAAAATAGGTTTAATATCGTTATCAAAAATTTGTGCCATTTGGTTCCAAAGTGCCGTACGCTCGCTTTGTGTCATACCCGACTCGAGTGGAAAAGTATAACCCCCGGGGTCTGCTTCTTTTACCAGTCCGTAGTCGTGTCTGTAAGTATAACACATACTAGTGATAATTTCTTCACGAGTCTTCATCTATTTCGCCCATTCCGCAATGATAATCGTCACAGTCGTCTCCGGGATCCATTGGCTTTTTGTGTAGTGTACAGTACCCATCGCCAGTATATCGACCTTGATCGTCACCGTTAAATTGGTAATGTAAGCAATGGTCGCAACAAGTGAAACGTTCGTCGCACTTAGGGCACAGGACTTTTACCATTGGTCTACCCCAACTAGTTCTGCTTTAAACGTACCTGACTTGCCGAACTGAGTTTGCGGGTACTCGACTTCTAGTGTGTATCCAATTCCGGCACAATTTGTTTTGTGAACTGTAAAGTGCTGAACTCCTGCTTCCTTAACAAATTTAAGCAGTTCTTCCACATCCGCCACACTTAAATTGATTGTCTGGGTATCTTCGTTCATTCTTCAACTCCGAAATGTTGTTTGATCCTACCAGCAATAATCATACCAGGACCACTCATTTTTGGTGCGTCATATTCACAGGCAATGTGTAGACATTGCCTAATCACTCGCTCGGCAATGTCATAGTGTTCGCTTTCGGGAATAATACCCATACTCATAATAAGTTCTCGGATTTTAGGATTTGGTGTCATTATGCTTCCTTAAACAACGGATTACTGGGAGTCAAATACCCAACAAACTCCAAGTTGGAGGGAAATGTGTCCAATGATCCTTTGTGTCGCATAATGCTAATGGTATGTGGTTCAGGGCGTTCCAATCCGTAGAAAAACATTTCTGTAGCACCACCATCGATCTGATTCTTAAAGATTTCTTGTATGTTCAATTGTTTACTCCCAGCAAGTCCTTGATTAGTTGTTTCTTTTGTTCATCGGTCATACCCATTTGGACAACAATCTGTTCCAATAACTCCGCCCCGATTGTGTAGATAATGTCTTTACGAATGTCCTCTTTCATTAGAGTTAGTTCGTATAAGGTCATTCGTGGGATTTCTACATCTACTACTACACTTGGTTCGAATGTAGTCGGGTCTGTGATTTTGCGTAGATTATAAACTTTCATTCTTCAAATACCTTATCTGATAACAAGTGATTTAATACTGCCCATTCCGGACCTTCAGCACTTTTCAACTCACAAAACGCTGAACTGGCTTTTAGAATCAAAACAATATCCTCTACTGTTTTAACTTTATCTAAATCAACTACACGATATCGTGTTTTTGCTACAGCGGCTTTTTGCCTACCTTCCATCACTGCTTTAACTAAATCTGGAACTATCATTCTTCGATTCCGAAATGTTCTTTAATCTCTTGGATACATTGTTCTCCACCATTCAACCAAGTATCCACCGATTCGGGGACAGGATCACTGATAACTTGCTCACAACAACCGATACATTCTCTCACAATCAACTCGGCGAACTTTTTAACCCATTCTGGATTTGCTTGGCTATATCCTGGTCCAGCAGCCTGAACCAATTTGAGTAGTTGCGGTGATAAAATTCGTTCAGTCATTTTCTAGTTCTTCCAATTCTTCTTCGCTTAGGTTTTCTGCATCGTATTCAGCCTTTTCACGATCGAGTGCGGCCACAATAGTTTTGCACAGGAAACGATGAGCGTCTGCATCGTTGTCTTGGCTACCTTCGTGGCCGCCAGGAATCCAAGTCTTGCGAGTACTGTGCATAAACGAGTCGATAAACACACCCTTGAGGTAGTCTGTTAGTAATTCAATTAGTTTAGCATCTTCATTTTCTGCAAGCATCTCACCTGCAATTAGTTTAACATCGACAAGACGGCTATAACGATAAGCATCGCCTTGTAGGTATCGTGCGGCTTTATTGACACTCCGATAATGATGTAGGCGCTCAAAACTCAATGTGCGAGCAATAAACTGTTGTCGTCGTTCTGCAGGAATGTCTTTAAGGAATGGCAATAGTTCTTCATCAGGGTTACGCATAAGGTCAAGTAGTGCAGGTAGGTCTGCAATAATCTCTTTAAACCCGTGGCTGATATAATTGTTGCCCCAGCCGTGCGTACCCTTGCCATCGCCTACATACTCTTCAACCTTATAGTTGTCTAGAATATCGTCTACTACATCCTTGCGGAACATTGTGAACTGTAGTTTAGTGCCGCGTACACTTAGGCGGTCTTCGTGCACAGCCTCAAAAAACAAAGCCTCATCTAGATCCTTCTTCTTAACCGCAATGTCGTGATACTCGTTATCACCTACATCAAGCTCGTCAAGGTCTTCTCGAATAGCACTAAGGATTAGATTAAGTGCAACACCCGAACTATTCTCGCCGCCACCGTAATCGTTATACTCGCTAGTAAATGGAAGTAGCAGAGGTCGATATAGACTAGTAGTGTAGCAATGACTGTCGTCACGCTTGTCCTCAAGGACAAACACATACACAGGAGAACCAGCAGTAATGTGCAGGCTAGTTAGTCCGCAAGTTTTGTTCCAGCAACCCATATTATACCTTACTTGTAATCTGCTCGACGCAGGAATTTAACAGGACGATTAATGTAAACGCCAGAGTGTAACTCACGTTTACACAACCACCACGCACTATGATTCAAACTCATCCCGCCCGGAATGTAGTTCACGACAAATTCTGTCATTTCCATTTTATTACCAGTTGTTACGGTCGTTAAGCCCAAGAGCGTGTTTTTCTTCATCGCTCAACTTTGCAAATGCTTGGCGACGCAGATTACTCAGTCGTTCTGCTTCTGCACGTTCTTCTGCCTTGCTTTGCAATTCCCATTCGAGGTTTTCGAGGAAGGATTGCGAAGTAGGATTGTGTGCTACTGCAAACACATATTCATCGCGAGAATCACGGTCACGGAGGTTGAACATTCCGTCGCGAACTTGCAGTTCAAAATTGTTCTTAGTAGTTGCTTCTTCTAACGCTTGCATCAAACGAGTAGGATATGCAGCCTGTTTTTCTGCAAATTGGCGGGCAAGGAAAGCATCGCGTTCTGCTTGCAATTCTGCCTTAGTCTTACGTGCCATTTTCTACTCCGTTTTGTTTACAATACAAGTATTATAGCGCCAATTGAATTTTAGGTCAATTTGAGCACTCGTTTTTCTTCTGGCGTTAGTTTGGCAAGGGCTGATTTACGAAGCGCCTTTGCTTCTTCTGCCTGACGTTTAGCTTCCATTGCCTTAGCATCATCAATCTTGTGCTGAGTCCACCAGGCATTAGTTTCTTTGTTTTTTAGTACTTTGTTATTAGGATCGATTCGCTCGAGTTCTGCTAGTGCACGGCAGGCAATGCGAGCAAGTTTATCACGCAATTCCTTGCCGGTATCACGGGCAGGTGTGTAGTCCGGTTCATAGCTCATACAGGGCATAATCTTCTCCTTTGTGTAATTACTGTTAAACTTTGCGCCAGAGCTGGAACTCTACACGGAACAAAGTGATAGCAAAACCACGTACTTCAGTATTAGTTGGCTTACGAACGCCAAACCACTTAGCCCCCTTGACCACATCAAAGCCTACATCGGCAAAATCTAGAGCAAAGGAACCGGCAATCAAAACAACCATCAAGAGCCAAAAAACAGTAGCAAAGATTACTACTTGGCAGTCCTCGCGTGGCGTGCGAACAGCGGCAATAGCTTGCAGAACAAAAATGACTGCTACGTAACCAATTGCATATTCCATCTTCAACTCCTGTTTGTTGCTGTCTATGTATGTATTATAGCAGTTTTGGATTTATTTAGCAAGTTGTTCTGTAGTACTTTTGTAGTTAATTAGGAATTCTACCATTTGGGCAAAGTTGCGCTCTGCTTGCTGGTCACGCTGTAGCCATTCTTGCTCAGTTGCTTCGAGGATAGAGGCTGCATAGTTCATTGTAAAACTCCTGTTTTAAGATTAAGCGACTTTGCGCTGGGGGAAAGAAATAACGTTTTGGGCCGGAAAGTTGGAGCGATCCAGGGCGAAACATACTGCAACTTCGTAAACATCGAATGTTGCATAGTACGTATTGTTACGATACACAGTATAACACTTTTCGTTTACTTTGTAAACTTCTGCATTAGTGATGCAGCTTTTGATGAGCAGTTTATTCATTGCAGTGTCCTTTGCGCTGTAACTGTAGTTATTATACAGTCACTTCTTGCTCAAAAGACACTTTGATAGAAAAAAATTAGTGTTGTTTTTTCGCCGCAATGTAGGCGTTGTTTTCTACCCACTGTAAGGATTTTGTAAGGAATCCCCACTCTCGTTGCTGTTTACCAGGCATAAACAATGTCCAACATTCTACGCCAGGGTCTACTTCGATGCGGTGGAAACTTGTGGCACTGCAAGTCCTAAAGTGCCCGGGGCCACGCCACTTTTGCATCTCGCCAATCTTCTTGCCCTTGCTGTCAAACATTGGCACCCATTCCCAATAGCCACCCTTTAATACTAAAGTAGCATACGGCCAAGGATGGTCGTGGAGATCGTCGGGGTCTGACTTTAAAAACTTATGCAAGAACACATTGAACGGGAAATGCTTTCTATCTTTAAGGAATAGATAGTAGCGTTCCAGGTAAGGTTCGTTGCTTTCCCGGTCTAAAATGATGCGTTTTCGACCTAGTTTCTCGAGGATTTTTGCAATAAAATGGATCATAAGTGCTCCTTATGATCCTAGTGTAGCATACTGCTAATTAAATGTCAAATTAGCGTTTAGGTCTAAACACCCTAATTCCGCCTTTACTTAGGTCGTAACCACTAGGCCAACTAATAGTTACATCACCATCGCTAGGGTTATTGTTTTTACCACTGCTAGGAGTTTGGTTACCTCCGCAAAACGTAACCTTATTTCCTTGCCTAGTATAGATAAAGTTAACGTGACTGAATGGCCATAATACCACATCACCTGGCTGTGCATCTTTTGGATTTACTTCTGTGTTGATTAGGCTAGCTGTTTGCCTTGCACCTGCACATTGGTAATATTTGTATCCAGAGTTTTTAAGAGCAAAGTTAACAAAACCTGCACACCAGGCAGTTTGATCAGTATTCCAGCAAGCACCGGGACCGATGCCTAGATTCTTCCAAATACCTGTAATGTTTGGATTGCTAGGTCTTCCGCCCTGGCCGCTTTCACGCCACATACCCCTTTTAGCTTCTTCAAGGATTTTATTAAGGAAGGGAATAATGTCTCCTGCTGCTGCCTCGGAACTAGGTGGAAGTTCTTTTGCGTCAGTTGCATCTTCAGGAGGTGGATTATAGTTACCTTTAACACCTGCTTCACTTGCTGCTGCATTTTGAAATGCGCCCGGATTGGCTAAGTAATTATCTGTAGATGCGTTGGCTTCTGCTTGTTTAACAGGATCAATAGTTACTGCTGGGTCTGCAGAAATACTAGAAAACGCAGAGCTTGCTCCGGGCTCTTCCCATAGCGCAACTAATTTGTTATTAGCATATACGTTGGTACTATGGAAAACATCCTTAACTTCCGGTAAGCCGGAATCGCCTTGACTAGTTGATCCTGTTACGTATGGCATAATTAAGCAGGCATTGCAATACCGGTAGTAGCTTGCATATACTGGCTACCGACCTGGCTGTTAGTTGTGCCAATCGCTAGCACGTGTTGTAGTTTAATCTTAATGCTGTTTTGCACATCGCTGGTTAGCATAAAGGGTGTTAGGGCAGGTCCCTGTGGGCCCATACCTAGACTAACCGGTTTACTAATGTTTAGGTAGTCTGCTGTTTCGTCTTCTAAACGTGCAACAACTTCCTCTCCTGATACTAGCTTTAGGCTGATGATATCGCCTACTTTGTAAGGTACTGTAATTAACATATGTGTCTCTCTGTAAAATGTTTAAGCAGGATGTTTAGCTGTCCACGCTTTTAGTTGTTCAAATCCGCCGATGCACTCGTCGTCAATAAAGATCTGAGGAACAGTGCGAGGAGTTTGACCAATCCTCTGTGTTAGTTCTGCAATCATTGCATCCCTATTGTCTGCACCGATATAGTGCTCTGTGTAGTCCCAATTTCTAGCCTTGAATAAATTCTTAGCTTGTACGCAAAAAGGGCAAGCGTCTTTAGTGTAAATTTCTATCTTCATATCTTATAGTGCAGGTAGTGCATCGTAGTCGATGCTGTCGCCCATAACACCAATTACATAGTTTGTTGATTCATTTTCCTGCAATGCTGTTTGCTTCTTGCTAGGATCGCTGTGTTTGTTAAACCAAGGAATAGGATTACTCTTAGGAGCAGGTAGAGTGTATTTAATGCCAATGTCTGCGAGAGCAGCTTTAGCAGTGTAATCTACGAACTCTTTAAGAATAGGAGCGTTCAAGCCGATAACAGGTCCTTTGATGAACAAGTAATCTGCCCATTCCTTTTCTTCACGGATAACATCTAAGTATAACTGATATACTTCTGCTTCGCACTCTATTTTTGCTCGAGCAAAGCGTGGATCTTCCTTAACAACTTGATTGATTAAGAATGCAGTCCAGTCTTTGTGCAATAATTCATCTTGTAGGATTAGACCGATAATGTTGCCGTTACCAATAAAGATTTTGTTCTCTACCATTGCAAGGCTAGTAGCAAATGACACCATAAAGCGGAAGGCTTCTAGTGCGTAGCTAGCATTTAGCGCAAGCCAAATTGCCTTGATATGTTGTGGTTCTAGAACTTCTAAGCCGATTTCTTTTTGGCAGTTGATAACGTGTAGTGCATCGTAGTAACTACCTACACTACTTGCCATTTCAACGATAGGCTTAGTGTCGTGGATAGTATTGAATACTTCCTTAGGCACGTTGTAGATGTTACGGATGATGTGACTGTAACTGCGGCTGTGGATGTTTGTTTCAAAGAAACTCCAGTTATACATCAGAGCTTCTAGTTCAGGTAGACTTACTACTGGTGTGAATACTTGTGCAGGGCCACGGCCTTGTAAACTATCAAGTGCAGTTTGACGAAGTAAGTTACTAGTGAAGATATGTTTAACTGCATCGCTTGCGTCCTTAAAATCGCCTGCGTCTTTAGTTAAGCTAACTTCTTCAGGAACCCAAAAGAAGCCACGTGCAGTTTGTTCAATCTTTTGAATCTTAGGGTATTTAACTTCTTCGAATCTCTGGATAGTGACTGGACCTTCGGGGTCCAGGAACATCTTTCGGCTCAAGTAATCTGTTTTTGTAGTTAAATTATATTGTTGTTTTGACATTTATTTTGTAAACTCTTTCCAATCGTTATCTTGTTCAGGCAACCATCCTTCTTTAAAGTATTTTACTAAATTCATATAAGGTCCTATAACTTTACTTTCATTAGTATAGCATTTTTTATTAGCTAATGTATATAGCTTGCAATAAGATGGTTTGTTGTTTTCTATCCAAATCTGATACAATACGTCTGCGTTCTGCCAAACTGACTTAGAATAATCTGTCGCCCTGGGGTGGTTCCAAGGTTTAATGCCAGCACAAGGATTTTTGTCTTTCATCCTGGCAGAAATTTGTCTTATAGTATCTTCCGAAAACACTGTATTATTTTTATATCCTGTGATTCCCTTATTCCAAGGGCCGTATAATTTCGAAGGATTGTTTGGTCCTTTCATATATTCACTATATTTTCTTCTCAACCAACCATAGATTTTATTACTTCTTTGTCCCATACCGTTTGCTGTCATAAACAAAGCAGCATTTAACAATTTATTATTGTTTGGATACATTTTAACTAGTAACTGGTGGCAAGTGTAGTGTTCTTCGGGAGTCAATTCTACTAAATTAGAAGAGTCGTCGGCGCCGCCCAAGCATCTCGGAATAATGTGATGAATTTCTTTATATCCTGACAATGTTCTTGTTTTTGCTCTGGCAATTAAATTGTTGTATATTCGCTGGTAGTTCATAATAGTTTCTTGCAAACTTATTTATCATAGTTTGCAAGAAACTCATAGTTTACAACTTACAACTCTCGCAGGAATCGTCTCCGTAGTCTTCCTCGACTGCTTGGATAAACACAGGTGCTTCTTCTTCTTGTTGCGCCTTAGACCCTGACTTGTTAATCAAACTGTAGTAGAAAGTCTTGATACCCCAATGGTGTGCTAACATTAAGTTCTTAGCAATTAGAGTAGCAGGAACTTTTCTGTCAATGAAGTGAGCAGGATTATAGAATGTGTTGGTGCTGATACTTTGATCCGTATAAGCAGAGATAACTGCCGCAGTCTTTAGGTATCCAACACAATCAGTCTGCTCCCACATTAGCTGATACTTGTTCTTTAGCTTGTGGTACTCAGGTACAACTTGTGTAAATGACCCAGCCTTAGATTCCTTAGTTGAAATTAAGCTCATTGGCATTTCGATACCATTAGTAGAGTTAATGACAACTGAGCTAGACTCGACTGGCGCAACTGCACTGTTAGTTGCGTTTCGTACACCGTACTTGATCATCTCAGCACGTAAGGGTTCCCAATCTAATTCAGGAGTAAAGTCTGTTAATTCATTAACACCGTTGGCACGTAATTCCCAAGGAAATTTACCTTGTCCATAACGTGTCTTGTCGCTATGTAAGCACTTGCCGCGCTCTTTAGCTAGTTCGACACTAGCTTCTGTTAGGTAATATGATTGATGTTCTTGCCAAGATTTAACTTCTGCTAGTGCATCCTTATCTCCGTAACGTAGGCCACGCTTGGCGTGCCAGTATGCTAGATTAGTAATACCAATACCTAGCGGGCGAATTTCATCGTTACTTAACTTAGACTGAATAGATAAAAAGTCTTGATAGTCAAGAATATTGTTAAGGCTGCGATGCAAAATGCGGCAAGCACGACGCATATCTTCTGGATTTCTGAATGCTCCCCAGTTGATACTACCGAGTGTACATAGCGCAATGCGGCCGGTATCGTCGTCGAGACGCTTAAAAGGAACAGTAGGTAATAGAATTTCACAGCATAAGTTACTTTGGTAAATGGTATGATACTCGGGGTCAAATGGACCTTGGTTCATAACGTTGTCGATGAACACTAGGTATACACGACCTGTATCAGTGCGCTCTTTAAGAATGCCGCCTTTGAACACATCCTCTGCGTTCATTGTCTTTTTACGAAGGCCGGGTGTGTTTTCATACTTTACGTAGAGTTCTTCAAACAGGGCGGTGTTTGAGTAGAACGCTTCATACAGATCAGGCACTTCATTTGGGTCGAAAAAGGTGATGTTTTCCTTATTTTTAAATCTGCGGAAGAAGAAAGCGGACAAGACAACCCCGTAGTCCAAGTGTCTAACACGAGTTTCTTCAGTACCTTGGTTATTTTTAAGAACAATAAGATCATCAAACTGATGATGCCAAATTGGATAGAATACTGTAGCACTAGCATTACGAATGCCTCCTTGTGAGCAACTGCGTAAGTCACCAAACCACTTCTTCAGGAATGGGATCATACCAGTGTGCATAATTTCGCCGCCACGGATAGGACTGCCTAGTGGACGTAAACGACCGATCTCTAAGCCAATGCCAGCACGTTTACTAGCATACTTAGCCATCATTTCGCCACTAGCGAAAATACTGTCAAGGTCGTCATCGGAACGAATAAGCACACAGCTACTAAACTGCTTAGTAGGAGTGCCGAGTCCTGCAAGGACTGGCGTTGCAAGAGTGAATAAACCATCTGAGGCAGCATTGTAATATTCCTTAATGTAACGAAGACGAGCAGCGTTAGGTTCCTCTTTATGGAACACGGTAGCGGCTGCTACCATATAACGAACTTGCGGTGTTTCGTAGATTTCTTTAGTTGCACGGTTGCGAACTAGATACTTTTCAATTAGCTGCTCGATAGCTGCATAGCTGTATTGTTCGTCTTTTTCGTGGTCGATAATATCTTCCATCTTATCCCAGTCTGCTTCGGTATACCACTCTAATAGCTCAGGGGTGTATAAGCCTACTGCGATGTTCTTTTTAACGATATCGTATAAGCGCGGTGGATCGTAATCTCCGTATACATCTTTACGTAACATACTTAGACGTTGCTTGCCTGCTACGTATTGATAATTAACGTGGCCGATATCCGAATTAGACTCTACGTCAATCAAATCTACAATAGCACGTAATGTAATTTCGTCGATTTCTTTAGTTGTAATCCCATCATAGAAATGAGGCTGCGCCTTGATTTCTATCATAGATTGACTAACGTCTGCGATTCCCTTACATACCTTTGCAATTTGAGCTTGCCACTTTTCGACGGCTAAGGGCTCTCTTCGTTCGTCCCTTTTTATTACAAAAATTTGTTTAGACATTATTCTCACTCTGTTATTTTATTGTTCGGTATTTAAGTAGCTGTCATATTCAATAACAACTACTTTTATCAAACTAATTTTTTTAATTCTTGACTATCAAAAATATTTAATATTTCCAACAACTCTGTGTCAGTCGCGGACATAGTACTATTATATGTCATAACAACTTCAGAATCAATGATTAGGGCAAGTATATTTTGCTTTTGCACCCTGTCGCTGATAATGGAAAGTTGTATGCTAGATAAGTCTATGCTTGCTAAGGTAAGAGTATACCATATGCCTAATATAATACTATTAGCGCACTGTTCTTCTTGGTACAATAATGTCCAAGGATTTGGCCAAGACTCTTGTTTCCAAGGATCAAAAGTCCTGCGAATAGCAGGACTTGATTTCCACCAAACAGAAACTTCTTGTAAAGCTTCTGCTGGTGTTAGTGTTTCAATTGAATTACGAAGTGCACGCCAAGATTTATATCGTGCCTGTAAACCTGCTGACCACAACATTAATTTGTTCTCCAAGCTCTAACTGAATAATAGAATGTAGCATCGTATGCGTCTGTGTTAGTAAACGCAATGCTAATTACTCCGCTGTTTAATGTTGCGGCTAATTCTACTTTAGGTTGGCTTGGACCGGCAGTTATGCCGTTAACTACATAGTCTAAGTTACCATCGTGAACGATAATATAAATGTTACCGATTTGCTTGTAACCATTACCGCTAACGCTGTAATCTATTACAATGCTGTTAGTAGAGGCTTCTGTAAATTTAACAGTAGACTCAGTAAATGTAGTTGTGTTTCCTGCTAGGGTTGCAGTTAAGGTTTCAATAACAGACGCTTGTCCTTTAAAGGACAATTCATTATTATAGCTTAATGCGATTGTTGCACCTGCAGGCGGTGTTGATAAAAATGTAGCTGTTCCTGTTGTTCCTGTCCAGTTAACTGTAATAGGAGCAGGTACTCCGTTAACTTTGGCGTGAACAATAGAACCGAATTTGATTTTAGTTAAGTCGATACTATACGTAGTTGTAGTTCCGTCTGCTACTAACGTTTGCGGTAAGGTACCTAGGAACAATCTATTAGAATCTTCAGCAAGACCAAATTCACCTGTGTCTAATGCTGTTATATCTTGTTCTAAGCCTGTTCTTACTTGTATCGTTGCGATCTGTGTTGTCATCGTGTGTGGCTCCTATTACATATTTAGTTCATAATACCGACCAACTCGTTCTACCCACTTGTTAGCATAGTCTTTAAATTCGGGGCCTTTAATAACAAATTCTTGATATTCACAATTTCTGCTGCACATAAAAATAACTGCTTGATCTATGTCTGTGCCGTATACATTGTTATGTGCGGCAGCGTAGGCGCACATTTGTAGGAAATAGTCTTCGATCCAGTCTCTTTTCTTGGGTTTATTGGTAGTTTTATAGTCAACAATAGCAGGTCGACCTTTATACATTGCAATCAAGTCTGTAGTACCTGCGTACAGTTCAGGATAATACAATCCTATTTCCATTCCCCATACTTCGTCAATCTGGCTAAGTCCGTGTTCAATAATAGTGTCTGCCATACTACTGGCCATTACACGAACTTGGTTATTGCCAGCTGGACGATCTTTGCCTAGAATATAATTCTCTAAATGTGTGTGCATTAGTGTACCTAGCCCTGCGCTTTCGGTACTAATGCGTTGTGCTTCGGACTCGCCTACACGCTTCTTCCATTCCATTAGAAATGTCTTGTCTTTAGTCTTGTCAAGGATTGTCGTAACGCTAGGAACTTTTTGTCCGTCGGGTGTTTGATAAAGGCGTTTACCGTCTACCTCTACTCGAGGTACCGGCAAATATTTAAATGGGGGATTGATTGCAATACTCATACTCTAGTGTAGCATATTCGCTACACTAAAGTCAATTACCAGGCTGCGATCCAGACGAACGTGTCGCCAGTGCCTTGATTGGTTTTTCTGTCCAATGTGTAACCTAGCTTAGTAAAGCTAGCGATAACTTGGTTCATTCTATCACGTAAAATAACGTTAGGGGCAGTGCCCTTCCATTCATTATAGTAAGCTGGTGCAGTATCGCCGTTAGTCATTTCTGTAGTTGCTACAGTTACATCTAACTCGCCATCCGATGATGCTTGTATAATTGCTAGTTCGATTGCTTTGATTTCGTTGTAAACAACTATATCATTGCGAGCTTTTAGTCTTGCTTGTTCTGCTGTTAACATTAGAAATCCTTACCGATCTGTTTGCTTGCTAATTTAGATACTGTATCTTTGTTAGCATCTTTTTCGTCTTGGTTGGTATATTCTTCGTCGTTTGAATTGATACCAGTATCTAACTCTACTGTATCCTTGCTGATAGATTTAACAACAGGATTACCTTCTAGTATGTCAATTAAATCCTTGACGTTTACAAAGTAACCCTGTGACTTTAAATCATCTATTAAGTCTGTAGTAGATAAGTTATCTTGGCCTTCTGCGCTGGCGGTATAAAGGATGTCAATAATGACATCGCTTAACTCACCTACATATTGGCTGTGTAACTCAAATAGCTTCATTACTTTAGCTCTCTACCAGTTGGCTCTTCTGCTGGACCACTAGCTGCTTCTGCACCTGCTACGCCTGCGTTATCCATATCTAGTTCTGGTGCTGCTGCCATATCGTCTGCGCCCATATCCATTTCTGGAGCAGGTGCTTCTGTAGGAGCATCCATACTAGCTGCTTCGTCGCCTGCAACTACTGCGGCTGCATTACTGATAGCATCGTGTGTTTGCTTTAGTGTATCTAGTAGAGTCTGTAGTGAGCTTTCAACAGTGTTGTTAAACTGCTCTGCTTCTGCTGTACCGTGAGTTTCCTTCATTGTATCAACTAAAGCCATTAGAGTTTCTACTTGCATTTTAGCAATCTTTTCAGCCATTTCCTTGACATCTTCTGCCATACTCTTAGCTGCTAGTGCTACTTCTGCTTGCTCTAAGTCTTGTTCAACTAATAGCTGTAAACGTGCTACGCTTTCGCTTAGTGCTTGCTTTTTCTTGCCTTGCATAATGCGTAGGCTTTCGGCAATCATTACGCTCTTAACGTATTCGCTGTTGTTCTGATAGTTCTTAACTGAGCAGCTTAGGTCCCACTGTTGCTTCTGTAGCTGTGATAATGCACGTGCTACTTTAGCTTGGTCGAACTTGTCGGCATTTAATGTGTAGCCGAAGTTTTCCTTAAGATACGAGTTAATTTCACGCATCTTTTGATTTGGTGTTAGTGATAGATCTGTTAATCTCATTGTTGTTTCCAAAAGTATATTTTTATTTATCTATTCAGTAGCTTTTGAGGATGTTCCTCTTAGCATCCTTTGCCATACCTACGCTGCGTGAATATTTGCTTTCGTACAAACTGCGCTTGTCTAAGTCGTTAGTACGCTGAATTCGTTGTTTATAGGACATTGCCTCGTAAAAATGACGAGCATAATCCTCGTCTAATCTAGCAATAGTGTTGCATTTAACAAATGCTGCGGCTGGGTTTTTTAGCAACTGTTTAGTGATTGCCATAACGCTTTCATATAGAGCTAAATCGCTGTATAGTACGTTGCCCGTAGCTGCTTCTGTTATTGTATATGTGTTCTTTACTGTGCCGTTAACGTGTGATTCTACAATGTCAACTATATAATTGGCTATTTTTACGCCACTAGCTGTTTGTTCTGTAGACGCTAGTTGCTTGTTAACTACATCTGTGCTTTCTGAAATTACTTCGCGGGTCTGTTCGTTAACTCTGCTTAAACGTGTTAGGATGTCGAGCATTGCTTGAGAATCAGGGTCCTTGGCCTTAGCACCTGAAGATTGTGCAAAATTTTGTGATCTTTCACCACTTTGCGGCGGTCTCTGATCTGTAATGGAGCTAAGATTACCTAGCACCTTTTTCATTGCTTCTATTTCTTGTGGTGTGACTGTCATCTGTAATTTCCTTTACTTTACTTAGCTATCACTTCAAAAGAGTTTTAAAGTTGACAACCAAATAACCTAGTACTGTTAACAGTCCTGCAACAACTGTTCCAGCAGTTCCTACTAAAACCTTAAATTTATCCTGATTAGCTGTAGAAATTACATCCATAATTTCTTTATGGCTAGCATCAAGTTTCTCGTCCAGCTTTAAGAAGTCATCTTGCAAGGACAGTAGTTTGTCTTCTAACGTTTCGAATTTTTCTTCCAATCTTTTATACCTTTCAGCGCATAAATCTACGTGTGCTTCTAGGTTTGTTCTTTCTAATTCGCTCATAATATGTTCCAATTCTAGCAGTTAGTCTGAATTATTACCCAAACTCTGGTTGCCTTGCCCGATCCTAACTAACTATTTATAGTGTCTCGTGCTGGATAAAGTATATATTTTTCTCTGCATCACTAAAGGCATTTATAACTGCATTAGAGAAAGTTGCTGTTTCATCTAAGCCTGTAATGATAGGTAGTCCGTCTGAGTCTTGTCTTAGCAATGCAGGGCTACTAAATCCTGCTCGCTCTGTTGCAAACTTTAACACCCAAACAGTGTGTGATCCTGTAAAGTTGCTGCCAAAGTCGTAATCAGCCATATCTTCGCCTTCGTACTTGTCCACTTGAACTAGTACAGGTTGTATACGTAAGCCAATTAATTGAATTAGACTGTTTAAGTTTTGTGCTTGCAAGTATGGCCCTTGAGGGACTACTCGTGGGTCGCTAACACCTGTGTCTGTAATGTCTACTAGGGAGTAGACTGTAAAGAAGTCCATATTGCCGCCGAAGTTCTCGGTGCTTCTTGCTGTTCCATTTGTTTTTATAACCATTGTGTACCCTAATTAAAATGTATGTTAATTTTATTTATGCAAAAAATATCCCGCCGAAGCGGGATATTAGGTTTACTTACTGTACAGTTCTAATTAGAATGCAACGTCAGTAACAGTGTAACCAGCAACTGCTGTTACGTCTTTACCTTCGATGATCATACTAACTGACTCGCTTGTACCAGCAACGAAAGCGCCGATAGCTGTAACTGTGCTTGTCATTTGTACTGCGTGTACTAGAGCTTCTAGGTCAGCTTGGCTCATTGCTGCGCCGAAGTCGAAGTTCTTGATGAAAATTGCGCGGCCGATAGCTGCGAATGGTTGTGCAAAACCTTTAGTTGCGAATGTCATAATATATTCTCCTATTGTGTGGACACAGAGGTCCTACTTTTATTTAGCCTTTTGTGCAAATAACAGTGTTATTATACATTAATCTATGTCTTTAGATCTAGCTAGTTTATTAACTATAGGCAGCAAATCTATGTTTCCGGCGTGTGTAGTAAGCCAGCTCTTTAATCTAGCAATAGTGTAGACTTTTTCGCCCGGATCAAGGTGATACCACTCTTGTGCGTTCCTGCGTAATTGTCGTAGCGTAGAATCTACTACATACAGATCTGTTTCTAGTCTGAATAGCACCTGAGCAATATAACCCCTAGAGTCTAGGCTTAACTGTGCCATATC
>OGVU01000013.1_pt1 | contig 24889 bp, 37 predicted proteins | sample 1575861 | NCBI WGS metagenome assembly OGVU01 (sample SAMN07581532, study PRJEB24739) | freshwater metagenome | place: Singapore | collected 2015-01 | reverse complement strand
ATTTCTGCTCTATCGTTTGCTTTACTGGAATCAGTATAGCAAGAATCTACCGTAACATAGTTATCTTCTGATACACTCGCAACGATATAAATTCGTGGTCCATATCCACTCATTTTAATTCTCCCATAGTTTCAATCATTTTATCTGCATATTGCCAAGCAAGTTCACAATTATAATCAATATTTACAACTTCATGACCGGCAAGAATACCATTCAATGCAGCAGTAGCAAAATTGACTCTTAATGTATCAAATGTTTGTTGCGTTTGTACATCAATTAATGCTTGTTTAACATTTTCAATATATGCTAAATAATCTTGTCTAACAGTTTCTCTGTGTTTTTCGTTTTCTGCTCTAATATGTTCTCTGTGTTTTTCGTTTTCTGCTCTAATATGTTCCACGTATTCTTCTTCAGTCATTATTTAATCTCCATCAATGAATCTTCCCAATCACCTTCATATTCAATTGGTTCTAAAATAGAAAATGTACGATTTTTTGAAACCGCAATAAAGTTTCCGATAGTAAGTTGTGGTTTATATTCAAATACCCAAACTTCTCCATTTTGATCTGTAGCGATCCAACCAGCCCATTTAGGAACATATAATTTATATCCAAAATATGTAATATATTTACATCTTAAATCTTTAATTTTGAAATTATTAACTTCAACTAAATCTAAATGACTTTCCTTTGAAAAATAAGTACCGTTTTCAACGAACCATTCAGCTGATCTCCATTTTTTATCTTTTGTAACTTCGCCGTTAGGGAGACGATTAGTATATACTCTACCAAATACTTTATTATCTACAATATCTAATAAAACAACTTCAAGACCGCTTTTTGTTTTATATTTTTTATTTAAATCAATCATTATTTAATCTCCATCAATGAATTTTCCCAATCACCTTTATAGGTTGCAGATTCTGTTAATACTACTCTTCTACCCGAATTGCAACACCAATGCGTTTGAAGATTAAGCCAAGGTTTATTCTGAAATGCAACTACTTTTCCATCAAGATCCGTAGCAATCCATTTTGCCCAATATGGAACCAATACTTTAGCCCCAAAGTAAGTTATGATTTTTTCGCAGTTAAAAGAAATAATACTAAAATCAGGAACTTCAACCAAATCTGCGGATGAAATAGTCTCGGGATATAGTCTGCCCGTTTCAACTAACCAACGGCATGAATACCATTCTCCATCATCATCACACCATCTCCCAAATACTTTATTACCAACAATATCATATAACACTACAGGATCACCTTGTAGTGTTTGATATTTTTTATTTAAATCAATCATGTAAATGCTCCTAATAATATAGTGTCTTCATTAATTCTACCATTTGGTGTAACGGGCTTGGTCGTAATTGTCTTAAACCCATTAGATAATGCTCTTTTAGCCAATTGAGTTGTCTTGAAAAACTCTTCTGGCTTTCTTAACATAACCTGTTTTGATTCTTTTATATCAAAACCAAGGATTGTAGTACCTTTAACCGTAAGTTTACCATTCTTTTCAGCTCGGTATACTATCAACTTCCTATATCGCGTATTATATACCCATAGTTCCGTGCTGTCAACTATAGATTCTGGCTTTATTGATTTCAAATTCAAATCAATATATTCTTTCTGGTATTTTATTTTAGATACCATCTTAGATGGGCTAATTGCTTTTTTCTTTCTTGGTTTACGAATCTTTGAAGAAACTTTCTGCTGATTACAAGCATCTACAATTGATTGGATAAATTGTACAAATTTCTTAAACTGAGATTTAGTTAATCTATACCCCTCACCATCACAATCAATCAACTCAGTTAACATTCGAGTATAATAATCCGAGATATGTTTTGCAATCTGAGAACTACATTCTTTTGATTTGAGATAAGAAGATGGATCAAATTTAGTTGTTTTATCTAGAATAAATTCATCGATAGCACCTTCAATATCCTCGCAAATGATCAACGATTCTTCATATGAAGAATCTACCTTTACTTTTTCTTTAATTCGAAGTGGTTCTGAAATAACAATATCATCTGGATTACTATCCAATATTTCAGAAATTTTTGATTCGATAAGAGCTTCATGATCAGAATCAATATATTCGCCTCTGCTCTTCAATCGGCACAGTAGTCCAATAGATCTGACTTCTAGATCCCCCGCTTTATTGATACGGGGAATAAGTTTTTTGCGATTAGTTGAAATCAAATAATCATTTAAATACTTTCTAACTTCTTTGTTTTCGGTATTGGTATTATACCAATTGAGAGCTCTGATCAATGATATTTTATATTCGAGAGGATTGATAGATGGCTCACCAGGTCCTTTGAGAAACTTAGCAAGCTCTCGATTCTTCTCTCGTTTTCTTTCGGCAGCGGCTTTCTTACTCGCAATGGCCGATTCGGATTTTTCAATTTTTTTACTTAATGCCATTAAATTCTCCTTTAAAACTATTGCGAGTAATATATATTAACTATTCCTCAATTCCAAGAATTGATTCATAAAGTTCTTGAAACTCTTCGTTGGCAACGACTTCTTGCGTATAGTTTTGTTTATGATAAGCTTTGGCAATTTTATTGACGGATTTCTTAGATAGTTGATATTTGTCGGCTAAATCATTAACAATGTCTTTGATTAGTTCGCGCTCAGCTTCAATTCTGGTATATGAACCAGAAATTTCAAATAGAGCATCTTTAATTTTTTTCTTATCTGCTGGGTTTGTTACATTAAAACTCATATCGTCTCCTTTAAAAATTAATCACTATACATTTCTTCATACATCTTCATCACCATAATAGGTGATGCTTTATACTGCGATGTCACGTATTGTAACATCTCTTCTTTAGTCATATCTTGATCTTCTATTGCGGAAACAATAGCATCTTCGACATGTTTCATTTCTTCTTTAGTCATTTCATTCACCTCTTAGAAAACTTTCAATAACAAATATGCCTTCAAATACCGCATATGCAACTACAAAACCCATACTAACATATGCTACAAAATGTAATAATGTCATTTCACCATCTCCATCATTTAAAATATGTCTGTATTATAAAGGAATTCTATAAACAATGCTAGTGTTTGTTTTATGAATTTGAATGTTATTCGAAATGCAGAAGGTATCAAGTTGCTCGACTTCTTTGGAAATTCGATCTTCAAACTTGGGTGCTTCTACCTTTACTGCTAAGAATTGTTTTCGATAATTCTTAAAGATTCTTGATCTGATATAAGCATTACTCACTGCTTGATATAGAAGATCACCAAAATCTTTTTGATCATCGGAGAATAATTTAGAATAGCGTTCGTTTCTTGATTTGGCATCAAGAACGCATATCCAGGCAGGTTGTTTTGATTCTTCACGAAATTTCATAATCACCTCATCATTTAAAATATGTCTGTATTATAAAGGATTGCAGACAAGTGTCAAGGTTTTTATTCAACAATTAAATTTTTTCCATTGATATGGGCACCATGTACTCGGATCATGATGTTATTATTGTACCATTCATCCGACTCGATAACGTTATACTGAAATTGAAGTTTCGCTTCGAGATATGAACAAGCTGCTTTTGATCTACAGAAATAGATAATTTCTCGCTTAAAATTTTCTATTCCAATAAGTGCGATATCAGACTTAAGAAGATCGCTAGAGCCGTAATAATCCCGCCAATCAGAATCAATTTTCTCGCGAATCTTCCTTTTCTTCTTTTCGCCATTCTTAAGTTTAACTGTTTTTGTTTTTGTTTTTGTGAAGACACCAAGCTTTTTACCTACGTATCGTTTACCATTAGTACAATTGGTAATGATATACACAAAACCAATTGTACCCTCTGGTAACTCGGTTACCTCAACATCCTTGTAGAACCAAGTCATTAATCTTCATCTTCCTCTTCAAAGATATCTGCTCCGCAGATTGGACAATATACAATATCCGATAAAGTAACTTCATCGGATTTAACTACAATCTTACCCTCTGAGTCACAATTAGAACATTGAAAAGTTTTTGATACCGACATATTTAATTCCCTTTATTTAGTACACCAAGATTGTTTCTTTTCGCCATGATATGGTCTGGCATAACCATTCTTAATCAGCTGAGTAGATAAATCTTCTCCATCAACAATGATATAACCCAGCATTCGCCCACCATATTTATCCCACCCAATAAGATTGACCGAAATACTTTCACCATTCTTGATAAATTGTTCGGTAAAATCAGTTGCCTTATGTGCCAGCATATTCTCATAGTTACATTTACTATGAGGTGCTTTTTCTGGAGTGTCTATTCCCATTACTCGAATAGATATTTCTGGTTTCAATGGCTCTGGTACCCATGGTGCCTCAAATTTAACAGTATCGCCATCAACTACACGGATTGGTTTCCATGTAGTATCGGCATATACTGAATTGGAGAACAATAACAACAAAGATATATATTTTGTCATATTAAATCCTTTATTGTCCCAATTTTGGAATTGTATCGTACCGGTATCCTATACCCGGACCACCATACATCGGAGATGGTTTATTCCATAATGAATCGGTCACAAAGATTTTTGCCAACTCAGTGTAAAGTTCTTTGGCTTCTTCTCCAGTTAGAACAATAGTTGTATCATTCAGTTTAATTGTATAAGTTACATTAATATCCATAGTTTTATCCGTGACAAGCTACGCAAGCTTCTTTAGTTACATTGACCCCATTCTCAGAACGAATATAGTACAACGATTTGATCCATGGATCAAGAAACGCCATCTTATGTACTTCTGAGATATACTCTTCTGACTCATCTGCTGAAAAGAATAGATTGATTGATTGTGCTTGATCAATATACTTTTGTCTGGATGATGCCAATCTAATGATATGGGTTTGATCAATCTCAAATGCTGTTTTAAATACAGCCTTTTCCCAACCATCCAACCATTCTACATGTTGTACAGAACCATTATTAGCAATAATATCTTTTACGATAGTAGGCGAATACACATTTCTTTCTTTCATTACTTTTAATAGAGAAGAATTTACTCTATCCATTTTACCGGCAGCGGTATTTTGAACATAAGCATTTTTATAAATTGCTTCAATACCTTGAGATACTGATCCACAAATCAATGCAGATGATAAATTAGGTGCAATTGCAATACGATGAGTATTTCTTACACCATATCCTTTACACCATTCTGGCTCCCCCCATCTATCAGCCATCCACATAGATGCTCTCAGTGATTCATCATGTAGATGCTTGAAGATTTCAAGATTCTTGTAGAATGCATCCATTGATTCAAATGGAATCATATTATCTTGTAGATAAGTATGAAACCCTAACAAACCAAGACCAAGTGCTCTAGACGATTCTGCAAATCTAACTACCTTTGACATATCTGGATCTTTTTTACCAATCTCAATAAGATCTTGGTTAACACAATCTAGAAATACGGTAGCATTGAATACAGCATCTGTATCTTTCCATTCATCATACAACGAACAATTCATAGATGAAAGTACACAAGAGAATGTATATTCTTCTGATGAATGTAGAGTAATCTCCGTGCAAAGGTTAGATGCTTTTACATCAAGACCACGATCATTATACATCTTTGGGTTTAGACGATTGACTTTATCAGCAAAGAAGAAATATCCTTTACCGGTAATCATTTTTAATTTCAATGCTTTTTGGTATCGAGTGATTGCATCTTGATCACCAGCATTTAATCTATCAATGAAACTATCATGGATGTTCCATCCAATGTTTGCATCATCTGGATTCTTTTGAATGTAGTTAACAATCTCATAGAAATCTGGATGCTCAATTGACATATATCCTGCCCAAGCACCTCTTCTCTGGCTACCTTGAGAAATATCACGAGACATTTGTACAAAATCTTTGAACACCGGCAAGATACCAGATGCACCACCTTTCATGCCAGTAATTTTGGCTCCTCTTGGTCTAATATCTCCAAGGTATCCAGATGTGCCAAAGCCATTCTTGGATAATACAGCAGCTTCTTTCTGTGCATCGTAGAATCCAGGAACAGAGTCTTCTACATATCCACCAGAACAAGATACTGGACAACCAAACCCAGTTCCCATGTTTGATAGTACTGGAGTGGATGCGGCCAACCAACCATTCCACAGAAGTTCAAAAAACTTCTTGGACCATGTTTCAGCATCATCTGTATACGTAGCTGCATGATTTGCAATACGAGTATAAACAGATTCTAAATCTGGATATTGATCAGTAAGATATTTTTCTTTCAGCATCTGCCAAGCAGGGGTAGTTACCCATTTTGGTAACTTACCTTGTTCCTGTAACAGTTTTCTTTCCTCGCTTAATTCGTCATAGATTGACTTTTCTTTAACCATATTAATCTACCAGTATTTGTTGAGTTTCTCCAACTTCTTTAGCTTCAAGCAATTCAAGTTGTTTCAGTATATATCTCTTATCTTGTTCAGTTTTTGCTTCGGCTAACTTTACTCTTAACCAGCGAATATCTTCTTCTAATGTAATATCTACCATGTAAATCTACCTTCTACCCAATTGCGATTATAATCTGAACCCGTTGATGAAAAGAAATCATGTAGCGTAGTGGACTCAATATCTTTATAGAACCATTCTGCAATAGGATTGTAGCTTGGTTTAAAGATTGTCTTATATCCTAGATTTTTCAGACATACATCCAATCTAGACTCTACGAAATGTTTTAATTGTGTATCTGAGATACCTTTAATCTGACCTTTCTCAAAAATCTTATCAATGATTACCGATTCATGTTCAAGAATAATTTTAGCAGTATGTTCTAATTCTTCTCTAAGATGTTGAATCTCTTCTGCTGTTAATTGATTATCAGCGATTGCTTCTAATAACAATGTTCTAAACAACCATGCACCCGCAGTTGAGTGAATAGTTTCATCAATTGCTGAAAAGTTTACACCAGCATTGACATTAATGAGTTTATTCTTACCAACATTGTTAAAGTGTTTCAGGAATGCAAACGAACTATATAGAATAGCACCCTCTACCATTGAGAAGATACCGACAGATTTTAACTTATCCATCAGAGTATCACGTTTCTCTACACGTTTACCAATCCATGCCATTCTATTCTTAAGTACATTATCATGTAGATAATCAGAGTAGAATTCATCAGTATCTAAACCAAGAATTTCATTGATCTTATTATAGAATGGCGCATGTACATTCAATTCAAAAAATGAGAAACAGTTCGCCATTCTTTGAATATCTGGTCTTGGAAATACTTTAGACACATAATTCTGCCAGTAATCATTTCCAACCGACAGTTCATAGATTGTAAACAACTTTAATGTTGATACTACACCATGATATTCAGCCTCAGAAAAGTTAGTTTTAAGATCATGTAAATCTTTCTCTACTTCAACCTCATCAGCAAACCATACAATCTCGGCTTGTTGTTTGGCAAATTCTACCGCTTGTGGATAATCTATAGTGTATGTATCTTTCTTTTCTAGTATTCTAATCGACATACGCCTCCTATTGAACTAAAATGTAAATCAAATATGTAATCGCCAATGATAGCACAAATGGAATTACGATGTATAGTGTATCTATGGCCGTTTTCATAGGAACAATACTCCGAGGAAAAATGCAAATAGAATTGCTGGAATCAGAACTGGTAGACTCCAGACTGGTTGAGCATGATCAATAGTTTCTATAGTATCCTCTTGTTGATTACACAAACCATTCAGTAATTGTTTATCTAGATTGTTTCTCCATTCCGTCAAATAGTGTCTGCGTAACATTGAATCTTCAGGTATATTCATTACTTGTTTCCTTTACTATAAATTAATTTTTCTACATCTACTCGGAATTGCTTCCAACCCCGAAAGTTCTTGATAAATCCAGATTCTTCAACTGCCATTGCTGGATGTTCTGTTGGTGATGCATGAAGTGGTACTGAACCAACTAACTGATGGAATAATTTCAAATCATTCTCAATTGTGGGAATCTTACCATCATGAGTTAAGTATGAAACTCTGGCACATCTTGCTGCTGAAATCTGCATCAATTGTTCAATACTTCTTGGCATTTCTGTGTATTTGTCAAAGTAATCCTTATCTGTTATATAAGGCAAATGATAAACTTGTTCTTTTGGCTTAGATGCATCCATTTCTTCCTTCATCATTCTTGCCAATTCTCGAATCTCTGGTTGAGCATCAGGATGATCTCGCAACTCAAACCAATTATCCCATTCTGTAGCAGTGACAATCACCGATATATATTGCCATGGTTCAAGTAAGCGATTAAATGTTTGCTTATGTGGTTTAGAAACTTTGTTTACCAACCATACGAAACTACACACAACTTTACCAGAAAATCTCCACATGAACTGTGCGAACCATTTCTTGAATCCGGTTAACTCTTTTCTTGCTTTCATTCCCGGTTGATTAGCACCCCAATGGATAGGACCGGCAGGATCGTTCCAAACTTGTTTAAGGAAGGTGCTGATTGGAATTGCTCTTGAACTAGATGCATTTCTACTGAATACACGATGCGTTAGCAATTCTGCATGAATCGATCTCCAGTATCGTAATTGAAATGTTGTTAAACGAATACCATTGTATGGATTTTTAGAATCCGCAATGATTTTTACTTCACATGCCATAATTTATCCTTTGATATAGTTTAATGTTACAAAAATTATAAAAAACAATGCTGTGGTAATCGATGCCGATATGCTAGCAGCTATCACCACTGTTCTTATATAGTATAAAAGTATGTCTAAATTTTTCATCTTACTAGTACTGCTATGGTTAGAAAGATTATTGTTAAAAGAACTAAGTAAGACATTAGCCAAAGCAGTATTGGTATTCCGTATCTAATCACACTATACGCTGCTGGTAACGCTAATAAAATAATGAATATAAATGTTGCTATGTCTTTCAATTCGTTCGTTTCCATGATGTAAACCTCAATTCTGCTTCAAGACCTTGAAATGTGTTCTGGTTAATTATGTTTAAAATTTCTTCTTGTGACATCCCACCCATTATTGCTTCGTTAATATCTTTATATGGAAAATTATCTGGAAAAAGGCAGACCTTATATCCATTTTGAATATTCTTTTTAATAATCCTAACAATATCTTTATGTCTAGGTTCATTATCGCTTATGATAACTGCATTAGTTAGAATCTGTCTAATTGTAGGAGTATCAAGATGCGATCCAGATACTGCTAATCCATTTGGAAGGAATAGACTATCAATAGGGCCTTCAGTGATATATATTGTCTTGCTATAATCAATTCTTTCCAATCCAAAAATCTTCTCTTCCGTTTCATCAATCTTAATCGTAAAGTATTTTGGTAATTCTTTACCAAAAGCTCTGCCTTGTAGTGCAAAACACTTACCAGATGGCTTGAAGAATGGAATAATCAATCTGGGATGATCTTCTTCTAAATTGGTAAATTTCTGAACAATTTTTTGATTGACAAATTTAAAAAACTTTGGAGTATAGTATAGTAAATGCCATTGTTCTTTAGGAATCTTTCTCTTGATTAGATACTTTGCAACATAATGGGTATCTGGCAATGTATCCGCTCTTTTGAGACTAGATAGTACATCATCTTCTAAAAGATCAAGTTTAACTGGGGATAATTGGGGGAAAGCCTCTTCTAGCTTATTATGATCGTTATGCGGTTTACTATCATTTGTAAACCTTTCCATAACATATTCGGAATAGAGTGTTTGGTCTATGTATTTAATAAGATTGCCAAGATTGGTACTGTACCCACATTTATGACATTTGACAAACATTCCTATCTTCTGTCTATAGATGTATAGTCTTGCTTTCTTTTTGTTTGTCTTTGAATCGCCACACACTGGGCAGGATGCATTGAATAGGTAATCGGACTTCTGTTTGAAGTTCCTTAGCCTACCATTCAAAAATTTTGTATACTTCAAATCAATCCATAACATAATACACCTCTTTATAATTACCATCCAATTATAAGGAGATTGGTACAATCTTTCAAGTAAAAATTTTTTCTTTTTTTATTTGACTTTATTTGACATCATACTATAATCACTATGTACCATATGAAATAGATTATTAACTATAGTTTAATTATAGATTATTTGTTATTTGATGTATCTTATCTATATTGGTAATGATAAAGATGACTATTCCAGTCATACCAAGAACATACCATTTCCATTTCTCCAGATCAGATAAACGAGTATCTAATCTATCAACTTTACTAGATAAAGATGTATGTTGACGTGAATTCTGATCTTTTGAATCAGTAATCTTTTTCTCTATACGTAACTCCATATCATCCATTTTATGAAGTATCTCTTTAGTCCTATCTTCCATCTTACTGTACAGTTCTCTAACTTCCTGATTAGTGTCTGCATTATCTCGGGCTAACCCGTCAATGCGTTCATCATGGACTGCCAATAATTTCTGAACGGATACCGTTGATTCCGATATCTTTTCTAATGTCTCATCAAGTTTATTAACAACTACCTTTAGAACACCAATATCGATTTGATCTTGCATTAGAAAAATCCAGTTAAAATGGTAAACAACAAATATCCGTATTTTGTGTGTTTGTAGGTGGTATAATCTCCATTGATTTATCTATACCCTCTACAGTAATATTTATGCCCGATAAAAATTGTGGGCAATCAAATTTGATAAAACTATCTGCATGACCAGACCAGTCTATTAGACCAGTAACTGCTATACCATAGGTATCTGAATCTAAACATGCAAATCTATCAAAATATGATTCTGGAATATAGGCACATCCTTGTGCAACAACTATCCCTATTCCGAGCAGGATTGTTTTATAGCATCGATTTGTTTTGATGCTCTTGAATATCCTTTCAATAGTACAATCCCTCCATCATCCGCTTGTATTGTATCTCCAATAGATATATTAGCAACCTTTGGAATCCTTTCCATTGGTTGTAGATTATCAATTGATAGTTCACATTCTGTTCTCGCACATCCGGTTAAAAGAACACATAGTACAACAATGTATTTCATTGTAAATCCTTCAAATCTTTCTCAAGATCAGCATCGACAGGTTTTACATCTTTTGGTGTAAATCCAATCTTATCTGTAGTAGCTACTGTTGATCCAGTATTAAAGATACCGGCAAAAGTAATGATACCCATGGCAATATTCAATTGCTGCTCTGCTGATAATTCAATACCACAGAATGAACAATCAAACATATGCATGATACCCAGTCCACCAGAAATGAGTACCAGAATTGTGTTGACAGTTACTGTACCTGCCTTCCATGCTTTAGGATTGGCAACCATTTTACCGGCATGGAATACCTCAACTAAATCTCTGGCTTTCATGGTTGATCGCCTTTCAAATCTACAACTGCAATCTCAATTGCAAGATTGAGAATTCTTGGTACAGCTTTCAATTCTTTATTTGCCAACTCTTTCAGAATAAGAGCAATAGCAGTATCTCGTTTCTTTCCATCAACAATAATAGACGGATCATTCTCAATCATCTGAACAACATCTTTGGCAATAGGAACCAAAATATCCAATTGTGCTTTGACAGATTCTTTGAAGAATGATTTGAAAAAACTTACAATTCCTTTTATAATATTCATCTTAATATCCTTTTTCTTGATTAACTGCAACTGGAACTAAATTTTGTCTTCTAAAGATAGGAGGTTTCTTTTTACGAATAACCGGAATATCAGTTGAAGTTTCGGCACCTGTTTTATTTGTCGGTTCAGTAGATCCAACTACCTGTCCTTGACCAGCAATTCCACCACCGCCACCTTCGCCCTCTTCGACGAACATTTTATATTGAAGAACTTCTTCTGCTAAAATAATTTTTGATTCAACTATTTTTATCAAATCTTCTTCGAAAATTTCATTCTGTGTATTATAAGATTCTTTAATCAGATACAATGCAGCCAAAATGTTTTTTAACTTTGAATCGCCACCAGGCAATTTACTTATCATTCTTTTTAAATTGAACACCAATTTAGACAGATAATCATAAGAATTCTTTTCATCTTCTGTTTTAGGTTCTTTCAACTTTTTACCATGCGAATCTATAATACCCATTCTATATGCATCCGTATCTTCGTATGGTGTAGTGAGCATATACAAAATTCTCAGTGCTAGTAAATTGTCGGCAGATCGTGACATTAAATTTTCCTTAGTGTGTCTATGATATTCTGGTCTAAACTAAAATTAGAAGTAATAATATTATATTGACTTACTGTATCCGGCATTCTATTAAGATATATCAAATATGTTATCAATACGTTCCAATAATTTTTATCTAGTTTAAAGAATAATATATTTATAGTATAGTCACCAAATACATTGAACAGCACTATCAGATGATTCAGAACTAATCGTTCTCGAATCTCACCGTTTTCCAAGTATCTCGTTAAAAGTTTTTGTAAATACATTATTCGATTCAAATCTTCTTCAAATTCCTCAATAGTCTGACACTGAGGATTATCGTAATGTTTCATACAATACTGAATGAAATTTGTATTTGTCAATACTTCTAGCATAAGAAATGGGGGTATATTTCAACCCCCGAATCTATTAGGTTCCAAATGTCAGTGTTGCAGATGCTGAGGTAACAGCAGGTGCGCCTTGAGGAGTTGAATTGATAACAACTCGGTATCTATCACCAGTATTGGCCGAAGTTTGACCAGACAATACCAGAGACGAGCTAGTAGCACCAGAAACATTGGCAAATTTGTTAGATCCAGATACTGCTTTTTGCCATTGATAAGTCAATGTACCAGTTGTAGCAGATGCAGTTACTGAGAATGTTGCAGCACCAGAACTTGAAGTTTGGTTAGCAGGTTGTACAGTAATTGTAATTGCATTTTCTACATCAGCAGCAATTAAATCATCTGCAGCATCGCCAGCATTTGCAGCAGTCACATCCATTGCAACCAATAATTCAGTTTTGTATCTGGTGTTACCATCAGTATCGATGTAGTTAACAAATTTCCACCAACCAGCACCATTAATTCCTTTATCGTGGTTGGCTTTTAATTGAGCTTCAGTTTCATCTACAAAGAAAATATTAGCATTGACTAAAGTATGTGCAGTACCAACACCGCCAGAAATTGTTAATGCAGAACCAGCAATAGCATTGGCATAAGATGATGCCAATTTAATATTATCATTATCAATACGAATTACATAGTAAGTATTACCACTGGTCAAACCAGTAATTGATGTACCACCACCGTTACTATAGATTAAAGCATCTCCCGTATTCATACGATTACGAGGGAGGTTGATTTGATTTGATGCTACTGCAGTTACATTGAAAGTTACTTTACTTGGATATGTAAACTTAGGTCTGCCTGCGTAGTTATCAGTATTTCCCCAAAGTGCCATGTATATACCTCTTAAAAATATTATTTATTTTTGTTTACGTTTTGCAGATAAATAAGCAGCAATAGCCATTTCTCTGCGTTTATCTTTAGATTTACCAGAAAACTTTGGGTTGTCTGATTTTTCAAAATCCTTTACATATTCTCCGGCACCCATAGAAGGTTTTAATACTTCATCTAATTCAGCAGATTCTGCAACTTGATCAGAGCCTTTATGGGTTACCTTTAAATGATCATGTCCAATCTTTTTCAAATGTTTACGAGTTTCTTTCACATCATCGGGATGGACTACTACTTTACCATTTTTGATATGGGCATTGATATCTTTATCTGCCAATGAATGCAATACATATTCATGACTCATTGTAGATTCTTTCAATTCTTGAGTAAATTCTTTATATCTTTTCATGTGTTTATTTCCGTTATTTAACTAAAGATCTTAACATCCATCCATGTTTAGCATGGACATCTAATCTATCTTGGATGAAGTTTGATAGACCGTTTTGTTTATGATAGTTTGCCAATTCATATGCTTTATTCAAAGAATTAATAACTTCAGTGTTAGCTAATAATAAATTAGAAAACATTACTTTACTATCAAATATTACAGAAGAATCTTCTTGAATTGTTTTGGCACCATATAAATCATTCAAACTAAACGGTGCGTATGCATCAATTGCTCTAATATGTTCTGCGATCGGATCAACTGCACTATACAGTTCATCATATAACGAACCGAAGAATTGATGATAATCATTAAAATTCGGCCCTTCGATGTTCCAATGTGCGGAATGTGATTTAAAGTACATTACAAAGGTATTTGCTAAAACAATTTTCAATGCTGCTTGTAGATCATTCATTATTAGTCCTTAGTATAATTTTTGTGTGATAATCTTTCTTTTTCTAATTGACGAACTTTCTGAGTCAATTTGATAGCCATTCTACCAATAAACTTTTTACGTTTTTCGATAATTCTATCAATTCGCTCTTTCTCATTAGTTGATACTGATGATTCTGGTCTTCCTTTAAGGAGTTTCTTTCTCATCAAATTAACTGCTAAATGTCTAGCTCTTTTGTTGATTTTCTTAGAATCAGAATGCTTCTTAAGAGCTAACATTCTAGCTCTTTGTATTTTAGGTTGATTTCTAGAGAATCTTAATCTAGCTTTCATTCTTTCTATTTTAGAAAGAACTTCTATCAAGGTTTCTTCTGATACTGGTTTCTCTTCTTCGCACTCTTCGCCAGACTCAACATCTACAACGCTAAATTCATCTTCATCGTAAATATCCATTAAATCTTCATCTGATATTTGATCGATCAATTTATCAATATCTTGTTCTGTCATATCAATATCACAGTCATCACAATCATCGGCAGACTCATTGTGCATAATCTTACGAGCTTTCATTCTGGCAAGAGTATCATTACCATCAGCAGTTAATGATGATCCAATATGAGTATATTCTGGTTGATCATGACCAGGTGCTCGTTTGATACCATCTGTGCTTCCAGTATTAGCATAATTTTCGATCTTCTTAGCATCATCTTTACCAATCTGTCCAGTCAATTGAGCCCCTGCTCTTTCTGGATCATTCATAATTTTAAGTTTCTTTTCGTCATCTGGTCTCAGAGATGCAGCAGAACCAACTTCTCCTTTTCTAATTTCAATCGGAGGTGCTTTACCTTCTTTAATAACCCAACTAACATCAATTGGATTAGGGAATCGTCTACCATATTTAATAGAATGATTCATTCCTAATAGAACTTGTTCTGTAGTTAATTTTGGAACAGAAGGTAATAACTTTTTATCATAAGAGATGCCAACTTCATCTGCAAGATCTACCATCTTGGCTAATACTGACATTTTTGCTTTATCAAAATTGATAGACTTCTTCAAAGCATCGTTTATGATTGCCTCTGGGCTAACAATTTGACCATCGATACCCATTAACTTTTTAACTAGTTCGGCAATTCGTTGTTTATCATCACTCTCTTCTCTGGGAGACTCTACCTCTTCTTTAATAGAAGATGCATCTGTATTAATTCTGACTGCCATAACTGCTTTATCCAAAAGATCTTTGTATGCGTGCCAATACATGATATGATTGATAAATTCCCCACATCTATCTAAAGATTGTTTTGCTTTAGTGTGAGAAGCATTCCAATCAACCAACTTACCTTGTTCTTCTACCCCACCTTTAAGTATATCCTCTGGAGTTAGGCTCAGATATTCATCAGTATACTTTAAAGCATTGAGAATAGATAATGGATCGGTTGTTTGCATATTTCTAATTGTCTTCGCAAAAGCTTCGTTAGCACCCGGAGCTCTATGAAGATTTTTTGTTGTGTAACCTTTGAATGATATCTCATTTGGAATATTTGTTTCTTCCGGTTCAAATTGAGAATCAGCAAAAATATTTGTATGTTCTGACATTACTACGTCCTGTAACCATTTGCGATTGATGTGTCCTTGTGTATTTATAACTACTAAGTAGTTGGCCCCTCTTTCTAAAACCTCATAAAGTTCATCATTAGATTCTACTATATCGCCAATATTATAAATTTGTTTGGCATGATATTGTTCACGAATAGTGTCAATATCAAACTTAACTTGTTCTACAATTGGAGATAGAGAATAATATGCTCGAATCTCATTCATCAGTCGTTTACCAATATGCGATCTTATAAACGATGGTATGTAATGTCGAAATTTATCATAATCGCCTAACTTTGCGTAATATTCAGTTTTCGAGACATCTTCTTGTATACAAGACAGCGGTATCATATTATATTTGTCTCTGATTGACCTAATATAATCTGTAGCATTTTCTACTTCTACAAAGGAAGATTCTTTAGAGTGAGCTTCTTTGAGATAATACCCTTTCTTTTTAGCAGAAAATTTAGATGATGATTCGATGATTATGATGTAATCACAATTTTTAGATTCTGCTAATTTCTGAGCAAGTAAAAGATTGATATCAAATGTCTTTGAGAGAAATGGAGACTTCTCGACAAAGTAAACAAGATCTTTCTTTACTTGAAATAGACTCTTAACTGTTTTCATTGGATTCCATCAATATATCAATATAGTATTTATTGTTTTTACAAATTCACTTGCTGTACAGTCAAAATAACAGATGGTATAGCTGGACAAAATGATGTAGCTGGTAATGCCGATAAAGTAACATCTGTTTTATCTGCTGCCCACATCAACTCAAATGTTTCTCCGGCTTGTAATGATACTGGAAAGTTCCATGCTGGTGCTAAAATAACTGAATTGCTTGAGATTGATAACTTCGTGGTAGAATTAGCAACATCTTGACCATTCTTGCGATACCATATCCAATAGTATATATTAGAGGAATTGGCAGAAGTAACCTGTAGAGAGAATTGAAAGTTATACAATCCTGTATTTTGAGCAGTGATTAATCCATTATTATTAGTAAACCCAGATACTGTACCTGCTTGATTAAGAGTTATGCGATAGGGTGTATTGATAACTGCTGGTACTTGATTTTGTGTACTATACCAATCACCGAAAAACAATCTTGGAAAAATAGTCGGGCGAACTAGTAATTGACCATCTGTAGTACCTACCCTAACAACTGCTGCAATTGATGTAGCAACATTAGGTGCGGTTGGTCTAACTCTGGTCAGTTTACCGGGAATAGTAGGATGCCCCCATAATAGATCACCTTGTTGCCATGTTTCGCCAACATCGGATCCAGTTGTATTAAGGTCACGAACATAACCAAATGTTGTTGCTCTACCAATTCCACCCGGTACAATATCGGTAGTTAATACACCAATTAACAAAAGAGGAGTAGATTGTCCATCTGCAACATAAAGATCGCACACCGGCATAGCAATGTTATTTGTATTCTCCACACCGGCAAACTTAACTACTGTACCATTAGTCAACGTGGTTGCTAGATGATTATGTACTCTGATGTATTGCTCTAGACCAACTTGTAACGTTGTTCCATCACTCTGGAATACATTTAAACAATCTTCGTCCGGATTCCATGATAGCATACCGGGAGATGAATCAATAATCTTACCGGAAGTATTAAATTTAGCAGTTCTTACTGGACCAGTATCTTCTGTAAATTGTACCTTTTTGGTTGTGGAATCATATTCTAATAACCAATTATCATTGGATGCCGACATAGTAGAACGATTGACATCATCAAGATATCGAAAGTTTACCTCACCAGAACCCGGTCCAGCAGCCGATATTTTACCTACCCATTGTTCTAAAAATTTTAGTTTATCTGTAAGTACTTTGATTTCTGGATTAGATGAAGGAATCGTTTCAACTTCTGGTTGTTGAAATGATTTATTTTTGAAGTAATCCGTGTACATTTGTACTGGATCTTGTTCGATAGTATGAGTATTTTGTTCTTCTTCGATAGCTACGGATTCTTCTATATCCACAGATTCTAAGATTGGAAGTTCGGTATTAAAATCAAAAGGATTTGATCCTTTGATTCTAGAAGATAGTTCTTTTAAAAACTTTCCACCAGTATCATTTTCTTCTGATACTTTCTTACCTTCTTCTACTAAACGTAAAAACTCTTCTAATTCTTTCATACAAATACCCCAATGAACTCTAGGTATTTATAAGAAAAAAAAGGGAGCTTCGGCTCCCTAGACTGGATAAACTATTTTAGATATACCATCTTCTCAAACTATCCATATAAACAGTTCTTCTGGTATTGGGAACACATCGACCATTTGGTTTAATATTGACAATATCAACCAATCCGTGTTGCCAATCTACTGGATTGCGTTTAATTCCAACTACCCGAACCATATTCATAGTTCTTGTATCATGATGTACTGCAAATCTTCTAGTATCAAACATATATTTCACCTATGGTTATTAATTAGCACAATTACTAATTTCTTGTATTATATGACTTTATAGACTTGATGTCAAGTCTATTTCCACTTTCCATTAATGATATTAATCAGTTGACGTTTACCATTAGGATAGATGACACAATGTGTATTCATCCAAGAAGATGGTCCAGATACATATTCCAAATCTTTAGGTGTACTGGTGCCAACACTATACGCACCTTTATTAATTCCCGGTGTATGAGAATGGCCAATAATCATTTTCTCTGCTAACTTAGCAAATTGATTCATAGAACCTCTAGATCCATTCGCTCCTTTATCACCATGATTTGATAATTCTATATCGCAGATTTTAAAAGTTTCGTTTCTACCAATAAATTCAAAATCATATCCTCTGTTGATACTATACAACTCAAATGGATTAGGAACATGTAAAGTAGAATGACATTCTATATCAAGTAACATCAAATATGTAAGTTCATGATAGATTTTTGCGTTCCATGGTTCAATCTTTGGATCAGCTTCATTTAACCAGCGTTTCAGATGATCATGATGATTGGACGATACAATATAAGACTTAGAAAATGGCGGAGTTGTTTTCTTCAGATACTGTAAAGTTGTTTTCATTTCATCTTCGATTTTATTTCTACCCAATTTAAACTTTGAGTACTGAATAAAAGAATCTTTTCTGTGATGGTGTGATATGGTAAAACAATCCAATACATCGTGTCGAATTAATGATATTGGTTTAAGAGTGTTTACTATGCTATCGGCATCAAAGAAAGTAGCATTAGCAACTGATGAATCATTCACTATTACATGTTCATCTCCCAGTACTAAAGCTAACGTATCTACTATAGGATATGTATCATATTGAGTATAGTATCCATTAATATCATAGAACCCATTGTTTTCATCTGCATTCAAAACTCTTAGATGAAATATATCATCTTGGAATTCTAAAAAGATTGCAGAATAAGAATGATTAAATTCTGCTTTTTCACCAGATTTGCTGCGAATGTAATTTGGTTCTGATATAGTACCAGTTGTACATAACATTACAGGAGGCTCATTTACCTGTACTGGTAACGATCTCATTTGTAATTGATTATGGGGTACTATCAAAGTTTTACCTTTTGATAGAGTATCTAATCCACCAAGTGGGTTTTCTGCAGATGCAGTAATCTTTATATCTGCAATGACATTCACTAGATCATTTAATGAAAACTTTTCGTTTATGATATATTGGGTATCGATATCCCAGTCTAATGCTGGGTATAATACCTCTTGATAAAAAGTAGGAATAACAATCAATCTAGCATCATTAACTTCGCAATATTTGATAAGACTTCCTAAAAATTCTTTGTTAGTAGGAGTATTATTCTGACAAGATGTGATTACAAACTTCTCGCCATTTAAATTATTTGAAGGCGAAAATTTGGATGTTGTTATCAGATTTGCATTTTCGGTCCAAGTTTTTCCACAGTTCTTACATTTGTATCTATGAATCAGAGTATTATCAACTTTTACATAATACCCATTCTTCACATATTCATGACTGTTACAATGTATACAATTCATTATCACCTCAAAGTAATTTGATATATTCCATCATTTGTTTTCCAGAAAAAAACTGTTCTTGTATTCGATATACATCAGCTTCCCATGTAGAACTCTTCATCGAATCATAGTTATCTATAAATGATATTATAGTATTAACAAGAGAATCTTTATACTTATCAAAAGAATCGTAGAAATCAGAATTGATATTATATTTAAAATCATCTGAATACATTTCTTCGTATGAAAGCTTATTGGGAACTAATGGTAGACATCCAGCAGTCATTGCTTCAAACGTTCCAATTCCTAAATTTTCATGTTTATTTGCTGAAAATACAACTTTACAAGTTTTTAAGAAATCATAATACTGATCTTTGGTGAATCCTTGTTCTTGTGTCTTGATGAATTTAATATCAGAACGAATTTTCTGAACTGCTAACATAAGTTCATCAAAAATCCAAGGAGCTTTATCATCATTCAATCTATGTGGAAAAACTACAATATTTTCTTTATTGTTACTATTTTTTAAATTTGTAATATATTCTAATGGATATCCACAGACAATAGCTTTATTATCTTGATATAAGTTTAGATTACGAAGAAATTTATTGAGATGTTGTTGGGTTCCAAAAAAAGCTAGGTCCAGTGCTGCATAATATGATCTTTCTAAATCATATGCCCATGCTGAATTTTTGATTGTATACCCTAGTATATCGGTTGGATCATACCAACCAGCATGAAATATGCCTGCCAATTTTACAGAAATTCCAGTCAATTCACTCATATATTTTACTGAATGAATGGTTTGATTCCATGCATCAGTGAAAAAGAATACATCTCCACTACTAACCTTTCTTTCTTGAAATAATCTGGAAATATGTACTGCTTGGCTAGCTTTATACTCACATGTAGCAGCAAAGTCAAAAAACGCGCCTGCTTGCGGTTTTTTATATCCTTCTGAATCTCCACTAATAGGAATTATATTAAACAAATTACCCAATTCTCGATTTGCTAGTTCGGGAATCCAATATTCCCATTGTTTCGTATATCTACCATCTAATGGTTCAATATCAACTATAAAAAGATTTCTCATTTAAATTTCACCAATATATTAAATGTATCATTACATGAATCAACTTGAAAGATTGAGTATTTAGATTGGGTTTGCATAATCCTTTGAGCCAAACTCCAATCGTTTCCACCCGGTACTATTCGATCACCAAAGAACATTATATTATCTGCATCTAAATATGTCAATACCTGTGCTTTATCTTTTCCCTTTGGAATGATATCAATACTGATCATTCCACCAATACAAAAATCAAAATCAGAATATTTTGATTTAAGAATATCAACTATCTTCTTACGTTCATTGTGTTCTTTGTCCCATTTGTAATATTCATCTCGTTGAGTCTGATTACAATTTCTCCCAATAATGGAAAAGTTAATCATACCAGATCGATACTCAATATGATTTCCTGTTTTAGATACTGGTGATAGTAGTAGAAATTTTTCAAGATCTAAAATTAATTGCTCTGGGAATTCTACTTTCGTATTTGATATCAACTTTCCATATTGATAAACATCATTGCCCATTGATGCAAACACATAATGGGCATTCATTAGAATTGATTCTGGAAGTTGCTCTTGTAACTTTTGATAATCGCTTCCACTAACAATAGAGTATAAATGACGGTGAAACATAATTTCACCGAACATTTTTGAATGCTCTTCTGTCATTACATTTCTTGGTTTAGTTAAAGTACCATCAACATCAAATAGAAATTCTTGTATAGTCATCTTCTAATCTCACAATGTCACTTTCAACACAAATATCACCAATTTGGGCTTCTAAAATAGTACAAGGGTTACTACCGATGCAAGCAATTCTATGTTTAGCTAGTCTAGGAATATAGATCATTTCACCAATACCATATTCTTGGACAGATTCATCAATAGTTACCAATGCTTGACCTGATAAGACAATCCAATGCTCCGATCGGTGTTCATGATATTGTAACGACAATCTTTGATTTGGGTTGACTGTTAATGTTTTAACTTTATATCCATTACCAACTTTATGAACAGAAAATTCACCCCATGGTCTTTGCTCTGTATTATTTTGCCAATCGGTTAGAATTATCGATGATGAGTTTTTCTTATAATCACCACCAATGCCCCATAAACATATTATACCAAGATCATTGCACAAAGATTGCTCAAATGATGGTGTTGTATTGAATTTTCTATCTCCACCATTTGCAAAATATATCTTATTGGTACCATATGCGTTATATACTTGTTTGATACCATCGCAAGCTGTTCCATCGGCATCATCAAAATCAAATACTTGATAAACATTTTTTAAATTTGAGACGATGGAGAATCGTTCATCCCAATTCATAAAAGCTTTACCTTTCTTACGAATCAGCCATTCATCTGAATTAAGTAATACAACAACATCTCCATACTTTGATGCATCATTGATCATCTGAATATGGCCGGAATGGATGGGATCAAACCCACCAGAAACAATAACTATTGACATGGTATATACTCCACTATTCCATCATTTTCACCATCTTCTGATACTACAATTTCATAGTATCGCTCACCATATAATGGAAGAAGATGGTCATTTAAAATATCTTCTGCAATCATTTCACATGATTTATAATTTTGATTCTTTGATTGGAGATACTCTTCCAATCCCCATTTGACTAAAAAAAATTCCAGTTCTCTATCAGAATGTGTAACTGATATCAAAACATCAACTTTAAAGATATGTCGATGTTCTGATTCGAGAAATTTAATTCTCGAATCAATGTTACCAGCATTTGGATAGAAATGAAACCCTTCAAATTCAGTTCTTACTTTAATATAACGATTTATCATGTTAAAAGAAATCATCCAATGTTTGGGGTGCTTGTTTGGCAATACGTGAACTAGAGATTCGTCTTCCAGCAAACGATTCCCAGTAACGAAAATCTTCCAATGTTTTGACATTGTATAGAGAATTGAAAATTGCTGGATTCTCATACTGTCCAACGTATTGCAACAAATTGTCTCTTGATTGTGATAATTTGTCAATATGTTTCATAAAATTCATAATTGATGCAGCAGCAAATGCAGTCATAATCAAGACAACATCTGATTTGCAATTTCCTGTCTCAGATGCATATTTACCGTTTGCATTTTTTAAAACATCCAGAAATGATTCATATGATATTCCTAAATCAAATTGTTGTACAACTTCTTTGTATAATTGTTTATGAATAACCGGATCTTCGTATTTGTTTGGAAACTTCAGCCAACCTGATTCACTATAAAATCTACCAAATACCATTCCCGATGTATGTGTTGTAGAATCATAAGAGATTCTCATGTCTTTATATAAACCATTCTGCATAAAAACCAAAAATGGTGTTAATCGAATTGCTGAACCAATCCCAAGAATATGTAGATGTTTTACTTCAAATGGTAATTGGGTGACCATGAATGCACGAATTATATCTTCTAGTGAACCTGTCCCAAGTGCAGCACCACCCATTGCAACCCCACCAATTGAACTATGATATTCTGGTGGGATTTCATCTAAAACAAACTTTGTCCATTGTTGATATGTTTCGGAACAGTTTCCCTGTACAATTAATAGTGGTTTTGCTTTAGACTGGTTTGCCTCAAAAACCTTAATCTGTTCAAACAAATTCTTTCCTGTTGTTCTAGCACATTCTTCAAAACTATCAACATTAAAGAATCTATTTGTTACATCATTTCTACCAGATGCAATACCAACTGTAGTTACTGGAATTTCATCAAAACACATTGCCAGGTCACAATATTTGGATTGTGTATTATATATTTCTGTTCTAAGAGCTGGGGTAATTTGCATACCTCTGGTAATAACTTGAAGACCGCCCGAATCACAATGGGTTTCTGAAACATATGGTCGATATTCTTCCAAACGAGGTCCAAACTTAGCTTCAGTCCATGCATTGAAAAGATAACCAAAATGGTGATCTGTATCACCATTTAATTTTGAAAAGATTTTTTGAATGATCTCACGTTTTTCTGGTTTATCATCCAAATCTGCTAAAGTGAGTCTGGTGTAACCCAGACCACTAGCAATATAAACAAGTTGATTGTTGTTTAGTAGCAAAGTCGCCTCCTCGAAATCATATAAATATATATAGTATAGATTAAAGATGTCTATACGTCAAGCACAAAAACGCTAATCGCGATCCGGCAAGATCCACTAGCTATAAACATATCTTAACACAATTCGGAGAACTGCTATGTCCAATGAATCTATTTATCCTATTTTAAAATCATTCTTTTCCTGATTTCTTTATACCCCAGATTAATAGCTTCATTGAAGTAAAATCCGATTATACGTTAGAACAAGGTAAATATAAAATAAAAAAGCGATTGAAGCTTGTGACAACAATCGCTTTGGATATATTATAGCAATGTATAAACCTAAAATAGGAATAGTTCTAACAAGATTTAATTGCTGTCATATCCTTGACCACGAATAATATCAAAAAATTCTTTCTTTAAGTGTGGTTCGTCTCTAACACTGCCACGAACCACACTATTTACCATAGTAGATTCTGCCTGTTTCACGCCCCTCCACGTCATGCAATGATGTTTTGCTTTAATCAACACCGCTAATCCTTTTGGATTAATCAATTGTTCCAATTCATCCGCCAGCATTACAGCCATTTCTTCTTGAATATGAGGTCTTGAACATATCCAATCTAAAAGTCGAGCAAATTTACTAATACCAATAACACGTTCTGATGGCATCACACCAATCCATGCTTCTCCTTCAATTTCAACCATATGGTGGCTACAAGCCGAATGAAATTTTAATGGTCCAAGAACATACATTTCATCCAATTCTTTTGCATTTGGAAAATCAGTAATGTTGGGCCTTGGCATATATCGACCTTTAAATACTTCTTTCAAATACATTTTTGAAACACGTTTTGCAGTTTCAATAGTATTATGATCGTTATCAGTATCAATAATAAGAGATTCTAATACTCCTTGCAGTTTTTCTTGAACTTCTTGTTGAAGTAA
>OGVU01000012.1_pt1 | contig 25298 bp, 50 predicted proteins | sample 1575861 | NCBI WGS metagenome assembly OGVU01 (sample SAMN07581532, study PRJEB24739) | freshwater metagenome | place: Singapore | collected 2015-01 | reverse complement strand
TACAGAGATACGAAGTAGTAATAATCTGGTATCACAACAAACAAATATACTGCGCCGTAGAAAGAAGGATGTGGTGCAAACAGTTACTACCCAAGTCATATTTCTATTCCAGAAAGAGAATAAGCTTCCTAGCTCTTCGTAGATTCGCGCTTCCGCGTTTGTGAAGGTCATTGCTGCCAATAAGTAAGGCTCTGTTACTCTTTTAAACGTTCCGTTGTCAAGTTGCTTTGTGTACTTAACTTTTACTAAAAACCAATTGTTCATATTGTTTGTTTTAAATTACTTTTTCATACGTTGCCTCGAAAATATCAGGCTTACAAGGATAGTACTCTCCTTTTATTCCTCGAATAATCCAATCATTATTCCTAGCTTTCATTTCACCTTCTAAAGTAGGTATGGCTACAAAAAATCCTTCTTCATCATTGCCTGTTCTCCAATTTTTGCAATGAGATAGAGGAATATCATCTAGGCTTCTGAAATTATTATCAATTAATTGAGTTGCCTCTATCTCTACAGGCTTCTTTCTAAATTTTTGCATTTAACTTAAGGTTATATTCAACTCTACTTTTACATTGTGGAATGTGTCATTAATCTTTTTAAGAACCAACATTCCATGCGGGCCTTTCCCGTCTTCTACCGCTAATAATAACGGCTCTTTAACACCTATCTTCTTTGCAAATGGTTCTGTATGCAATTTTAGGTGTTGCACCCGAATCATTGTAACGATTTCGCCAATGTCTTCGGGTGTCATATCCACTAAATACTCTTCCATAATTAGTTTAATTAGAGGAGGAAAAGTTTTACTTTTGCTGCCGGGCTACCCGACACACCTCCTCATTAATATTTTAGTTTTTATTTACGAGATACTATAACTCTTAATTAAAAGGCATGTCATCGTCAGCTACCTCTGCTTGGATAGGATTGCCTGTCGATTGCATTTCATCACGACTTGCGTTAGCTTTATCAGCCTTAGAGAAAGTCTTAAACATTGTACATGAAATTTCTTTCATCTCTTTCTTGTTCCCTTCCTTGTCAGTCCAAGAATTTGTATTGATACTTCCTTCAACGAAGATTTTATCACCTTTACCTATTGATGCCGCGCGTTCAGCTAATGCAGGGATAGCAAAGATACATCTATGCCATTCTGTCTTATTAACCCAATCTTCACCTTTCTTGTAACCATCTTGTGTGGCTAATGAAATTTGAACTAATTTTTTACCGTTGTCGAATTCTTTCACTTCTACTGTGCCTACGTTACCTAGTAGTTGCACCTTGTTAATACTACTCATTTTACTTCTTTTTTAAATTATTGAAAAATTCTATGGCTTCTTTTTTGCTGTGAAGCCAAACAACTTCAGTGTTCTCCTCTTCCTTCAACTGATTCTTAAGCATCTTGTATTTAATCTTAGACACTTCAGTTCCGAATCCTTTACTATCTACGTATGCAGTTATTCCATTGTGGTAAACAACAAAATCAACAACCATTGTAATAGCGCGAATTGCTTCACCGTTGTATCTAAACTTATCTACTAGAGTTATTTTCTTTTGAAATTCAAAATCAAACCCAAAACTTTTTATAATGTCATGGCAAGCAAGCTCCAATTCAGAGTCGAACTTTACACCATTCCTTTCTACTTTTTTATTCCCGTACTTTCTACTCTTCAATTTCATATCTCTTTCCGTATACAGTTACTTGAATTTTATCAAAAACACTCATAGGGAATTCGACTTGAACACGTTTCTTTAAGCGAGACTCAATCTTGTTTGAAACCCAAAACAAAACTCTATCAAGTATATTCAACTTGCTTTTGATTTTGTTTTCAATTCGTTTCTCACTTGCTTGTTTCACCTCTCTAGCTAACTCTTGCATAGCTTCACTGTTCTTGTAAACCGTAAAGTCTCGCTCAATAATTGGTCTTAGATTTGGTGCGCGATAACCAACCGGCTTTAATACTTTACCGTCCTCACGATAGATTGGCTTGCCGTCTTCACCTAACTTTGTCATGTTTGAAGTATGAACCTCATCAAATAACATTGTTAGTCTGTCAGCTAATCCATACTCGTGAGCCGTACCAAATGTAATGTAAAGAATATCTGATAGAGCATCTGCAACGTCAATCAAGTTTTTTGAGTCTCTCAACTCATCAACTTCCTCTTGAAGTAATCGCTGTCTTAGTGCCGCTCTGTGTTTACTTAACATCTTTGGCTTAGGAGGTAGAGGAACGTCAAACGCTACCTGAAATTCTCTAACCTGTAAAAGTTGTTTTTCCATTTGTTTATCTTAAATTATTTGTAAATATACTAAAAAAATGTTATCACTAATGTATAGCATAATCAAACTTATACGATAAATTTGATGATAACTTCATATTTGTGATGGAGATTATTCTATATTCAACTAAATCAAAGTTTCCTGATATTCCTGATTTTTCAAAAACCTTCTTAAAAAATCTTTTTTGATAATTAGAAGTAGGAAGTGCTCCATCAATCAGCACTACAGGTTGTTTGTTTAACTTAACCAAAATTTTGTTTCTTATGACTTGCTTCTTAGTTATTTTCTTGGTTGAATATTCAATGACCATGTCTGCTATGTATAGCTTCGGCTGAGGTTTCTCTTCAAAAATATCAAACATATCAAAAATCAATATTAGGCGACATAGCTGTCTGTACATATTCATCTACATAATCATCTCTCTCGTTAGGATTCTTCCATGCGGGAATGTTTCCGTCAAACTTCAAATGAATATCTTCCAATTCTCCATCTCTGTGCTTAGCAATGACTAGGTAGCCATCGTCAGCCAAAGGATTCATCTCGCGTTCTTCAATAGACATATAGTAAGATGGTCTGTACAAGAATGTAACAATATCCGCATCCTGTTCTATATCTCCTGATTCGCGTAAATCTGATAGCTGAGGCTTCTTATCAATCCTGTGTTCGACAGCTCTTGATAGCTGAGCTAATGCGATAATCGGAATCTTTAATTCGTTGGCCGCATCCTTAAGCTTTCTTGATACATCGCCCACTTCATTGGTTCTGTTTTGCGCGTTTGGAGATGTAATCTTTTGAATGTAATCAATGACAACATAATCCAATCCTTCAGAATGCTTTATCTTATAAATTAACGACAATACATCTGCAATCGTGAAAGAACCTGCAACAATCTTTATTCCCGAATTAATAATGCGCTTCCTACTTCTTTCGAATCTACCTCTCTCGCTAGGAGTTAAGTTTCCGCGCTTCAATGAGTAGCCCGGGATTCCGCTGTCAACTGCTATGATTCTTTTCATTAATTGAACTTCATCCATCTCACAAGATATGAACAACCCTTTTTTAGTATCTTTTATGCTAGCATTTCTAATGACTCCAAGAGCAAATTGAGTGTTATGGGTTAATGTGCATGCATCCGTAACGTAAAGGCAATCTTCAGCATCAACAGATATGCATGTCATTTCTTCTTGTGTTCCTAATTTCTCAATGCTTGTAATAAATTTAGCATGATATTTTTTTTCAGGACTGTATTTTGCTAAATGCTTCATTGAACTTACAGGTATAATTGACTCAGGTAAAGATAGATACATTCTATATGAATCCCTACATTCGACTTTAACACCATTTTTTCTATAGTGAGTTTTCTTCACTTTAAAAGAAGCCTTACCACCTAATCCTCGAACTAATTCAAGAATGTCATCACATAATCTTTTTGATGAGGTTGAATACTCAATTCCGTTTCTGCCGCTAGCAACCACAAATCCATCTGTATCAACTAATCCTCGCAACAAAGCGATACGAACAGGGACTATATTATAGAGAAACTCTTTAGGTATAAATTTCTCATAAGAACGTAGACCTAGCAACCCAATCTCCTTAATGTATTCTTTCATGCCACCTAGGTAATAGTCATATTCATTTATGCGTCTAATAGAGCAATCTTCAGGAAGGTACAGTTCAACTTTTTGAATCACATCATTCTCTGAACTTGAAAAACGTATACCACCTGATGAAAAACTACCATCACCTATTAATGCGCCCAACAAGTATGGATTAATGACGGGTTCTTTATACTTAAATTGAAGTGGCTCACACATTTTTATGGAAAAATTCTTTCTACCATCGTTTAGTGTGACGTTTCCAATCATTTCTTTTGTGGTTATTACAATTGCTTCTTTACCCGCTCTCCTTGTACTTCTAGTTGAAACTTCCCATTGATGCTCTAACCCGCAATCAACATAAGACCCATCATCAAAATGAATCCTATAAGTGTCTTTAATTCCTTGAGGAAACACATGAGTAACATTACATTCTTTACCATTACTTCCTAGTACTTTGTCGCCTGCTCTTATTTCGCCCATTAATTTGTATCCACTAGATGTATAAACCTTAGCATTATTAGATAGTTCTTTCCCCATGGCGGGCCTAGCCGCTACAATAATAAAGTTTGTCGGTTGCATGCCTGACGTAACCCTGTCAAATCTTTCGTAACCTGTTCTTATTCCGCTTATCCCACTGTGAGTAGCGGACTCAGCCATTTTTCTATCTAATTCATTTAATAAGTCTTCATTGGTCTGTTCTTTTTTGTTTACAATTTTCTTTAACTTGTTATCCAATATGTGCGACTGCATTAAATCAATCACTGTAGATGGCTCATATTCATCTGAATTAGAAATATCGCTTATCTTTTTAGCAAAATCAATATGCTCATGTCTAACGCTTTCAGCTAACAAATACCTAACAGCTGTAGCTAATTCTAGCCTCTCTGATGCACTGAACATAGAGTGAATGCCGGTAAGCTCTGATAGCGCCTGATGTTTATTTAACGACTTACTTTTGTTTAATTGCTTGAACACCGTAATTAAATTCACCGGCTCTTGAGACAGGTACAAAAAATGAATCGTTTCAAATATCAGTCGTGTGTCAGGGAATTGAAATACATCAAGTCCAACACTAGACATTACATCATGGATACAAGACGGTTCGTTTAGCACAGCGTTTATAACTAATTGCTCTGAACGTTGTTGTATCTTATTCATATTACTGCTTTACATTAAATTTTGGCATTACGAATGTACTAGCTTCAGTTTTTTCTACTGATGCGTTATACCATTTTTCCATTTGCTCTATGCGAGAAAAGTATTCAGGCGTACAGTGACGGTATTTCTTTTCCTTATGGAACTCATCCTCTTTGGCGTTACGCATAGCTTTCTCAATATCTGCTATTGAATAATGATTAAGAATCTCCCTGTATTTTAGAATTACTCTCTTTGTAAGGACTCTGAATTTTTTATCAAAAACGGAGTTAAATATAGGTAAAATTTTAGATACATCATCGTCTTCTCCTACAACATTCATTGCTTCAATATCTCTTTGTACTGCTCTAATTATCTGCGCTCTCTGCTCTTCAGCCGTGAAGAGTCCGAAGACATCATCTAATGCCTTCTCTAAATTCCTAAGTTTTTTCATGGTATTAACTGTTTAAAAAATCTTTCAAGCAAGATACATTCTTATCAAAATCAATTGTTGGCTTTCTTCTTCTTATATGGTGGAGAACCGTAGCATGGCCAATACCTAAAGCTTTTCCGACGCCTTCTAGTGTTTTGTACTTCTTCATTTTGTTTTTGTTAAAGTCCCACCAAAGGCAAAAATACTGAACCATATCTTTTAAATAAGAATGCCTTCTTCTTTCGTCTAAGCCATAGCTACTTATAGCCAAATCACAAAGAACATCGTATGAGGTTTTTACATCGTCTCCCGGTTCGTTCTTTACAATCCAATACTCCCAAGGGCCTACTTCTTTTAAATCACTCATCTTTATTGTAATGCATTAGTTTAACTCCTAAATCGTTGTAGAAATCAATTAAGTGACGGACATCGTTTCCGTCTTTGTCTTTAATTTCAATCAACTTACCATACTGCTTCATTGATTCATCTGTAGCTCTTTTTGAGTGTTCGTATAGAAACATTGGATAAAATGTATTTCTACTATTCTCCATGCTATCTATGTCTTCCATTGCGCTAATCAGCTTGGCATACATTAGAATCAATGCCGTTCTGCTATCGTCACCTGCTGTGATACCTTTACTCGCTTCATCTAACGAAGTATAAACTTCTGCTAATAGCTTTTCATCTTCCTTAGCTAGTTCTTTCATTAGAAAGGCTGTATGGATGACTGTTGCTTTAGCCCAAGTTGTAGATACTCTTTTGAAATTGTATTTGAAATACTTTTTTTCGTATACAATTGTGTCATAATCATTCAGTGCTGAAGATATTTTCATTACCGCGCGAAGTAATCTTACTGTATCTTTGTTTAATTCTTTTTCTTCTTCTGTCATAACTATGATTTTGGAATAACAATAGCGATTGTAGTACCGCCTGCTTTCTTAAGTACGGCAGGAGTAATTACCTCTCCATTTTCATCTACTAGCTCAGCGTATTTCATAGCGTCAAGCATTTGCTTTTCTCTAATCTTCATAGACTCTTTAATACTAGCAAGCGTTTCATTCAAGTGTTGCCAAGTTTCATCATGACTAAAGTCATAGGTGCTAGCACTGTTTCTTACTTGGAATTGGCATCCTAACACTTTATCAGTGTCTCCGTAGTCTTGAGCCTCGTCTATAGCGTGTTCTTTCAGCTTATCCATAATCTCAGACGCTAAATCTGCGACTCCTTTGGCTTTAATGTATTGCTCTAACGCGCTTTCCTCTCCTTCATCGACTTTTCTTACTAATTCTGATGCAAGATTAGATAAATAAGCCTTAGACAATCTATCTAAGGCTATTGATACTGAGTTGTTTTCTTCTTTAAAAATATCCATAACTATTTAATTCTAGCGTAATGTTTATTGCATTGTTGTTTGAAGGCTTCTACTGAATCTTCTCCAAATCCTCGGCTGTTTAATTCTGCAACACATTCCTTTGCCCATTTAACAAAGTCTTCTGCGTCATTAAACGTTTCGATTTGTGATAGATACCACATATCCAATCCTAGCGGAGCGCCTGCCGTAGCTTCCTCCTCTTCTTGCTCTTCAGTTTCAATTTCAATCTCAGGAACCTCAGCCATTGGAGCTTCTTCTGTTGGCTCATTCATTAACTCATCCATTTTAGCATCAATCTCTTCTTGGATTCTATCTGTTGACATTCTTCCATGAGGAGCTTTACCAAATAAAGACTTGTATTTCTCAACCAATTCAGCTCGAACATCATCTACCACTACAGTAGCGTTCATTTCAATTGGTTCTGCTGTCTTTTTAAGCAACCCTTCTACATTTCCTTCGTCTTCAACTACAGCTAATGCTTCTAACACTTCAGGAGCAACTTCTTCTTCTGTCTTCTCAACTTGAGCAGCAGGCACATACGTAGGCTCTTCTTGTTTTGGTTTTAATTCACCCCACTTAAATCGAATCTTTCCATTCTCATCTTTAGCGGCTAAGAAAGATATTCTTCCATCAGTAAACTCTGAGTACCATTTCCACTCCTTAAGCTTAAGGTTGAATGTTTGTTTAGGTCTACCGCCATCTTTTGTCCACTCATGCTCTAATAATTTAACAGAAATTAACGGGTAGTCATACAACTCTCTACCAATTCCTAAGTTAAAGCACGCGCGTTTAAACGCATCTGAAGCCTGACCTTTCTCTTTCTCGGTCATCGACTCAGTACCAACGTCCCATTTCCAAATCCATTCATGTGATTGCTCATGGAACATTCCTACCCCACAGAAAAGCTTTCCATCTATTAACTTGTAATCTCTCTGCCAACCTATAGGAGATAAAACTTCATCTAACCTATTCATGTCCACACGTGAATCTTTATAAGCCAAAATTGTTGCGTAACCGCCATTGTTTATTGACTGAACTCTAAAGTCTATGTCAGAAATATCCAATGGTCTTGATAATTCTTTGTAATTAAGCATCTCCTTGTGTTTTACTTGTTTCTACTATTGATTCTGTTTTTTGTACTTCTAATCCTTCAGCTACACCTGCTTCTACAGCTCTCAAGGCTATTTCAACTATTGTTTTTAGTTGTTCTGAATTTTCAAAAGCAATAGCTAATGCCATTGATAATTCCACAGGGTTTGAGCATACTTCTACAGAAATATTCTCTCCATCTTCTTTGATGGTAAATAATACATTTTCCATTTGTTTTGTTTTAGTACCAATCAACTCCGTCTGAGTCTTGGCTTTGTGATTTAAAATTATTGCTTAACGATGAAAACCTACTCAAGATTATTCGTAAATCTATATTTAGTAAGTCCGATAAGACAATGTAAGTGTAAGCGTCCCTAGGAACTGATGTTCCGTTAATTAAATTGTATACGTTTTGAGGACAATCCCAATTACCCGGGACTCCTTTTTCTATTAATGCTTGGCTAACGTGTTTCGCTTTGAATCGACCACGTTCTAGCAAGTCTTTTACTCCGATATTGTTCATAACCAATCTGATTTGTTTACAAATGTATAAATTATTTTTTCATAATGTATAATAAAATTAGAATTTATCAATAATTATTTCTCTGATTTGCGTCCACTTGTCTATAAAATCCTGTGAACCAATCTCTTTCCCTAGCTCTATGATTCTTGTTAGGTGAACTAAACAAGTTTGTTTACTTACATAAGCTACATGAGGCGTGTGAGGATACAATTTCCAATAAAAAGAATTATATATTTCCTCAGCTTCCTTTTCAAGATTCTTCTTCTTTTCGCTCATATTCAACTACGTAATTTAACGACCTTGGTTTGTGGGAGCTAGAATAATCGTGATAAAGTGTATACGCATGCACAATCCTTCCGTTATTCTTGTCTAAGTCTCTGATGAACTCTGCGTGTTTCCTTAAACCATTTGTTCCTGTGTCGAATGACACGGCTTTAGTCTCCCTCTTCATTATTTATCCTTTTAATTCCACTAAATTTAATGTGACAATAGAATAGCTCTCTTTTCCTTCTTAAACATTTCATTTTTAAAATTCTGTTTGTTTTAGTCTTTTTCATACGTGTTTTTGTTTTAAATTACTTACTTATTATACAGCAACCAAAAATGATTATTATACTTACTATAGCCGTTATAATACCTATAAAAATTATATCTCCATTTGTAACATACGGCTCATACCATTCTCCACCATCACCTTTATCCAACCATTCTATACTACTTTGTTTTTTCATCTTTCTTTATTTTAAATTACGCCATTAAAACGGCTTTTTAACAGTCGCTAAGTAGCATTAAAACGCTTACTTAGCTTGGTGTTACCTCGCCAATATTTCGTTTAACGTTTCAATCTTTCCTTGTGTCATTGTACTGTCTTCTGCCCAATCTTTGTAAGCATTTACCTTGACATTATTGTTATTTTGTAAAGGAATGTCTTTACTTTCAGTGGTAGAGCTTTCATACATAGCCTTTATTTTCTGCTCACCTTTACTTTTCAGGTACACAAATGAACCTATAATAAGCAAAGTAGCAACCCCCAACATTGTCAGGGATATGCTAACTTCTAAACCTTTTGATACTCTCATTACCATTTCACTTTAATGACACCCCAAAGAACTGAGAACAACTTTTCTCTTTCAGGCTTAGCTTCTACTTCTTTAACTCTTCGGTTAACTTTCTCAGTGGTAGCTGTGCGTGGTAGCGGAGGTTGTACAATTATTTTTGGTTCTTGATATTGAACAACAGGCTTTGACCCTGCTAATTCATACACCACATCGTTAATAGACTTTCTTTCTTTTTCCGTGTCTACATCTCTAACATCAAGAACGCGTGTCGGAGTTGGAATATGCGGTTGACGCTTATCATTACTCTTTTTAATTGGTCTTTTAGCATTGTAATCAACCTGAATCTTGTTTTGTCTTGTAATCAGTTCGTCTGCCATTTTTATATTAGGCAACACCGGCGATACCCAAAACCATCTTGAGTTTCTTTTATCTCCTTCTTTTCTAAGAATACCGCCATCTTGCAATGCTTGGGTACATCTTTTTGATACTTTGTGTTTAGCAATTAATCCTGACACCGATACATTCGGGTTAGAATCAACCGTTTCTTTCAAGTCTCTTAAAAATCTAAGATACTTTTCTACCGCTTGTAAATCATTCATGGTAATTTAATTTAAGTTATTATTTATTTATTTGTTTAAAAATTTAAAGGGTTTCCATTTGTAGTATGTTAAATCCATGATAAATTCCGTTCTCCTTACTACTCTGTACTCAATTTCAGCCACTTCCAACCATCTTGTTTCTCCTTGTAGCTCAAGTGGAAAAAACAAAAATTTCGTCACTATTTTTCTATGGTCATTTACGTAGTCCTCAATCATTTCTTTTTTCTTCGTGAATCTCATGCTACTTACGTTTTAAAATTGACAATTATATCCTAAGATAAAACTCATAATTCTCCAAATCATTAGTAAACCAAACATTATTAAAAATGTTATTAACAAAGGTTTATAGATGTATCTTCCATAAATTCTATCCATCCATCCATTTTCTTTTTGAATTTTTTCAATCTTGAATATTGAAGCTACTAATGCAATGAAAAATCCAATTAAACACACTAATTGAAGTATTGCTGAGATAATTAAAAATGTTATTATAAACCACATACTACTTATGTTTTAAAAATTTATCAATTTCATCAAATAACCAACCCATTAAATAGGCTTGTGGCTCATCATTATGTCTATCTAATTGCATTGCACAATCAAGATAAATATGATTCACTACATGCACTAATTCATGTACTACATTTGATCTCCAATCGTCTTGAAGAACCATAACATAATGTCTGTATTTAGATTCATCTTTAAATGTAAATGCACCAAAATCTGTAACATCTTCTTTTAAGTTATATTTTTTAGCAACTAAAGAAAGATCTTTGCAAACAATTACCGTTAATTCACAGCAATATATTGGTATGTTAATGATTAACTTCTTCATTTTCTTTTTAATATCAGACAATTTTCTACATCAAGTTTTGGTCTTTCGCCGCAATAAATACCTTCTTCATCAACAAACCCTTCCATCTCTACAATACAATCCCATTCAGTTTGTTGTAATAATTCATTTCTTCTTTCAATAAGTTCTTCAAACGTTATTGACTCACCTGATGTTTTCCAGTATTCTTGACCTGCTTTCCAAATTTTATTAGCCTCATTTTCACTAAACTTCTTATCACCAAGAATTTCCATAGCAGTTTGAAATCCAGTTATAAATCCTGCTCTACACTTCCAATAATCTTCTTCATTTTGAACTGTGTGGGGCACTTTTTTAAACAATGCATCTATTTCTTCTATGCTATATCCTTTTTCAATAGATTCACAATTTATTATAGATAGTCTACTTTGGGGGTTAGGTGCTGTAGAGGCAATCTTAGAGCCATCAGATTCATTATACAAATCATATCTATCTTCTCTTTTTACTAATGTTCCTTTCATAATCAATTATTTTTTTCTCTTACAATTCTGTATATGGTATTGGATTTTACACCTGATATGTAAGCAATGTCTTCAACATTTACACCTATTTCAAAGAGTTTAATAATAACCTCTTTAGTGTACTTTAGTTCAGGATTTTTCTTTAATGGAATTGATATTGTATCTTCATGGCTCCATCCATTTTTTAATCTATTTCTTAGAGCCATGTGATTTACTCCTAATCTTCTTGACCATTCAGTAACAGTTAATGTAAGTCCTTTTGCTGTAATAAAAACATTGTTTCCCTTATTAGAATTTTGCTCTTGCTTTGAAGCCCATTTACAGTTTTCCTTACAGTAATTTTTTGAATTATCAATTCTTTCAATAGTGTAAGATGGGTCAGGCTTGTAACCCATGTCTTTTAAGAATGTATCAAAAGAATTTATCCATTCATCACACACAATAATCCCTTTACCTCCATAATTACAATAAGAATTATGGTTTTTGTTGTAGCATCTAGCCTTCATTCCTTGCCAAACTCTATACTCCTTTATTTCTGCTTTTTTCATAATATTAAAATATCTTCAAAAGTAAACAAAAATAATTAGTTTAGCAAGTTAGTTATCAATTCTTTTTAAAATAAGGTATCCTTGCTCATCTAAAACTGGCTCAGGTACTGCATATACTTTATCTCCACAAATATCCATAAGTACTTCTACTTGCCATTCAGTTTCTTCAACCAATCTATGTTTCATCAACTCAAGTGCTTTTTGGAAGCCAAAAATATAACCTTTCCATAGATCACCATTAAATTCTACACCATATGCTTCTTCTTTGCCAAACTTTTCAGCCAACTCATCCAAATCATAACCACGTTCAATTGCTTGGCAGTTTTTGATGGATAGTTTATAGCAGTGGTCTGAGAATGCTTTTTGGTATTCATAATCAGTTGTTCCAATAATTAGATTATCTTCTCTAAGAAGTCTATAAACATCTTCTACTTTAATTAGTTTTACTTTCATGCCTTACGTTTTGAGTTCCCATTCATCAACATTAGTAAACACTAGGTAAGAACCATCTTCCTGCTCTTGAAGAAAGGCTTCTCCTATGTTCTCATCATCAGTCCATACTGCCGAACCGATATGTTCTCCGTCACGGTATAAGTCATACTCTTTACCGTATATCAATAAGTCTTTTCTCATCTTATTCTGATTTAAAGGTTAATTCTTCTCCTGTCAATGCAAAGTATAGGTTTTGTAGCTGATGCACGTACTTGATGTCAATAAATAAATCTAAATGCACTTTTTTGACTATATCCGCAATATTATGCGTTAAATTATATTCTAATAAACATTTACCTGCTAATATGTAATAAATTATATTATTAGAGTTTAGATTTTTCTCAAACCCAAACTTCAACAACCATTCTTCTGTTAGAGGGATTGGTTCAAATACTTTTGTTTCTGTATCTTGTGAGTTTTGGTAATTACCGCTTTCCATTTCTCTTAATGCCCAAGCATCAATTATATATGGTTTTTGCGTCAGAACTCCATTCACTAAATTCCCAATTCTTAATTCACTTGCTTTCATATTATTCTGATTTAGGTTTTTCTTGTAAATACTTAATTAGTGGATAAGTCGCCCAACCTAACATAAATGTTATTGTAAGAGTTAATCCTTCATTATTTAATAAAAATTGTATTGTAAAACATATCATTAGCATAAACATATATGATATAAAATGGATTATTGCATTTCTCATCTTACTCTGATTTAGTTTCTAGAATTTCTAATAGCTTATCCAAGCAAGCTAGTTCTGCTTTTTCATATGAGGTATAATCTAATTCTGAATCTTGTGCATAAGATTCATCAATATCTATTACCCACTCATATGAAGTAAAGTTTGTTCTATAAATATAACAAGCTAGATCATGTTTCTCCCTAAACCATCTAAATGCCATAGAATTAACTACTGTTCTATGTATATCATCTAACGGTAAGTTGTCAAGATATTCTGCTTTCATGTCAGTATCTCTTAAATTATGAGTTTCTGCTAACCAATCAAAGAATCCTAATGATTCTACTTTTTCAAATGTTTTCATATTCTTTGTATTTAAAAATAAAATCCCCACACTTTTTTTGTTTACCCTTACAGCATCTAATAATACCTGACTTACTTATATTAAGCTGTTTTGCTGCATTACAAATTGATTCAAACTCCTGTATTAGTACATTATCTAAACTATACTGTTCAATAACTTTACCCACAGGTCCTACATATCTAGGATGTGTCTGTAGTTTATCATAACTCCATAGATAACCTCCAGCAGATTTAGAATAACCCCTGCTCTTAATCGCGCTTCCAATTGATGATGCAAATATCCCTGTTTGTCTTTCAGCTTCTCTTAAAGAAATATACTCTTGTAAAAATGAACCATCTTTTGTATACTGATAAACTTTTTTCATTAAGTGTTTACAAGCATCTGTCCTACCAACTAATGATTTTCTTATTGCTTTTTTAGTGTTCTCACTTAATGTGCCTGACTTATCTAAAGTTGTAGTCATCTTACAATTAAGACCCTTTTTACTAAGCACATCATAATGTTCTTGCCAATATCTTTCCCTAACATTTAACAAAGACTCTTCACATTCTTCTAATAAGGTAAAAGTATGAAGGTCAATACCATATTTATTAAATGAAGCTTTTAGCCTAACTTGTGATTGTCCTCCTTTAGGTTCGTAATAAGTTAATATTCTTCTTTTAATATCATTTGATTGGCCTATATAAATTCTATTAGTTGGACTTACTATTTTGTAGATTCCACAAATCTTCACATCCTTGGTCAATTTTTCTAAGTCTTTCTTCATAAGTATCACTTGCTTTTAATTCAATGTCTATTTGCTTATTACTACAAATATACAAAAAATTTATAGCTTGTGAGAATGTTGGTGCTGTACAGCAATCTTCTGTTAATATGTTTATAACAAATTTTGAATTGCATCTACAATCAATGGGTGTTACAATGCTGTTACTTGTTGCCCAACTATATCCAATTTTACCACCTTCATATAATCCAAAACAAGACTCATCAAATCCAAGTACTTTTAATCTTAGTGCTTGACTGTATGTGCAAAATTCTTTATCCATTCCCTTTATTTTTAATTGATTCAAGTAAAGCTTCAGCTTCATATATTGTCTTTAACAAATCTTCATTTAGCTTTTCCATTCTAGCATTTTCACCTTTATACTTAGTAAAAAGTATAGCTCCAATTACTTCAAAATCGCAGGGTAACAAACCTGACTCTGTTTTTAACTGATGTACTATTTCTTCAGCACATCTTGTTAAGCCATTCAATCTATAGTTTTCTTCCATATTATTTCGTTTTAGGTGAACAACCAAACAAGATTGTGTTTCTGAAAGCCCGCTTCCATATCTTATGCTTGATTTTAAATTTGTTAATTGTCTCGTCCATTATTTCGTTCATCCTTGATTCTTCTATCTCGTAATCAAGAAAGAACTTGCTGTCCTTATCCTTGTAAGGCAACTCAAAGAAGTTTGCTTTAGGAGTAGATTCTTCGTAAAGCCTTTTATAACAATACGTTACAGCATCTAATGGTTCTTCTTGTGGATATTGAATCAGCTCAACATCGTTGCTAGTCTCAATCCAAACTCTAGCACCGCATGACAACGGCTTGTCAGGACGATATACGATTCTCGCGACTTCATTTCCTTGCTTATCTTTAATAACTGCTTCATGTGCATAATCATTAGAATTATAAGTCTTAACTGTCAGTACAGGTCTTGTTTCACCTGTCTTAGTGTTGTGTTTTAATTCATGTTTGTTCACGTGAATTATCGTCTTCTTTTTCTTCATCAATCGTTTCTGTTACGTAAGTGAATCCCATTTTCTTAGCTGTCAACTCTAACACTTCTGAACATGCGACATAAACCATTTCATCTTCGAATGTAGCAACCTTAACTGCTATCGCGCTATTCTCAAAATATACCGTTATCATAATAATCTAAGTGTTATAGGGCATGTTCCTAAATGATACAATACATCAATAGCGTCCGCTACTGTTTCGTAATACTTTCTTTCAGGGCTCTTATCATGTAGCTCTTCGCTTTGACAATCCCAAATAGACTCAATTATTTCAGAACCATCTATAGTATAGTAAGCCTCACCTTCCTTAAATGGATACTTGTTAATGTTATTCATTTTACGCTTAAAGTCTCCAATGGTATTTATCCCTTGATTACTGTTGTCCATAGCTATTAACTCTGTATCATCAGGCAGTAACTCTGCTAAATGATTTGTAAAGAATAACATCAATTCACCGTTACCTTTACCTACTCTTCTTGCTACCGCAATTGTATCTCCTGACGAAGGGATTTTTACTCCGAATGTTGTACTCATGTTATTTTGTTTAGAATTTATTTGATATGTTTTTTATTTCTGTTTTAGCTTTTTTTATTTTTGATTCTAAATCAAGTCTTAATTGATGAATAACCATATTTTGAATAGCTTTGTTGTTAGGTTTATAGTCAATTGTATTCCAACCTCCTTTTGTAAACACACGCAATTCAATATTAACTCCTTGTTCTCCTTTGTTGATTATTCTAAGCCTGTGTTCGCATTCTTCAATTATACGTGTGTTTTCTTTGATTAATTGTATTAAATCTTTTTCCATACCTACTGCTGTTTTAACGCCTTTTCAATTGCTTGCTTTGCTTTAATCATATCGCTAGAATCAACGTATCCTCGTAATTCATTTTGAATAATCATTTCTTGCAATGCTTCTAATAAGTCAGGTGCGCACGCTATTAACTTAGCGTTGGATAACTCTTCTTCTGTTATTTCGTAATTAGGCAAATGTATATGAAGCAACACTTTTTGTTTTTCTCCATCACTAAAGACGCATATACTTTTATAGTCAGAAATATTAATCTCGGACATTTTCCATTCTCCTTTTGTTCCTTTAAATTCTAGTTCCATATCGCTATGTATTAATTAATAATCAATGATTTCTATGTTGTTAAGCTTATTGCTTTTGTTAGATTCGAGATGGAGTTAAGGTGATGAATGACTCATATATTTCTGAAGCCTTTTCCTCATCGTCAAAATAACCTAAATGTATTTTCTTTTTATTTATATAAACTTGAGCCTTCCACTTATTTTTATTCTTATCCCAATGAACGCCTTTAAACTGACTTGAGCAAGTTCCATTCTTCACTGTGCTACAATTTTCTCTGTTAGAAACTATTCTTAGATTTTCAAATCTGTTATCTAGTTTATCGTCATTTATATGGTCTATCACAGCGTCCATTCCGCATGGAGTGTGATTTAAAAAGGACATTGCTACTAACTGATGCACTCGGAAATTCTTTTTAATTCCATTCCTACTAAGTAGACACTTTAAATAGCCTTTACTTGTTTTATGAGTTTTCAATGGTTTTGATTTACCAAACTTTGTAGATACAACATTGCCTTCGCTACTCACCTTGTAGCATCCTTCATACCCAACTACATCTTTCCAAACTTCTTCCATTCTATTGCTTGTTTTATTGTTTACAGCGGTGCTATTATACTGCATCTATCCCACACAGCATTTAATCTCCTTATTAATAGAGATACTCCCAACCAATGACACTTCCCTCTGCGACCATTTCTTATTTATTCTTGCTAAGCAATTGGCTATTTGGTTCACTTGTTCTCTTCACCTTTCGGGATGCAGTACCCGTTGTCAAGCACTCAGACATTGCGGGATTTTATTACTGAACAAGCGTTCATTGTGAGACATTGTTTTTGTTAATGATGTTCAATGGTATACAACACCCGTATGTAAATTTGGGTAAATAAAAAACCCGGCCATCTAAATAGGAAGACAATGACCGGGTAATTATGAGTTCTACCATGAACTAACTAAAACCTTTGATGTCTACGCCTTCCTATACGCTGACGATACAAATGTATACATAATTTTTTAATTTCAATTAACAAATGAATAAAATTTTTCTTTTGCTTTAGGATTTGCGTTTCGCATTTCCTTCATGTTGATATTGAACGACATGTTAATCCCTGAGTTTCCTACGTTCATAACATACATCAAGTTGTTAGCAACTAGATAAGTAGAAGGCATATATTCTATATCTAGTGGCAAGGGAGGAAGCTTTCCTCCGCTCAGTACCGCTTCTAATACATCTTCCCAAAATTGGTAGCCTTGTTTTGAAGAATGCCAATCGAACAATGAAAGCATATCTAATTCTAACATTGTCGCTTCATCATGAAGGCCTTCGGGGTCATGCATATTGTTTACAATAGCATCTACATATTTCTCAGGTAGATAGTCTAGTAGCATATCAAGTATCTTCATAACACTAATTTAGTTATTTTTTTAATTTGTTTCTAATCAAAAGCATCAGGCAATACACAAAGAATATTGCCATGACGCTCAGTATTACGTTAAGATACCTGTCACTGCCAAGCCTAGACCTAGCAAACAATGTAACACATAGTAGAATAACCACTCTACTCATACACTTTCTTAATAAATTTCCACAGCATGTAGATAAAAAATCCTGCCGTAGGAATGTCTATTAGGATATGCATTAATGCGTATATAGCTCTAACCCACTTCATATTAAGTAAGTCTAGTTACGTACACAATTTGCTTATCAGGATATTTATTCTCAAAATCCTTAAGCGCATCCATATAACTGAATGCAGGAATGTTTACTCCCGTACACAATTCCTTACCTAATAGGTAACACACATGATAATTGTCCATATTATTCTTCTTTTAAATATTTTTTTCTAATTGCATCATCAAACACTAATATCCATGCTTGGAAAAGCAATATGACATTTATTAAAATGCATATTACACTTGCAAACGCAGCATAACCCCAATAATCGCCAAGCTTGGGTATGTACCACTGTGCAAATAAAGGCGCAAGCAAGTAAAACAATACACTAATAGCTGTTTTCATCATTGCTATTCTCGTAAAATACGCTCTATTCTTTTCCATACTATTTGTTTTAATTGTTAGTAACTATTTGCTTCGTATAGTAGTCTTTCTACTACTAAGTCCCATGTTGAATAAGATTCTTCGGCACATGTTGAATCCATGTTTCTAAGAACATACTCAACCTCTTCTTCGCTTACTTCCATATTAATGGAGTTAGCTACTTTCTTTACGTCTTCTTCTGTTATCATAACTTTTCTTGTTCGTTATACCATTCGATGAATTTACATACGCAGTAGTAAACATCATCTAAGCTATGATGCAGTGTTAGTTTTAGAACTATATCCTTATCTCTAGTGTTTACTTCTAAGTCTTTAATTCTGTCAATCACTGACATCAACCAATCCCATGAGGTGTGGTATTTAAGCTCAGACAAGAAAGCTCCACCGTTATTTGGTGTGCTTATTTGTAGGTCATTAATCATCTTATATCCCATAAACTCCGCAATCATGCGGTTATTCTCTTCTGTTGTTTTCATGCTCTGTATGTAGCGTATCCGTTATTTAATTTACCTTTTGCTATTACGATGTTTCCTGTGTCTTCGTATCTGATAGAAAATAAATCGCCTTGGTCTGATTTTCCTAAGAATGTAATCTCAGTGCAAGCATCAATTACCAACCCTTCTTCCGCGCTTCTAGCCCCTCCTACAAAAGGATGCGTCCAACTTGTAAACTCAGTGAAAGAATCGTCATCTCCGTTAGGTCCATCTCCAAAATACTGTACTCGTACACATTTTACTTCTTCCTCTTTTATCTCCACATCGTTAGGTGCGGCTTCAGCGAATCGCAAAGTTTCAAAAGCTTCCGCTATATCGCCCGTAGTAATTGCTGTTGGTTGTTCTGTTGTAATCTCTAACATAGAATTTATGTTAGCTGAAAGATTTGCAATCAAAAACTCATACGGAACAATATCTTTTACAGATACTGTTTGTGTCCATGTAGTTCTAACATCAACCCGTCTAGTATTACCATTTATCCAAGGCTCTTTAGTAATAGTGGCAGTTTCACCTATATTAAGGTAGTGTATTACTTCGCTGTTTGCTACAATCACAACAGAATCACCTACTTCGTACTTGCTTCTACTTACAAATTCAACGTCACTAACGTAAAGCTCTTGACTTTGGTAACCATTTACCGCTTCTGAAGTGTGTAGCATTAGACAGTCTTCAGCTCCTAAAGTCCTAGTTCGCATTACAACAGCCTCTGTTCCTACAGGCCAATTATGGTAGGCGTGCGTGTCAGAACCATTCTTAACACGCACTGTATCTCCTATTCTATACATAATTTTTATTTTGATATTGAACATTAAGCGCCTAACCCGTCATCTTGCATTTCTTCAAAGTAATGAGCGCACTCCGAACACATGTCATAATCAGTTCCACACCAAGATATAGTTGTGTCAGCTATATTTATTCCACATGAATAGCAATCAGACTCATAAGACTTGACACTGTTTGAATTATCACTACACCAAGAGCATTCAGCCCCAAGTTTACCTCTTGCCTCTGCACTCAGGCCACAGTCACATGTATCATCTTCAAATACAGGAATCTTAGCGTTAGCGCCCCAAGTTACCTTGTCTAATGATTTACTATAGTAGCCAAGGTACTTACCGTCAAGGTCTCTGATTACACCATATTGGTCTATCTCCATTGTTAATTCATCAAATACAGGGTCAATGTATTCTTTAACCTTTTTGACGTCAATGTAATGAACTGTTGATGTGTTCTTTCTCAAATCCTCAAAGTCATCCTCAAAACTAAGTGTTGTATGATTGAATCTTGAAGCACCGTTTTTGTAACGCTTAGTACCACCAAAGTCATAGTAGTCATTAACTCGTTGATATGATGTGTTAGAGAACCAAGAGCCTTTATACCAATGACCTGCTTTTTCGTTCACAATAGTGTACTCATCATTAGCGTTCAGGAATATCAACTTGTTACCCGAGCCAATATACATGGCAATCATATCCATAATCTCATCAGAACGGTCAAAACCTTTCTTCATTAACTTAAGATACTTCTCGTTGAACATGTATGTATCCGAGTAATCAACACTTGTTGGGACATCATAAATCATCCCGTTATGAACAAATCCTAGTTCGTCATCAACTAAGAACGGATGACAATTGTCCTTATTAATCTTACCATGTGTCGAGATACGGAAGTGAAGAACAATGTTGTTATGTCCATGATTTCGCTTAATCTCAAGATACTTATCATAGAACGCATCAAAGCTTGTCATTTCTTTGTACACCGCCATTTTGCTATCTTTGATATACAAGATACCTGCTCCGTCAGTATTGTTCTCCCAAGAGTTTTTAAGGTGGTCACGTTTAATTGTATGTCCTGCTGTATTAAGAATTGCTATACACATTTTTTCTAAATTTTATAAGTTTTTAAATTATTTGATATTGAACATTAAGCGCCCAACTCTTCAGTTGAATCTTGAGCGCTATTATTGATTTGGCTTCCATAAATTCTCGGTAGAGTAATTGAATTAAAGTCACCCGCAAATGTCACGAATCTGTTGATTTTATTCAACAATCTGTCGTGGCTGTAGATTTTTCTAAGATGCTGATGCAACTCAGATGTAGGGTTAACCAACATCTTAAGAACATCTATCTCAGAAGCACCTTTGTATATCGTGCCTTCGATGCCTTTAACATTCTCTTCCTTGATAGAAGAACAGATGATACGCATAAGGTCGCGTCTCCAAAGAAGATTCTTAACGCTTATAACAGCGCTAGGAATACGGAACTCAACAACAGAAGACTTAACATAGATTGCACTATATTTATCTTTCTCAACCGCGTACTTGTATTTCTCTTTGGCTTGGCAATACTCGCCATAAATTCTACCTTCGTACAATGTGTAGAATAAAGGCAACCAACCTTCAATCAATTGGAACAACTGAGTAGAAGAATGTTTTGTACTACCAAGATTGATGTGTCCGCCACAAGCATCAGAATAATCAGCATTGATTAGCGTTTGCAAATCTTCGTCAGCGTTAATTTCGTCATCTATATCGCTTGTAAACAAATCGAATGCAGGAGAAACCAACTCGTAACCTGTTTCAGAACATAAAGAACCATCACGTTCTTTGTCCCAACCTGTACGTTTTTTAAGCTTGTACCAACCGATTTCAACGGCGTCCCCGTCTTCTTTTTCAATCTCGAATCCAATCGTGTACTTAGCGTTGTCTCCGAATCGAATTTCGCGAGAACCTGAGTGATAATCATTGTTCCACTGCTCACCTTTAATCTCTTCCATTTCTGCATCGTAAGCCTCATACTCATAATACTCCTCTCTCTCGCTAATCCAATGACCAAGACATGAAGCAATAGATTCTGAGATACAGAAAACCTCATGTCCATCATCTGTCACAAGTATTGTTGGCGTAGAAGAGCTAAAGAAGTATCCTTCTGTCTTGCTTGAATTCACATATCCAAATCGAACATAAGGATTATCGGCGCGTTCGTACTTACCGTCATGCATTTGAACGAAATCATCTTCATTCTCTGTAATCTCTCTACTTGGAATCCTATTCCCGCTCGCCAACGTTGTCACCTCATGGTGAAAATAAACTTCCCCGTTGATAATGACTGCCTCAGTGCGCATTACCCATTTATCATTGTATTCTGATTGCTCATCAGTAATCAACACTGCTAATCTCTCAAGTACAAGTCTGCCGTCATAAAGCTCTACTTTGTTGCTGTTAAAAACGGTGCTTGAATCTGCCTTACCAATGAACATATTAAACCAACTATCTAAGTTTAATTCAATCAGCCCATCAGGAACATAACGTTCATTACTAGTGTTATCATATTTACCATCGTCAGTAATGTAGTAGTAGTTGTCCATAGAGTTTCCTGAGAACCCAACACCGCCTCGACCTGTTTGTTTTCTCATAATTCCGTTCATCCAATTAACAAGCAATCCCCATTTTTTCTCTTGAGTAATCTCAAGGTTATTTGATAGGCTTAAATCAATCGTGCTTTCAGACACAGACCCTGTTACTATACTATCCCAACAAGTATCATCATTATACGCGTTGTATGCATAGAATCCCATAAACGAGATTGAAGGTAAAAACAAATCGTTGTACCACTCTTCAAGAGTCATTACTGTAGCACCTCGTAATTTACGGGAGCTAATATAAGCATCCCCATCCTTGTTGATACCGTAGTAACTGCCTACACAATCTCCTGTAAGGGTAACGCCTCCTACTCTTGTAAGTAAGTTTAAAAGAGTAGCTGTCATTAATTTTTCATGCCCATTAGTAGGCTGTTCTAATTTTACAATGAAATTTTTCATATCATTTTGTTTTAAATTGTTTTCTAATTTTACTTCACTTACCACTGCCTTGTAGTGCGATGACAATGGATACCACCAATTTGTTCTTCCCGGGTCTTCTTCATTCGTTGGGTATGTTATTTCAAAATCATGTTCACTAATTCTTGACACAACACCTTGTTGGTCTATAAAGCGACTCATACTTAAATTATTCCACCTAGAAGAACCGTCTGCACGAGATTCGAATCCAAACCCCACGACACTTTGGCCCACTTCTAATGGTTTTGAGCGTTCTATTGCTAAGTGAGTAGGATACAGGCATTTCCTACCATTTTCAAACTCAACCCTTATCCTCTTTCCATGGGTTTCAACTTCTACAACTGAACCTTTCTTGCCTATATATTCCCACATTTGTTCAACAAAATGAAATTTAGAGCCTTCATCTAAGGCTGATTCTTCATAATCAAAGAAGAACCCATAAACTGTTTGTCCTATTTCCATGGTAGAAATTTCTGAATTATTAATAAAACCTTTTTCTTGTAAAGAAAGTGGATACCACCAACTTTCCCCGTCTTCAAATTTTACTTTGTAGGAACGGTTGTTTTTGTCTACGACCACGCCTATCAGCCCTATATAACCCTCCATAAGGGGATTCCAACCAACATTGTGTACTATTCCGGTATCAAACCTGAATCCTTTCGCTTCTTGTCCTATTTCCATAACACTTCCCTTTGTTATTTAATTAAACCACATGCTCCCAATACTACTAGGAGCGAAACCATTAGTCCCGTGAACCCAATCCACAGAACGTATTCTTTTTGTCGCTTTAGCATGATGTGGATATTGAACATTTGTACTTATTCATATCAGATTGCACTTTATGAAATCCATCACGATAGTACGCCAAGTCAATAGCGTGTTCATCTGTTACTGCTACTACTTTGTAAGAGTGAGTACGTCCATTACTCATCTCTACTGTTACTAAGAAATCTCTCATATCAATTCTATTTAACAACTATAACACACTTTCTTACAGCCATTCGTATTGAATAGCTTATTTCTACGTTTAGCACGTTTCATCTGTCTTCTATGCTTCTTGTAGTTGTAACCACTTTTATGTGGTTTTTTACCGTCATTATACCCGCTTTCGTTAGCGAATAGAGGTAACGATAATAATACAATTACTACCAAGGCAATGATGCCTGAGTAACTTTTATGCGTGCTTACTTCCTTCGGCACTGCATGACCTTTTAACACTTGTTTCATACTTATTCGTATTTTTTACTGTTTACTTTAAATTCAAACCCTACCATGAACGCCAATACGCCCATGAACATCAACCCGTACACAGTCATTAGGTACGATACCGCTTCAAAGTTTATAATTAGTCCGCTAAAGTTTAGGAACGCGGACACGACTACGCATAGCACCGCTACGCTGAAGAAGAATGTAGATTTTCTCATGGGTACAATAATTTTAAGAGTTTGTTGACAGTGAACGAAGCGCAATAGTGCCTACTAGCCCAAGGGCTAATAACATTACATGAGCCACTAGCTCGTATTGGTGCGTTAATATTTGCACGAACGCACATACCATGCCCACTAGACACAGTCCTGCCAGGATGATTCCTACTTTCATTTGAATAAAAATTGGTTAAGACACGAAAGGGCGCACTAATTCAGCGCACCCGTTCATGTTTCGGGGATTTACCCCTTATCAGTTAACCTTATTTGTTTTGGTAGTACTTTTTGATTAACATAAGTACTTCGTACACTGAGAATCCTGCTTTCAAAGCATTTGTCTCGCTACGTAAAGGAATTAAATTCGCAGGCGTTAAATCTTTAACATCAAAGCCTTTGATTGAAGAGAATACCTCACCCCCAAACTCAACCGCGCGTTTCAAACAGAATGAAAAGCTTTTGCCCTCTTCCTTGTGTGCTCTATTCGCGTTGAAAATCAATTGCATAAACGCTTTACCCGTTACACCTTCAGCTAGATAAACCGTTTTATCTACTTTTACGGCTTTAACCGCTTTAACAATTTTTGTCGTTGTTGTCTTAGTTGCTGTGTTTTTTACTGCTGTTTTCATGTTATTAAGTATTAAAAGTTAAAAATTAAAAATTTATTTTTTTAGTGGGTGCTAAGGATTCGAACCTTAGAAACTACCTTTATTAAGTCACCCTATCCAAGCCAATCAAGGCTTATTGCTACGCATATTTGCGTTGGGTCCAAACGTTGCTTTAATTCTTACCGTCTCTGTTATAATGCCGTTTTAGTGAGATTAAGCCCATTCTAAAGAATGTACTACTATTACGTAGTGGTTGCCTTATTACCGCCGTTCTTTCATTTATACTACTTACCTTTCGCTTTTATATAAACTACTCAAAGCCTCCATTAACTATAATCTGTCAGTTATCGAATTTTGTCGCGCTTTACATGTAGCTAATATGTTCCACCCTCGCACCTAATCTAACAAGTCATCTCGTAAACATTTCGTTTGCCGTTGATGACATTGCAATAATAGGCAGGTTTTTTTGATTTTTTTGAAGTTTTTTAAAATTATTTTTGAAATTGAAATGTAAGTTAT
>OGVU01000011.1_pt1 | contig 25709 bp, 50 predicted proteins | sample 1575861 | NCBI WGS metagenome assembly OGVU01 (sample SAMN07581532, study PRJEB24739) | freshwater metagenome | place: Singapore | collected 2015-01 | reverse complement strand
GTTTCCCAGTCACGATAGCCAAGTACCCTGAACTTGGCATCACGGGCGAGACCATCAACAAGTCCGTGCAGGCCCGCGACAAAATCTCGGCCAAGATGTACCACGGTGTGCAGTTGAACGAGAAGCTGCGTGCCCGTCTGGAAGGTGCTGCCTCCACGGTCTACGACTGAAAAAAATCCCGGCACGAGGCCGGGATTTAAGTGGAGATCAGCAACTGACAGGAGAGAGCGATGATCAATTGCTAGGCGAACTCTAGCACAGTGTCATCTGATTCGCCAGAACCTCACCCCTTGGGTGCCGTTCTCCATCGTAAAGCGGTACTTGACACGCATGTTGCGCTCTTTAGCAGCAGCGTCTATTTTAGAAGCCAGCGCACGTCTGTCTAGGCACGGTATGTAGAACGAACTACCGACTACAAACTTATGCCACTCTACAACAACGGGTACGCCCTCAGTCGTTATTTTCATCCTTACCCTGATCCGCTTCCGGGTCAAGTTCAGCCGCCAGTGAACAGTCCAGCATGAGTGCCGTCACCGAGGGTGTCGTGATGTCCGAACCCTTGGACAGACTCTTTTTGGTCAGGGCCTTCATGACGCCCATCTTCTTGAGTTCTGCGCACAGCATCTTGTAGGAAATCTGGTTGTCGCTGCACCAGTCGCGCAGGTTCTTGGCCGCAATGAACAGTAGCTTGGTGTCCGGTTCAAACCGAATCATCAACTCCCCACGGGGTTCCCGCACTGGCGCTTCGACCAGCCCAGCCCTGCGATCCACAAAGCTGTTGACGATCAGCATATTGTTGTTGTGCTCGTTCAGGAACGAACCCACACGGTTCAGGGGGCTTGCCCCATCAGAGCGCACCTCAAGGCGCATGCTGCTCAGGGTGTGCACCGCCCACTCGTAGACCTTGCCAACATCAATGTCGTGCAGGCCCAGCTTGCGGGTGATCAGACCAGCGGTCAGAGCCGATGCCGCCGTGGCAGACCAGAAGCGTTCGCGCTGGGTGAAGCCTGCTGCCTTGTCGAACTTGCGCTGAATCATGGCCAGCATCCGCTTGACCTCGGGCAGATTGGCAATCACATACCGTATGAACATCTCCCCGGCAATGCCAAAGTTCTCGTACATGGGGTTGAACATCTCGTCGGACTCAGCCTTGGACAAGTTGTCGGCCTTGGCGACTGCAAACTCCAGTACCCGCATGAGTTCGCCCTCTGGGAAATCTTTGAGGTTGAACAGTTGGTCGTACAGACTCTTGTTGCCAGATGTGATGGCGATCAGTGACCACCGCAAGGTGTTGCTGCGCTCTGCGTTGACCTGCGACTGCATCCGGTTACGGCCCCGGCCATGCGTGATGGCGTAGGCCATGTTGCTGACCTCTTCGTCACCCATGTTGGTCAACTCGTCAATCGTCGGGGGCAGGTTACCCAGCACAGCAATACGGTGCATACGCGCCAGATACTTGTCCTCTTGGTTCATCAGGGGTTCTACCGGACGGCCCCAGATGCTGTTGACCAGCAACTGAATGGTGGTCTTGCCCACGCCTGAGCCGTTGTTTGTCAGGTGGATGATGGCCCCGTTGAGTTTGGTGAACTTGTACAGAGCAGAGCCAAAGCCTGCGAACAGGGTGAAAGCCCGCACCTCGTTGCCCGGACGTGCGTAGATGTTGGCGACCTTCGACCACTCCTTGATGTTGCCCTTCTTGCTGTAATGGGCTGCGACCTCGGCAGTGGCCGATGATGAGGGGCTGTAGTTGACCCCCTGCGCAGTGATCTCACGGTTGCCCACGATGAACTTGGAGTCGTCCTCGTGCCAGCCAAATTGAACTCGGGCCTTCTCAGCCTCAGACAGTTGTTGCAGTTCCTGCACCCACTTCGTCACATACCCCATAAGCATATCCAGTCGTTTGTTGTACGCAGTTACCCCTTGGAAAGCCAGCACCTCCCGCAGCTTGTCCTTGGACAGCACATGGGTCAGGGGTGCTGAAAACTCGCGGATGCCGTCCTTGGGCATGTGCAGACGCATCCAAAGAACTTCGCCGTAGTCCGGGTCATCGAGCCGCTTGACCACATAGAAGTCGTACTCGTAGATCAACTCGTCCTTGTTGTCCTCGCCCTTGTCGTCCTTGCCGTAGCCCCGCTTGTAGACCCCGCCGTTCTTGCCACGGAAATAGGGGTACGGGTACTCGGGAATCTCGACGGTGATCTCCTCCTCCAGCGTGGCGTTGCGCATCACAACGATGTTGTCTTCCGCCTTGGCCTCGGCAATACGTGCACCGATCTGGATAGGAGATGTGATCTTGCCCTTGAGGGGGCAGTCCTGACAGTGTTCAGGGTTGATGCTGGCAAATGTCGCGCACTTGTAGGGCTTGTCGCGCAGTGCCTGTGCTTTGGTGAAAGTCTCGCTTGGATCGTAGGCCGTGTGCTGGTTGCTGATCTTGTGGATAGATGTGTCCCCGTCTTCGCAGTTCACTGCAATCGACAGGCCAGCCCGCCACAACGGCTCTTCAATTTCTTCTTGGTTCTTGTAGATGTGCAGCAGTTGTGCACACCCTTCGCCCTCGGCGGTCTTGCGCATGATCGCGGCAAAGCGGCTGACGCTGTTGCCCATCAGAGCGCGGGTCGTTGCATCTATTGGACGGCGAGGTGCGTTGTCACCAAACAGACTGCCGCCCTCTTCCTCTTCTTCAAACCCCAGCACCTGCTTGAAGTGCGAGAAGTCTACCGGCTGCGACACCACCATCATGCCTACTGGCTTGGGCGGGTTGTCTTTGAAGTTGAGGGTTTCGGGGACTCGCAGGATGCGGGCTGCATCTGCGGTGACTGCCGGGTCGGCGTTGAGATTGTAGGAGGCACAGAACTTCTTGAATGCCTCCGCTGTTGGCTTCCAGTCGTTGTACCCAATCACTTCAGTGAGGGGCCAATATGCGTGGATGCCACGTCCAGAGTTGACTACGGTTGGCTTTGGTAATCCAGATGTTTGGACAAAAAGTTTGAGGGTATCTAGGGCGACAGCTTGGGACTCGTAGGGCTTGCCTTCTCCGCAGTCGAGGTCGAGCCAGAATGACTTGAACCACTTTGCGTTTTTGGCTGTTCTGCCCTCGTCGGCATCAAAGTACTTGGCACATCCGAAATATGCGTCATACCCTTGCGACACCAGTCCATCTACTACACCGTCAATCTCTTCAAGCGTCTTAACAAATGTTTGCCTCGGCGCACCCTTCTTCAACCCCACCACACAGTACAGGCCGTCTTGGGCGAGTACCGAGGTCAGGAAAGGAATGCGTGTTGTCATTGTTCGCTCTTTACAGACAAAAATGCCGTGGGGTTACTGGCGATAGCCCCGCAGCGGTGAGAGGATCAGGAAACGGAGTTGGATTCGAGGCGGTCAAGCAGCGACAGCATCACCTCGCGGTTTGCTGGGTGCGGCTGCGTGAGGCCAAGAAACCAAGAATACACGGTCTGCCGTGAGACACCCAAGTACTCCGCGACATCCTGAATCGGAATGTCTCGTTCGATGCAAACGCGACCAAGACACACACCCACATGAAATGGGTCTGCCTGCTTGTTCGCATTTACAAATTTACGTGAGTAGCCTTTGTTGCTCATAGTCTTCTTTAGTTACGGCTTTCATTACGCGCTGGCTACGACCAGAACGGGCTTTACGCTTTTCTCCGGTGTCGATCACCCAACCCTTACGGATCAGGGGTGCGTAGCGCGGGCTGATGGTCTGGATGCCAAACTGCGGGAGCATCTTCACAACGTCATCACCGATGCAACCATTCGGAAACATCTTGATGGTCTCGTACACGATGCGCTCAAGTTCAGTCGTGTCGATTGAATCAGCAGCCTCGTGGCTGGTCTCGGGGTCAGTGTGTCGTGCACCGCCCGGTACAAGGGGGAGTTGGTGTTGCATGGTCTTGTCCCATAAGGGGGTGGTTGCCCACCCCCACACGATTACTGATCAGCCCAGTCGTCGAGGATCGACTCGACATCTTTGGGTGCGGCTTTCTTCTCGCGCTTGGTCGGTTCAGCGGCAGGGGCTACCTCGGCTTGCGCTACGGGTGCTTCTGCTGCCTTGGGCTTTGCGCCGTCCATCATGGCCGGGGTCGAATCAATTGCTGCTTTGGCTTCGGCGGTCTGGGCCTTGGCTTGGCAGGTCAGCAACTCTTGCTCGTCCAGAGGACGCACGGCCTTAAAGGTCAGCTTGGGCGTGGCGCTTGCAGTATCGAAACGCATCTCGGTCACCACTGCGGTCACCGGCAGGCCATGACCACCAAGGAACTTAGCGTAGGCTTGCATCGGCATCTTGCCGCCTTCGACGTTGCCAAAGATCGACTGTGCAGGCAGCGTCAACTGGTACACATCTCCTTGGATGTCGTTCTCAAGGGTGACTGCCAGTCGTTGGCTGTAACGGCAAGCACGACCGCCGCCCTGCTTTGCGGACCCAGCGATGTTCTGGGGGCATGTAGCGCACTTGCTTGCTTGCGGGTCTTTGACCTTGGAGTCGGGTGAGACACCATCGTTTGACCAGCAGTCGGGGGAGATTGTTTTACCTTCTTCATAGTCTCCAGCGTAGTAGGTACGTGACACTGCGGGGTTAGCCGCCACGATCACGATGTTCATTGCACGGTCTTCGTTCTGGGCAACTTCTTTGCCATCAACGATCATGCGGAACACGCCGCCACGGATCGAGATACGTTTGCCAGCGGAGCCGCTGCCGCCCATCAGGGCCTTGGTTGTTGCGTCCAGTTCAAGGTTACGCAGGTGTGCGGGCAGTGTGTTGCCGCCTTTGGAAAACAGGGTCAGTTCGCTCATTTGAGTCTCTCCTTAGTTACGGGGAACAGGTTTCATCATGGCCTCAATGTCGGCGCGGTTGAACCGCACCTTGTTACCTACTCGGAAGTGAGGAATCTTCCCAGCACGGATCATGTTGTAAATCGTTTGCCGCGACACGCGCAGCAGCTTGGACACTTCGTCCACGGTCATTGATTGTTCAAACTCCATTTGATGCTCTCCTTATGGTGACTGCGTAGCGGCTGTCGGTGTTCAGCCCCGGAGGCATGAGATCGGGATTCTCCTCCAGCAGTTGTTTCATGGTGGTCTGACTGATGCGGCGCTCCAGCAGTTCGGGCATCTTGTGTTCCAAGATGAACTTGTGCATGGACTCCCAGTCACTGGTCCAGTAGCGGGTCTTCACGGTTCGCATTACCTTGCCGTGCTTGCTACCTAGTGTGTCGGCCCCGATCTCTTTGCACAGGTCGAGCAGCTTGCTCTCCACGGCTTCCATCTGGGCCTTCACCGTGCCGTCAGCCTCTTCGTATTCACGCAGAAGCTCGGCGCGTTTGTCGCGCATCTTGATGTAAGCGGCGACGAGGCGGTCAACCGATATTGTCTCGGTCATGGCTCTCTCCTTGGTTGTTGTGGGATGGATATTACCAGAAAACTGGATTCTGTCAATTTTATTTCATCTCAGTATTTCCCCGTAGAGGTCAATGATTCGGTTGTGGATGTCCACCTTGTTCTCCAGCATCTTGTACATCCGCTTCTCCACCCCGCTGCCCTGCAAGTGAACGACCACGGAGGGGTTCTTTTGCCCCGCCCGGTGCACCCGTGCATTACATTGGAGGTAGGTCTCCACAGACATCACCGGACTCCAGTAGACGATGGTGTTGGCAGCATGCAGGGTCACCCCGTGCGAGGCCGCTTGCGGCTGAATGACCAGCACTCGTAGGTCATCCTTGGTCTGGAAACGATCAAAGATTTCTGACCGCTTCCCCGCCGACACACCGCCGTGGATGACGGCTGTCGGGTAGCCATGCTTGCGTAGGTCTTCGGCAACCACCTCGATGGCATGCCGGTACGGCACGAACACCAGCACCTTGTGGCTGGACTCTTCCACCACCTCACGCAAAACAGCAAGCCGATTGCTTGCATCGAACTGCACCACTTCGCCTGTGTCGGAGTACACCGCGCCACCAGACAGTTGTAGTAGCTTGTTCAGGTTAGCAGCCGCGTTGACTGTCGTGATCTCCTCACCAGCAGCTTGCACAATAAGTTGCTTGCGCAGCAACTCGTAGTACTTCTCCTGCTGCGCCGTAAGGGGTACGTCTCGGGTGACATACGTCATCTCAGGCAGGTCTAGGCATTGCTCTTTGGTAAACCGTATGGCTGGCTGGAGTGCCTTGTGCACAGTTGTTGCCGAGTCCACCTTGGGCACCCATTTGAACTGGCTGATCTTGTGCATGACCTGATCACGGAACGCGCCGTAAAACCGGGGGATGCCCTCGGGGTTGACCAGCTTGGCGATGCCATACGCATCGGTCGGAGACTGCGAGGCCGGGGTGCCGGTGAGCATCCACAGCCATGTGTTGGCCTTGACCAGATTGTTGAGCACCTTCCAGCGTTTGGTCGATGGGTTCTTGTAGGCGTTGGCCTCGTCCACCACGATCAGGTCAAAGCCCGCAGCCATGATGTCACTGGCAACGATCTCCACGCCGTCATAGTTGATGACCACAAACTCTGCGTCACTGTTGATGATCTCGCGGCGCTTCTCGGGCTTGCCGTAGGCCACATCCACCTTGCGGTGCATAGCAAACTTGAAAAGGTCATTGCGCCATGCCGAGTCCATGATGGACAGCGGGCAGATGACCAGTACCCGCTTGATGATGCGCTTTGTCATCAGGTAGTCCGCAGCCCAGATCACCGATGCAGTTTTGCCAGTGCCCTGCTCGTTGAAACAGAACGACCGCTTGTGCATGGTCAGGAACGATGCCGTGGTCTTCTGGTGCTCGAACGGTTTGAACAGCCCCGGCCAGTTGTAGGTGGCGTTGATGGGCGAGGGCACATCCCGGATGCGCAGGTTCTTGAGGACGATGGCCTCTTCCAAATCCCAGTTGACCAAGACTTTGGCAACGTCGCCATCATCCTCCAACACTTTGCTCTTTGGTATCACCGCAGTGATTCTGTCGGGATTGCGTACCTTGAGCAGTAGCGCACGATTGTCAATGATCTCCATGTGTTCTCCAAAGCATCTCGGCCTGAACACGGTGTGCGTCAGGCGTTTATTAGGTTCCCCCGTAACGTGGGGTCTTCGGTCAGTTCCCGGCCCTGAAAGTGGTTTGGAACCGTGCTGACTGGTGTGGTTATGGTGGGGATGAAACGGCCCCGTCTGCTATCACTTACACCTTACTTCGCAGACCATCCAAGCAAGCATCTCACCTCTTGCGTTCTCTTGCGCTTGTCTCTGACACCACCTTGTGGTTGGACCCGCGCTTAAATGATCGGTTGGCTGATGCGCTCTCGACGCGCACCCCATTCTTGTTACTGCCACCTTTAGACAATGCCACTCGGTGGGCCACGTCTTTGCCTTCACGGGCATCGGCCTTGCCGTTGCCGTTGCGGTCAGGCATCTTCTTGTCCAGTGCGCGTCTTGCGCGTTGGCGCTCCATCCGTGCAGCATGTGCACCGGGGCGCTTCTTTTCCAGTTCCACCTCGCGCTTGACGTTGCGGTCGGCAGGGTTCTTGTACGGCATCTCAGGTTCCTCGTTTGGGTTGCCAGTGAGCACAGTCTACTACTGGGCACCAGCCACGGCAAGTGAAGTTCTGCTTAGGATTAAACACCCCAGTTTCGTACGCTGCGTCACGCGCAGTCAGCACATGGTCCAGCTTTACAAAGATGTCGTGGCGGTGCTTCACACCAAAATCTACTGGTATGAAATCTTTACTGACGACAAATAACAAGCCGCTTCGCACACGTTCGATCTCGGGGAAGTGAAAGAAGATGCACGATGCCATCAAGGCAAGCTGCTTGGGGTCTGCGTACTTGGCCGACTTGCCCGTCTTGTAGTCGATGCACCGGGCTTCCTTCTTCTCACGGTCGATGATCAGCAGGTCAGCGATACCACGGAACCAAACATCTTTGTCAAAGAATCCGCACGGCTGCATGCCCTCCTTGGTGCGCTTGAGACCCATCTTGTGTTCGCACAGCTTCTCACCGGGGATGGCCTTGAGCTTGTCGAGGTACGACTGCATGAACGAAAACTTCTCGGGCACCGGAGTGCCGTCCTTGATGAAGTCTTCCGCTGCTTTGTGTACGGCAGTGCCATACAGCATGGCCTCACTCTCAGGCTCTTTGATGTCCTTGGCTACGCGCAGGTGGTAGTACTTCTTTGGACACTGGTCAAAAAGTGTGATGCTGGAGTAACTCCATGCGGGTGACTTGCTCATGCTCTCTCCAAAATTGGGTTCATCTTCTTTTGCCGTCATTCATTCTCTACGATCTGAAAGGCTTTCTCCATGTCCTTGACGGTGATGACATCCATCTGGGCATCATGCAGTTCCGTCACAAGGTTGATCGCTGCCATCTCCGGGGCCTTGAGGATGAATCTGCCCATCTCGGCACCCCTGCGGGCAACTGACCGCACCGCAGCCAGACCGTCCAGCACCACATCCTCGTACTCTTTGCCAAACCCCATCCTGTACAGCGCCTCGACCATGTTGACCATCGCAATGATCAGGTCGATGTCGGCTCTGGTAGCACGTCCTTGGGTCAGCGCCGTGATCGCCTCGTGGTTCTTGATCTTGAGGTCAATCAGAAACTGGCCGTGCTTCTCCACCGGGGTCATGCTCTCTTTGACATACCCCATCACGTCAAGGATCACGCCTTTAGGCTTGTACTTGCTTTTCTTTCTCATGACGAATGGCGTTGATCATCAGTTTGGTCTCGGCAATAGCTTTCAGCCCCTCTTCGATGGCCTCGTCATACTCGCGGTTGAGCATGTGAATGTGGGCCTCTTTCAGTGCGTTCTCAGCCATCATGCAAGGGTAGGCGTAGTCAACGGGGGAGGTATTGGTCTGCATATTTTTCAACATGGGCTTTCAATGATGCGTAAACATCGGGTGCGTTTTGTTTAAGGTAATCGGTCCACGACTCATCGCGTGGTTTGGGTTCTTTGAGTTCAGCACGGGTGCTGCGTCTTACAACGACTTGAGCTTGTAACTCGATGTCCTGTGCCATGATTCTCTTGATGGCCTCATCCCGCTCTCGACGCTTGTCGGCAGTGGTCTTGATGTCCTCGGGGCACACAAACTGGATCAGCACATCTCGGCGCTGCGGGTGCTTGAGTTTGCGTAGTGCCTTGGCTTCGATCTGACGGATGCGTTCACGGGACACGTCAAACCGCACACCCACTTCTTCCAGTGTGAGGTCTGCATCGGTGCCGATCCCAAATCGCATGCGCAGCACCTTAGCTTCTCTGCGAGTCAGGGTATCAAGCATCTCCTCCACCACCCTGCGCATCTCTTTGCGGGCGACCACTTCGTCAGGGTCTGGGGGTGGTTCCTCACTGCCGTAGGCCGACCCCACTGGCAGTTCGGGCAAGTCGTCGTCGTTCTTGTACCCGTGATAGTAAAACGCCTGTTTGACTTCGTAGCTGGCATCGGCCAGCGTACCGTAGGGGATGGTGTGCCCCCGGTATATTTTTCTCTCAGCAGTCTCCATAGCTGTCTCCAAATCCAGCTTCACAATTTAATGGCACACCCTCGGCCCATGTGGGCACGTAGCGCATGCACTCCATGACATATGCCATCGCTTCTTCGGCTTCTTCTTTGGGTGCGATACATGCCACAGCGTCATGCACAGTGAGCACTACCTTGTACCGTTTGGCGATAAGTAGTAGCTGCTCACCGATGATGCAACGTGCCAAACCCTGACAAATGTTCTCTGTCAACTTGCCGCCGTACAGCTTGGTCACACCCTTGCGCGACTCATAAATATACTGCTCTTTGCCCGTTTTGTCTTTCACTTTTCGCAGTCCCGGATACCGCTGCGTCATGCCGTTTGGCATCAAGAATCCGTCCTTTGTGACAGTGACAACACCATTACCCCATTTGGCCGTGCGACCACGCGCCAGCGCGTCGATGGCTGCGTTCCCTGCGCTCCAAAGCGCCGGAATCCACGGGTACGTTTCGCGGTAGACCGAGATGATCCTCTGAGCTTCTTGTAGTGTGATTTCGACACCAAATGTTTTGAGTTGTGCCTGAAACTTGGCCGCGCCCATGCCATAGCCACAGTTATGGACAATCATCGGTCCCTGTTCGGTCAGCACTACGTAACGATTCCTCGGCCCGGAGTAGGCGAGATCGTAGGTCTGCAATCTGCGCCTCAAGGTTGGCAACTCGCCGTTTGTTTTTGAGGTTGTCGCTTCGGGACACAAACCGGATATTCCCCGGTTCGTAATTTCCGTTGACGTTGATCCGGTCCATTTCAAAACTCGGGTTATCCCATCCGTCAAGCGTCTGAACATACCTGAGAAACGCTGTGCGATCTGTTCGCCATCCTGTATCAACTGAGATACCGCGCCCGCCATAATGTCTGTATACCCTGCAATTTGGACTGTGGCACCTTGTGATTGCAGCAGCCAATCTATTGAGAAGCCGGGTTCGGTGTTCGTCGTCGGCCATTGCGTCTGAATATACCCAGTACCGTTTTGTGTGCGCCGCAGTTTTGGCACAGAGGGGGCAGCGCGTGCTTTTGAAACTCTTGAAATTATGTGTGTCAACACTGTACTCGTCAGGTCGGCAGTCACATCTGACGACAAGCGCACTGAAGCCTCCCCTTGCGCCCCGTAAGTAGCCTGTGACGGTAAGTTTTCCGCTGCGGTGTCCAATGCTTGGTACAGGGTGTTTTCGTCTTGCACCAGCGATTGCGCTTCCAGCCACTGAGTCCCGGACCAGACTTTGTGATCCGGTGTCAACCAGATGCCGCACATGTTCAATGTTTCTTTGATGCCGCTGTTCTGTAATCCTTGATGGCATACCCACTCTTCTCCGTCCCAAAGTTTGTCGTCTATGGTCACCTGCTCGATAGGTTTCCACCCGGAATCGGATAGTACCAGCGTTCCCTCGGCAATACAACCTAAGATTGTGGTCTTACCCACGAACCGCTGGTCTTTGGTGATCTCTTCGGGCGGTATGTGGTAGATAGCCGATGCCATGATTTTGTAAACGTCTTTACCATCTTTAAAAGCCTGTACTAAATCATCTTGTCCTGCAAACCAAGCCAGCACACGGGCCTCGATCTGTGAAGAGTCACAGTCGATCATGACGTACCCCTCGGGGGCAAGGATGGCCTTCTTGAGCTTGCCAGCGTTCTCGCCCCGGCTGGGCAGGTTCTGCATGTTCATCTTGTCCGCGCCGCCCCAGCGCCCCGTGTGGGCTGCGTAGTAGGACAGCGGCACCGGCATGGTCCCGCGCTTGGCAATCCCCAGCATGCGCTTGGTGCGGGTCTCCTCCAGTGTGGTCTTGTTACCCAGCCGTGCAGCAACAAGTGCTTGCACCCGCTCATCAGGGTAGTCGGCCAGCGCCTTGAACGCTTCATCGTTCTTGGCCAGCGCCAGCGTATCTTTGCCCGTGGTGGGGCTGATCTTGGTGGGTGGCTCCACACCCAGATTGCGCAGCAGTTCGGCAAACTTCTGGTTGCTCATCAGGTCTTCAAGATTCGCCCCAGCTTCCTCAAGCAATTTAGACTTGCGTGACTTCACATCAGCAAGATGTTGCTCCAAGAGTGGTACGTCGAGGCGGAGCACCGGCTCTGTGAACATTCGGATGGTAGCGTCAACTAACTTCAGTTCAGTCTTCTGAAACTGCGGCAGCAGGTGCAAGAACAAGTCGTACGTCAGGGCCACGTCATTGCGGCAGTACTCACCATACTTGGCAAGTTGTTCTGGCGGGAAGTCCACCCGGCGCTTGTCGATGGCGTTGACCACCTCCTCGCCCTTGACCCCGATCTTGTAGTAGTCGGCCAGCTTCTTCAAGCTGTTGCCCACCTCGGTGCCGTGGATCGCACGGGCCATGCTCAACGTATCGGCAATCGCTTTGGGTCTGATGTCAAAGTGCCAGTTCAGGATCGCCATGTCGAACATCGCGTTGTGCGCCAGCGCCATAGAGTTGGCCCAGTCAAACTGACCCAGCCAGTCCTTGGTCTCGCGCATCGTGCCGCTGAACCACTTGGGTTCCCCAGCATTAACTTGTACGGCGACACCGATGACTTCAAAGCGCGGGTCACGTACATACTCTTCGGTGGTCTGCGTCTTGAAGCCCAAGTCCTTGCTGGTGTACAGCGTTTCAAAATCGACCGTGATCAAATCCATGTCTCGCCCCCGGTGAGTTCCTTGAGTTTGGTTTTGTAGTGCCAGTACTTGCCCGCATCGGGGCTGTCTTTCTTGCCTTGGCGCATAGCGTACTTGATCATGTTGCCCTTGAGAAAGCCTCGGAATTCCTCGGGCGTGAGCAGCGACTGCATCACCTCCCACGGCTGCGGGTCCATCTCCTTGTAGTGGTTGCCCCCCACTTGGATGTCGTTGGCGCTCGTGCCGTTGGCACCTGCGTATAAGTTGTGATCCCCGCTCATTTTGCTTGCCCTCGCTGGGCAATCAGTGTGCAGATGTGTTGTTCGTTGTTGCCAACCCCTGCGGCGCAAGACAAGACCATAGGGTCCACACCAGATTTGATGGCCTCGTACTTCAGTTCATTCTTTCGGATGGTGCAGCCACCCGCGACCACGATAAGAACGCAAGACACGATGGCCAAAAGTTTGACGATGTTGCTCTCTTCCATTTCGCTCTCCTTAAAAGTTCAATCCAAAAAATGCTGCAAGGTGTGGCTCAAGGTCTTTCTTCTTGAACACGCCCATCTCTCCGGTCGGCAAGTATGACAGGCCGATCATGTCAGGTTCGGTGGGCATGACCCACAGCATGTAGTCCCCGATGTGCATTGCAACGCGCAGTTCGGTGTTGTGGGGCAGTTCAATCTTCTGGACTGACCCTCGGAATTGCCCGTCCGCAAAAACTTCACCGTGCATTTGATGCCTCCTGAATATCTTTCACAGCCTTGTACTCCTTGAGCACATGTGGATAAGTGTCGGCCACCCAGTCAAGAATGTCCTTGGTTGCACCCAGTTCGCTTTGCAAGTGCCGAATCGCCTCCGCATGGTTGTTCAGGGTGTATGTGATCTGGTCTACCCACTGCTGCGATTCAGATTGCATGGCCTGCATTCCTCGCATGTAGTTGTATTTGTCTGGTGGGCTTGCCACTGTGGTGTTTGTTGTGTAGATGTTCATTCCCCCGCCTCCTCAATATCTTTGATGGCTCGGTACTGCGCCACAAGTTCATCGTAGTTGGGCACGATGCGTTGCAGGATGTAGTCGAGTTGTTTGATGTTGTCCCGCACCTCGTCCAGTGCAGTCAAACGGACAGGATTGATGTTGTTCCCATTCCCATGCCACACATAGTTCCCGGCAGACCCGCCAGACCCCACGCTCACTGTGTATTGGTGTGCGTCCATCAGGTCGTCTTTTGCTAACAACTTCTCTTTCAAAAGTTTATTCAGGTCAGTCATGCTTGCCTCTCCACATCGTTGGTGTTGTTCGCTGCGTCATACAGTTCACGCATGGCCTTGTATTGCGCTGCCAGTTCGGGATGCACCTCGGTGATCCAGTGATAGAAGCCCGACAGTTGCTCAACCTTGCGCTCGGCACGTGCCACTTTCTCAAATAACACTTTGACGGTCTGGTTAGCCTGCGCTACGTTCTGATGCAGTTCTTCGATAGTCACCTCGTGGGGTTTAAAAAATCCTCTGGGGTCGTTCCACCCGCTAAGTCCTCCCTGTATAACCCCACCCTCTTGCTTTGGCATGGCTTGCCCGTACCCTAATTGTTGCGCTGCTGCATTCCGCATCTGCCGTGCTTGCTCGGCTAGGCTGCTGTTGTACGCCTGCTTTTGTTCCATGTCTCTCTGGTATTGTTTCTCGATCATTTCTTTCTGTGCCTCTCGTAGTTCTTGATCAGCTTTGTCTTTGGCTTTGAACATGTTGGCCAGCAAGTCTTTCATCGCGCACCTCCAAAAATCTGGTTGAGTTGTGTGTACAAAAACTTGGCGTCCTTCAACGTCATTGAGTAGTTGCGCCCATCGGCCAGCGAGATGGTAATCGACAGCGTGGTCGGCCCCACATCCAGTGCATGCGTGGCGTGGCGCTTTGCTGGCACAAGTGCTGTGATCCCTTCGTCAGTCTTCTCGGGTTTGGCCTTGGCTTTCACCTTGGATTTTTTGTACGCCCGCTTCTGGTTGGGATTCAGTCGTGCGCGTTCACGCGCCACCTCACGCTCGGCCTCGTCCAGTGCGTAGTAGGCAAACGTGTGACGGTTATTGTTGTTCGGTGAGGGTCGCTCCTCCCGGCGCACAAAGTGCGCATCGAACATACCCTTGAGTGTGGCAGGCACATACGTGACTGGCGTGGTAGGCAGTTTTTCTTTCACCAGTTCGCGCAGTTCCGCGCCTGTCACACCGGGGTGTACTTGGATGTAGGCCAGCAGTTGATCTGCCAGCGTTTTGCTCTTGGATGTTTGCATGACTTTGCTCTCCGTTGAATGATCTTGGTTCTTCCACTCTTCAAATGCTTTTTTGATCTTGTCTTCCATGATTGTGCTCATCGCAGTTCTCCTAATAAACTCCGTACGTCCTCGATGTTGTCTTCGTTTACGACTATCGCCTTCCCACCGCATGCAATGATTTGCGCTATGTTCTTGTCTTGCAGTGCGGTAGTCTTACCCTTTCCCGCCTTGCATTCCACGGCAAAAAATCTGCCCTTGTAGCACCCAACGATGTCGGGTACGCCCGATGCTCCGTAACCTCCGGTGACCGGGTAGAAGTAGTACGCACCAAACTCTTTGAGAATGGCGACTACCTTAACTTTGACCTTCTTCTCTGGTGTCAAAACGGTGCCTCCTCAAGCTGACTTAGATCGGGCTTTGGTTTTCTTGAGCGCCGCAATCCCTTGGGTATCACTATCTTCCCGTCCTTCCATGTCGGAAACGGCCATGTCGGATACGGTTCCTTCTTTGGCTTGTCTTGCATCGGCTCTCTCCTTTCGTACTTGCAGCATGTGTTGTGCAATATCGTGGGCCATGTAGGGGATGGTTTCTTCGCTGTAGTCCCCATTCATGATCCACCCCATCATTGCCAGCCCTGCGTACAAGTCCAGCAAGTTGCTCTCGTGTTCTGTCATTTCATTTGCCTCGCCTTTGAGTAGACGGTGAATTGCTTTTTCGGGTCACTCCCTGTGCCTGCCATTTGCTGTTTAGACGCTTGGGACATGCGCCACTCAGCACTGCTGGTGATCTTGCTGCGTCCGTGCTTCCACTCCGTGAATGCGTTGTTGGTGCTCTTGACTATCTTTGTTCCGGGCCAGTAGTTCATTGGCGTTTCTCCTGTTGTTGCATCTTTTTCAACACCTCCTCTTCCTCCTCTGGAGTAAGTTGTCTGGAGTTTTCAAACAGCGTACCGTTCTCCACCATCTGGTGAATCTCGGCCAGCAGTTCTTGCAGTTCCTCTTGCGTCCCGTCAAAGTTGTCGAAACAACCCGGTGCAAAGATGATCTCTGGTTTCTTCTTGTCGTCGGTCATTTGAAGTTCCTCACGAATGCAGCAAAACTTGCTGCGGTGTCACCGAATGGCATCTGCTCGATGGCTTGGGCCAGACGTTCTTTGAAGTCGTTGTTGGCGGTTATGGATTTAATTGCATCGTCTAGCTCGTCAATCTGGCGTAGGCGTATGTCGTCCATGATGTTCAACCCAACATATTCCGAGTTCATATTGCGTTGCGTCATCTTCCACAGATCGTCTCTGCGCTTTCTCAAGGCATCAAGCACCACATCAAAGTCATCACTCATCGTCGTCCTCCATGTTCTCCTGAATCAGTTGCTGCTTCACAATCTCAAGGCATCCCAGTGCTGTTGCCAGCATCATGGGGTTCTTCTCCTTGAGTTTGTCTCGAATAACGCTAATGAATTTACTTTCAACCAGTGCATCTCTTTGGTTTGCGGCCCGCTCGTATAGCGCGGCTAATCTTGCCAACGCTTGCCGCAACTCTTCGTTTTCCTGATTAACTCGGCGCAACTCTTCAGCGAATGCAGCAAGCGTCTGCACATCAACAGGAACAACCGCTCCGGGTTGTAGCCACTCGGACTTAAAAGATGTGCTCATATTTTCTTTCTGTTTTAGAGGTTCAAAACCATCACACTTGCGCTTGAAGCCCCATGACTTCACATCGACAGCAATGGTCGGCTTATAGAAGCGAGGATTGTGGCCTTTGACACAATTAGGACCATCGTAGTAGGCGAAGTGCTGGCACTCGTCGCAGTTGCGGGTAGGTGTGCTCATTTCAAAAACTCCACGATGGCCTCGTATACATCCGTGCGCCCATGCTGGTCGTTGATGCGTGTGCCCCACCCGGCATAGCGCATCTCTGTCTCGGCCCAGCGCAACAGTGCGTAGGCTTTGTCGCTGTCTTTTGCGGCGGCATCCATAATTTCTTTAAAAACCTCAGCCTTCTGTTTCCACAAAGTTTCTGCCGCATCCCAAGCATCTTGGGCAACGAACTTTTGTGGGTCGGGGCACCCATCAAAATTGTTTCGCCACCATCCTTCAAACTCTGATATGTCTTTTGTTTGCTCAGTCTCATCGTTCATTTATCAATCCTTTCCAAGCGGAGAAACATGATCTTGCGGATACAGCCGATCAATGTCATCCTGATACTGCTTGAGCGCCATGTGTGCGCTTGCCCACCATTTACTGACCACTGCGGTTTCTTCGCATGACAATAGCAGGCACTCAAGTTCCAGTGCCAACTTCTTTGCATGTGCCGCAACTTCTGCTTCTTTCAGAAGCGCCTTGTATTTCCATTGTGGTATGGATGTGTATTGGTTGATTGGATAGCCATTGGAGCCATCACCTATAGTGACTGTCATAGTGTGTACCCGTTCACGAGGATGTGGTTCTCCGCCTCACGCAGAGCGCCGAGCAGCTCCAGCCTGTTTTCTACCTTTGAGCACTTGATCTTGAACTGGCCGGTGCCTCGATGGAACATCAGCACGATCACGGCATCAGGCTCTTCGCCAGCGGCCTCGTCCAGGATCGCTTTTGCTGCGACCTTGTATTCATCAAACGTCAGTGATGTCAGCTTACTCATGTGTTTTCCTTTTTCACAAAATCCTCACACTTGCGTTTCCATCCCCACGAATCCTTGAGCCAGTACACAGGCGCGTAGAACCGTGGCTTGTGCAGCATGGCGCAGATCAACACAGGTTTTGGTAGTGCACGCATGGTGGCGTGCTTGCACTCGTCGCAGTGCTGGGTCTTCATGCGTTCTTCTCCCGCAGCTTGGGTTTCATGGCGTGGTAGTTTGTCGGCTTTTTGCCGGGCTGCACGACACAGGTGCAGCAGCGAATGACGCGCTCCACGGTGTTTTTGTGGGATGCGTTGCAGGTCTTGCAGGGGTTCATGCGTTCTTCTCCCGCAGCTTGGCTTCGATGGCGCGGGCGAACTGCTTGAGTTCACTCATGCTGAATCCATCGAAATACAGGTCTTCCACTTCCTCGTCCGTCAGCCCCACCCACGGCTTGCTTGCTGGTGCTTTACAGTCAGGGCATTCAATTTCTGGTGGCTTGCCGAAGCGTTCTTCCCACCATTCACGCTGGCCTCTATCTCCGTCATAGATCAGCTTGACCTCGCACTTGCAGCAAAGAATGTAGTCACCGAGTGCCATTGTTTTTCTCCCGCAGAACCCGCTCCCAATACCGTGCCAGCCGCACACCATCTGTATCGCACACAGCCAAGTCGGTTTCGTCCAGCCCCACCCATGGCTTGCTTTGTGGGGATGTGTTTCGTGCAATAGCAGCGGCGGCAATCGTTGTGATCCAGACATCGCCGTTCGCATGCATCTTTTCAAAGTGTTCTGCCACCGGCTCCTGCTCCTGTGCTGGCTGCTCGGCCTTATCGCAGTCGTACTTGTATCTGCACTGTTCGCACTTGCTTGTGCATTGGCTTCCTGTTTTGCAGGGTGGCTGCTCGGCCAGTGCTTCTTCGACAGCAGCAAGCGCCATACAGCCGATCTTCGGCAGGCTCATGTAGTGACTGCTGATGTGTTCCAACGCCTCCAGCGCCAGCTTCAGCGCCTCGTCTTTCTTACTCATTTCACTCTCCTCACGCTAACCCATGCTGGCTCTTTCGGCTCCACGTAGACCGGGGCCTTGCCTTCGCTGGGCGGCACCCACCCATGCTTGCGCCATGTGGCTTGCACATCTGCGCCGCTTGTCCACTTGTAGTCGGGATGGCCTACGGGAACCCACGGGTCTGTGCGCTTGCTGTATTTCAATTCATTCATCGCTCACTCTCCTGATCTTGTCAATGATGTAGTACAGATGGTCGTTCACCTTGAACCCTAACTCGGGTACTAGGTCGCCCTCGTCCGCTATACGCAGCATGGAGACGGCCTCCATGACGCACTGCGGTACATCCTCTTGTGGGATGTTCTCCAACTTGCGCTTGCTCACTCCCGTGAAACCAAAGTCATAGATGTTGAATGTGCCATCGTCGTTGACGGCAACGCGCAGAACGTCATTACTTGGGATGCGGTTGTCACGCATCAGACGCTCGATCTCTTTGAGGTTGTTTTGAATGACGATCTCCATGTAACTCTCGGTGAGTGTTTTTATTAGTCCGTGCAATCCTTCGCGGACGGCTTGCTCGGTGGTTACCGCTTTCCCCCGCTTCATACAAACACCCAGAAGATTTCGTCAGTGACGCGCACACCGACATCAGCGATAGGTGATCCCTTCGCTGCAATGGTCAACACGCCCAACTTGTGGTTCAAGTCGGCAGGCAGGTCATTCAAGTCCACAATTTCGATCTCTTCTGTCGAGTCGGTGTACCGATAGACTACGCTGTTTTGCTTGGCCCACACAAAGCATGCGCGGGGCCGGTAGTCCTTCAGCCGCTTCAATTCTGCACCTTCCGTGCGCATCAAGTCAATAGCCTCTCGGAAAGATTTAGTAGCCGGGGTGTATCCAGCGGTCAGCATGTGGGCAATTTCTTGTGCCACGTCATCCTTATTGATGCCGAACTTGTCCCGGAACTTAGTATCAGCGGGGCCACGAATGTCACTCAGTGCGCTGTTGAGTGCGTAGTGGTACTCGTTATAGATGTGGTCTGCGGTGAATGGCTTGAGGAACTGCCGCGCCACCTTGAGCATCTTCTTCATGTCCTTGGACTTGCGGATGCGATAGCCATCACTGCTCGAACTGAACTTCTCGTTCTCAATGCGGGGCGACTGCACACAGTAGTTGCCATCAGTCACAAACAACTGGCCCACCACCATGCTCGGGGCATCAGCCGATGCGATACCAAAGTGGTTCCACACGCTGTACGAATCTTCGCCCCAGTAGATGCGCTCACCTGCTGAACGGTCCACACGCAACACCACGTCAGGCCATCTGGACTTGAACTCGGTGACGAACTGGTAAAACATCTTGGTCACGGGCAACCCGTTGATCCAGAACTTGTGCTCACACTCACGTGCACGTTGACACGTGGCCTGCGCGAACTCGAACGGGCGATGGCCCACGTATTTGTCTTGCGTAATGATTTGAATCTCGCTCATGGCTTTCTCCTGATACCTGTTCCCGACCTTCAGTCGATGTGAATTGCCACACCCGTGCTAGGCTTGGCGCTCTTGTTGTGGGCGATACACCAGAGGACGGGCACTGACCACTGGCCCCAGCTACCGCCGAGATACCCGTCAGTGAGCACGATCACGCACTCGGGTTTGATCTGGTTGTCCTGCATGTACTTGGGGACGCACTCCACGTATGTGCCACCACCGCCCGCAGGTTTTGTAGAGTCGATCAGCTTGTCGAGCTGGTCTTGGGCATACACCTCATGCCGTGCAACTTCTGTGTCCCAGTACAGCAGGTCGATCTTCTCCGGTTGTGTGTTGGCTGCAATGGCTTGCACTTCGCTCAAGAACTCAGTCAACTCACGGCCACCGATGGAACCCGATGTGTCCACGGCCACGACGATGCGACCCAGTGTCTCGCTGATAGTGGACGGCATGTACATGTCATGCTGGAGCCACCGGCGGTTGACTCGCTGCCACGTGGACATATCTTTGCCCGAGGATGTGGAGGACACGAACTCACGCAACTGCTCACGCCAGTCCACCTTGGGTTCAAGCAACTCATCGAGGGCGCGGGACTGCTTACCGCCCAGCTTGCCTGCCATCATCTGGCCTTGGCGAATGGCTTGGTCGATCTCACGGGTCACCTGCTCAATATCTTCCTGAGACATCTGGTCGCCGCTCGTCCAGTCGTGGTCGTCAAGCCCACCACCTTCATCGCCATCGCCGGAGTTACCCTGACCATCTTCCATCAACTTGTCGAACACGTCTTGCGAGGACATGCCGCGATACTTCTCATCGACCAGCCCACCCTTGGGCAGCTTGACGAACCCGTGGGTGTCACGGTCAAGGTCGGTGATGATCAGGTTGATCACATAGTCACACGCCATGTTGGCCACACGATGATTCTGCTCGTACAGATGTTTCCACAAGAACATGTGCTGGAATGTCTTGTGCAGGTTCTCGTGCAGGATCAGGCCACGCAACTCGGCATCGGGCTGCTGGGTGATGAACTTCTCACCGTACTCGCAGTCGATACCGTTAGTGCAGGCAGTACGTACATCAGACCGCACTTTGTACTTGCCGACCATCAGGACACCAGCATAGGGCTTGGTGTGGTCGTGGCTCATCAACTCCACGTGGGCACGTTGTAGGCGCTGGGTGGGTGTCATCAGCGCAGCTTGTGTGAGGAATGTCATGGTTGATCTCCTTGGGTTGGTAGTTTGTTTAACGCATCCACGATTGCTTGTGCTTCGTGACGAAATAGGCACGGGTGTGTGATCTCCTCGTCTCCGCGACCCACAACATAGGTCGGGCCTGCGCCTTCCTCGTCTGTTCGGGTATACCAGTAGCTGGTCATCTGAAATCCATCTGAAATAACCCCCGGTTTCATCTCAAATCTCCTTGATCGGGAACTCGAAGTGGTCGAATGCTGCGTCGATGTCGTGGGCTGTGATCTCAAGGGATTCCCACCACGCGGTGTCGTCCAGTATCTGCAACGTAACCCAACGATCCACGCCGAACTTGTCGAGCACCTCCTGAATTGGGCAGTGGCTCTGGCCCAGCGCGTCATAGATTGCCACCCCAGTTTCATAGTCCCCAACACGGGAGCAAAACAGTCGCACGGCTGCGGCTTTGGCTGCATCACTTACTTTGCTCATACATCACCTCACTTCTTAGCGAACAGGAAGTTGTTGGCTGCTGCCCACTTAGCGAACTCGGTGTTACGTGCAGCCACGTTACGCTTGGGGCAGGTGTCCACCATGACCGACCGGGCAAACAGACCTTGCGACTCTTTGGTCATGCGATTCATGTAAGTCATCCACGCATTGATGTTGCTCTGGTCAATACGTTGCACAGCCTTACTCACCAGCATGCAGGACGCCGCAGCAGATGTAGGCACCGTGGCAGTCTCGGGGCTACCGACCACCTCGTCCCACATGGGCAGTTGGCTGTCGAGCTTGTCCATCGTCAAGATGTTGTGCATGGCCTTCTCGCCCACCGTGCCAGCCAGTGCATGGCACATCACGTCATCGCCCAAGATGCGGGTACGCTCATAGATGTACGCAGCCTTGGTCATCGACCGTGGGGTAACAAACGCGCTACGCACAGTACGTGGGTCGTAGATGTAGGTGTTCTGCTCGGGGCGCTCGTACTGCTCGAACGTGGCGAACATGTCGGGGAACTCGGCCACCGTGCCGATGATCACGGGGTTGACACCGTGGGGGATGGCGAACTGCTCGATCCATTCCTCAGCCGTAGGCTTGGCAGCACGTACCACAGTGATACGGTTACGTGCATGGGGCGGCACGTTGTCACCGATACCCTCGATGGCAAGGTTGGTCGTGGCAAAGATCACACCCTCCAACTGGTAGGTGCCCAGTGCTTTCTCGTGCATCAGTCGCAGGCAGGCATTCATCACGCCACCCTTGGCCTTGCCCAACTCGTCGAGCATCATCACGACTTTCTTGTTCTTGAAGTGGAACCCGAACTCTTCGTTGGGGATGAAGCTACACACATCCTCGCCGTCGATGCTGCGAATCTTGGGCACGATGAAGTCACCCACATCTTTGGTCGTGATGTCCACGTAGCAGAAGAAGTGATCCTTGAACTCGGGCTTGGACTTGAGCATGGTCAGGATACTGGACTTGCCAATACCCATCTCGCCTTGCACTAGGACAGTCTGCACATCGCCCACGGCAGCGATCAGGTCAGCGGTTTGTTTGAGAGTGATGGTGTTGTACATGATGGTCTTTCAGGTTGGGGTTGGGATTACATTAGGAAAAGGTTGGTTGTGCAAATTTCATACGGTATGAAATTGGTTGGGTCGTCGATGCTTAAAACTTGGACAGCAGCGCATCGACCTTGAGCTTGGTTTGCAAGCGCACATGGTCAGAGTCACGCAGGGTCTGGGCATCAACGTGTTTGAGTGTGTCTTCTAGTTGTTTACGCATCTCGTCCATGCGGGTGTCGCCAGTGATGTTGAACGACTTGAGCAGGCCACAAATCTCGATGGCGTTGTCCACCAGTGAGTCGCGGAAAATTTTGCGCTTGCTGTCGCCGTTCTCGTCCACGTCATCGGTCAGTCGCTCGGACATCCGGGTCAGCACATCGTGCAGCCTGTCCCATGCCTCGGTCATAGCACCTACAACACGTTGCTCCATGACACGCTCGTACTGTTCCTGCAACTCACGCAGGCCATCGTTGCCGATGTCCACACGGAAGTCACCCGCTTGGGGCAGGGGCAGCAGGCTGTACCGGAACCCGAACTTGGACTCGATGGACTCGCGGGTGGGGTAGTCGTCACGGTTGAACAAGTCGCCCAGTTGGAACGCAGCAGCAGACACAAGGGTGTCGTAGTCATTGAGGAACTCGGTGACAGCATCCCCGAACTGCCGCTCGTAGTCGGTCAGGCGGGACTTGAACTCCAGCAGGGTAGTGACGGGCAAGATGCGGTCGCCGTTGTCGCCCCACGGTTGGGTCACGCTGTACAGCCAGCCACGGCATGCGTTGGCGATCTTGCCGATGCCCTCCAGCTTGCCCGACCCGGCCAGCAGGTTCTTGTGGTAGTTGCCTGCACGGGTCTTGGTTGCGGCACGGAAGTCCACCTCCTCACTCACCCTGCGGTCGAGTTTGCGCCCCGTCCACACTGAGAGACTCAGGTTCACGATCAGCGCGGAGGATGCCAGCTTGCTGGCGCTGAAGTTGTCGAGGTTGATTGCAGTTACGTTGCTCATGATGTTTCCTTTCAGGGTTTGGGTTCAAGGTTGTGGGGTTTTCATACCGTATGAAATTGCCCCGTTTACACACACTTTCACTAACACAGCCTATATTATAACAGCTTGACACGTGATTGTCAAGTTGGACGGCCCGGTTGGGGGCGTTATAGCTACATGGTTAGTAGCTAACAAGTCTGGATGTTTTGTCACAAGATGTGGCATGGGTGATTGTTACGTTGTTTGTAGATGTTTTGTGTGGTTATAGGTTTGGTTTCCTCACCTTGATGGTGATCGTCCCACCCTCACCACCCTCGCGGATGATCTGCACCTTGCCATCGGCCACGTCACGCAGGGCCATCATGCTCATGTGGGCAAACTCGTTGGCAAGCGACAGCTTGCGTTGCAGGTGAATGATCCACAAGCACAGCCCCACGCAGGTGGCTCCAAGAAAAACGATCCCGTCCATCACATCTCCTCCCACCCGAACCGGGTCACGTCGCTTGGCTGGTGTGCGCTGGTGTAGGCGTACATGTCTCGGGCTTGTTTCTTGGACAGCCCCGTCCACTCCACTTCCTCCCCACTGCGGGTCACCACATAGAACCGATACTTGCTGGACTCGGGTGTGTACTTCTCCAGCACCTCGAACATGTCCACGGTCACTTTGTCTTCAGCTTGTTTCATATTGCCACTCCAAGTTTGTTGCGGATGAAGTCGGACATCAGGGTCACGGCTTCGCTGTGTTTGTCCATCAGGATCAACTGCCTGATCTTCATGAGGGCAGCGGCTTCCTCGCTCTCACTCAGACCCTCGCCCAACCCTCGGGCGTTGTATTCCTCACGGATTTCATCGTCATCGAAATCGTTAAGGTCAACGTCTACATCAACAGTTACATATGCCATCACGGTCTCCAAATAAACAAATCACACAACAGAACACCAACTGTCACCAGCAGGAACGCAATACGCCATGCTTTGTCCCACCATGTCATCTCGGTACAGTTGAACTCGAACGGGTCATGTCTCATGGTTGTCTCCCCAGCATCCGCTCCAGCACTAGGTCGTGCACCGCACGGGACACAGCTTGCCTGCCATGTTTGTCGTGCATGAATGTGATGGCTTTTCGCACCGTCAGGTCTCGCTCCGCAGACACGGGGCACACCTTCACAAAGGTAGCGATCAACCGCAGGATCACCCAATCTTCTTTACTCATGCTTGCTTCTCCTCAATATCTCTGCCGAATAACTCGGCACCTGCCCGCCACGGGAACCTCGCGCCACGCTGTGCAATGTGTTGCTCGTCGTGCTCTTGGTTGAATCCCGCGCCTTGGCCTATGTAGAACACTGGCCCGTCATACTCGGTCTCCACCAGCACGATGCCGATGACCGCCCCGCCCATCGGGGTGAACCAAACCGAATCCGTCACTTTGTCGCTCATGTCAATTCCTCCGGTACATCAATCTCGTCGCCCAGCTTGGACGCCACGTAACAGCGCATTGCTGCAATCAGGGGTGTGGGGCCGTGTGCAAGGATTTGCTGACTGTCAAAATCTCGGGCTTGCCAGTCCGTACCGCCATCGAAATCCAGCGTAATGATCTCCCGCTCGATGATCGGGCCGCCTTGTGCCCAGTCGGTTGATGGGTGGTAAGGCTCATCGTCACCCACCAATAGAATTTGGCTAGAGTCTTGCCAAGTTTCCAATCCCTCACACTTCGCCACTGCCCAATCAAGCGCGGCCCCTGTCAGTTCACTCGTTCTCATGTCCGCACCGCCTTCTGGTTAGTTTGTTTCAGGGTAGTGAACGCCGCCTCAGCGGTGACGTACTGATACCCGCCCTTGCCGTACTCTTGCACTATGCACCACGACTTGCGCTCTGCACGGGCTTGATCTTCCCCGCACCACAGACAGGTGCGGTAGCCACGGCTCCATCGCTCGATGTGCACGTCATCACCGCACACCACGCACTCTTTCCATCCGCTTGTGTCGCTCATTTGTGATCTCCTTGTTTTCATACCGTATGAAAATACACCTGCTTGCTCTTAGATGATCTGCGTTATACCGCCTGCGGCTACCTTGATCATGTCGTCCACGTGCAGGGGGATCATGTCTTCCATACCCACACCGGGGTTTGCTTGGCTCTTGTGTTTGCTGGTCGTGCGCCCAAAGTGGCTGAAGTTGGCATACCACTGGTCGGTGGTGGAGTCGTAGATGTAGAGGGGCCAGTGAGGGCCGTAGCTGTAGACCACGTAACGCTCCCCGTTTTCCGTCCACTCGGCAAAGATGTTGTTGGCCTTGAACTCGCGCTTGGCACTGGTGTAGTCGCTGGCGTTGCGGTTGGCGATTCTGGGTTTGCTCATGATGATGCCTTTCAGGTTGGTTGCCGTTTTCATACCGTATGAAATTGCGGCTGGGTTGAGGGATTACTGACTTACTTACTCTGTTTTTGTTTTTATTAGCCCTCAGTATACCACATGGAACTAGGTTTGTCAAGTT
>OGVU01000010.1_pt1 | contig 25824 bp, 26 predicted proteins | sample 1575861 | NCBI WGS metagenome assembly OGVU01 (sample SAMN07581532, study PRJEB24739) | freshwater metagenome | place: Singapore | collected 2015-01 | reverse complement strand
TGTTCCCGGTCACGATATCATCATCTCCACCCGCTGAAGGTATGTTAATAGGAGAGAATGGATGTATGAAGGACTCGGAATCAGGCAACAAGTTCATCTTGACAGCAGTATCAGACGGATTAGATATTCCTAATCTAACATCTTCATTGTCAGATGATTGCATTAACTCTGTAGCTGAAGGAATGTTCGTTAAATTTTTACCAAATGTAAAATCCCACTCAGTTTGAGGCCCTATAACAGGAGCGGATTCCTCATTAGATATAATAGGCTCTTCAATAGCAGGCTCTTCTGTCTGAAACAAAATATTATCCTTGTTTGGATTTTCTTCAGGCACAGCTTGTACTGTAACTTGCTCAGCTACAGGTTGTTGAGGGATTGGTGTTGGCGCAGGAGTAATAGGTGGCGCTGTTTCTACATCTGTTGCCACGGTTTCTTGATGAATTGGCGGTATATCTGCTGTGAATTGCTCAGGTGTTGGAGTAGTTTCAGGGGCTGACTGTATAGTCTCGCCCCTTCCTCCTGTTTGAGTATTCATGAAGTTTTTTCTCATAAAATAGGAATTTCCCTACAAATATAAGAAATTATGAATTATGTAAGTTATCACCTAAATCCTGCTATATCTTGCCTGTCCTCACCTGCATGGACATCAAGAGCGTTTCTGTCGTTTTGATTTTTCAAATCACTGTTATATGATATTTTTACATTTAACTTTCTTGTCTCGTACTCAGGCTGATTTGTTTCAGGGTTAACTACCTGCTTTCCACTAGCGTCTAGTTTTGGGACTAAAGTAACGGGAGAAGCGTAAGTCTCGGTTATGATTGTTTTGTTATCTGAATAAGAATAAGCGCCTAATGTTTCTGATGAAGTCTTATGTAAGTTACCTTTATTATCAGCGTATGCAGGATAAGAACGTCTCTCATTATCTACAACTTTAACCTCCCTGTTCTCAGAGTACGCTTTTAAAACTGTTTCTTCATCTTTACTAAGGTTAAACAAGTTTTTGTATTTTGTCGCGTAATCAACAGTCACAGATTCTCTTTGTTTAGTTTTTTTATTGTAAAGCTCAATTTTAGCAGGCTCTTTGCTTAATGAATAAGGTTTTCTTTCTCCCCCTGTAAGAACGTCTCGATGATAAACATATCCGTATGTTTTACCACCCGCTTTCTTGTACTCTTTATCAGTAGACCAACCCATACTTTGAAGGGCTGTAGCCATAATACCTGTCTTCTCTTCAACAGTTGCTCCCGGCTTAGCTTTGATTTGCTCTCTTGCTCCTGCTAGTTTTTGGTCAATATTTCCATTTATAGCATTCTCATAGAATTGAGTATAGAAGCTTTTCTTATCTTCTAACTCATTTGCTCTGTCGTATCTTTTAGCCCAATACTCATAGTTTTTGTTGGCTTGTCTCTCTACGTTAGCGATAAATGAATCGTCTTTTATTTGAGATGAAATATATTCTTTTAAGTCTGCTCTAGCGTCATCATCAACCTCGTATCCTGAATAATCAGCCCAACTGTTAACCATTGCGTCATAATCAATAGACACATACTTCTTGATAACATCCATATAAGAATCGTAATCACCACTTCCATCTTTAATCATCTTTACAGCATTGCTTATCTCACCCATTTGAGACTCTGTAAGTGGTTTATTAGATTTTAAATTCATCGGAAGCTCTGTAATCGTATCGTTCCAATTCTTCATGTTTTCATCAGCCCAAACAACACCATTCGCGTAACTTCTGAAATATTGGTTTAATTCAGAAATCTTCTTCTTACCTTTAAGTATGTCATCAAAGCCTTCTACAGCTCCGTTTTGCCATTCAATAATTTTAGCTCTAGTACCTTTTGATAAATAAACTCCCTGCTTACCATCTTTGCCTTGTGCCGCTGATTTAAGCTCTTGAACACGAGTATTAATTTCTAATGTTTCTTTTGCTAAATTTTGAAGGCGAAGCATTTCTTTTCTATTCTCAGGGTTAGCAACAAAAGCATCATACCCTCCTGCCTCATCAAGTGAATTTGAAATCCAATCAATGTAATAAGATTGAAATGAATCATTAAGCTGTTTTGCGGCATCAGGAACTTCATACAACTTATCCATAGCGACTTGCTTAGCTTTAGCAGCTTCGGCTATAGCTCTTTTACGCGCGTCAATTAATCCCATTGGCATTCTCATACCGGGCGCAGCAAAAATAGTAGCAGAACCAAGGTATTTACCACTGTAAGTTCCTACAGCAATATCCTTGCCTATATTTGGGTAATAATCCTCAAGACCAAGTTTTTCTATTGCTAACTCAGGAGCATCTTGATTCTCAATAGCCAATTGTTTAGCTACCTCTCTTTCAAAATCAGCTTTTGTATAATATTGCTCTGCTGTAGGTCTGCTATTTTCAACTCCTGCCACGGCTTCTGATAATGTAGAGCCGTCACCTGCTAATTTTTGCTGTTGAGAATAAACAGACTCCTCTTCAGTAATATTATTAGCAGAATTAACCAATTGAGTAGCAACCTTGTCTGCTTGTGCATTTATTTTTTGCTCTTCCTTATTTGCGGTCTGAACCAAATCAGGTGCTTCTTGCAAGTTTGAGAAAGTTGCTTTAGAGTCTGAAGTAATAGCTCCTAACACTGCCTCTCCTGCTTTTGGTAATTTATCAGAGTTAGCTTTATTTAAGATGGCATTCATAGCTATCGAGACGGCAGGAAGCCCTTTTGATGCAGTGGGTGTTTGTACTGCATCTTTTTTCTTTGCTTCCTCATCTTTAATAGCTTCTGATTTTAAATTAACAGTATTTGTTGGTTTTTCTTCAGGAGAATAATCAATTGATTTAACTTCATTTTTAGGCACAGATATACCCATAGCCTTATCATCTTTAGTTAAAGCTTTTGCAATCCTAGAGGCCTTTTTTTCAGCTCGTCTACTCTCTCTATTAGGCTTGTTTTCTTCTTCCATATTTAATATCACTTAAACGTACCCATAACTCCTTTTAAAACTCCGCCTGAAGCCGTTTTCTTCTTTTTACCGCCACCTTTACCGCCACCAAAAGAACCTTCACTACTGTCGCCGTTAGTGGCAAAAGTGTTTGATATATTGTCTCTAGCAGCAGATATGTTTTGCTCAGCTCTAGCGGACATTACTTGACTTCTATACATGTTTAAGTCGGCTTTTCGTTGAGCCATTGTATTCATTTGCTCAGTTGCCATTTGGTCATAAGCGGCAACTTGCTCTCTATTTTGAGCGTTAATATTCGCCAATGCACTACTTAAAGCTGAAGAAATTACACCTGTATTAGCTTGACCGCCCGTTCTAAAAGAATTATTAGCCATTGTTTTAGCCAACTGTTTAGCGGCAACTCTGTCAGCGTTATTAGCAGTGCCTGTTGCTAACATGTCTCTCCTTCGTTGAAGAGAACTTAATGCCTGACGCATCATAGGGTCTTCAGAAGCAGGAAGTAAAGCGTCCGCTTTTTTGCGCTGTATCTTACCTGCTATAGCTTGACCTACGCCCATTGTTGCGCCGGTTGCCTTTTTAGCTCCTTCAATTATTTTCATCCAAGGTAATGCCATGTTTTATATTTTTTTTCAAATTTAACAATTATTTCAACGCTTTGTATTGCACCCCTGCTGATGTTACTAAAAAGTCTTCATCAGTTGTGCTTACGATTTTAAACAACAACACTCTTCCTTGTTGTCTATAATATGGAGACACCATTTTTCTTGGTATGTAACACTCATATCCAAAATAGTTTTTAATAGCTATCGGATTAGCTGTCGCATCCACAACAGAAGAATAGTTGTCACTAATATAATCAGAATAAGAATCATAGAAGTAAATTTTATCAGGCTTGCTATTTGAATTAACTCTTATTCTAAGGAATTCTTTATCAAAGTATATTTCTTTATCTGATACACCTGTTAAATAAGCTTCCATGTCAACTCCATCTATTTGATTGCCAATACCTAATTCGTATGTCTTAGCATCTTTAGCTCCGTAAAATTTATTACCTATGTATAAATACTTATCGTAGTTATAAGAGCTTTGGCACTGCAAAGCGCCTTGATTTAAGCCATATATAAGTGTAGAAAATCGACTATCTCTTCCTTCTCCTGCAAGCATCTCAGAAGTTACAACGTACTCTTTATTTTTAACGTTAAAACCTCCATTTAACCTGCTTATATAAGCATTGTCTAAAACGCTAAAGAATTTTCTGTTAAGCAATTCAAAGAACCCTGTTCCCTGAGCTATATCTGCGACTTGGTTGTCTGTAAACATGTATGCAGATATTCCATTTGTAAAAAACAACATGTTGGAATATTCAGCCCATGTCCTCCATGTCTCCTTGTTCATTCCTACGTTTTTGTCAATCCATAATTGATTAAGAATTCCGCCAATATCAGAGCCAACGGTAGCTAACTCATCAGCGTTAATCTCATGTATAATTCTTTTATCAACTAACAATAAACATATACCACTATCTGTTATCGCGTAAAGATTATTTCCTTTATCAGAAGATAGAGCGCTCCATGCAAATTTAATACAACCTGTGTCATCAGATATATCGAAATAATTATTGGTAGGGAACGTTTTTACTGTATCAGAGTTCTGTACATTGACAGGGCGTTTCTGCGACCAAACTATTCGTGTACAATAATCTGTTTGTTCCTCAAATCCTACTTCAGGAACACTTGTAACAATGTCTGTTGTTTGTGACTTAGAATAATCTAAATTGAATTGAGGACGGAATCTAATTCCACCATATTGCCATAGATTCCACTCGTAGCCGTAATCATTAAAGTACTCGGGGTTCATGTGGTTAGCATTAGCGAAAGCAACGGCATCATCTTCACTTCCTGACTTCCATTTATGAGGACGAGGAATGTAGTTAATTAATGGATAAAATTGACTTGAATTCGCTTTATCAGGACTTTCATTGTTGAATGCGAACGACAAATTTCCTCTCGTCTCAGCAGTCCAATTAACAATCAACTGTCTAATCCATGCAGAGTTACCCGTAAAGCTTCTGAATGTGAAATCATCATTTTGATAATCATGAGTACCTGCTATATCAGAATTTTTCCAGCATCTATATTTGTTGGCATAGTTATATGATTTGTATGGGAACGGTATATTGAATGGGTACTCATTTGAAGAATCTTTTGGCTCTCCATTATTACCATACTCATTGTCTATTACTGCCCAAATTGATTCGTTAATATAAGTGTCTCCACCAAAAACACGAACAGGTATTCTATTATCATACTTCACATACACCTTGTCTCCCAACTGAGGAATTGTGAATTGAGTAAAAAGAGGGTTTTCATTAAACACAATTGAAAATGAACGATGTAAACTGTCAACCACCTCAGTGTGGGTGTATACACCAAAAACATCATAAGTACCTGATGCGTCAGTAACGGTTGTAGAACCGGTAACACTTGCGTCCATAGCTGTTAAAAGAGCTAGTACAGTCGGAGATGATTCATTTGTAACATTTAGCCACCTCTTTTCAGAGCCATCTTGACCAACTACATACACAAATCTATAAAGCCCACTATAGTCGTTGTACACAGAGCCTGACAATGAAGGTATACAGTCCTCCCATCTCTCAGACACCAACTGCGCTACTTGATTTGCTGAACCTGTGGACTCAAGTATTAATGAGTTGAATTTCACATAATTACCACCATATTTGTATTGAGTAGTTAAGCCGGGGTTTATATCAACGTCTTTAACCAAATTTATAACATACAATGGCTCTCTCCAATCCATAACACCATCATCAAAAGCATTATAATCACTACTCGTTCCTGCTTCATTATAAATGCTCTCAGCCAACTCTACACGTATGTACTCTTGTATACCTGATTTTGTAGCCACTATACTAGCATTTAAAACTGAAAACTCATGATTACCATTTCCATTAGAAGGAAAGCTCGGGCCATCAGAATTAACTACGTGATTAGTGAACTTACCATAAGCAACATAGCCAAATCCATCCGAACCTGTTATACCGGTATATTCGCATAATATTGGATTAATAGCATCTGTAGCAGCGCTAACATCTCTGTCTCGTAAGACTCTAGCATACGTCAATAAATCCGCGCCTTTATCCCTACTATCTAATCCTTCGTCTAAATGAGAAAATAACTCTGTAGCGTACCCTAATGGAGACACGCATTGTATCTTGTATGTGGAAGGATTATTAATAAAGTCTTCATACACATCAGGCGCGACTGTTTCAAAATCAGGAAAATAAGCGAAAAACTGTTCGGTATCCTTACCTGCGTTAGAGCCAAATGGAGCGTCAGCGGGGTAAATTGAATAAAAACCAAGACCTTGAGCTAAAACACGTTTAGCCGGCTCTGTCTGAACGACTGAGAACCCATCATGAATAGATGTGTCGTAATTGTCGATACCCTTAAAACCAATACCTTGAGCATAATAATCAATACCAAACATTGATGGAGCATAATCTATCTCAGGAGAATTATCTTCACCAACCCTGCTATTCATCAAATATTGAAGGTCGTTAGCTCCGTCATTTTGAGATGTTGGATTTAACGTTGTGTATGGGTCGTTATCTTCGTAGGAAATCAACCAATCATCAGCTCCATCATACTCTGTCTTTTTAGAAGCGTCATAATGGTCGAATACTTCGTGGCTATTGCCGACTGTACCATCTGTTAGCGCGGCTTTTACAACACCATAATAAGAAAGCCCCTCTGTGATTGTTGATATTTTATCTCTTCTATTTGGAAACTCAAAGTTTGTAGCATTTGGTATTTCAGTAGCATAAGATGGATTTGCGTTTTTATCATATAAAATGACTCCAAATCCAGTTTTTTCACCACGCATATTACTTTTATACATGGCCGCATTGTAAACATGTTTATGCCCTTCTTTTCCTATCTTTTGAATAACAGGGAATACAGGTTCTACAGTGTCTACGAAGTCAAATTCATTATCAACAACCTTTGATGCATACCCAATATTCATCAAGTAAAGTCTCTCGTTAAAATATCGTATAGCTTTTGCTCTTTGGATGGAGGAGTTTTTACTTGTTTGCTCTTCTAAATCAAGGATAGTAGCCCCTTCGAAGTTTGCTTCAGCTCTATCTAAAATATTTACAACATGCATTCCGTTAGAGATTGGAATGCTAGCAATTATTTCAGACACAGGCGCAGTGCCAATTGGGTCTTCTGAATACCAAGAATCTCTTCTTATCTCTATGAATGAAAACTCAGACGTATTATCATACCTAAGCTTTATATAGTTACCGTAATTAGTAGAACTGTTTATGTTAGCAGGGCTACTAAATGTCCTACTGTTAGGAAAGTGTGGTGAGAACGAAGAGCTACTGTTTCTAACAACAGGAATTAATTCGGTTATAGGCGAAAATGAAGTTCTATCACCATCTCCTGTTACATACCTATATGAGTAAGAGTAGCTACCTACACATAATCCTGCTGAGCCAATTATGAAATCAAAAAAACTGCTAGTGCCAACAACCTGTTTTATAAATGATGGCTTATACAACGTTGCCTTTGTTTGAATTGTCAGCTCGTCAAGATTGAAGTCATCAAAATATTTTTGCGTACATAACGCGTCAGGGTATTCATCTGTAAAACCACTGTTCATCATAAGGTCTTTAACAGAGAAAACCATTGGAGGAGTTACATTATTTGTAACGTAAAACTCACCACCTACACAGGCTTCATTCTTATCGTATTGTAACGGGGTAGTTGTTGCAATAGGTAGAAACTCCGACATACAAACTATCTTGCCATTAATCCTGATGAAAGGATGTAATCCTATAGTTGGAGATGCCCACGCCTCAACGATGTGTTCATTGATTTCCAATGACAACATGCATTCATAGCTAGTGCTAAGGGGTAATGGAGAAGGCAGAAAGCATCTATTATCAATAGCGTCATAAAGAAGTTCTTCCCCTTTAATTTTCTTTTTAGCAGAATTATCTCCATCCATAGGCATACTTCTCATATTGAACGCGTCAACATGCTCTCCTTCTTCGTTTGAGCCTAGAAACTCCTTATTAGAGTCTGAGTTAATTCCTTTTTGAAATGTTTTTAAATCTATTGGATGATGCTCTTGTTTCATGCTATTTCTTCTTTTTGTAAGGGAAGCGTGTATTCAAACTTTCTTGACGCTGTGTGCATCCACAATCCTCTTCTCCTACAGCTTTAGCTACAAATTTAGCAACTTTATCAATACGTGTAATTTTCGTTACAGCGGCAATTGTATCTCCTAGACCTCTGTGTTGAAATCTAGTTCCTTTTGGTGTCATGACATTGCTTTTTTAATTGATTTCTTTTTAAATCTCTCTCCTTTTCCTGATGATTTACCATCTCTATAGACCGCACCGCCTTTACTCCAAAGGTCATGAAAAGCCCACCAACCTGCCGTTAGTTTAGATGAATTTCCTTCTCCGGCATGTCTTCGTCTGTATTGCTTTCTAGCTTCAGGAGAATAGTTTGAGCTATACCCTTTTGCTCCGTATCGAACAATTTTCTCTTGACCGTTTGAACATGCTTTTACCACGCGCTTATGAACACCATCGTTAGCCGGCCTAGGGCTATTACACGGCATTGAGTCTTTGTTTAATTTACTCATAATCAATTATTTATGGTACATTGAAGAAATATATTCTTCCATTGAAGTTTTCTCTTTCGTGTCCATTGACTTGATTCGCTTCTTAGCTTTATTCCAACTCCCTTGAGTTAAGTCATTAAGTTTTGTATAAGCATCATTCCACAATGGTCGATACATTCTTGGGTCGCGCGACTTCATCGCGTTATAGAATTTCTCCTCAACAAAATCAACCACAGCTCTTTCAAAGAAACTAGGAATGATTGGAAGCTCTCCATTTGGAACTCCATTTCCGTTGAATATAATTCTAACGTAAGGATATGATTTACAGTCTTTTGCAAACATTATGATTCCATTTTGTACATTGTAATACAATTTAGGGCCATAGAATTGTTGCATATTGTTTGTGTAAATACGTTGGTTTGGTTGAAACACATCAGCCGCGTTACTACCATCGTCTTTTACCTGAGCAGTGTATCCGTCACCGGTGTAATTATTATTGAACAATCTCTTCCAATAAACCATTTGGCTTTTAATTGGATTACAAAGAGTTCCCGTATATACATAAATCTCTCTAATGTTAAATGTGTTGTCAGGCATTTTAATCTGACAATTATCAGGCATTTCAAAATCATGCTGTACTTTAAGCCAAAATGTATCGTAAGACAATTCACGAATAGCATCTTGAATCCTAGAGATGTACCACCCTTTCGGGAATCCTTTTTTAAAATCAGTATCGTTTACTGTAGATGTAATCTCAGCTAACAAGTGGTCTACTGATACGAAATCGTTTGCTGTCATGTCTTTTTATTATTCTGCTGAAGCTTGTGCTGATGCGTCAGGCAATTGGTTATATCTTGTAGCGTAAGGATTATCCACTTCTGAACCGTCCTCACCGTCATTAATGTTCTCTTTAGGCATTAGCATGACAAATCTTCCTAACTGTAACACTTGCATCATCAAATCTTGAATCAGCTCATCAGGAACAGGAATATTATCATCTAAGCTACAAAGGTTTCTAGGGTCAAGTGTTGATTTAACAGCTATTTCTACTGTTTCAACATTAATGCACTCAGTACCAAGAAGATACAATCTGTTTACCCCTATGCCGTCTACTTGATGTCCAATTCTGTAATAGTATGGATTTTTAACCGAAGGCTTTGTGTATTCGTCTAAGTAAAGATTTTGAACCGAACCTAAGTTTACCCCTTGAAAAAACACCTGAGCAAATGCAGGGCCTTCACATTTACAAGTTTCAACATTATACGTTACATACACAATTCCGCTTAGATTTTGTAAGTCCATTATCTGAACAGGCAAATCAATATACGGTCTTCCGTTTCCGTCAACATGAACCGGAACAGAGCTGAATGTTGATGTAAATAAGTCAGAATTTGTAACCGCGTTTTGCTGAACACGCATTCTGTTCGCTACAGCCATAACCCAATAAAGGATTTGATTCAACGTGAAATCAGCATCATCAAATGCGGCATTAAAGCTTTTTTGTAAGTCGTATACAACGTATCTATATGTCATCTTACAGTAATGTTATGAGTTGCTGAATATCTTGCGATGAAACAGAATACAAATTCGTTTGGTCGCCTTGTTTGTAAGAAATGTAATTCAAAGCTTTATCAAATAACAATTGGAATACACTACTTGGAAATTCTATATTGTCGGTTATGGTAGTAATTGGAGATGGTTTTTTTACCCAAAAAATAGTCGCTTTCCCGTTTTGTATAGCAGGGCGAATCTCTATAAAGTTAGAATTAAATAAATAAGCGTAAAGCTTTAAATCATCACATATCTGATTGCCGTCATATCCGCTTTCTAATGGGTTGCTTTTAGTTACAGCCCATTCTTCTATATTTAAACGCTTACAGTCGTTCACAGACGATATATGAATCAAATTATCTAGGTAGTAGCTTTGCTTTACATCAGGAGTCGCAGGAACAGGTAAAGAAGTATTTACCTCAACGTCAGGTTTCGCGTATACCGCTAATACAGTCCAAACTTCTGATGGGAAAACGTTTAGAGAAACACGGGAGTTGTTGTTTGTTAAAAAAACTCCCGCGCTAGTTAAATCTCTAAAAAATTCTTCACTGAATTTATCTTGACCATACGCGGAACTAATTACAGCAGTCAACCATCTAATTGCGCCATTAATCGCAGGGATATAATCTAAATCATCTCTGTAATGGTCTGAACCTTCAGCGTCAAGCGCAAAGGCTAACTGTTGTCTTAATTCTAACGCGTTAATCATAATTAATCAGCAATTGTTTTTTCAATAATACTTCTATTTGTATGCTTGTCAATAGAAGAATTTCTAATTCCACTGTAAAGCATAGCATCTTGTTGTTTAATAGCTCTTTTAGCTTGATTCTCAACAAGTTGTCTTCTCATAGATTCAGGGCTTTGGCTAATAGAAATTCCTTCTTGTTTAGCTCTAGCAATGATTTGCATATCAGACAATTTACTAATTGACTGTTGTGCTTCAACCATTTTTTGCGCCCATGTAGCATCTACGTTCATTGCAGACTCCATATTCTCATAGAAAGCAATTCCAAATTGAGAGTGTCCTCTAAGGTATTCTAACTCAACTTTTGACTGAACTTTAACCGAAGATACAGACACAACTTGTACAGCTCCTCTTGCTCCGCGTTTCTTAGTTCGAATAAGCGGACTGAACTTGATAGCTCCATGTGGAGGCAATTCTTCAATTCCTCGTTTCTTATCTCCGTGAATAGAGAAATTCAAAGAGAACGCAAAGAATACTACCGGAATCTCTAACCAATCATCTTCTAAATCAGCAACATAATCTAAATCATTCTGTAGAGAGGCTTTTCCTTTTTCTACTGAGATTTTGTTAGAAAGAGAGTTCATTTGCTGTTTGAACTTCTCTTCCATTTCTTTCATCATTTTTTGAACCAATGATAAAGGAACTGACTCTTCTGTTGTTTTAACTTCTCCTTCTTCGTTGAAAATTTCTACATCAACTGTTTCTTCTGATTCTTCTGTTTCTTTAACATTCTTCTCGGCACTATATCTGTCTTCACTATTAGACAGTGCAAATGCCATTGAGCCGTCATCATAAAATCTGCTTCTATCCTGAGCTGTTTCAAGATTTAAGTCTTTTTCTGTTGTTTTTTTCTTAATAGCCATTTTATTTATTGTTTAAAAAAGGGGAGAGTTTTTTGCCCTCCCCTTAATTGGATAATTTATTACTGTACGTCTAAGTAAGCGCAAGCTAATGGGTTGTGGAATTTAACTCCCATGTTACAGTCAACCCAAACGTCTCCAAAACGTTTTGGAACTCCGTCTTCCAATTTCAACGTATCTCCTGAACGCTCACCCCAAAGTTGTGTACGTTTGATATTTTTCATATCAAGGATTGCGATACGGTCTTTGAAAGCATTACCGAAAGATGCAGTATCTTCAAATCGTTTGTAAGGAACAAGAACGATACGAGAAGAACCAAGGTTGATTTCTTTCAAGTTCAACAATGCAACTTCGTCATTTGGTTGGTAACGAGTTAATTCTTCTTTGTATGCCAAAGATAACATACGGTGCATACGTGGAGTCATGAACGCCATACGTGCTTGTCCGTAATCACCATATTCAGAAGACAATACCATATCTTCGAATGCGTCTACCAAAGTAGAAGATGTTGCCAACGCGTTTGGAGAACCTGCTTCTAACATAGAAGAGAATACACCGCCTGTTGTTTTAGCAACTGTTCCGTTTTGTGTAGCGATTTCACCTTTTTGTCCAACCCAAAATGCGTTAGAGATGTCGATACGGTGTTGGTTAAACATCGCGTTACGCTCCATTTCCAAGAAGTTAGAAGTTGTACCCATGTTTTTCAACTTGTGTAACTCAACTTCAGAGTAACGGATAGCTTTGTTAAACAACTGAACGTAGTTAGAACGCTCAATTGTAGATGCGCGGAAGTACTGAGCAAATCCTTCAGAACCATCGTGGTCTACTGTAGAAACGTTTGCTAAGATGTCATCAGCCGCTACAGCAGGCAAAGTGTCACCGTTGTAAGGAGCAACTGTAATTGTCAATGTAGAACCATCAACGAAAACAACGTTACCTTTTTGTCCGTTAGGATAAGAGATAATTGTGTTAGTTGAAATGTTCTCAACTGAAGTAACAGGGATTGCTTGAGTTGTTGGGAAAGAAACAGCCGCCGCTGAACCTGACGCGATTAATGGCTCACGTTGGTATCCCATTTCTTGATAGAAGAACTCATCTGAGTTTACTTGCTCAGGCCCTACCATGTTCAACAATTTCAAATCCATGAACTGCTGTGGAGCAGCATCAAAGATTGCACGGTTCGTTAACTTTTGAACCAATAAAGACACATCGTGTCCATACAAAGATGCATATTCAGAACCAACCGAGTTAAGGTTAGCATTGTTGAATTTCGCACTTGTGTCGTTATATAACGCCATAATTTAAAATTTAAAATTTTACAAATCTATTAAGCGTAAGGGTCTTCTTTGAATACCGATGTTAAATGTCCTAGACCTTTCATGTTTAAGCTTTGGTTTCCACCTGCGGCTTTTTGTTTTTTCAAAGTCTTTGGGCTTTTATCGACAATCGCCATATTCGCCTCACTTTCACCTTTTCTTTGCGCTGCTTTCTTAACAGATTCCAACATTTTCTTCCCATAGCTTGCAAAAGCGATAAGCTCAGCGGCATTATCCTTATACGAACCATCAGGATTCATAAACAAACTGTCTACTTTCCCCTCAACCAAGGTCGTCCTAATCTTAGCGATTTCAGACTTGCTGAAGTTAGGGTAAGCCTTACTTAGATTTTCCACGGAAAGCAACGCGCTCTTCTTCATATTCTGAAATTCATTCTTCTGACGAATTGCATATTGCTCACGTTCATCCTCTAACGCTTTTTTGTCTTCGGTAAACATTCGTTTTGTCGTTCTTGCTAAAAGCAATAATCTTTCTTCCAAGTCTTCTTCTTCTATCTCACCGTTTTCAAACAGCTCGGCTAGTTCATCATACTCTTCAGGTAGATAGTGCTGAACAAGGTTCTCAACATCTTGACTTGCGAAGTCACTTGAGAAGTCCAGTCTTTGATTACCCATTAATGCCTGCGTATAATCTTCACCATCTGCCCATAACTGAACAGCGGTTCTAATTTCAGGAGGCATAGCTTGTAGGTCGGCAGTTAAAGCTTCGTACTCTTTTTCAATTTCTGAACCTTTTTGAGCCTGCTCTCTCCATGTTCCAACAGAATTAAAGAACGTATTTGCGTCTTTGATACCGTAATTTGACGATATAAAGCTTAGCATCTCTTTAGAAGGTTCGAAGTTAAGTTTTAATTCTTTTTTAGATTTTGACTGTTTAGTGATTCCAAAGATGTCGTCATCTTCTTCCTCCTCTTCTTCGTCTTCATCTTCTTCTTCGTAATCCTCCTCTTCTTCCTCTTCTTCGTCTTCATCTGATGCTTGACCGCTTGCGCTTAAACTAGCCATCAAGTCTTTATACTCTTGCGAATTAGCAAAGCCCTCGTCCATTCTAGCTAATGCTTCAATCTGACGAATCTGCTCTTCCATTTCAGGTGTGAAATCATCACCTAAATTTTCTAGCTCTTCTGACGCGCGAGTAACTTCTTTTTCAAAGATATTATCACTCATAGTTTGTATTTTGGTTCAAAAATAATAATTAATTACATACCCTTATTTTTAAGCATGTCTCTCTCTGTTTTAGCACCTTCTTTTAGCGCTATCTTTTCCATTTCTTGCTCATGAGCCATTTGTTGCATATCAATAGCTTTTTGCTCTTGCTCAGCATTTGCTTGCATCATTTGTTGCATAGCATCAGCTTGTTGAACTCGCCCTTCAGCCATACCTTGATTAGCCGCTTTGTCAGCCATTATCTGAGCTTGTTTTTTCATTCTGTAATGCTGACGTAACGCATCAGCAATTGATTCAGGTGTAGAGCGATTAAACAAGTTAGCAAACATCTCTTGGTCAATCATTTGAGCTTGTAACAATGTGAATAACAATGTGTTACCATTATTAGTTCCTTGTTCAGCCGACTCTGAGCGCTTGATAAACGTTCTGTAATCTTGCATTAAATGGTCTTGAGTAATCATGATGTTTTGCATGCCCGAATCACCAACAATAATAGCTAATCTTCTTGGGTTATCATAATAGACAGCTTTACCTACAGTAGCCATATTGTCATACGCCTGTCTCAAAATTGATGTAAGCGCCCAATAGAAAGGCTCTTGAACTAATGAGCCTCTTTGTATTTGAGCCTCAACAACACCTACTAAAGCATCGGAAGTACCCTGCGTTCCTTGCATAGCTTCGTTAACTCCTGTAACATCTTGAATGCTTTGTTGTACCGAGTCTATTACTTGGAATAATTGCAGAGTCCCTGAACCGATGTTTGTGCCGTATGTTCCAATAGCATTTTGCACAGAACCAACCCTATCTGTATCTACGAAAATTGGTTTTGATGCGTTAATATTTCTCATCACATCTGCTTCTCCATCTCTATCGTCAACCGCTGACTTAGAAATAACAGTACCCGTTCCTCTCATATTTGACAAATGAGATTCGACAACAGATAACGTTCTATTCAAGAATCTTTGCGGGTCGATAACGTCATCCAATGGAGTTAAAATTTCACCTCTGTCATACACCCATGTATAACATTTGTAAGGGAATTTCACGCTAGACGGATTATATAAATTCTTTTCTTGATAAGGCAAGATACCATACTCTAAAACGATGTCTCCACCGCTAGTGGCTAACTCTTCTTGAGGAATAATAATACAGTAACGAAGAATGTCAACATAAATTGTATGCTTTTTCTTGTTACCCATTTCTTCCTTATGCTTATCGGTGATAGGTTCAATTAAATCTTTATCAGTATAATTTGAGTTTTCATCATTAATCATTGTGTAGTACGGGTATCCATACTCATCTAACACCCATCCATACTCTTTTTTCTCAATGTCTTTCCAATAAAGCTCGTACACAGGAATTTTACCGCCAATCTGAGTGTAAATACCGTTGATGATTTTGTGTACACCATTACTTCTGTTACTATTGTTATTGAAGTTCTCAATATGCTGTCTTTGTTCAGGTGTTATGTTTTGGTATTTTTCAAAGATACTAGGAGCATCCATGTAATACCATTCGCCCATCCATTCTGCATCTGATAAATCGGGTTTAACAGCGGACATATCCCAAAGATAGAAAAGCGGGTTTGTAGCCGCCCCCATGTACAAATCACCCTCCTCATATCCTTTGTAAATTCCTAATCCACAAATAGCTAAGTTTCTAGTAATCTGAACCTTAAGCTCGTCAATATTAACATCATGAGCAATGAATTCAATCAAGTTATTAATGTCTTTGTCGTAATTTTCTACAAATGTGTTGTAGAACATTTCCTCAGTTTCAGCTTCCGTTTCTTCAATTGGCGCAAAGTTTTTTATAATGTCTTTAAAAAATGGAAATGCCTCAGATACCTTTTGTAAGTCTTTAAGCCTTTTAAGGTCGCTCTCACGTTTATTAATAACAAAGTCGGAAATACATGTTGCCTTCGCATCGTAAGATAAACGAATAGCGTTACCAACATATTGTTGAACCATTGGCTTAATGATGTTCTTAGTCCATTTTAAGCGATTACGAATGTCACCTGATTCATCTAGGAAGAAGGATTCAATATCCTCATCGAAAATCCACTGACCGTCTTGCCCTTTAAAGAACGACCAATTCATTAAACACTTGTTGATGTATCGTCTGTAGAGTACGTTACTCATAGATGAAAGACAGAATTTTGCAAAGTCTCTGTGGTAATCCTTATCCTTTTTGGAAGTCAACCTGTCAGGGCGAATTCGCGAGGTGCTAAACATGTAACTCATACTATCCTAATACATCATTAATATTGACCAATACTTTTTTATTCGTTTTTCTTTCAACTGTTTTAGCTCCATAAGAAGTTTCAAGTCTTGCAACCATACCGGGTAATTCAGAAGAAATTTTAACAACCAAATCGGTGTATTTCTTTTTCTCATCTATATCCATTGCCGCTTCTTCAGCCGGAGATAAAACAATCAAGTCGTTCAGCTTGTTAAAAACATATTCACTCATGAGTTTAGCCATAAGCCTATACTCAGGATTAAACTTTTCCATTTTTTCAATGGCTGTTCTTAACTCGGCAGACATATTACCTTCTAAAATCGGCTTTACATCTTTATTTTCAGCATATCTGCTTCCGTAAACCAATTCTAAAGCTCTAATCAGCCTTTCTTTTTTGCTTAATCTGTAGATAGGAGATGTTCTATTTCCTAACAACCAACTAAGTCTTACTTCTTTTACTTTAAGCCCTTGAAACTCAGGCATTTCGGCTAACTCAGGATACTCTATTCGTAAGTCTCCGTCCGTTTCCATTCCGAAAAGTATAACTCGTGCTTCCTTTTCTTCCATAATTTACTAAATAAGGGCAGAGGAAATGAACCCCCGCCCTGTAAAATTAGCATTTTTTCTTATACCGCAGGACAACCACAGTATTTCGCCAATGTAGCGTAAGATGTTCCGTAAGAACCATCTAAAATTGAAGTCAACAATGAAACAGCAGCCGCTGTACCTGCATCAGCAACATCTAAGTAAACTAAAGCAGTAACCGGTTTAATAACTTGCAACCCTGTAACAGCATTATGACGAATCACTTTGCGATAGTTGATTTCGTAACGGTTATACTGAGAACCTGTAACTAACAAGTCGTTTCCAACATATCCTTTTACTTCTTCAGCTGTTCCTGAAGGAGAAACCCACGCAGTAGTATCAGCAATAGTAACTGTACCCGGTACTGTGTGAGTAACAACTAATCCACCTGCTAATGCGCTATCAGCAGTAATTGTTAATACACCTGCACTGTTTGTAGCTGTAAAATAAGCGTTTGCATCAGCGTTGATTCTATCTTTAAATAAAACAGCTAACTCAGTAGCTGTAGGAACAGCTGTTCCCGAGCCAACAGTGTAGGTACGAGCTTGATAAACAGCCCCTGTTTCTTGTCCTCCTCCGAAGAAATTCTGTACGTTTGGAGCATAAACAGTAAGTGAGTACTGAGATTTAGCCGCTAACGTAGCTGAAGTCAATGTAACCGCTACAACATTTGCTGTACCTGCTGAATAAGCTTTGTATCTAAACGATACCAAATCAGAAGCTTTAACTTTCAAAGCAACATTTCCTGCCTCGTCTTTAATTGATAATAACCCGTTAGCTAAAGCAGTGTCGCCTGCTACAGGAGTAGCCAAGATAACCACTTGGTCGTGGTCAATTTTTGGTAATTTGTAATTAATTGCCATTGTTAAAAAAATTTAATACACTGATAAAATTATCTGTGTTTGGTTAAATAAATAACCATGCACCGTGCATAGTCGTACTGCAAATATAATTACTTTTTTTGAACTATTTTTTTTACAAATTTTTTTTAAAAAAGGGTAGGATTCTTTCTTCTTTCTTTTTTCTTTTTGGACTATGTATGAGTATATACGTAGTATATACGAATATATAGTCTTTTTCTTTCTTTCTTTTCTTTTGCTTACTTTTCTTTTCTTTCTTTCTTTCTTTTTCTTTTTTCTTTCTTCTTTCTTAAATTTGATTAGAATAAAACTAACAACATAGTTTAACCGTAAATAAAAAAAATTGAAAAAAATTTGGCGGTTTCAAAAATGTTTATTTACTTTGTTTCAGATAACAATGCAGGTTATTAGAAAGATTTTGTTTTAAGTTGGTTAAGAATAACTACGAAGCCTCATCAGAAAAAGCTGCATTCTTTGGACGGTGGGGCTTTACTTTTAAAACGGGTATGGAGAATTTTAGAGTTGTATGTGTAAACGATAGAAGCAAGCCTGACGGATTCATCGGTGATTGGATTAAGAAAGGAGAAATCTACACAGTTGTTGATGCAAAGAAATTAGCTAGACAAAGATTGTCAATTGGATACAAGTTTGCAGAATTGAATATTGACGAGAAATCTGTGTTTCAATATTTTTTAGCAAACAGATTCCGCCCATACGATGAAGATGATGCTAAAGCCGAAGAAGCTGTACAGGAATTATTAGAAGAATCATTAGTTGACTTAGTAATGTAATTATGAAAACACTTATCATCATACTTTTCCCGTTCATTTGCTTTACTCAGCAAACACAATTGCTTAAAGACTTGGATACGTCAACTAATTTTTTAAACATGGGTGTCTCAGCTAGGCTGAACGGATACAAGACGAAGTTTGACAATGGAGAACCATACTTTACAAATAAGAAATCATTTGTAATAATTGATGAGGTTGGAGATTTGTTTTACTACGCGCCATATTCAACTGAAGAATATCTAAGCTTGAAAAAAGAGCTTGACCAAGAATACGAATTAGTCCAAAGCGACTATTACAGCGACAGCAAAGACACCGAAATCATTTATGATGAGTCACCCACAATAAGTTGGCACTTGATGATTATAAATGAAGAAGGTCAGAAGCTGATAGCCTTGGCGTTAGAATCAAAATGACACAGCATGAGCACCTCTTCAACCTATTCAAGTAACAAGTTAAAACAAGTATTAGAGAATAATACACAGCACTTTGTTATCAAATCATTCTTGACAACCACTTTTGAATACGATAGGAAAGAACCCGAACACCACCTCTATTGGATTAACCTAAACAAAGGAGTAGACGAGGAAACCATGCGATACAAGCATTTGTCTAGTAAAAAAATGAATTCCAAAGAATTACAATTCTTCTACGATAATATCCATAATTATAATGAAGAAATTCAGCAAGATTCAGGCTCGGTATGGGAACATAAAACTCTAGGATTCGACAAAGAGCTAGTAAAATGTAGCTTAGAAGACGCATTAATTCAAAATCTTTAAAACCTTACCTGTAGCTTTGTCTACCCTAGCTAATTTAACGCGATAATCAGTTTCTTTACATTGTACGTAACGCGTAATAACGTTTGATTCAGCTGAAAGGGCTTTTATGTTTTCCGGTTCGTACTTCGCGTGAGCCACCGCATTAATGTACGCAAAAGCAATAGCAAAAATAGCATCATCATAATCGTATCGTGTATCTGCCGCTTGGTATCGGGTCTGTCTATGCGTGTTTTGAGACTTTAAATCCTTCTCAACAAACGTTTTTAACTGCTCCCAAAGCCAAGGGACATCAATTCTATCTCCATACGCATCTAACAACTCCTCAATTTTAGCGATAATTCTAGGCGCAGTATTCGCTTTGTTAGAAATACCAAACCATTTACCGCCATACATCTGTAAGTAATCAGGGAGTTGCGCGTTAGCCGTGAATTTATGTTTAAACCCATGCATTTCCTGAAAATCTACGTGCATATCGCCGATATTATTCTCCACAAGCTCTTTTACACCGCCTTTTCTTTGTTGGTCGTAGTACAAACTCTGTAATAACACCTGTAAATACGTGTATTTGAACTTTCTGTCTCTGTGAAACACAACTGATGATACACAATTAGTGTACGAATCCCAAATCGCGCTACACATTTTAGAGTGTCCTGTCTCGGAGTTTACAGGGTCAGTGCCTTGATACCATCTATTCTTCCAAATTTCTCCTTGTGGAGGGTGATGAACAATCATTGCTGTAGTAGCAACATTATCGCGCTCACCCGTTTCTACCCATTTAGCTCCAATTATTTTGTATTCAGTAAGTAAATCAGGTGTAGGTTGAGACATATCCATTATTGGTTCAAAAAAACCGTACTCAATAGGAACTTCTTTTCCGTAAATCTCATTTAAGCGCTGATTACACATGTGTATCGGAACAAGCGTTCTTGCCTTCCTAATAAACATGTCATCAATCGTAATTGGGTAGTGTTGGTGGAATTGCACTTTAGCAGCCTCCCCTTTTGCTGTTCCCTCAAGAGCCATATATGCTTTTTTCTCTCTACGGATATGCTCATCTGTAACACCTCGCCTAGCGTAAGCGTTAAAGAATAATGGTATGATTCCGTATTCATAATTTCCGTCTCTCCATTGTTGTAAACACATCTTAAACTCAGCTTCGAATACAGAGCCACCTTTATCCATCTCTCCACCTGTACCCCAAGCAATAAATTGCTGTTGCATAGTCATTTTGCCGGTTTCAGGGTTGTACTTGAATAATGCAGGACGACCCTCGCGCATCATTTCCCCAAAGATTTCGAATAAACCAATCTCATCGACAAATACAGCTGATGGAGAACCACCATTGATTGAGTCCACGGCAGGACTGTCAATCTGAAAGCGCGAAGCCCCACCATCGTCACGACCTTTCTTGTCCCCTTTTTTATCAAAAGACATTACTTGGTCTGTCCAGTTTTTAACTTCCATAGCGATAAAGTCAGGAATCTTAGTGTAAGTCCATTTTACTTTATCTCGGAAAATCTCAATACCTTTTTCTTTCGAGTGAGTAACAAACTTGATGAAGTATGATTTGTTTAAATTCACACGTTTCATTCCTGCTAAACACATCGTTGTGGTAAAACCAATTTGACGCGCCTTACCAATCATTAAAGAATAACCGCAATCGTAAAGAAATAACAGAACCATCTGAGCATCCCACGCGCGATATTTGAGCATACCTTTGTCAGCCTTATCTTCTTTGATAAAGCCGTACTTGTTACAAAAGTAAAGCGTATTGTCTTTACATCGCTGTATTTCTGAGTCCAACCAATCCCATTGGTCTTCTTCATTGTCAAAGTCAGTTATCTCCGACTTATCTTCTAGCCAAATCTTAGCTTGTTCGCAATATAAGTCAAAGGGCTTATACTTTTTCTTGTTCTGCCAACCTGAGTTGATACTGTCAATCCAATCAATGAATTCTTTTGGATAACAGAACTCTTCATGATTTGGTTTCCACTGACTCGTCAGTATGCCCTTTGAACTAATACTGTCTTGAAAAACATCAAAACTCATTAGTCTGATTTTTTTAGAGTCCACCTACCCGTCAAGCGGGTAAAGGGACTATTTTTTAATTTTTAAAAGTACCTGTTGGTGAGTATGTTTTACAACTTTTTGGCTTTGTAGGGTCACAAGTATCAGAAGCTCCGGTACGTTTTGCTTGGCGCTCAGCTTTTCTTTGCATAGAACCTGCTCTTAACGCATCAACTTTATCTTCAATTTCTGCTCCTATTTTTTTTAATGTCCTTTTTACAGGAGAATACTTGTAACTTTGTTCGCCTTTATTTTTTGCTTTGATGGCTTTTTTCATTTTTCGTCTTTTCTTCCACTCCCCATCAAAAGAAGCTGAAGAACCAACTGTAATTGACTTGTTTAATAATGTTCCCATTTTCTCTTTTTTTATTGGTTTACTACTATAGTCTTTCTTCAGCATTTTGCTGTCTATGCCTGAAGTTTTTCCTAGCATTATCTAAATTTAATTACCGTTTATAGCATCTATTTTGTCTTGAAATATTGCGCTTTTATTTTTCTTCACAACATTCTTCACAATTTTCCCGCTGTCAAGTTTTCTAAACTCCGTAGTTTTTACATACTTTCCTTTTGATTTAACTGAAAAAGAATTAGCTCTTTTACCGTTTTTTACAGTTTGTTTAGCTTTAATTTTTGAACCTGCGCCTTTAAAAACTCTTGGGTCAGAATTTACTTCAGGAAGGTCTTTTTCTTTTTTAATGCTAGCACCCTTTTTTAATGCAGCATTTAATTTAGCTTTGATACTCATTGCTTTAGTTTAAATACATTTGATAATTTTTTTCTAACCTTGATTTTGTCAGGGAATTCGTTATCAGCATCATCAAGATGTTCTTTTAACTTCATCTTCTTAGGTCTTGCCTTTTCGCGCTTATCATATACAGGTGGGAACTCCTCTCTTTTTTCAAAGGGAATTCTCTCTTGCTTGTTAGCCGGCATACCTGCTTCATAAAAATCCTTAGCCATACAAAATCATTTGTCCAAAATTAAGCAAAAAATAAATGCGCCTATTTAGCGCACTTTACCATTAATGATTCGCAAATTTCTAAAATCGTAGTCTCCATTCATATCTGTTTCGATTGTAGCGAACCCGTGATTCCATTTGTTATATGGCATATACTCAGGACTTAATCCGCAAAGAGAGCCTATAGACCAAGTTGTCACAATGTTCCCATTCAAATCTTTTTCCGTATGCTCAGATGTTTGGTGATGATGCCCTACAGCTGAGGAAGCTTTAGCTCTCATGTATAATCCTCGCGCGGCATTTACAGGTGAGAATACCGAATGACCAAACTCATGCCCATGCAACAAGTTGAACTTTCCAATTCGCGCCATCTGCTTTCCCTTAACCTCGGTAACACCGAATTCTCCGAATCGTAAAATGTTGCATAAGTTAAAGTCGTCAATACCTAGAAGCTCAGGAGCATTAAGGCGAAGGTAATTTTCCCATCGCTCTTCGTGATTACCTATCTTAAAGTAAATAGGACAGTCAAACACACGTTGTAATTCTTTTAAGAACCCGCGCGTGATTTCTAACTCACCCGCTAAATCGCGCAACCTTCTGTCTCTAATAAACCTACTTCCTTGATACATATCAATCGTATCTCCATTAAGGTAAACAAAGTTTGGTTTGAATTTAATTCCGTAATTAATCGCAACTTCTAACGCGGTGTTGTCTTGATACGGTAAATGAATATCATTCATAATAAGCCCGCGGTTATTTCCTACAGGCACAATAAAGTCCGGTAACTCATCGTAGTCAGACTCAGGTAAAACAAATTTAGACATAGCTAGTTTTTTTTCTTTATTAGTTCTTTCTGCAACTGTTCCCAAGAAGGGAACACGGTTTGAATGTTCCCCTCTATTTAATCTTACCAACCCTCTAGCGGATTCAACAGTTTTAAAGTCAAGTGGGTAACGCGCTACGCACTCTCGCGCAATCGCCATTGTTGTTGCATTTGGAAACTCCGTCAGGAGTTCGCGCACAATTTCTGATTTGTACGTCTGTTTAGATTGTGGTTTCTTGCTCATATTCTTCTTCTAATTCAGCATTTCTTTTCGGCATTTTATCATACTCCTTTACAGCATAAAAAAGCTTCTTCATCGAACCCTTGTAAAAGTAGATAGGATTTACCATATAGGTTCTTCTACCCTTATCAACTGTAAAGCGAACAATGTCCATCTCACATAATTGACCAATAGCATTCATGACGTAATGCATGTTTATGCCGGTAGCAATTTGAATATCGCGAAGACCATAATTCTTCAAGACATTACCATAATTCATATTCTTAGAAAAGAATCTAAGTACCTTATGAGATGATGGTTTTAAATCATTCTGCAAATCAATAGCCTCAACAAAGGTTATCATGTATCGCATCTTTTTCCTTTTCAGGATTTGGTTAAGCACATCTTCAACCTCAGCACCGTACCCGTCAGCCAATGGAACAATTCCTCCATTAATATCCTTGTAGTACAGGTCAAGATTCTTTTGTCTATGTGCAATAATTCTATCGGCTTCTAATAGAATTAAGTCAAACAAAATATCGTTCTTCATGTTATTTTTTTAATTCGTTTCTAACTGACGCTAGTACGTATACAATAGCGACTACTAAAGCTATAGCAAATGCATATCCCATAATCAATCGTAATCAGTTTCTAACTCCATCTCTACTTCATAACCAAGAAACTCCAATACACATTCTAGTATTGTTGCCGCATCCTGATTTATAATAGCCATCGTATGACCATTAACTTCTGTGATTGTGCCATAGTCTAAGCAACACCCATCCGCGCACGAGTGACTATAGTCAGTCATCTTAATTTTCAGCTTCTCTTTTTCTGCCATTTCTATCGTTTATTAGTGATTCAACATTTAACTTAATCTTCTTTAAGTGAGATAGATTCTCTTTATGTTTTGTATGCTCATAGAATATCAACCCATTAAGAGCGCGAGAAAACTCAACGATATTCATATTACCTTTCAACTTATTGCAATCACCGCAACAAGGAACTTTATTTGAGTTGCTTAGCTTACCGCCACGAGACTTAGGGTATAAGTGTTCGATTGTGCGCGAGTAATCATCTAGTGTTATTTTGCAGAACGCACACACATCTAAGTTCACGCCTGATTTAGAGAACCCTTTCATCCTTAGGTACTGTTAAAATTAATTCATCAATGCTGTCTATGTGTTCGCAAATGGTGTAAGACCCAACACTTGTTCTTATCGTTGTCCTGTCTTTTACCTCAGCTCTATTGTAAGCTTCTATGGAGCTAATCTTAATTCTGAATGGCTCTTCATCTTCATCATCACTTTCTATTCCTAAGCTTTCCAAAGCGCTTGATGCGCTAGAAATAAATATAGCCTTAGTAACAATGAACCCGTTTTTAATAATCATAAAACTTATTTTTACAAGACAAATTTAACACAAATATCAATACAAGTGTTGCCACCTTTACAGGTACAGTCTGTAGCCACCTTTAGAGACCAACTTCCCCCATGTTTAAAGGCTTATAGAAGAATATTCCTTATATAGTTTATCCCCTATGCTTATAACAGAATATCAATGATACCTGTAAATCTATTTAGGAAATGACGATAGGAATTGACTAATATGATTGTAAGGAGGACACCCACCTGTATATGTACGTTGATGTACCACCACATAGTACTACTATCCCTCCCCTATTTATAAATTGCTCTCTTGGCTTGTTCAAAATAAACTTGTATTTCCTAGGAATTTAATTATCAAATTTACTTTGGTACTTGGGTTTGTTTAGATTTGGGTCTGCGTCTATAAAGGTAGTATACTAGTACTATTATCCCCTCCCCATTTTAAAAGGAAAACTCACTTAAATAATTACTTTAACTCGCATGGTCTAACTATCTTTATTTCAACTAGTTAGCTTTACTTTGTTACATTGGTTCTAATACCTATTTACTTGTATATCAATTAGTTATACTATGAGTTTTTATGTTCATTGTTTGGTAAACTTGTATAAAAGGAAATATCTATTTGATTATCAATGACTTATGTATGTTTACTTGAATATCTTGTTTAGATTATATTAGCTAATTGATTGATTATTAGTGTATTATATTTTTGTTCTAAGGTATTACTACATTATTTTAACCTATTATTTCAACGTCATTTGTGACACCTATCGTGACTGGGAAACAGATCGGAAGAGCACACGTCTGAACTCCAGTCACCGGCTATGATCTCGTATGCCGTCT
>OGVU01000009.1_pt1 | contig 27399 bp, 50 predicted proteins | sample 1575861 | NCBI WGS metagenome assembly OGVU01 (sample SAMN07581532, study PRJEB24739) | freshwater metagenome | place: Singapore | collected 2015-01 | reverse complement strand
GTTTCCCAGTCACGATATAACAAGGGGGGTAGGGGCGTTTTTAAGTCGAGGGGGGTGTCCGTAGCTTAAGTTTTAGTACCTTAACGTTAACTGCTTTTGGCCGGTGAGACGGCAGCGGTTATGTGCGACAAGTGCCTGATTTGTTTCCTGTTTTTGGGACTGAGTTACACAAATCAGTTCCAAAAATAATTAAGGGACTTAGTCTCGTAAAACTTTTCAGCAAACGGAAATTTTTACAGTCAAGGCTTTTTATGATCAAAGAACATTCAAGGTCAACTCAAAACCTACTTCTTAAACTTTTAATGAATCTTTAGCTTGCCTAGGGGTCTAGTCAAAGACTCAGGGTGAGCTTAAGAATTATTAGACAAACCAACTGCCAAAAGATGTGCCCTTTTAAGGGGGCTAGGTGCCTGTCTAAAGCCATTCAACTGCTGGGGTTTGTCTGGATAAGGCAAAGCCCTTAGAGAGCCTTACAGGGCTAATAAGGGGCAAGTCTCCAGAAGCGGGATCAGCAAACTAACAACCTGCCACTAGGCGGGAGCCGTTCAGGGGGGATCACTCAGCGGGACGCTTATGGTTTGCCTATGATCAGGGTTTAAATCAGTCTGCTAGGGGTTTACGGCATACGGCAAAAGAAAAACCCCTAGGGGGTTAGTCCTAGGGGAATTGCGGGATGGAGATTACAGTCCATACATACTGAAATCTCCTGCCATAACCCGACTAATGGTGTTAGAGCAATCGGGGCAAAAGCCCGTGTCTAACATCTCCTCGGGATAGGACTCATAGCAACGATCACACAGGATCTCGCCGTGCTTAGCTGGTGCTGGTGGCTCACAGCGGGAAGCGTGGTTGGTGCCCTCGACATACCATTCGTGACACGCCTCGCAGATAAGGTGGACTCGCATTAGCGAACCCCCTCGATGGTGCTTTCTGGCACCGAGAAGCTTAGACCACTCTCAACGAACTTCACCCAGTAAAGTGGCTCGTTGATTTCGACAGCCTCAGGAATTGACATCCCGAAGACGACTGCCTCGCAGTCTGCTACTACTACAGTCTGACCGATGTTGTATGCGAACATTTTGAATCCCCTTCTTTGCCAGAACCTTTCTGGCTTATGAGATAAGCCTAGCCCGATGTTAATCATTTCGCAAGCAAAGATCGTGATCTTTTATGGTGTTGTAAAAAAGTGGATACCTTCGGGCGGGGGCGGACAAAAGAAAAACCCCGCACTTGGCGGGGCGTTTCTTGTTTGGGGTTTAGTTGTAGCCCTCTACATAGTAGCCATCTCGGATCAGGCTGTCGGCGTAGTCAGACAATCCAGTCCGATAGGCGATTGGGTCTACTGCCTTTAGAACCTCGGCAGGTAGATAGGTCAGGGTTCCGATTCTTACCTCTTCACCTTCGTTCAGGGCTTCCTCATACATTTCGATTAGCTGTCCCTCGGTGAGTTCCATAAGCATTAGAGAACTCTCCAAGACTTTACAAAACCAATTCGTGCTTGCTCGTTGTAGTAAGCGTAAACGCCCTCTTTGTGCTCTGGGTCATAGCTTGGGTAGATGGTGGTTCCATCTAGCATTACAACCTCTACTGTCATTTTTTGTCCCTCTCTTTTCTATCAGCCCCTTGCTGATGTAATCAGCTTAGCACACCCGAAACATTTAGCAAGGATCTTTCCGTGTTTGTGTGAAGTAATAAAAAAGTGGATACCCGCGGCAGAACAAACTTTTTACGAACGGCAAAACAAAACCCCCAACCTTTTTCGGGCTGGGGGCTTGCTTCGGTGCTTACTTGAACAGCGAAACTACTACGCCATAGATTGTCTTGTCTGGCTTGTAGCAAGCTTCGTAAGCTGACGGAAACGCTTCGGCTAGTAGCTTCTCGTCTACCCCGCCACGCTTACGCCAGTCATAACGAACAAACTCGATACCATTGTGCTTTAGGGTTGTGTGCTTGGAAGTCTTGGCTTCCTTGTCCACGCCAAAGACCTTTTCAATCTCAGCCGTGAGAGCGTCTTTACGCTTCTCCAGTCTTGCGATTTCGGCACGAACCTCGATTAGTTCCTTGACCTGCTCAAGAGTGATTTTGGTTGCCTTGGTTGTGCCTTCGGCTTCTACTGCTACTGCTACTGCTTCTACTACTGCCTTAGTCATTTTGACCCCTTAGTTTTTACCCCAGCCACTTTGGCTGGTTGATACCAGCATACTACGAATCACCGACAAATCGCAACTAATTTGTCGTGTCAGCGTTTCTTGCTAAAAAAGTGGATACGTTCCGGGTGAAAAAAGAAGAATCCCGCCGGGTGGCGGGACTCTCCTTACCGACTCTTCTGTCGTCGCTCGCAGGTTTCAACCAGGTGACCGACTCGCTTCGCCATTCCGCTCCAAACTCGTCCACAGCCCCAGCAGCGATACCAGATTCTTAGCCTGTCCCCATCCTCGGTGCAGAACTTCTGAACACTCTCGTACATCTTGACCCCTAACTCCAGCCCCTTGCTGGTTGATACCAGCCTAGTGCCTAAACCAAAAATTTGCAACTCATTTGCCGTGTTCTAAAAAATAATAAAAAAGTGGATACCCCTCCCCCAAAAGTTTTCCACAGGCTGTGGATAACTCTGTGGATAACTTTTCCCAGGAAAAAGAAAACCCTCCGATTTCTCGGAGGGTCTCCCTGGAACTGGCTATCCGAAAATTACATCTCCGAACACTGCCACCTGGATTACACAGTCAGCTGCTCCTGAATCCAGGTCAGCGTCCTCGGGGCTTTCCAGGGCAACCTGGCAAGCCTCGGTGATTTCCTGGTTGACTACTCCACCCTGGGCAATCTTTGCCAGGGCGTCCTGGATGTCCTGGAAAGTTATGGTGACCTGGCTCTTGCCCGCCTCCTCGGAAGCGTCCTCGTCCAGGTAAAGGGTGTAGGTCTGGGCGTCCTCGTCCAGGCGAGCCTGGTCTGCCCAGGTGATTCCGTATCCAGCTGCGTCTACCAGGTCAATGACCAGGTCGGTGGAAGTGTATGAAAACATTTTGTCTCCTTGTAACCCTCGGCCCCCTTGGCGTCCTGGTTACAGTTACAACTGTAATAGAGTTCCAGGGCGAAACAGGCGACACGCCGAAAAAATTTTGGCCCTATAAAAAAGTGGATACAACTTTTGATAAAAAATTATTTGATGCGAATTTTTACGGCGTTGCTTTTTCTCAACTCGTCAAGCCATTGAGCCACAATCCAACAACCCGCAAACAAAACAATCAAGGCGGGGGCTAGGTCGAACCAGCCACCCTCCCTGATTAGTCCAGTTCCAAAAAGAAAACCTGAGCAAACACAAAAGCCGTAAAGAATTGTTATTGCCCTGCCCAGTCTTGCCCTCTTGTTCTGAAGCAAGAATTTACGAACAGCAAGAAGTTCAACAATCCTCTTCCGTGTTTGGTAATCCAGCGTGATTATTTTCCGCACCCGAAAATTCCTAACTCTCGATTGAACCAGTCGTCAAACTCTTGCTCGCACTCCTCGCAAAGTGGGTGAACCTGACCAACAAAAGCCACAATTTCGGTGTCGCACTTGTAGCAAGTTGTAGTTTCTTTTTCCTCCATTACCTCACCCCCAAGGCTGACCATAGTTCCATTAGAACTTCCTTGACCTCGGCGGGACACCAATCCCGAACAAGGTGCTTACCACTTTTAGGGTAGTAGGTGGCTACTGACTGCTCGTTAGGGAAACTCCCAACAAAGACTGAGTAGTCGTATCCATCAACTCCCTTGAGCCAAGCTCCGCTGATGCCATCACCCTTGAAATTTCTTTTCTCGGCAATCGCCAGCTTTTGTGATTTTGTAATCATTTTGTCCTCCCTTATTGGATACTCCAATACTAGTCACCCACCGTGACTTCTTCAACTTTTTATGAATGGTTGTAAAAAAGTGGATACCGGCAAAAACTTTGGCAAAGAAAAACCCCCGCCTTTCGGCAGGGGCTTTCCTCTAGTTAGTTATTTATTTGTTGAGAAAGGCGGTGTTGAGAAGTATGTTGCCTCTGGTGCTTTTAGCATCAACGACAACTCCTCTCAACCCATTTCTTGTAATCTCTCCAATCACCTCGGCAGGTTTCGCTGTCGGGTATTTGGATAGATACAAGGCTATTGCTCCCGTGACGTGAGGGGCAGCGAATGAAGTGCCTGTTCGTGTTGTCGGCTGTCCACTCACTCCCTCGGTGGTAATCGAACCTCCAGGGGCGAAGATAGAAACACACTCTCCGAAGTTTGAGTTGTTTGTTCGGAAGTCATTTTGATTTACTGAACCAACTACGAACGCTCTGTTTGAGTTAGCAGGACTAAGTCGGCAAGCATCGAAGTTTTGATTACCCGCAGAAACTACTGGCACAAGTCCAGCGTTATACAGTCTGGCTATCGCATCATTGACGGCTCTTGAGTTATCAACTAGCACACTTAGATTTACAACGCCCGCAGTATTGCGTGGGTGATTTTGAATAATCCAATCCACTCCACGAATAATCCAATCTGGCGAAACTCCACCTCGGCAGTCAGCAACTCGAACTGGCACAATCGTTGCTTGCTTTGCTACTCCATAAGTAGAACTCGCAACAATCCCAGCAACGGCTGTCCCGTGTCCAGAACAATCTAAGTTTGCCCTTGACGGCTCTCTGAACCTAGCAACGGCATCAAACCCAGTAGCAACTCTGCCATCGAACCCAGTCAAGTTTGACTGAACTCCCGTGTCCATTACATAGACACGCACACCCGCACCCGCAACATCGGGGAAGTTGTAAGTGTTGTCGAATTGTGTAGTTGTTTGGTCTAGTCTGTCTAGTCCCCAAGACTGAATGGAAGTCTGAACTCCCGCACTCGCAGAACTCGCAGTTACGGAAACCAGCAAAATTGCGAGCGCCGAAGTAATTTTCTTTTTCATTATTCCTCCCTTAGTCCAACTGGCTATCACGCCAGTCATCATAATCAGCATCTGCTCTGGCATCTTCATAATCTTCTTTGATAGAACTCTCACGATAAGTCGTGCCACAGAACTCGCACTCTATCGTGTAGTGACCCCAGTCATCAGTCGAAGTGTCGCCCTCGGGATTAGTCTGCCCGCAATCATCGCAGTCGAACTCATCGTATGAAACTGACTCTGAATAAATACCTGAACCCCGCATAGAACCCTCGGGGTAATTGCTGTAACTCATAGTTTTACCTTTCTTGTTGCTAACTAGTGTTTCCAACACTACAGACATTTATCGTGTAACGCAACTAGCAAAATAAAAAGAAATAAAAAAGTGGATACCGCACTGGGAAAAGTAAAAGCGCTAGCAAGTAAGGGGGCAACTTGCTAGCGCAGTGCTAGGGAAGGGGGGCCCTAGCTTCAATAGTTAGGGAGCAACATTGCTCGACCTGTCTACTGAATCCTTATTAGACTTAGTCTTCGTATTCTTCCTCGCACCAAGCCTCAAGGTGATGCTGAATAATTATAGCTCTCGCAGGGGCTTTAGTTTCGCCTCTGTAGAAAACTCCCTCAGGCATCTGAATTTCTCTATCTAAGTCATCCTCCCAGTAGGCATCTATGGCTTGCTTACAGGGCTCGACCATTGATAGTGGAATTGGTGGATAGTGGTTAGACCTTAGGTGCCAAGCCAAGGCATCGTCTAGCGACAACATCCCAGCCATCTCGCGTGCTTGAGTGCTTCCCATTACGCACCTGCCTTAGCATTGGCTCTGTTTTGATAGTTCTCATCAAAAGTCATCTTCCCAGCGGCAGTTCTATACGCTTCCTTGCCATCGATAAACTCTGAGAAAGTAAACTCAAACCTGCCATAAGTAATCATCTTTCGTGTAAAGTCTACAAACACTAAGTCGTATTCTTCCTCGAATGGTACTTCATCTAGCGTGCCAGTGGTGATACCGAATCCAGTTTCTGAATCCCATTGCTTGCCAATAATCTGGCTAATAAAGATACGTGCTCCATAGCTAACATCTTCCCAGCGTGGCTCAGCTTGTTTCAGTGCCTCTTGAGTGTCTTCAAACTTTGACTCCCCGCCCCAGTGACTGTATAGCCAAACTACGGCATTGCCATCCTCAGTCTTGATGGCCCAGGTTGTACGTGCTCCCATTTTTTACTCCCTTAGTTATTTAGTTGTCCCAGTTAGGACCCTCCAACTATAGCCCTTATCAAAATAAAAAGTCAACTCATTGCGAGCGCCGGCAAAAGTAGTAAAAAAGTGGATACTACCTCTACATAGAAAATTGGCCCGCCAAAACAGCGGGCCAACTTCTTAGCTCATAGCTCCAGTCTGAACCCACTCTCGTGCTGAGTTAGCAAGTTCTAGCAGTTTGTAGTAGTCGTGCTCATTAAGTCCCATCGTGTCGCCCTCAGGGTCAACCCCTCCAGTGAAAACAATCGTGCCCATAATGATGCTCTGACCTCCAATGCTCTGATACATCGCAGTGCCTAGCAAGTTTGGCTCGAATGAGTTTCGCAGTAGAAACTCTTCGTTGACCCACATCGTAAGACTCTCTGATAGGTCAATAGGTTGAATCAATCCATCCACGGCAGTCTGTAGCTTGCTCAAGAATTGCGACTCAACATCCAAAATCTCGTGCGTGCTATCTGACTTCACAACCAACGCAGTCTTAGCCATCGTGTCCCTCCCTACTTAACCGAAACCCAAGCCACGGCAGTGCGTAGCAGGTTGTCGTAATCGCCACTAGTTGACTCAGCGTAATACTGGTCAATCTCTTCTTTTGATACTCCCGCATCCTGTAGGGCTCTCATAACTCGACCCATAATTGCGAATGCGTTTCCATCTTCTCCAACCAGTTGAACCTCAACCTCTGGATACTTGGTTTCCATTGTTACCCCTTCACTCGTGAGTAGCTTTTGCTACTAAGTAAATCCTAGTTCGTAGGTCTGACATAGATACTTTTTACGGCAAATAAAAAGTTCTGCTAAAAAAGTGGATACTTTTTGCTGACACGATCGTGAGAGGTTTTTGACAAAAGAAAAGCCCCCGCATTTCTGCGAGGGCAATTCTTGGTGTTCTAGTGGCAGTTACAGGTGCAGGGGCTTAGCTCTCGCTTTCTTCCCCTAAGCTCTCGGCGTTCGTCTGCCAAGCTCTTTAGTTGGGTGTTGAGCTTTTTGATTTGCCTTGCCCAGCTTGATAGCTCGTCAAGGTTGATACCCCTAAGGTCTTCTGTCCCCAGAGAGACGGCAAGGTTGAGAGACATTTCCTTTCGTGTCTCGTGTAGGTCTTGAATCTTCTCTTGTATCTCGGCAAGCCTTGCCCTTACTTCGTTGGTTTCCATACCAACTCCTTTCGTGTTTGGTTATTCTTCGTCTTCGTCTTCGTCGTCGTCGTCTTCGTCGTATTCCTCGACTTCTTCGACTTCAATCGAATAGACATTGTCGTAAGTGATTTCGGCGCTCGCTGTGTCGCCCCAGCTTGTCCAAGCAAGCTTCTCAGCTTCTTCGGCATTCTCAGCTTCAATCTCGCCAGAGAACTCGATTAGCATTTCTACATTGAACTTTGGCATTTCTGCCCCCTATCTGTCTCACCTTGAGACTCTCTGAGTCTAATGGAAATCTCTGACATTTTCGATTTCTTATCGTGTTGGTGTGTTCTGATAAAAAAGTGGATACTTTTCCCGCATAAGGGAAAACCCCGCTAGTGGGGGGACTAGCGGGGCGTTGTTGGGGGACAACCCTATTTGGCGTGTCTTGGGCGTTTTGCGTGTCTGCCCTCGGGCTTTACCAACCCAAGACGAACCAGAAATCTACGAAAAGTCATTTCACTCTCCAATCCTGTTTAGTCTGTCCAAAATCTGCTTTGAGAAAGTTATGGTGATAACCCAAGCAATTCCAATCGCTGTTAGGTTTCCCGCATAGTTCTCAACACTTGCGTAACTGCCAGCCATTAGTGCTAGTCCGAAGTAAAGAACCCCATAACCAGCAAAGACAACTGGAAGTGTCGCAACTGATACTGCCAATCTTCTAATTGTGTAAATCATTTTTGTCCCTTTCCACTCTTTCGAGTAATTCCAATTTACTACGACACAACTCGAAACACAACAACCCGCACAAAGTTATAAAAAAGTGGATACTTTTCCCCTAATGAGAAAACCCCTTGGCTTCCACAACCAAGGGGAGTTCTGGTTACGAACTCTAATGAGTTCGGAGTTGCCCATTTGCGAATTGCGAGGAGAATAAATCTTCGGGAGTATCTGGCACTTGCCACTCGGACATACGATAGCCAGCCTCAATTATCAGGTCATAAGTCTTTACACCCAGTCCGTTAGCGATAGCGTCTAGGCAGTCGGACGAGGCTTCTTTTTGTCCCCGTTCGACATCTGATAAATGTCCTATGGACACGAATCCGTCACGAGATACTTCACGCAGGGACTTTCCTAGGGCGAGCCGTTGCTCTCTAACGACCTCGCCTATTGCTTGCCTGAAATTCATACCCGTCATACTACACGCCCCGTCCGTCATACGCAAGTCCGTCTATTACCTCGCCGTCAGGCACATCAAAGAATTCCCAATCGCACGCCGTCCAAGTTAGCGTGCCGTTGGTCTTTGCGAGTTCGTCTATGTATCCGTTGATAATTTCCTCGGCTTCTTCCAAGCCGTCTGGCAAATACTGGTCAATGTGTAGTCTGATAGTGACCCGTTGCGCCATTACTTCCGTCCTTTCTTTGCTCGCCGTTTTGCCTTTGGGTGTGTTGGGTCAATCTCGAAAGTGTTCTTCATAACAGGCAAGTCGTGTTCCTCGATTATCGTGTTGATAACCTCGCCTGCCCTGATAATCATAAAGTCAATCCGTTCGATAATTTCCCGAGCGCCTGCTTTGGTTTCGTCTTCATCAGCGTATTCTTCTGCGAGCGCCGAGAATCGCACAGCCAACTTTCGTGCTGTGTGTAATGCCCTATACATTGTTGGGTCGCAGTATTCATCTTCGAGATACTTCTCGACCAAAACATTTATTAGCAAAAGACTCGCGCCAGCAATGTCTGGCAACTCAAATTCATTTACTAACTCGTCTTCGTGGCTGTGGTTATCGCACACAATTCCCTCTTTCCCTTATGGTTCTCTAAGCCTATTGGCTTATGGTGTTTTTGGCAGTAGCCTCTCTGCGTGTCGTGGTATCTGATAAAAAAGTGGATACTTGGGTGGCAAAAGGAAATCCCCCGACTCTGCCTCTCTGGACAGAATTATCGGGGGAAACTTTTTACGAGTAGCAAGGCCCACACTTGGGGCTTCTAATTCCAACCTCGTCTGGGTGGGTCTGGTAATACTGGTAACTATCGTGTTGCTCTTGTGTTACCCACAAGTCGTCTCCGCACTGGCGACACTCGTATTTGTATCGTGGTTCGTCCTCTCGGAAAGGTCTGCTACCTGTCCTCAGTGCGAGGTCAATTACTTCCTCGTATGAGAGTTCTGGGTTCTCTGCGTGTAGTCTCATCTTTACTCCGAGGCTTTGGCTAGTTCGATACGAGCGACTTTGAGCAAGTCTCTCTTAGTGAGCAACTTTGCCAAATCATCTTTGTCAAAGAAACTCTGGTGTCCTGCTCTGAATAGAGGCTTTGGTCTCTGCTCTGGTTCTAGTTGATAGAGTCTGCCAACTAGAGTCGTGAAAGTAATTCCAGCGGAAATACAAAACTCCTCTTTGGTAACAGCGTTAGGGTGCTCTGCCAACAACTCTCGTATGCGTGACATAGCGTAGCCAACTGCCTTGTCACCATAAGACTTGTCGTATTCGGCTTGTAGTTGGTCAATCTTGTATAGGCGTGTTTTCTTGCCATAAGTAATTGACTCAATCTCGCCAGCCTTTGCCTTGTTTATCATTTTGACGACAAAGCCATTTTTGTCAGACACTCGCATTGACTTACTGCGAATAAAGTCCTGAACAGACATAAAGTCTGGGTTGTCTGCCTTGAACTTTAGGATTTGGATTTTCCTGTTCTCCCTAGTTGGAAGTGCGTCAATAAACGCCTCAACAGTTGCTTCCTTGTAGATTTTTCGTGTGCCAAGCATAGCGTCTGGTTCTGGCAGTTCTATCCCATAGTGTTCCATAATTTGGTATAGACGCTGTCTGCTAACTTTAGCCTTTTGCCATAGCGAGGCTAGTGGTAAATAAGTTTCCATAACTCCCTCTTGTTTGTTGTTGCGAGATAAAGATTAGTGCCCACTTAGGACATTGTCAATCTCTGTCGTGTATTTCTATAAAAAAGTGGATACTCCTGTGAAAGTGAAAATGGGCAGAGATTTCTCCCTGCCCACTCTCGCTACTTCTTTGGTGTGGCTTTCCTGATGTGGAACTCCTCACGAGTTGTCTGACAAGCCTGCCACGCCTCGGGGAACTTCTCTCGCAAGATGTCCCTGTCAATGTCTGGCTTGACTACCTTGGTGATAATCGCAACCTCTACCCCATTGTGAACTAGAACCTGCTCTTTTTCGCCAACGACAGCAAAGATTTCTTTGCGACCTTCACGAACCAACTTCTCGTAAAGGTTGTATAGCGAACGAACCTCAACGAACTCGTTGAGTTTTTCCACGAACTTCTTCGTGACCTTGGTGGCGAGTTTTGAGCCAGTCGCCTTGGCTGTAATGGCTTTTGCCATTTGTTTCCCCTCTAAGGACTACTTCTGTTTCGTCCTTGCTTGGTGCTTCCAAGCCTAGTCCTAATCTCAGACATTTTCTACAACTTAGGCAGGAAACTAAAAAAGTGGATACTCTCAGCGGAAAATAGTGGTGAGCCTTTTTACGACTTGCTCAGGTCGGGTCGCCTACTTGATTAGAACGGCAAGTTCTTTGCCATAGTCGTAACTAAAAGTTTCGACTTTGGTTTCACGAACCTCTTCACCATTCTCGTCATAGTCTTCGAGTGTGGTGTAGGTGATTACCAATTCCATTTCGTCATTAGTATCAACGCTGACTAGTTCATCATCTCCACCCCAAGTCATTAGAAAACACTCTGGCGTTTGAGTTGCCACAGCAATCAAAGCGTCAAGGTCTTCGAACAACTGGTCTTCACACTGAATAATGTCTGACCAATAAATTCTGCCTGTCATACAATCACCCCCTCTAAGGTTGCTTTGATGTTACAACAACCCTCGGACATTTTTATTTTGATTTTAGGAAAGAAATAAAAAAGTGGATACTCGGGCAATTCTGATCGTGTGAGGTCAATCTCTACTGAACTTCTTACGAACCATAAACAAAGTAGGGGGTAGCCACCAATCTTTTTACGAACCTGGGGTTTCTGAAAGGTGTCCGGTATGGCGAAACCCCTACCAAGACTAAGGGGGGAAAGCACTTGGTAGGGGCTTCTAGTGTCCTATCCGTTGGGAACTAGTATCCAAGTAAGGGGGGTCTTGGACTTTCGCTCAACCTCTGGCTAGGCACTCCGTTTGGCTAGGTGAGAGTTCCCACCTTTCCTAATGCTTCGCTTGCCGTCTTGCCGACCTGCTTCGCAATCTCGCCGACTTCCATTTGGTCTAGGTGAACTCCCCACTTCGCCGTTTCGATTATCTCCCTCGCCACTCCGCCGTAGCAGTATTGGGGCGTAATCCACAAAACGGCGACCCCTGCTTGCCGACACTCGGTTAGGGCTTGTATTGCGTTCTGTCGCTCTTTCGGTGTGTATTGTCCGTCCGATACGATTACGAGCATACGCACTCCGTCACCGAAAGTTAGTCCGAGTTCTCCGTCTAACGATTCCCACGCCTCGCCAAACTTTTCCGTTCCGTCTGGTGCTGTGTAAATCGTGACTTCGCTCAAACGCTGTCCAACTCGGAGAGTTGGGAATACGCCCGAGCCGTAATAAACCATAGCCGTCTTTGCTTGGATACGCCGACCTGCTTCGCTCATCACCCACGCTGTCGTTCCCATAGCGTTCATAGCCGAACCCATAGAACCTGAAATGTCCACCATAACTCCGAGCCTTAGTGTCGGGTCGTCTGTGTGCTTTCGGGTCTTGTGCTTCCACGCTGGCAACTCTCCACGCTTGCCCATAGATTCCAAAGCCTGATTCTGAATTGCGTTACGCATAATCAGTTTGCCAACTGGTGCTTGGGTCTTTCGTGTGTGGACTGACCTCTCACGATACTTTGCCTTTTCCAAAGCCTTTGCGATAGAAACGGCACTCGCTCTTTCCGCACCTGTCGGCACTCGGCGTTCGTGAACTCGGGAACTAGAACCAGAACCAGATTCATTGTGGCTCTTGTCGAAAATCTTTTGGGCTTGATTCTGCCTTTGATTCTTTCGCTGTGATTCAGACTGGCGAGCCTTTGCTTGGTCTTGCCACTTCTCTTGCCTCTCTTGGTCTGCCAACTTATCGTTAGCAGACAACTCGGCGTTTAGGGCAGATTCGCTCATCTTGTCTAGCAAGTTCTGGACTGCTTTAGAAACGCCCTTGCCAGATTCAGAATTGGATTCGTCCTCACCTGATTCACCTTTGCCCTCGCCCTCGCCCTCTGATTCCTCAAAGACTGATTCGCCACCTGTGGGTTCGCCCTCTGGGTCTGCTTGGCGTAGCAACTCCACCCACTTCTTAGCGAGTTCTATTGCTCTGTTTATTTGTGGAACTCCGAGAGTTTGGAACTCTACCCAAACTGCTCTTAGGTCTTTGTAAAGTTGTTCGCCCAAAACTGATACGACAACTTTGTAAATCTCAGTCACATCTTCACGCTCTAAAATCCGAGCGTCATAGCGAGCGAGCGAAAGCCCTGCCAGATTCGCAACCTGCCAAACCTCTCCACCCAATTCGGCGAGTGTCTGTTCGTTCACATCTTCTAGTGCCATTTCCAAAGCGGAAGCACGAAGAAACAATTTGTTCTCTGGCTTTTCGATTAGTCCTTTGGCTTCGATTCGTGATTCCTCTAGCAACATAAAAGCCTTTGCCTCTGTGTTGTCTAGTTGCTCTTTCAGAATCGGAATCTCCCAATTCGTGTGGCGAGCGTGTAAGGCTTCGTGATACACAATCCCTGTCGTCATTGGGAACTCGTATTGTGTTGCCCTGTCGTAAAAGTTTCCGATACTCGCTGGCTTCGTGAACTCTCCGAAAGCCTTTGGCAAGTTGATTTCGATTTCGGCAATCTCGCCATAAAAAGCGGCAACTGCTTCACCCTCGGCAGAATCCTCTCCACCATAGACAACCAAGTCGCCTCGTAACGCCCAATCATTGACTAGGCGACCAATCTGCGAACAAACACGAAGCCACTCTGGGTTGGTCGTGCTAGTCCTAGTCGAAAGTCTGGACTTCCCTTTTAGTTTGTAGTGTGCCATTTGCTTTCCCTTTCATCTGGCATTTTTTGTTGTGTCTAAATTGTAAGGGGTTTAGTGGGGAAACGCAAGTCTGAAAACAAAATTGTTTTTGCGTTCCCCCACCCCTGTTTAGTGAGGACACGAATACCCACTAAATCTTGGCTGGAAGTAGTGCCTCTCCGAATACTCTGGTGAACACATCTGCCACGACTGGTCTGTCTATCTCGGGTGCGGAAGCGAGCAAGTTCTGGACTGCCCACTTCGTTCCGAACAACTTAGACAAGTCACGAAACGCCAAAAGTTCTCTCATCTGTGGCGACCAACTTGTTTCGCCATTTTCCATTTTCTTTGCGAGATTTTGGCTGGCGACAACTGCTGTCTGTGGAACTCCGAGTTTCTTGGCGAGTGACCAATCAGTAGTCATTTCGACTTGGATAGTGAATCGTGAGAGTAGTGCTTCGCTCAAACGAACTCCTGCCACATTTGGGTTAGTCGCTGATACAACATAAAAACCCTCTTTGGCTTTGATAGTGCCTCGCTCTGGATTCTGCGAAATTGTAATCTCTCGTCTGCCGTCCATTAGTCCATAGACAACCGAGAGAACCTTTGGGTCAATCAAACCAATCTCGTCAATCAGTAGGACTTTACCCTCAGTAGCAGACTTGACCAAAACTCCGTCCACCCACTCGTAACTTCCACTCGGGGTCTGAACATACGAACCAACCAAGTCGGAAACTTCTGTATCGCCAGAACCGAGAATCGTATAAAGTTCGTCTGGAAAAGCGGCTTCGACACAAGCAGTCTTACCTGTTCCTGGAACTCCATACAACATCACATACTGCCCTGCTTCTCTGGCTTTGCGAAGAACCTCTATGTCTGTGTGTTCTCCCCACTTGCGAGCATAGTAGTTGTCGCCATTTGGTCTTGGGTAGGATTCAGAACCCTCTAGTGATTCTGTCGTTTCCATTTCGATTACTACCTCTCCCAAGTCAGTTGGAGTTACAGATACAGATTCTACCTTAGTAGTGGTTGCCTTTGTTCCTGCCTTAGCACGAATCGAAGCACGACCCTCTGCTGGAAGTAGTGTTGCCAACTCTGTTGGAGTAATGCCTACCGAAGTTAGCATTGTGGAGTTTGCTAGTTCGTCTAGCAACTTTTCATAGTCGCTAACTCCACCGAGCGTTGGACTTCCTAAGTCCACATAAGATTTTCTTAGATACATAGTTTTACCTTTCGTGTCGTATCTATCCGAGTTTGCTTGGGAAAGTGCTAATGGAATCACGCACTTTGTTTATTCTGCGAATAACTGCTTGTGGAGTTTTTGACTTGTGGATTAGGTCGTCATAGTCCTCATCAGTCACTTCGACTGAAAAGGTCTTGTTATCACGAACTACCCACGACTGCTTGGCAACTACCTTGCGTTCGTCACCCTCACCTACATACATCTCGTCAAACATCTCGCTACGAAGAAACATCTCCAAAGCGAGTTTCTTTGATTCTGCTTTCTTTACCAACGGCAAAGAATCCCACTCCTCTTTGGTATAAGTTTCCAACATAAGGTAGTTGGAACTAGGGTCTAGGGTTGGGTCTATTGGCTTCGGGTATCGGAAGTATTGTGTATCCCATTGTGAGCGTGGAGTGTTAGTGGACACAATTCTGGATAGTGCCTTAGCAGAGTGAACCCTACCTGTGTCGTCCTGATACTCGGGGAAAATAATAATCTGCTTAGTTCCCTGATACTGCCAACCAATTAGGTCACGCTGTTCTGTCGCCGAAAGTGTCGGGTCGGCAACCAACTCTAGGTAGAGTGCCTTTCCAACAATCTTGGGTGTTGCTGGTGAAACTATGGAAGTCATAGTGACTTGCCCCTTTCGATTCGTGTCTGTGGCGTTTTTGCCACTCGTAAAGTAAAGCAGAGTTTCTGGTGAAAGTCAAATCTTTCGTAAGAAGTTTCGTCCTCTTTTTGGGGGACACATAAAAAAGTGGATACTCCCCCATAAAAAGTTGGCGAGCAGTTTAGACACTTGCTCAGGTGTTATCCCTTTTGGGACTGGCTTAGTTTTTACTGAGGGTGACGAGTTCTTTTATGTAAGCCTCGCTCGCAACATTTGAGTTTTCATCTACTGCTAGGTGAACTCCCATAACTGCCATTATGTCTAGCAGGGATAGATAATCCAAATCTTCTGCTATCCCGTCCGACTGGAGTTCTTCTACAAGTGTCCTTGCTAGTTCTACTTGCTTCTCTGGTGTCATTTGTTTCCCTTTCTATTTGATAGGCAGTGAGTATTCCTCAAAGCCACTTTGTGTTTCCTTGAGCAGAGTATAACCCTTTAGCCCAAAGTGCTTCGCATACTCCAACGCATCTTTTTTCGTCACAAACACGACCGGCAACTGATAGTCACCTTTTGATAAGTGATAGATAGTTGTGAGTTCACTCATCACCAAATCTCAAATCCTCCGCAGTCTTGTAAAAACTCTGCGAAGTCTCTTATGTCGTCAGCGTCGAGGTAGTAGTTCGTGGCAAAGTGTTCCCTCTTACCCATAGCGTGGCAAGCATTACAGAAACCCTTTTCACGACCAACGATAATCTGAACATCAGGCTCTAGTTCTTTATCAGGAAAGCCAGCGTTCTTTCCGACCTCATCAGTTCTAATACCAGTCCCCTCGCAGTATTCGCACTCCTCAAATGGAAGTTTTGCCAACTCCTCATTTCGGATACGCACATACTCTTGTGCTAACCCACTCTCAAGGTCGGCAAACAAAAGTTTTGCCAACTCTTTTGACTTGGTGGCGTTTAGTCCATCTCCATCATTGGAGTGACCATACTCGACCAAGTTCGCAATCTCTGGGTGCGTGTGGCACACATAGTCCCACAGAGGTCGCCAGCCCCAAACATTACGACGAAAATACTCGCCCTTATCTGACTTTGGCTTCTTGCCATAAACATCCATACCCATTGGGTATCCTCCTTATTTTTGGATAGTCCGAGCATAGCACGATTTGGAGATAATTTGGTCAAGCCCAAAAAGAAAAATAAAAAAGTGGATACGCCTAAAAGTATTCGATTTCGTCTGGGTCCTCGAAATGACTTTTCACGACCGGAGGAAAGAACGAGTCAACGTAATCAGTAATCGCAGACGCACAGTTTTCGCACAGTGTCCAGTCTTGGTCATTCTCATCAATGATTAGTACGAACGCGCAGAATTCTGTCTGACCCGAGTAGCACACTGGAGATTTACACTGCACGCATGCCGTTCGCGCTAGCTGCTCTGGTAGCACAATACCAGCAGACAACGCGAGGTCTACATCTCTGTCCGTCTCGAATACGTGTACTTCTAGTGAGCGCATACTTTCTATGGTACAGCGCACGCCGTTATTTGATTTCGGCGCTCGCTAGAAGCAGGCCGTTACCAACTTGACTGGTAGTAGAAGTCTATGTCCTCTGGCATCTTGTCCAAGAGCAGGCCGAGCCGTCTTGCCGTCCACTCAATCTGCTCAAAGTAGTATTCGTCATAGTCCGTTGCACCAAAGAAGAACCCGCTCGCCGTTGGCAAAAGTTCTTTGGCTAGTTCAGGGTCTCCACTCCTGTAGACCCGTTCGCAGATAGTTTGAAGTTCTATCAGTTTTTCGCGGCTTACGTGATACAACTTGCAGTCGTCCTCGCCGTTTTGTACGTTCTTCACAAACCACTCGTGAACGGCGTTAGCCTTTCTCCAGTAAGCAACGTTTACGTTTACCGTAAGAAATCTTTCGTCCTGCACTTCGTCCAAGCCGACTGTCGAAACAATCTGCCGAAACATTTCGCGCTCTTCTTCAGGTTTGAAGTCCCAGCCCGAAACAAACTTCCGCGCCTCAAGATACATGTCTAGTCCCATTTGGGAACCCCTTTCGTGTTTACAGTCAAACTGTAGCAGGTTTTACTTTTCTTTGCAACCTGTCTTTTAGGCGTGTCGAACCCCACTCAAGCCACATTGAGTTGACCGGCGCATCAGTGAAATCATCTTTCGTCAAAAGTTTGCCCAGCCGCTGCTCCAGGCAACCAATGCAAAGCATGTGACCTCTGTCCATAACAGTGATTGCTGAATACCAAATCTCATCATGAACCATGTAGTACTCGCCGTTGCAATTTGTGCAGACTCCGCAATCCATGCAGCGGAACATTTGCTCGTCCAAAGGTGTGCAGTCGTAGATGTGCTCAGTCATCACTGACCCGTTCCCACATGCGAATGTCAGTGTAGGTCATCCGTATCTTGTCGGCGGTTTCCTCGTCAGGCGCTTCGATAGTGAGCACGCCGTTGAACAGGTCTGGGTCGAAGGTCAGCTCCATGCCGTTTTCTTCGTAAGTGTCTAGTGACTCGCTGCGCAGTGCGCGATATGTAAATTTCTTCATAAGTTGACTATAGCACTACGCAGCGGTTTTTGCAAATCGGTCTTTCGCTACAGCGAGCACATCCTCCTCGCTCAGCAGGTAGTAACGCACGCCGCTACTCCGTTTGTAAATTTGCTTAGACTTTTCAGACAGTGGGTATGGGTACTTCTGGAGACGACCCGTCTTCACCCAGTACGTAATTGTTTCTCGTGATACGTAGACCAGGCGGGCCGCTTGCTTCGGAGAAATCAGTCTCATGCTGGCATGCTAACAAGTAAACTTAATTCATGTCAAATGAGTTGCCCGTTCGCGTGGTGCCTAACTTTTTATCAATCGTCGAATGCGCGGCGTGGATTGATTACATCAACGAGCTCGAGCGCAGCCGGCCGCAAGATTTCACGAAATATGAAAGTTCTGACGGGTATCGCATTGCTCTTCAGTTTGGTGAACAGATTGCTGGACGCCGCACGCTAGATGACATTCCAGAGAAAGAGCTGGAGATCCGCAACATCTTTTCACGAATCGTAAAAGAAACCGGATCCGCCTTCAGTGACATCAACGAACTCTTCGTATCCACTTTTTGGTTGGCCAAGCAATACCCGGGGTCCGTTATTCATTTCCACGAGGACACTGACGGTGGTGCTGACTCGCACATTGTCTACAGCTCCTTGGTATACCTCAACAGTCAGGCGGACGGTGGAGAGCTGCGGTTTCCTCGGTTTGGCTATACGTACACCCCCCGGGCCGGTGACCTCGTCGTGTTCGATACGCAGCAAGCCGGCATGCACGGTGTGATGAAAATCTTTGAAGAGCGCTACAGCTTGCCGGTTTGGATGACGCGGGACCCGTCGTTAAAACTTTGATGAAAAGTTCCTGCGGACCGTGTGGGCCTTGTGGGCCATGTGGGCCCTGTGGTCGCGCCGTTCATTAAAAGTCCGGGAGGATGCACGCCGCTGCAGCAGCGATCCGGTTTGTCTAACTATTCGTAAAAAGTTTCTTCAGCAGATCTTTTGCTGTTGTTGGAACCTCGCCGCTGCGAGCGCCGTACTTCTGAAGAAGTTTGAGAAGTACTCCAGCAATGAACAAATCATCTTGCCAAGCTAACCAGGGAAGGAGCACGTCCCATGGGTCGATGGGCGTCAAGATGTAAACCAGGCAAATAAACGCAACAACTTTTACCCAGGTCGGCGCTCGCCGAAACTGGAGGCGCAGCGGCATGAACGCTTTTTTGAATCTTTGGTTAAAACTGGAGCTCGTCGTCTTCGAGATCTCCGAGGATTTTCCTGCCTCGTTCTGTGGCTGTGTACTTTCCATCTTTTTCTGTAATCATCCCATCTGCCACCAAGGACAAGATTGCTAGCTTAGCCTCAGGGCTGACTTGCTCTAGTTGAGCAAGCGCCTTCTCGCTCATAATCATGGACGCGATTACTTCGTTGGCAAGACCTTCGCTTGTGCTGAATGTGTATTTCTCGTTCTCTTCCATTTTTCCTCTAGTTAATTTTCATCAATTGTGAAGATCCCGGATTCTTTTGATAAACGCTGCAACGTTCCCATGTCTGGGAGACCCGTCACGTCAGATCCGGTTCTTCCAATGTTTCGTTGAAACCTGCTGCAGGCAGCAGCGGTTACTGAGTCCCACTTCCCTGGTTCACATCCCCTGAGGTCCGTCACGGTTGCAAGCGCTAGCTGGATAACTTCAATCTTTCGATTACGGTCTCCGTGCTTAATGTCTCCGTTAATACGCAGCAGCTTAGGGGCACGGGCCGCTTCATCAATTTCCTTCAGTTCATCAATCGTCATCTTGGTACGGGCAGCGTCGATCAACTGAGCTAACCGTTCGTAAAAAGTTTTAGATCTGGACTTTCTACCGAACGCGGGCCGGCAGAACAACAGCACATCCGTCACATGCCGGATCTTCTGATGCACGCCGTCCTTCGTTAAATGTTTGGTGGGCCCGTCAGTGTTTCCCTCAACAGTGATGAACCTCCCCGTTGACTCAAACTCCTGGACGTCGGTAACAATCCCACAATGTGGCATCGAGAAAGAGCTCGCCGCATGTCCAACAATTGATGAAAAGTTGAAGAGAACAATATCACCAACCTCCGGCACACGTGAGATGGCACCCGTGCGGACGCATTCGGCCAGGCCGGCGGCAGAATAAACGAATGATGGAAAGTTTAGATCCGACTCCCGGGCCACCACATCAATGAACGCGCCGCTCCATGGCTGCGAGTCATAACCAACCTTCGCGCCAAACATATTGCGGCCGAGGTTCTCTGCGTTGTACCCCAGGTACTTCTGTGCATTGCTGATGAAAAGTTCAACATGCGGATCTGCAGCCGGGCTCTTACGAAACTTCATAAGAACAGCTTACTCCAAACGCAGCGGAGGAGTGTAAGGAGATTTAAATTCTGGAAGATTCAGCGGCTGCTCTCCCGGTTCGTTCGTTAAAAGTTTTTGCGTCCGTTGATCAAGATTTGACTCCGTCACAAGTCCGACGTGACTATACACCAATCCTACGGAAAAGCGATCGAGGTCCGTTAATAAATTAAATGCTTCCTGGGCAAGAGCGGTTAGACGAATGTGCTCGACGCGATCCTTGGCGTTATTAATATCCGTCTTTAAATTCTCGTAGTGCTCCCGGGCCGCTTCAACAATTCGTGAAAAGTCGGCGCTCGCGGATCCGTCGGTCATTTATTTCTCTCCGTTACTGGCGGCAGGCCGCACTTCTTCTGATTCGTTAAAAGTTTGAGATCCGTTGGTCTCTTGCTCAACAACTTCTGCATCAATGATGTCTTTGTCCGGTTGGACGGTCAGGCCAGCTTCTGCTAGACGCGCCGCGGTTGAGATTGCTCCCTGGGCAAGACGGTCTAGACGCTCGGCGATCACATCAGCTGCGGGCCGCAACTCAACATTGACGTTGCTGTCAATCTCGATACCACCACGCACGCCGGCACGGTCAAGGATCTCGGTCGCGGCTTTGAGCTTAACCGGTTCGCTCTCAGCGAACTCCATCAATTCCTCAAGCTTGTCTACTGCATAAGGAGCAGCTTGCATCAACTTTTGACGAGCGCGTTCAATGTCGTCGGAGGTCTTATGCTTGACGCTTCGTAAATGGATCCGGCACAAGCCGTCATCCTTTGGACGCCCGCTGGACCATAGCATACATCTGATACCGTCATCTTTGATCTGACGGCAGCGATGTGGTTGAGCTAGCGGTTGGCGTTTGGCGGACTTCGGTCCACCTTCCTCTTGCTCTTTTAAATATAACCTGGTAGAATGCACAACCCAAGGCGGTACTAGATAATCGGAGGCTTCCTCCGCTAGTAGATCCAGGCCGGTTATGAAATCTGAGTTGTTGTCGTTTTGGTTGACAAGTAGTGGACGCTTCTCGGCTAGAGATAACAGACGCCGTTCAACCGTTGTCTCTCTCGAGCGGGCTCGGATCAATCCGGTGGGGACGCCGTTAGTTGAGAAGACTGGGTCCCAGTTAAGTTTTGCCCGTCGTAATATACCACGGTTTTCAAATGTATCTTCGCAGACTCCTTTGTCCACTTCTTCGATGCCGAGTGACGAGAGGTCAGCCCGTAGGTCAATAGGCTCGTCAATCTGGTACTCGGGTGTTAAGTCCGACATGATGAACGCTCCAACTGTTGAGGTAGCGGACGACCAGGATTAACTGGGGAGAGGACTTGAATCCTGGCCGTCCTGGTAAACAATTGTACGTTAGTTAAAAGTTGGTGATTTTTTCTGGACGAATTTTTGCGCGTGGAGAGGGACACGGCCCCTATTTCGTCTCTCATAAACAATCCTTCGATCTTGGACTTCTGCCTTACTCGGAGACGAACCGTCCGTTGCTGTCTCTTTTGATACCATAACTCGAAAGGAAGTAACTAATCTCGACTCGCTTCAGTTGCATATGGTCGAAGACTTCCCATGCTTCGGTTCGACTTACGAACCCTGGACGCTTCATCTCAAGGCGTCCGTCTTTAATCCAGTTGTAGATTGTTTTATAGCTGATGCCCATCTCTTCTGCCAAGGGCACAATCTTTGCCAAGTCGTCTCTAACCATAGTGCTCCAGATAAAGTAAGCCGCCTCAGCACTTTAACATGCGAGACGGCTACTTTGGGGGTAAGACACTAAACTCTCTCCCGCCAGTAGAAAGGAACCTGGCAGATTTAGCATCTAGTTGTTGCATATTCAGTTATATCGGAAGCAAGGGGGGAACTTCCGACTCCGGGTTCAGCTTGACCGCCTTTGCCGAAGTTTGTTGGTACTGGGTACCTGAGGTACATAGTACTACATTTTTGCTACTGGAACAAAAAAGACACGCTACTTCTTCTTGGTGTTCTTCTTTGCTGTTGCGCTCTTAGCTGCTGGCTTCTTTGGAGCAGCAGGCTTCTTAGCAGCTGGCTTTACTACTGGCTTTGGTTTTGCCTTTAGCTCTGCCTGCTTCTTTGGAGTTGCCTTCTTAGTAGCTGGCTTCTCATTCTTGGTGCCATCGAAAACCTTGCCATCTCCATCGCCATCCTTCGGAAGCTTTGCAGCCAACTTTGCCTTGGCCTCCTCAAGCTCCTTCTTGGTCTGAGCATCAACCTTCGCTTGGGTGCTTTTTGTTAGACGCCCTGTTACGCTTAGAGACAACTTGTCCCAAATCGATAACTTCATTATTTTCTCCTAGTTTGTGAACTGTCTCCAGTTCTAGTTTGGTTTCGTCATTGTACTGGTCGATGATTCGCCAAACGTACTCCGTCAACGTCTCTCCAACCTGATAGTCAATCACGTCGTAGTCTACAAGAATTGAGATATGGTTCTCAAGTTCTCGAGCAACTTTTTCTAACTTATCCAAATCTACAGTCCTCACAGAGTAGCTTAGTAAATTTAGCTGGTTCGTCAACCACGATTCCCTCAGGGGTCACATTGGTTGGGAACAATCGAACTTCCTCATTGCCACACTTCTCACAAGCAATCGGAATGATCCACTTCATGTCGTCCTTTAGGTCTGGCTTTGCTTTGATAAACGCAACGATTCCCATAGACAACGCATGGAGCTGAGCATTACCCTCAGTCCTACGCATGAAGTATCTGGTGTCTGGAACCTTAATCACTGGATGGATTCTTGCACACTTGCAGAGTTGCCTTCCAGGTTTGCAGCTCACAAGGTTCTGCCTTGTGGTGCTGTGGTGCTTTACTGGATGGCCACATGCGCAGATACGACCATCTCTTCCATTGGCTTTTTCTTCTTCCTTCTGCTTCATGGCTTCTTCAACTTCTTGAAGCCCAAAGCCAAAGGCATCCATCACATCTGCCAATTTGTCCTCGTTTCTTTCTTAATCATCCTAGCCTAGGAATTCCAATTTTTCAATCTGCTTTTTGGTCGGGACTGCCCCTACCCATTCGGTTCCGTTGTACTGATACAAGTCACCCTTCTCGTCCTGATACCACCCAATCTGGTGCTCTTCCTTTTTAGTTAGCTCAGCTACCATCTCTGGACTTAAGGATGCTCCTTCTTGGTACTTCATTGACTTCTCTTTGTGAGTCAAAGGTCGAACTCCGCCATTAGCCTCAATAGCTTTAGCTGTGACTGGGGTCAGCTCCTTCCACTTTTCACCGCCACCATACACATTGCCCTTGATCCACTGAAGTCTGCCACCAGACTTTCGAACATAGACTTGGTCTCCTTCATTGAGTAGAGCATCCGGAAAAGCTTTCAGCACATTGTCCTCTGTGAACTTCTCGATTCTCATATCGATGTCTTTGACACTGTCCCACTCTCCATCTTTTCCTTTGATGAATACGGCACCTTTGTCATCGATTCCGATCCCTTCAGTGATTGCTCTAACTTCTTCTGTTTCGAAGTTCATCCTAAATACTCCAATCGTTTCGTCATTTCTTCTGGGACAACATCCCAAACTTTTCCATCAAAGTGATAGAGCCCTCCATCACCGTCTTGATACCAGCCAATCCCGGCATCTTGACTCTTCATGGCCTGAACTCTTTCCATGTACATCTCGTGAGCATCCATTCTTTCTTCCGCTCTTCCCAGCTTTGGCATTTTGCCTCCTGCTCTGATTCTAGGAAATCCATTTGTCAAATGTCAAGTCCTACCCCTAAGTCTAGCACACTTAAAACTACTTAAATAGGACTTAATGGGTTTATATCACTGAATGGACTATTTACATGGTAAGGTGCGTACTCAAATCCTATACGCGTAGTAGGGTAAATAGTTCATTAAGTAATTTAATATTAGTTCAGTATAGGTATTATCAAAAATATCTCTTGACGTTTTACTACACACCCTAGTAAGATTCACTCTTCCTATTATCAATTTTTGCCTTTTTCCACTATCCGTTTTCTGATAATAGCTTTTTCCCTAGATTTGACTTTTACTGCCTAACTCTAGTAAGCTCCAAACCCTACCATGATATATTTCTACTGTCAAATCTCCCTTAAATATAATTAATATACTTATTGACTAATCTTCTTATTGAACTAAATCCCCTACAGGAAAAAAATTTCTCCCAAATTATTTTTTTCTTAGGGTCCTTTTAGTCACTTCATTAATATAAGGGACTTCAGTTGGAGCCAATACCATTTTGTATTTAGCCTTTAAAATATAAGAATGGCAGCACAGAGAGACCCTATCACAACGCCACTAGACGTTGCTCTACGGCGTCTAGAATTATGCGCCTACGCTGTCCAGGAGATCCATACAGAGGTCGAGCAACCCACAGACCCCGAACACAAAGCTGACCTTCTCCTAGCCACAGAGAACCTAACCTACGAGGTCCTAGACCTTCTCAAGACTGTTAAACATTATGCCTGGGGGCCAGACCCAGAGGATGACGAAGACCTATAGAATAGGTTTATGTCCGTCACCTACAATAGGCCCAACTACCGCCTAGACTCCTACACAACCTTCTACGGCCCAGAGACCTATCTAGTAGAGCGTACGGCCCCAACTGACGGCTTTCATGACGCATTTAGTGTCTTAGCCCCTGTTCAACCACAAGATATAGATCCCACAATAGTGGCGTTCACTGACTCAAGTATCAAGTTCCTGTTCGACAATTCTTACGTCTACGGCCACGTAATCACTGGCTCCATGTACAACTTCCTTAAAGAATACGAAGCCAACAAGGACTCAGACTTTACCGTCCTTTTAAAGCACAGACCAGAGGAACCAGCTATGGTTCTCAACCACATGTCCAGCTTTACCGAATATCTCTACCAGCGTTTACTTGACAAAGGCATCAAAGTAGAGTATATTGACTCACCTACCTTTTACGCTACTAATTTCATTACTATGTCCAAAGAGGGCGTAAACGTTCGGCAGACACGTCTAAAGAATGTTGGTGACTTCTTTGCTGAAGACCTAGATTATTCAACTCCGCCTACCCGAAAGGTATATCTAAGCCGCGGAAAGACCACAACTTATAACGGAAATAGGGGCGTCGACATGGACGCTAACACTATTGCCGATGACACCTCAAAGATTCACGAACTAAGAAATCAAAACATTCACAAGTTCAGCGATCGCATTGACGATGAAAAGAAACTTGAAGACTACTTGGTGACGTTAGGATTCGAAATCATTTATCCAGAAGACTACTCGTCATATAAGGACCAATTGCAAGTCTTGGCGTCGTCAAAGACTGTTGTATCACTGACCAGCTCTGCTTTGTCTGCTTGCTTTGTTATGGCTCCAAACACCACGCTAGTTGAAATAGCGTCTCCGATAGCTCCTGTTATCAATCCGGACTGTACCCCTGACTTAGACTACCTAGACTATGACGACCACTACAAAGTTGTAGCGTCTATTAGGGAGAACTTCTACGCAGCCATTGCTACCAGAACTAAGAGGGCAGATGACGTCATAGCGTCCATCGAAAACAATCCATCAATTAAGGCAGCACTTCTAGCATGACCCGTTTAGTTGAAAAGATTCATGGCCAGGATGGCTTTAGGTTTGTTGAAGAGTCTGATCTAGATCCGAACAATCAAACAATCATCAAACCATTTACTGACCCCAGGCACAAAATCCTATTTGATAATGAAGTAGCCTACGGCCATTTGCTAACTAACTGGCTCTATCACTTGCTTATTCAGCTAGAGAAGTTTCCTGACCCAGAACAAGTTGTCATTCTATTTAACAAGTCTCCAGATAGTGATGGCCAGCAGATGTATCACTTGTCCAGTATTAGTGACTATCTAATTGAAAAGTTAAACAAGAAGGGCTACAGCGTAGAGTTTCTAGACGGCCACTTCTTTGACATATCTAATCTAGTGGAGCCAATCAACCCAGAGACTCCGCTCTACAGCCAAGTTCCGCCACCTGTTGTCTCACCATTCCTCAAGGAAGGCACAACCACAGCCAACTACGGCAAGAAGATATATCTGAGTAGAAGCAAGACCACAACCCCAAATGGCAACAAGTTTGTTGATGTTGGCATTGAAATGCAGAAAGCTACACTTCCGCTCAAGCAAAACATGCAACGAATCAGGGAAGAACATAAGTACAGCTTTTCTGACCGACTCGATGATGAAGCCAAGCTAGAGGCGTACCTCGAAACCTTGGGCTTTGAAATCCTTACCCCCGAAGACTTCGATTCTTATCAAGACCAGCTAGACAAAATCTCCGAGGCCAAGATTTTAATGTCCGTTACAAGTGCAGCTCTTCACACGGGTATGGTCTTACAGCCAGGCTCATTTGTTGTTGAACTTTGCACGATTATGGACACACCAACCGGAAGCACAGAAGAATTCATGATTAAGAACGGGTTCTTTCACGAGCACTACAGGTCTATGGCTTTGATGCAGAAGCTTCCTTATCTAGCTATTCCGAACGTATCCAGAAAAGCTCAAGACATCATTGACTATATAGAAAGCAATAAAGTCATTAAAGACTTACTTTCTAGTTGATGTTTAGTTTGCTGAAAAGCTTCTTTAGCTTTTTAACAGCCGTTGAGCCTTCTTTGTCTGACACATCCAGACTGATATAAGTGTGGTCTTTGGAGTAACCAAAATCATTGTACATTTGATATGTAACCTGGCTAGGCCAAGGTGACCCTAAATTTACTAAGTCCTCAACCTTTAGTTCGATAACCATTCCGCTATCTGGCATCAATAGCTGATTAACTAATCCAGAACCAGTTACTCCACAAAAGACTTTTGCTTTGCCGAGAAGCTCTACCTGGTCTTTCACGGTTGGCAGTTGTTCCGGGTAAACAATCTCAAACCCAACACTTCTTAAATAATCTTCAATCAACTCTTCCTGATATATCCTGAGGTTGTCTTTATATCCATCCCATCCAGGGAGCACTTCTTCAGACTTTATTTCAAATAGCGGATTTACAAATTGAATTAACGACCTTCTACTCAAGTAGACCTTTTTATTTATTAGATCAGGATCTTCTGGTATTTCATTTATGTAGGTGTTAAATATTCTTGCTATATCCTTTAGGGTAATCTGCGCAGTATTGAAGTAATCATCTGCCAAAATAGCATTTTTTGCTTTATAGGTCGGGTACTCAACCACACCTACGGAGGAAGAAGGAGTGTCAATTATTGTGTAAGTTATTTTGTGTCTTTGCAGCAACTCTTCTAAGAACTGTAGATTTTTCTTACCTTCATTTTCTGCAGGAACATCTCCGTTATATGTAAAACCAAAGTAGAACTCAGCATCTGGGTAGGCTTCGTGGATCTTAAATACGTAGACAAGGTTGTCAAGGAAGAAGTGGTAAAACTCTGGTCTTAGTTGAAATACGTATTTTCTA
>OGVU01000008.1_pt1 | contig 29174 bp, 64 predicted proteins | sample 1575861 | NCBI WGS metagenome assembly OGVU01 (sample SAMN07581532, study PRJEB24739) | freshwater metagenome | place: Singapore | collected 2015-01 | reverse complement strand
TCTTCAGCATCTAGGCTCATTTCCTTGGCGATCTGCTCGAAACTACGACCCATGGTTACCTGATCAGTGATATACTCTAGATCGTCCATTTCCAGATCGTTCTTGCGGAGGAATTCTTTGGTAGTCATTTCAGTTCCTTATCAATCAATACACGTATTATGCCTGAAGATCTATTTAAAGTAAAACCCCTCAACTTCTGAGGGTTAATTCCCCAATGCTACAAACTCAAAACCCTTTGGCATATCAAATTCCTCTGGATATTCATCCTCATATTGAACAGTTTCAAACATAACCGATTCAACTGAATAAGGATCTTGATCCATATTTGGTCCGAAAAACACAACGTCAATATCACCGTGTTTATCGTAAATGGCTTTCAATTTATTTGCGAGTTCAAGAATCTTCATAATCAAAACTCCGTTTTCAAAACATTTTCCAGGGTTTCAATTTCAGCTTTCATTCGCTTAATTGATTCTTCAATTTCAATTTGACGAGCCGACTTATAGGGTAATTCACGGATATTGAAACATTCATCAATCATATCAATACCACAATCACCATCAGTCGCATAAAGCTCAGCGGCATCACCGTCAATAATCATTATAATACCCTCAGATTCCAATTCAGCGATTAATGGAATGGGAGATTCAACACCACAAAAACCGAAATAATCATTTTTAGTAAAAGGACGGAAATTCATGGATTCAATCAGCTCACGGGAGATTTTCGTATAGTTCATTTCAGTTCCTTTTCGTTATCCAATACAAGAATTATGCCTCAGAACCCAATTTAAGTCAAGCCCCTCAGTGTCGTAGGGTTATTACCAATCTCTACTCAGTATCAACCCCGACACGGGTATTATCGCTCATAGTCAAATATAAGTCAAATCTTTTTTGCAATCCCATGGTTGCAGCATGGGTATGATCGGATACGCCTGCGATGCTTGACTTTAATTCAGATATCCTGTAAGATACGTGTATGGATTCGAACGAAAGGGGATGGACGGAGAGGGCACCTGTCGTAATAATACCCATGCGAAGCGACTGGGTTTGACTTTAATTCAGAATTCAGGTATGATGAAAGGTTGGCTGAGAAATGCTGAAAAGCCCATGCGGTTAACATGGGCTTGACTTTAATTCAGTTTTCAGGTAGGCGATCGGCGATAGTCTCTACCAATCGTCAACCGATACCCAATAGTCTCCGTCAATCGTCTCACCAGACCGATCAGATCGCTGTCTGGGTGGAATCGGTGTGGTATCCCGACCCTTAGACACGGCAGTGGCTTGACGGAGATTTGCCACGGTGTCCTGATATTCTTCGCTGGTTTTATCTTCGTATCGCTTTAGACCAGCCTCAGAGAGTTTCTGCTTAGTATCATCGGTGATAACCCGATTCTGTGCTGCGTGGCTTCTGGAGCAATATAGTCCACGCTTTCTATGCTCTATTCCGCACACAGGGCAAATCTTTTTTCTGTATACACCAGCCATATAAAATTTTTCTTGACTTTTTCTAGGAAAAGGGTTAAGACGCACAGCAAACCCATTATTTAGGGCTGCAGGAGAGCTACCTAAATAGCACCCACATAATAGACCCTACCAACGCATATTCATAGATCCTGCTGAGCCTCTATTAGAATATACCTTGAGCCTCTTTCTATAATAGTACATGAGCCTCTATTCCGATTTACCCTTGAGCCTCTTTCTTATAATTATCCTGAGCCTCTTTCCTAATCTTCTGCATTGTTTTATACTCTGCAGGCCAGAATGGAGTTGCGGTTGGTTTATCTAACTCGCATACAGTGGCATTTACCCTAGAATAAGACTTGATATCAGACTTGATGTTCTCATAGGTTGATTTGATGTTATAGAGAATAATCTTTGTAATATCCCTAATAGTAATACATGGTTTACATTGTTTCATTTGTCACAACTCCATTCCACTCTAGGTGTTTTACCATCCATAATATCCTGCAAAGAGATTGGCCAAGTGAATAGGTGTCTACCCTTATTACTGCATCTTGGACAGGGTTGTTGGTTTCTTAACCACTTTGCAGTCTGCTTATTCTTTTCTCTTTGCTTTCTATTCATTAGTAACCATCCTATTCAGTCGTTCAATAATATATTCCGAGGATACTTCTATTCTTCCTATACTGGACCATTGAATACACTCATATAGAGCAATACAATCGTAGTGAGTGGTGGTTGTTTTCTTTACGAACATTAGTTTATTATCGGGATCGTCTAACCTTACCTTATGTTCGACAAGGAACTCTAGAAATTCTTGAGGGGTGTCGAATTCCTTATAGTCTGGGAGTGGTAGCATCTTTGGTGGGAAGTTGAATATTCCCCTCCACATTCCAATATCTCTGGGATAGAAACGGATCATTAGTAGCATTCCTCAACGGTTACTTTATAACCAAGATGTTCAAATACTTTCTTCAGGGATTTTACTCCCATATCTTCGTCATTATGATCCCAGCTGAAGGTTTCTCCGTCAATTATAATGGACCAGCCGTCACAGTATTGTTCTATTTCTATCATTGTCTATCTCCACCCAAGGGCATTGGTCCATTCTCTGTGAGAATTACATGTTTAGATACTTGAATCGCTGCATCTAATTGAGCCAGGAAGTTCTTATGGGTTTCTTCCTCGTTCTTCATACCACAGGCGAAACAGATATATACTCCGTTCTTACCATATGGACGGCAGTCTTCATCTTTATTACATTCAGTGCAAATCATTTGATTATAATTCCTTCTTTTCGTGCCAGACTTAGAATCCAATACCTGTGTTCTCCTGTGGATATAGCACCTGTCCTATACTCATGGGCAACATAGTGATCATTATCAGTCCAGTCTTTCTGGGGTTTCTCATGTAGAGCGATGAACTGTTTCTTTAACCAATCTAGGTGTTGATTAGTTCTATCCCATTCTTCCTGTAGATTCATTTCTGTAATCTCCCACCGATCAATGGTTTATGACCACTAGTGATTGGTACATCTTTATAGGTTCCATCGTCTTCCCCTAGTAATAAGGCACGACCAGACTTGAGACCGTACTCTCCACTTTCAGTCTTGTAGACCAGCACGGTGTCAATCATTGTGGGTTCATCTACGGATTCCAGATTCAACCAACGTTCATTATAAACTCCCTCAGGTTCTTCATACGCATAGTGAAGATTGATAGTATCACCTGGACGTAGGTAGACTGGCGCGATTTTATGTACTTTTAGGAATTGCATGTTTTAGTGCCTTGATCTCTTTATCGACTATGGATATTGCTTCTTTCTTACGTTGTTTGGTCATTTCGTAGGCTGGACCAAAGTCTATTTCGGGATCGGCAATGAGTTCTTTCAGAGATTCTCTTACTTTATACAGGTTCTCGAGAGTCATCTATCTGCTCCAATTGTATTAACTTACTCTCCCAGCGATCCATCATTGCTCGGAAGTTTATTCTATTCTTCTCTAGCATAAACATATCACCAGAAAATATAGCTGCGTCGATATCATCTATGGCTGTATCTTCTAGGCGTTCATAGGCTTGTTCGGCTCGCCAATTGTCTGGCTGCTCTGCCAGCACTAGCCGGATGGACATCACCGCAAGTGTCCCTCGCGTGATTTCCTCATCCCATGCTCCGTCAAGCCCATAGGTGTGAGCGTGCTTAGTGCCGTAGGCTTCCAACGCATCCAGTGCCAGCTTCAGTGCCTCTGTTTTCTTGTCCATTGTTCTTCTCCTTAATGCCGTGTGCGGCTTCGTCCCATGTTGTAAGTACGATGGTGCGATCAAAAGTAATCATCGCTCTTGTTTTGAATGCAACGTCTTTGTGCTCACGCCATAGAACGTGCCATCCTTCGGACGTATAAAGTGCCGACAAAAGCCTTTCTAAGTGCGTCATTACTCTCATGCGTTCTTCTCCCTATGCTCATTCTTTTCACCGCGATAGTAAGCATAACTCAATTCGGTAGCATTAGCCTGTTCGGCAAGTTCTCTAATTCGTTCGTTCATTCTTCAACTCCGAAATGTGCTATAATCGCGGCACTTGCCATAACCAAACCAATGTTCATTTCTTGGTTCTCTGTCATTGTATCATCAACAACCTTGATACATTCCCTAATAATCAACTCGGCGAACCTTATCATTTCTTTTTCGGTGTAAAGATCCAGTGGCCCATCCTTGTATTGATAGTCAACAGCAAATGGGTTTGGAAGAAGGTCTTTAATTCGTTCGTTCATTACCATTCTCCTTCAGCGGATTTCATTAGATAAGCATACACAGTACTTGGCGCCACACTATAAATCTGTTCTGGTGTGTCATCACAAAATGCCTTGTTCGGACTATTCCACCATTTCTCAGCCATATCTTTGCCTACCATAGCAATTACCAAGGCTTCACATCTAGCTCTCATTCTTACAGGGTCTGTCGCAATGCTTTCTATTGATAGACCTCTTTTAGCGTTCATTCTTCAACTCCGAAATGTTCTTGAGTAAAGAACGGAACACTTCCTACCATTCTCGTAAATTTTAGATCAGTGGGGAATGAGTCAAGACTACCACGATGACGCTCAATGCGAACTTCACCATTCATTTCAGTGCCATAGAAAAAGTTATCTGTAGCACCACCTTCAATTTGTTCTCTAAAATACTTCAAAATCATTCTTCAACTCCGAAATGTTTCTTAATCAGTTTGGCATTTTTCTTCAACAAGAAACTACCATAATTCTTTACTGCTTCTTCGTAGCCTTCCATCCAGTCGGTGGTCTTGTTGTGCGATTCTGGCTCTACAGTTCTAATCGTATATTGATTGTTGCCGTTTGTTTCTAACAAGTCCACACATTCCCTAATAACCCGTTCGGCAATGTCATAGTGTTCGCTTTCGGGAATAATGCCCATACTGACAATGAGTTCTCGGATTTTAGGATTTGGTGTCATTGTTTACTCCCAGCAAGTCCTTGATTAGTTCTTTCTTATCTTCCACGCTCATACCCAATCCAAAATGATGTTTAATCTCTTGAATACATTGTTCTCCACCATTCAGCCAAGTATCTACCGATTGAGGGACAGGATCGCTAATAACTTGCTCACAACAACGGACACATTCCCTGACAATTAACTCGGCAAAATTGTATAATGCTCGTCTGTCAGTTTCAAACAGTCCAATGCTGGAGTCATATCGCAGATCAGGTACTTGTTTGATGATATCGTTTATACGGTGGGTGTTTTGATTCATTCCTCAACTCCGAAGTGTTGTTTAATTTCACTAACAATCTGTGGTCTAGTGCAGTATTCTATACTACAATCGGATATTGTGTCTACACATTCCTTGACGATCAACTCGGCGAACTTTTCCAATGAATCCAAATACCATTGTTCGTATGCTAATGGATTGTTCATTGTCAATCCAGCCTGTTTAGCAAGTTTTTGAATTCTTTCGTTCATAGTCCCATCCTCTTATTGCCTGATTGGTCTTCAATCCAATCAAGTGTAGATTTGGTTTGGTCAATCGCCATTTTAAGTTGGTAGATTTCTTTGTCTTTCATTTCCAACAATACCTTAGCCATCTCTAATCTTTCCTCAACTGGGTATGATTCATCGTCTAAAATAGTGTTCATTCTTCAACTCCGAATCGTTCCATTATCTTCAACGCACAACCTTCTGCTACAAGTTTTCCAAATTCAGAATCAGTTGAATCACGTTCATCATCACATACACCAGCACATTCCCTGACAATTAACTCGGCGAACTTTTCTTTACTGAATATTAGTTCTTTACCATCGTCTAGTCCAGTATCCACATAGATTAATGATTGAGCAGCTAGTTTATCTAGATTTACTTTCATACATTACCCAGTCCGATTCTTGAATATCCTAGTTTAGAACGAATCTCTCTACGATTAGGTCTTTCACCGAATCGCTTTACACCAGCCATATATCCTGCAATATAGGCTTCCCAGTGAAGAGTTTCTTTATCTGGTTCTCTTTCGAAATCCTTACGAATCTTCTCCATTAACTCGGGTGTCATTCTTCAACTCCGAAATGTTCTTCAATATATTCTTTTGCCAAGTAACACCCATTGGCTTCTTTGAAATGATTATGTGATTCATATCCAATAGCCGCAACATCACACATACGCATACATTCCCGAACAATCAACTCGGCGAACTTTTCTTTGTCAAAAAATTCTACCTGTTCTGTATAGCCTTTACCTCTATAACCCTCGTGATTTACTGATAGGGTCGAAGTAGCCTGTTCGGCAAGTTCTTTAATTCGTTCATTCATTCTGGTTGTCCTATAACAGTGAGAATTTGCATATGGTTCGGCTTCAGGATTGAATTAGCATAGGATAGAGCAGTCTTTACATCCGTGGTCGTTACCTTACAGGTTGCGAACGGATCTTTACAGTTTCTATACATTATACCAATCGTGAAGGTATATCTCGGAGCCATTACACCAGCTGCTATCCACATATTAAACCTTTGCGATTTGAATCATTTTAACGAAGCCAGAAGTATCTTTCTTGGCTTTACCCTTGGCATACAGACCGACGATTACACCCTTTGGATCGAGGAATCGCAGGTCGGATTCGTCACCATTAAACACTGGACGATTATTATAAGTTGCAGGCATCGGTTGAGTTTTCTTCAGACCGAATACAGTTGCAACATTATAACCTTGCTCAATGGCTTTTTCAACATCTTTATCGTTACCATCGGCAGCTGAGAATGTCAGGTGATAATTGGAGATTTCTTTAACCTTACGACCAAGGATCTTTGTGTAGTCATAGAACTGGACTTCGGGGAATGCTTCAAAGATGTTATTGAACAACTTTTCGCCACGGACAACTTCATATTTCTCGAAGGAAAGGTCGCTTGTACCATTCAAACGGAATACAGGGATAAGATCTTTCTTCTTGGATTGTTTAATTGCGGATTCGATATCCTTAACCAACCATTCCATGAAACCATTGCGCTCTTCAAAGAACATACGTGTCTTGCGCTTACGTGCTTCCTGGATGGTATTTGTACCACCTGGCTTAAACATGCCACCACGACCAGCGGTATTCAGGCAAGCAGCAGTACAACCAGCAGTGCGCTTTGGACAAGTCTCAAAACCAGACAGATTTGCGGGAGCGAGGTGAAGGATGTAGGTCATATATCCTTGGGTCATACCCTTCATCACCTTTGGGTTACCAACAGTCAGCAATTTCATAACAAGTCCTTTTCCTTAGTCGATAGAATAATTATAGCTCAACCACGAATTAAAGTCAAGCCCTTACGAAACTGAGGGGAATTCACGCTGTTTCCAGACGATGTCAGCCTCTTTAATACCAAAGTTTTCCATCATCCGAACAGCCTGATTATGGATGGTAGAATTGGATGTATAGGCATAATCGTAGTGGAATGAGCAATAACAGAATGGTTCCATTCCCTCATGCTGAATCATAATATGTTTGCCACCAAAGAAATCGGATTCCACCCAGTATTGAGTTGGTAAGATTTTAACTATCTCAACTGTTTGCATATTCAATTACTTTCAATTGCCAGGAATTTGATACTCCATTGACGTCATCATCATATTTGACTTCTACATTTCCCCAATAGGTTTCTGAACCATCATAACAAATACGTTGATTTATTACAGTTGCTTCCATATTATTAGGTAAAACTAGAACTCTATCACCCTTTTCAAATGATGGTGGAGTATCTGGTCTATTCGGGCAATAATCACAATCCTCGTCGTCGCATTTAGCCTCTAACCATTCTTTGGTGGTAGAATCATAATATGCGTCGAATCGTTCATTATATCGTTTCATTTTTCTTCAATCTTATACCAATATGCATACGAATCGTTTTGTCCGAAGTCTTTTTCTTGCTTGGCGTGTTCCTCGCAATATGGGTGATCGCCTGCAAATTGAGTAGATCTAACCCACTCAGCTGGTTCATCACACTCAATACATTTTTCAATCATTTATATTCATCCTGAGTTTTAATCCAAGCATAAGCCTCTTTCTCTGAATCAAAGAATGGGGATACTACTCGCTCTTCTTCGTTCTTCCAAAAATAGGTATATGTTGCCATTCCAGCATCGCGATATTTGACCAGTGTATATAACATACGACCAGCTTTGAATTTAAGATAATCTGGTTCGTTCCCGATACCATATCCTTTATCAGACATTAGGTTTGCGCCAGCTAGAATTAATTCCTTGTCCACCATTTACTTTCTCCATCAACTTCAACATTACTTCTTCGTCGATCGCTTGAGCTAACATTTCAGCACCTCTTAGAATACCCTGTGATGGTTGTATTGGATGTAATTTATATATCTCATCCCATATTTTTCTGAGAGCAGGATTTCCGACATCCTGTTGTAACATCAATTGCTCAACAATTTCTCTAATATCTTTTCGTTCACGCCATGAACCAATGAATACACCCTTGGGGTTTGATATTCCCCTTAGCATCATTACATCACGAACATATGAATAATCGTCAACTTTGGATACTGGTTCACCGTTTCGTATCCTTTCTTCTAGCTTACGATTAATGTATTGGTAAGCCTCTTCGTGATTACCAGCAACGACATAGATCATATTCTTTTAACATATACCAGCAAGCCTAGTTTGGTTGCTGTTTCTATCATATTCTTGGTGCCTCTACTTTTACCATCCCATATGGCAATTAATGCATCAGCGTTCTCAGCCATTTTCCTATTACGGATTGGTCCAGCTGCACGACCATGTGTTGCCCAATCAGCCTCAAATATCTTTAATGGAACATCAGCTGATTCAGCATAACGTTCACCCAGAGCATCAACACCCTTGGCTCCACCAGAGATAACTGTTTGAATGTTAAAATTACATTCAACGATAGCATCAAGGACTAGGTTATAATCGTGGATGTCACGCCCACCAGCAATAATTACTCTCATAATGCCAAGGCAATTAATGCCACATATGTTAGGTAATGAGCCAATTGGTCAAGACCAAGTAGAATCCAAAACTCAGGATGAGCGTCAGCCTTCCAACCATACTTCTTATTGATATTCATCTTTACCCAATCCACATGGTAGTGAACGACCATATCAAGTACACCAACGATCAAAGCGAATGGTGTAACGAAGAATAGAGCAAAGCAAAGGAATGTACCAATACCATGTAGCCCAGCATGCAGAATGCCACCAGGATGTCCATATGTTCCCTTATTCATCCATTGATATGGAGTCTGTGCAGGGAAATCAATAATGAAGTGCTTCAAGATCAGCAGCGTGAATAGGGATAGGACTATCATTTGTTTGTGCACGCTACAATAGGCGAGTCCAGTTTAATCTCTTGTGTAGAACCATCAGCCATCTTACAAGTAATTGTATATGGAGGACCAAATGGATTAGGTGTCCACGGTTGCGTTGGCCATGGATTGGTTGGAGGAATAGTTGGAAGTGGTCCATATTGCATACCACGAGCCTCTAGCATGGCAACTCTATTCTCCAGCATAGCCATACGTTCTTGCAGCGATTCAACTTGTTGTTCAAGTGTCATTTTCATTTCGTTTATCCTTAGATACTGTAGCCATAATCATTACTGCGCCGAGATACCACCATAAGCTGAAGTCGAAGAATACGACCAGAGTGGTGCACAGGAATAGGATTACTAGGTTATAGATTGCGGCGATGAGGCATTGTTGGGTGTAGTCTGACATTCGATTCCTTTCAAATGAAGAACCCACTTCGCGAGCATCTCCACATTTTGTTTGAGCTCATCAATCTCTTTTTGTTGAGCTTCTACTTTATCATTCAGTTCTGAGATATAACCAGACTGAATAGTATGGAGCATATAATCATACAAGTTTATTACCCCATTGATCAGTTTCAATAGCCCAATGTACAGTGATCCAATCATCAAGAGCATTCTGCTCGGTCATTAGATGAGCCTTATCATCTTGAACCATCTTGAATACCCAATTGCGATACCATGCGCTCTTAAAGATTTGTTCTTCAGACCAAGTCTCTTGAACGTACTGACCACACTCGCCTGGGAAAGCAATTGTGTAATACTTCATAACTTAATTATACCTCAAAACAGATTGGAAGTCAATCCTTATTCTTAGGAATGAACTCAGGGTCTAACGGCTCAACTTTAACTGGATCAAAGTATAGATTGAACTCGGGTAGAGGAAGAGTATGCGGGACAATTTCCTGCGTGATATTATATGCAATGGTCATATGGGGTTTGTATTCTGGATAATCAGAAGTGGCACCCTGAGCAGTCAATTGCTTATTCAATAGAGTGGCGAACGGGCATTCCAATCGTAACACCAAACACTTACCATCACTCTTTGTTGGGAATACTTCATAACCAGTAACTCTTGCTGGTTGGTCATTACCATAACCTGCATATTGCTCAGCCGATGGTACTGGCGCACGAGAATAGATTACAGTGATATGGTATGTTGATTTGTCAACTCGCTCTGTGAGACCAAGATTCATTTCCACAAAATGATCAATGAGCTCACGAGATTGCTCTGATAAGTCCATTGATACATATGTACCATTTTTGTGTTTGGCGAATTGTTGTAGTGTTGCGATCATATTTTACTGCTTTAGTTCATCTGTCTTAGATAGAAAATCGGGTTCGCTCATTTTAGAAACTTCAGTCAACATCTCGCTGAATGTTTTGAAGCAGCCAGTTTGCTGAGTGAATACCATTAAACGACCGAGTGCAATTGCAGCAAACTCGATACCATTTGGTTGGTATTCTTTACCAATCTCCATAATGAAGGTGTCAATTTTACGAGCAATCTCTACGATGTTTTCGTCAGTCAATGTGCTCTTGATTTCAGTACTGTTCTGGGTCATTGTTTATATCCATCCAATAATCGTTTTTAATAGGTTCAGCCTCTTCACGTTTTCGCTTGCAGTCAGCAGGTTCTTCGTTTGAGCCAATAATATAATTACAAAAGTTACAACGATAAACATTTTCGCGTTCATCGAGGATTGCCGCATTACCGCACGGTAGAATTAGTCTTCTTGGCAATTCCATCTGCAAATTCCTTTGCTAATTTGTTATGCTGAGCAAGCGAACAATAGAACTTCCACTCACCAACATAACCGTCTTTATCATAATATCCAATGATGGTGTAAGCCTCTTTCTCACCACCATGTCGTTCAACAGAGAACGCATTGATCTTATCCCAATCAACTACAAACTCAGCAGCATGACAATCAGCAACAATCTTCTCGTCTTGTTCGCGAGTCAATCGCTTCACATCAGCCACATATGAGTTGATGAGTTTATTCTTTTCATCAAGCTCGTTCTTCAATCTTCTATACAAATCAAACATCTGCTCTCACCATTTCCTGTTCTAAATTAACATAACGATCGACAACAACCGAGTTATCATTCACACAGGTTATTGTTGCCAAATTAAAAGTCGGGTCTCTCATATCAAACTCATTGATACAAAAGACTTTACCATCATAACCATTCTTGAACTTGTATACATCTTCACGTTGAGCCCACTTGTAAGCAACCCAATCTTGAATACAGTTCTCGTAGTTAATCAAATCACTGTAACCATTACCCTTCATCTCGGCACACCAGAATACCCAAAACTCTTCTAGGATTTCTTTCTCCGAGTAAATGATCTTTGTTATTTCCCAATCATTATCTTCGGGAACAACATATGAAAAGTATCTCATGCTAGAGCATTATCAATGGAAGTCATGACCTCAAGATAGTCATTCTTAACATGGATTGGTTTGTCCATATTAAAGTAAATGATACATCCATTTTGTGCAGGAGCCTCTTTTACATATGTGACTTGTTGAGGGTTAATGGCAACTGGTGTATTACTGACCCACAGTTGTAGCTTGATCATAACGTTCCTCTTGTTGTTGGTGGATGCGCTTCAATGCTTGATTAACCATCTTAGCAGCAGTCTTTGGGTGGTGTCCTTGCTTCATCAATGCTTTGCGAGCACCCTTTTTTGCCTTCTTCATTAGACGATCGGCTTTCCATTGTTCCATACTCATATTCGTTCCTTATACGATTTTGTTTGCGAGTCTTAAAATTTTAACTTGATCACTTGGCGCCAAGTATGCGCGAGCCATGACAGTCTTGTTTAATGTTAGTGGATCATCCATCTGAGTAAACTCAACTAGATTATTCTCCACCATGTATGTAGCCATTTCATTGGCTAGTTTATACTTCAACTGCATTCTAGCTTCATGGTCTAGTCCATTGACCATTTGAACATATGAATCAGTCATGACTGCTTTACCAACAACCAACTTGCCACCAATGACATAATCATAAGTTTGAAAGTCAACTTCACCGAATGGCATCGGATATGGCACTTTAGTATGTTGGGGGATTGCCATTACGCACCTCTAGATATACTTCAATCTCATCAACAACAGTACCATTACTGTGTCTTAGCCTTGCGACCTCTAGTTCTTGGAAGTGTCGCTTCTCCTGAATCGTTAGTTCCTTGAACGTCTTTCTTGGGTTTGCGCACATTACGCACTTTGGGTTCCCGCAGTTCAGTGCGTGCCTCTTTGCTAGACGGTGCGGTTCTTTTAGCAGCTGGTTTGCTGGCTCGTTGTGGCTTGCGTACTGCTTTAGAATCTTCGCTTGCCTTTGTACGTGGTTTTCTTTTTGCTGGAGTCTCTTTGAGCGTTTCTGTTTTTCTAGATCGTGTTCCATCAGTCTTCCTTTCTAGTGAGCCAGTCGAGTTCTTCGGCTTCGCTTTCGATGATTGAGTCCGTGCTTTTGTACTCTTTGTAGCAGTCTTTACAGACGCTTTTGTAGGCAACTGCTTTGACCCAACCTTCTTGGGCGATTTCCCATTCTTTGGTTGAGATGTTGATGAGCTCTTCGAGTTCTTCGACTCGGTGTCCGCAACTTCCAATGATCCCCATAGTCTCTCCTCATATTCTTTTTGAGTTACTTTGCGCCACTTGAACGATTCAACGTATTGAAGAGATTCATTGAACTTGATTTGTGATTGTAGGTTATAACCTCTACATGGAACAGAGTGCGTAAAGCCACCCCTCCAAGTCACATCAATAAAAATATAATCGTCACGAGTAATGTCCATAGTAGAATTATATATCAAACAATATTGAAAGGCAAATAAAAAATGCTCCCGAAGGAGCATTAGATTTTGGAGCGGGATACGAGATTCGAACTCGTACCTCAAGTTTGGAAGACTCACATGCTAACCATTGAACACCAATCCCGCATAACCATAATGAAGAACACTGCCATGGCTTGTAAGGGTTTTCACCTTCTATTACACTTTTACAGCGACCTGGCTTCAGGTAATCGAGACCTCGCTTGACGCAATGCCCTTCATTATGGTGACTGGTGATTAAGCGCACCAGTCAACGCTTCCCGTCCCCCAAGCGACTAGGGTTTATGCTAGGTTGTATCGTTCGATACCAACTGCCTTCATCATAATTGCTTCTGGAGTGAACTGTTCAGTATCACCACCAAGAACAGCAGTCATGATAGTTGGGCTGAAACCAGAGATTAGTGCAACGCCAGTAGCGTCATACTTCACTGGGACATTGTCCTTAGCGTTCAGGTTCCAGAACACGATCTTTGGCAGTTCGTAGCCTGCTTCTTCAAACTTACGTGCAATCATCTTCATTGCGGAGTCGTCAAACTCCGCGCATTGGTTGAATTGCATGTCAGACATGATCAACAGCATCTCTGGCATTTCTTCCTGAGGAACATTGCCTTTTACAGCAGTGTCTAGGATCTTCTTCATGGCTTTCACCAAGTCAGTAGACATACCCCAGTTAGAAGATGACATTTGATGTACCTTCTGCAAGATGTTACCTTGCAAGTGCAACAGTTCTGGAGAAGAAGAGAAAGTCAGGAAGGTATCCTTGAACTTACCCTTGTTCTTGTCTGCAACGTACAGACCAAGAGAAACTGCTACATCCAAGCAAGTAGTCTTGGAATTGCTTCCGTAACCACCAGCTGGACAAGTCATTGAGCCTGACACGTCAACCAATGGCAACACGTTAGCGTCACCGATAAAGTTTTCCATGGCATCCCATTGAGCTTGCAAAGCACCACATTCAGTGTTGTTGTAGTTCATGTTGTATGAACCGATAACACCCTTCAGGACATCGTATGGGAATACGGCACCTGCGTTAATCTTCACATTGACCTTGCGATCCTTAGGATCCTTAGTCAATTCAGCCACATACTTGGCATACTCTTGAGTGTTACGGAAGAATGCCTTCTTGTAACGAGAGTGAGCCAGCGATGGCACGTGAGAGAAGTTGATGTTATCAAAATCTTTTGCGCACATCTGAGTTTCAACAACCTTAGTCAGTTCAACCAAGGACTTACGATAAAACTTTGGCGACATGCCGAAGAAGTTTCGGATCTCAACAGCAAGGTCACCCTTACGTGGAGTCCACTTCGCAGCCAAACCATTCTTAGCACGCAGAGCGTCACCAAGCATGGCAAAAGCCTTGTATTTGTTTTCTTTGCTCTTTACAACAAAGATGTCGTCCCAACGTCCAATCTCTGGAACCTTCATCAACAGCAATGCTGCGTCAGCTGGTTGGTGCTTATCTAGATAAGCCAGGATTTGACGGAAGATCTCACGTTCTCCTGCACCACCACGAACGTCACGAACCCATTGGGCAATACGCAACGCAACTTCACGGTTTTCTGCGTAAGCAGCCACGAAGTCTTTAGTGATGTCCTTACCACGGCTTGCGCCGATCTTGAAGAACAGGTCTACGCAAGCATTTGCAGTAGACTTACGAGCCACCATACCATTTGCAGTACGGGCTTCTTGATTTTTAACAGCGTTCACAAAAGTGTTCATATACATCTCCAATAACAGGCACATTTAGCCTAGATCAAACAACAGGTTAGTTTCCTTCTTTTTGTTTCCAGTGAGAAATCGAAACTCACCTTGAAAGAGCCGTCACACGATAACACCTTCAAAGCCCATACAGGCTCCAGTGTTAACATCAGCTTCCTTCAGTTCTAAGTGGTAGCTTGCGCCACCAAATAAATTGTTTGCTGAACCTAACCTAACATAAATCAATTATACCTGACTTTACGAATAAAGTCAAGCATAATTTAAACAACGGGATGATCGGGCTAGTGATTTTGGTTCTTAAACCATCGTGCTGCCTTGCGGCTAAAAATCCCCACGAGAATCATCCAGTCCTCTGGCATGGTCCACATTATAGCGTGGACAACTGGTATGCATTCGGGCATAACTATCTGAATCCTACTAGGGTTCACATGGCGTTAAGAGTCCGCAATAGTCTTTAACCAACCTATCCCCCGAATTGACACCTTACGATGTTTCCTCCGTGCGGGGATACTCTTTAGGCAGTATTATTTAAAATGCTGTATTCATCCCAATCAATACATTAATTATACCTGACTTCTGAATAAAAGTCAAGCATTATTTTCATGCAGCCTTTTGATGGCTCATGATATGTTTCAGACGGTCAGCGCAGTAAGATGCAGCGAATGCCTTTGGCTTAACCATAGGAATCACGTTACACATACCACGAATGTATCCGACAGCTTCTTGAACAACACAGCTTGAACCATAACGTTCATCTGGGTTAATGTCCAAGTGAATCTGAACATCTCTATCTTCTAACACATCGTGTAGCTTTTGGTATAGTTCCGCAATCTTGTATACTTCGTTCATCAGACGCATACGAGGACGGTTCTTCTTTTGATCCCAGTCACGTTCACGCTGAACTTCACCAAAGATCTTACAACCATGCTTACCATCAATGTGTACTACAACGGCTAGAGTATAATCTGCGTACCAATCATTGCCGATTAGGAATCTTTCAGAGTCTCCACCAATGTAGATTTTAGTCTCTGGACTTTGTTCCTGAATAAATGCTTTTACTTCGTCAATGTTTAGCTTTTTCATGATTACACCTTTACACCTCTTCTAAAATTAGGTTTTACCCCAGTTGATTTTGAGCCAAACTCTTTCATAAACGTACTGTAAGATAGCCAGTGCTATATGAATCTCAACAGCTGAACCAAGTCCAGTCCAAATGGCTGTAATAGCCAATGCAAGAAATCTATAACTTAGAGTTCTTACCCATGTTCGTGTATGTGTTTCGCTCATCCTTCGTATTCTTTCAATTTCATATCACTTGGGTCGCCATAATTGTAGCGATCAAAGTGATCTTTGTTTGTCATACCAATTGGCATGATATTTGTTGCTACCACAATACGATAACGACTCGGAGTCGGTTCAGTATCATGTTGAGCCCACGCAGGGAATAGATGAAGATGACCAGGATCAAACTTCATCACCTCTCTGTGTGACAGCATTTGCTCTTTATCTTTTTGAACTGCTGGTTGAATCACATACTTTGAAGCATCCGTATTATAGAATGCAGTACCTGATGCATTACCATCAATATCGTATAGGTGGAAAGCACCACCTAAGAAACTATTAACATGGTGGTGTCGATGATGAAAGCCACCTTGTCGTTGTCTAGTTGCCCACAAACTTGTTATACCACACTTGGGTTCATAACCCATTTGATTCATGGCGTCTTCAGCACAAGAGATAATAAAGTCAGTGAACTTCTTTAGTTCAGGTGCTTTATGTAAGTTAGCCCTTGTAATCTGTAAACCATTACGTTCTCTCTCAGCGAGATAGTGGTCGTCACGAGTAAAATACTCTAGAAGGAAATCTTCGTCCTTCTTGAAGTCCGTGTACTCATACTTCCAAATCGGAGTGTAGAACAGTTTATGTAATTCAACCAGTCGTTTCATTTTGAATTCAGTTTCATGGCTTCCTGAGTTTCCTCATTATACCTTGTAATCTTATCATCTGGATCACCACACTGGCACCAGCTAAATGTCTTACCACAAACGCTACAATATTTGGATTTCTTTTCACCAAAGATTGTATCGAACTTTTTATCAAAGTCCTCTTTAGCAACAGCATATGGTCTAGGTTTACAACCTTTACCACCATTGCCACCGTTCCAATGTTCAGCCATTCTCTACCTCAATATTGGTGCCCTTACGCAGAATCGAACTGCAAATTTCGGATTACTAAACCGATGTTATACCATTTAACTATAAGGGCATTTCTTTATTCTTCTACAGGAACAATTCCTAGGATATGTTCTTCGTCAATGACCGCACGTTCAACGTCATTAATTTTAACTGGATAACATTTAGTCCAGTCTAGAACGATACGATTACCAACACGAACTTTCTTAACATCATAACCGACTGCTAAAACTTCAGCAAACTTGGTTACACTGATAGAACGTGCACCTTCAAGGATAATCCCTGATTCTGTTTTCTTCTCTGCAGATTTAACTTCGCCGATATAAACTTTTGTACCTAATGGAATCATAATAACCTCAAAATTTAATCTTACGACCTTCTTCCCAATTTTCAGGAAGAGGGGCTTCTTTACTTATTCTTTTGCTTACCTGTAAAGTTTTACAATGTATCCATCTAGTTCCAAACTGGGAGTTTTTCTCTCCAGCTTGCGATACGGACATTTTAGAAGATAATAGTTGTTTAGTTTCGGTAGTATGTTTCTTACCAAGAAAAGGTTTATAATCAGCTGCTTTTAATGTAGCACTGATTTTATCTCTAGTTTCTTGAGAAAGAGAACCACCACGTTTAAGGTTTTCTCCACCAAAACCAACTTTACCATTATTTCCATATAGATTTTTTTGATTAGAATTTATATAATCCCAACCACCAAAACCACCAATCTTTACATTATATGTATTAGATAAAGAAATCATTTCTTCATTAACTAACTCAGCTTCTTTCTGATACATTTCTTCAGCAGTTTCAAATATGAATAGAATTTCTTTAGTGAAATTTTCCATACCGTATTTCTTCTGAGCATGTAACAGGTATTTACCTGAGCCCATATAATCGTCATTCAGATCAAGGGTCTTATGGCTTCCAATATAGAACTTGCCGTTGATCTGATTTGTTATTTTATAAATCGTGTAATACATGAATTCCTCCTGTATTACTATTTATAAAAGTTCGAGTCTTGACTAGGACTCAAAGGCTCCAGAGGCAGGGATCGAACCTACGACCAATTGATTAACAGTCAACTGCACTACCGCTGTGCTACTCTGGAATAATCTTTTAATATTGTTTTGTTGGGAGTTGTTGTGACTCGATGTATTTCTGCCAACGACGCTTTGCTGCATTCTTAGCCAGCTTGCGCTTGATAGTTGGTTTAACATAAGCCTCGCGATCGCGAATTTCTTTCAGTAGACCAGAATCATCTACTTTCTTTTTAAACAGGCGCATAGCCTTCTCGAACTTACCGTCTTCAACAATCACGGTCAATCCAAAAGACTTCTGCTTCTTTTGTTTACGCATAAACTCTCCATAAAATTTAAGTGCATTTTAACTTGGTGGGCAAGGTGGGACTCGAACCCACACGCACAAGGCACGAGCTTCTAAGACTCGCATGGCTACCAATTACATCACTTGCCCTTATTATTCTTACCAGCATGAGTGTCTGTTTGAGCATGACAATTTGGACATATAATTCTCAAATTAGATAGTTCATTATTAAAATGATTTCCATCTATATGATCCAACTCCAAAGGAACTGGTTTATTCATCCATTCTGTTATTCCACAAACTTCACACTTATGCTCTTTCAATCCATCACGAAGTAACCTCAATCTCAATTTATGAGAAGAAATATACAGACCACTCTTTATATATTCAATAGCAGTCTTACGGTTTTTGGCAACCTTCTTCCCTTGTAAACCTTGATTCCCTTTATATTCAATACCCAAACGGGTTAGAACACTGCGAACCTTTCCTGGTTTACATTCTAATTTTCTCGCCATTTCAGAGATAGATTGAAAATCATTAACCCATGATAGGATTTCTTCTTTTCTATCTATATAATCTTTTTTATCGTAAGCCATTTCAGCCTTTCGTTTACTCTCTAGTTATTTATACTAGCAAGTCAGCGAATTACGACATTTTAAAAAATATTTTGGTCTCCGATGAGGGATTTGAACCCCCACCACATGCTCCCAAAGCATGGACGCTACCAGGTTACGCCAATCGGAGATAATACAACAGGATAGTTTTTAGCGTTTTTCAATTACAAGTTGAATGCTTTTGGTTGCAGAACCTATCCTAAAACTGGTTGCGGGAGGTGGTAACGCTCCACCCTCGATATGGCTTATGAGACCATTCGGGTCGCTTGACCTTCCCGCTTCAAATTGGTACCTTGTGACGGGATCGAACCGCCGACCGTCGCCTTGTAAGGGCGTCGCTCTACCTCTGAGCTAACAAGGCATTGTTTTCTATTTAGTCCCAGAGATTTTGATAATACTTACCAAACAATCTAAGACCATTTTGAATTCTGTCATGTACTTTGTTCATACCTTCATAGTCACACTTGTAAGTGTTGTTCGGACCATGAATCATTTCACTCATACCATTTTCTAATTTCTTCCATTGAATATCATGTTCACCACTGCGGAATTTATCTTCCCAAGAGTCGTCAACCTTACACTCAAAAGCAAAGATCATTTCATCCATGATCCAATTCCACTTTACTTCGTTCAATGATTCACCATCATAAACGACTGGAATTTCTGGGAACAAACAACCTTGTACCCACTGAGAATCATCGCGATAGTCGCGCAAACGTAAATTCTCAGGCAGATCAGAATCATCAATGTTAATCGGTGTGCCGTGTTTTTCAACACGCAACTGCTTCAACATCGGTAGAATAATTGGCGACAATGTAGAATCCATTGACCAAGTATCCCAACGATCAATCTTAATGTATTGACGAGGAATTTTATTCTTCAGTTTATCAACCCATAGCAAAAACTTGTACACGATAGTCTTTGGTCGTTCACGACTCCAAGATCTAATTGAACCAACTTCTTGTTCAGGTTCAATGCTACCATGAGCCAACCATTCACCAAAGTTGTGCACACGGTCAGCAGTGCGAAGAATACCGTATTCGTCTTTCTCTTGAGGAACCCAGAACATGAGTTTCTCTGCGAGTTGGTATGGTCCAAACCAGTTTTTGTAATTGCCGATATAAACCTTCATACATTCTCCATAAAATCAACAGGATCCGCTTTGCTTTTTTCCAATAAAAAGGTTTTTGAGTTGCGGTAAGGATCCTAAAACTTGGCGCAGCATAGGGGTTTCGATCCCCTTACCTCGGCAGTGACAGTGCCGTGCTCTCCCGATTGAGCTAATGCTGCATAATTTTGGTGGATGCTCTCCGATTCGAACAGAGAAGGGCTGAGCCAATAGATTTACAGTCTACCCCCGATACCATTACGGGACTAAGCATCCATTATTTTTACCACACCACGTATCCGTTTGCGAATGGCAATTTGGACACAGTAGTCTTAAATTTTCCTTTCGATGATCAGAACTGTCGCCACTAATATGATCAAGTTGGAGAACAATCTCTTTACCTTGCCAATCAGTTAGACCACAACATGAACATTTATTGTCAAATATTCCTTCTTTGATCAATCGCTTCTTTAGTTTCAGAGTTTGATAGTAGGGGTGATCGCCAGCAAGAATCTCATCTAGAGGAATCTTGACTTTCGCTCCACCACCATTACCAAATTCTAAACCAAGTTTCTTACAAACTCTCCACATCTGGATATGTGGCACCGAGAAACGGACAGCCATCTTACCAAGATGCTTCAATTCATTATACGCATCAATTACTTCTTGATCCGTGAATTTATTCTTAACTTGCTTCATAGAATCTCCTTTTACTTTATTTAGTAAAAAGCGGATTTCTAATCTGCTTCTCCATGCTTCTCCAAAACTTTATACAGCTGACAACTTATTTGTATCACCATTGTTATAGATACCATTCACCGTAATTAAAGCAGCTGCACGGTTTCGGTACGTCAGGGATAGTTACTACTTGGTAGTTGCTAGTTTAGCCTCACTCGCGGAGATTACCTCACCACCTATTGCGGAGGTCGGTTTTCGTAACATCTGACAACAAATTGTCATGTGTATAAAATCTATACCAATTGTTAGTGTTGCTACGTTATAGACAGCCTTCACCGTACTGTCGTTTGATTTTAACGCTTCAGCTTATTCCCTAAGCGTCCAAAGGGCATTCGCTTTCAACTCAACTCCTGATTGCGCTTTCCTAGGAGACACAACCACTCAGAGATTCACTATCCAGTGAGCACTGGAATTTTCCATAACAACACTAACAATTGGTACACCGTATGGGAATCGAACCCATCTTACCAACGTGAAAGGCTGGTGTCCTAGCCGATAGACGAACGGTGCAAAAGTGTAGAGGAAGCCCCAATATAATCCCAACGCATCTCTACAGAATCATCCTTCCGACGATGCCCCTATGAGGATTCCAAACGTACTTGGTAGATCCTCATTCATTGCCTTATGCGACCGACTTGACGTATCGACTTAGAAAGGACTTTCAGAACTATCTCAACAACACTAATTATACTACAAACTTGATTAAAAGTCAAGTTTTATTTTTGGCGTCCCGTGAGAGATTCGAACTCCCGACCAACGGTGTAGAAGACCGATGCTCTATCCACTGAGCTAACGAGACAAAACTGGTACGGGTAGTCGGACTCGAACCGACAAGCCGAAGCGGGAGATTTTAAGTCTCCTGAGTTTACCAATTTCTCCATACCCGCATTCAATACATTAATTATACCTCATCAGTGAATAAAAGTCAAGGACTATTTTGTGGAATCTGGGGTCGGATTCGAACCGACGAATCTACTGGTTTGCAATCAGTTCCCTTGGACCACTCGGGCACCCAGACATAGATTTGGTGCGGATGGCGAGACTCGAACTCGCAGAATCTTGATTTTGAGTCAAGCACGTATACCAATTCCATCACATCCGCATGGCTCCGTCTTACTGGGTGCTTTCTCGTCAGGGGAGTCTACATTCCAGTCATTCTAACTCGGGAGCACGGAAGCACCGAGATCAGCCTGCAGGCAAATGGTGGGCTGACTGAGAATTGAACTCAGACTCAGCCGATTATGAGTCGGCTGCTTTACCATTAAGCTATCAGCCCGACAATCATGGCAGTGGGTAAGGGACTCGAACCCTTGGACCAACTTTCGTCGATCTACGGTTTAGCAAACCGCTGCATTCGCCGCTCTGCCAACCCACTATAATTAATCAATCTTACCGTTTCCGTTCTTGAAACCCACAGTACCACCCTGCTCTTGAATCTTCTTCAAGACGTCCTCAAACAAGATGGGTCTGAAGTCTGTTTGTTCGACGCATACAGAGTAGTATTGTGGATCAATCTTTGTAACACCATACTTGTCAGTCATCATAACTCTGTTGCTATGTAAGTGACCATGTATGTTACAACCGAAACGATACAACTGTTGTGGATGTAACGGGATATGTGTTAAGATAATACCGTTCATCACATGAGAACTACGAATGTCTCTGAAGTGTTGAGTGTAATCCTCTAACTTAAAGATATCGTGGTTTCCCTTGATCAATACCTTATCACCGTTCAAACGATGTAAGATGCTTAATGCTCTACGGTTGATAACGACATCACCTAAGTGGTAAACCTTGTCAGTTGGCTTTACAGTTTCGTTCCAACGCTTAACCATTTCTTCATCCATCTCCTCGACAGAATCCCATGGTCGTAACTTAGAACCATCTTCACGCAAGAACTTCGTCACACCAACGTGACCAAAGTGCGTATCACTTGTTAAAAATACACTTGGCATAACGAGCCTCCATTTTAAAGTTAAACAACAGGATGTCTTGGTGTGCCCTTTGCACAATCTGCCTAGATTTTGGTGGCAAAATAAGGAATCGAACCTTAAAATTTGTTTGCTGGAAACATCCTAAATTTGGTGCGGGGAAGGGGATTCGAACCCCTGTCTCATGGTTGGCAACCACGAATAATAACCAGGCTATACTATCCACGCATTGTTTGGCGGAAACGGTGAGATTCGAACTCACGGAGCCTTTCGACTCGTCTGCTTTCTAGACAGGTGCATTAAACCAACTCTGCCACGTTTCCATAAATTTCAAGGAGCATCATTCTTGAGGACTCTTGCCCCACCCTTTTACTCACGCTGGATTCCCTGCGATTGCCACCATGCTCCCTCGCTGGCGGGTGTTTACTTTTCGGTCAATTACTCCGATTGATTCTTTGGCGTCCCCCAAAGGATTCGAACCTTCATCACCCAACTTCGTAGGCTGGTACATTATCCAGTTATGCTAAAGGGACAAAATTCAACAGGATACATTCTTGACGAATGCTCTACCAGATGAGCTAATCTCGCGATGCGCGAAATACAGGAATCGAACCTGCTACCTATCGTTTGGATAGAATTTGCTGTATGTATCCTAAAACTTGGTGCTCTCGTACAGAATCGAACTGTATTCTCAGGCTTACAAGACCCGTGCATCGCCATCAATGCTTCAAGAGCGTAACTTGGTGCGTCGTGACAGATTCAAACTGTCTTCTCTCTGCTTAAGAGGCAGGACTTCATCATCAAAGTTTACAACGCATATATGGTGGAGACCGAGGAAATCGAATCCCGAACTGTGCCTTGCAAGGACACTGTGTTCCCAGTTATACCATCAGCCCATATTTTGGCGGAAAGCAGAGGAGTCGAACCCCATCCCATTTCTGAGAACCCAGTTTTCAAGGCTGGTCGCCGCACCAACGCAGCTGCATTACTTTCCATAACTTTGGTGGACCAACGGGGAATCGAACCCCGAACTCCTGCGTGCAAGGCAGGTGTGTTCCCAATTATACCATCAGCCCATATTGGTCTCGGTGGGAAGAATCGAACTTCCGACACATGGTCCCAAACCACGAATTTTACCATTAAACTACACCGAGTTAAATCTTTTTTGGTAGTGATAGAAGGTAACGATCCTTCCTTCATGCCTTATGAGGGCAGCACGCATCCATCTACGTCATATCACCAATAACAGGTTCTCTTTTTTTCGTGCTACCATTACACCACAGTGGAGACCAACCCACAGCTGGGACTCGAACCCAGACCCTCTTTTTTGCAGAAAGATTATTAAGATTGCTGAAAAGAACCTAATGGTCAAATTGGCATCCCAGGACGGAGTCGAACCGCCAACCTTGGGTTTTGGAGACCCCTACTCTGCCAGTTGAGCTACTGAGATATAAACTTGGTCCTCACGGAAGGGAACGATCCTTCGTCTATCGGTTATCAGCCGATTGCTCTACCTTTGAGCTACATGAGGAAATACTTTGGTGCCGAAGACAAGAATCGAACTTGTGACACACGGATTTTCAATCCGCTGCTCTACCAACTGAGCTACATCGGCATAAAATTCTTTGGGGTGAACAATGGGTTACGATCCCATACTACAACTTTCACAGAGTTGGGTGCTACCACTACACTATGCCCACCCCAAAGAATTCTATTGGTGGGTCTGCTCGGATTCGAACCGAGAGTCTTACTGGTTAAAAGCCAGATGTTTTTGCCGTTAAACTACAAACCCTTTAAGGTCATCCATTTTTTGTTTACGACGGATTGCCTTGTTGGATTTACAGTGGGCACCCGCTTTTCGGAATAGGGCTGCTGCCACGAACTGATTACGTTCACGAGGAGCAGCCATTTGTTTTCGCTTCATTTCTTTCTCCTGTTATTGAACCAAACAGAAACACACTACTCATTAACTTGCCTGCTCGGCAGTATGCTTTTGTTTGGCACCCCCATTTGGAATCGAACCAAAGATAACGAGTTCAAAGCCCGTTGTGTTACCATTACACCATGGAGGAACAGAAGACGTCAGCGTCAGCGAACCAACACTGACGTCTTTTAAAACAAAGTCCAGATTTTTAAAGAACTATCGAAGACGTATCTTAGTACATTTTCGAATTTAAGTCAAGCACTTTCTTGACCCTAAAACAAAAAACCCCGAGGATTTCTCCATCGGGGTTTTGGTAAATAGAAGAGACGTATCGTTACATCTGCTTACCAAAACCCCCACTATCGCTTTCAATCGCATAAGTTGTACCAAAGGCAAACTGTGGGCGTGAGCAATTCCATCCAGCAACCAACGGTAGCTGTTTATGCATTCTGGAATTTAACACTATTGATTTCATAGAAGAAATTATAACCCTTTTGTGATTAAAAGTCAAGGACTTTTTTGATTTACCTACTGCAACGTTTCCATCGCAGTAGAACTATTTATACAAATTATAGCGCACTTTTGAATAAAAGTCAACTATTTTTCAAAATATTTTCAAAATATTTTTAGTGGAACTTAGCAGCCTTGATGTTCCAACCCATCGTACCTGCCTTGGAGGCATTGGACTTTGGCTTTGCAGCATAGGTTGCTAGGTGAACGAACTCTTTCGTTTTAGGATGTACATATCCAACATGGATAGCACCACCACCTGCATTCTTGCGAACATCGTACTGAGTCTTTGGATCAGAAAGGATCTTCTTGATTGGGTGTTCACTGTTAGGTTCAACCACTGCTTTGATCTTCTCTTTCTTCTCACCAGACACTTTGACCTTTGAGTTTGGCATATCAGTGTCAGGCATCAAGTGCTTGATCAACATCTTACCAATCATCTTATGACCTTCATTCTTTGGAAGAGTCGTTAGATGTTTCAAGTGGTCGTGTAACTCATTGTTCTGAGCCTGAATAGCTTTCTTGCCACCTTCGTTGGCTTTCAACTCCATCGGACTCTTATTCTTTTCTCCACCCATTGCCTCGTGCTCAGCACGTGCTTGGTCAAGAATTTTACCACGTTCAGCAGGAGTCTTGCCACCAATACCTAGTGGCTTGAACACATGCTTTTCCAAGGCAGCTTTACCAACCTTGTCAGCTTCCATCTTACGAGTAGAATGATCTAGGATTCCACCCATATCAGCTGCAGGGTTCTTAGCTGTAATCTCTGCAGACTTCTTAGATGATTTTAGTGACCATCCGTGGAAGTGTGTATCATCAGAGTTCGCACCTTTCTTGTGTGAACCTTTGATCTCAACTGCAACGTCAGCTGTATTCTCTTGTGTATCGTTATGTTGCCCACGTGTAAAGCGAGAGATGTCTCCTGGCTTAGATGTGTGACCAACGTTTACAATACGAGCCTTGTTACCATGCATACTTCTGACATCACGAATGATACCAGCAGCTGCGGCACGACCGTGATAGATTCGGTTTTGAATCTGTTCTTTGGTCGTATCATTAGCGTTCTTGTGTTTAGCAATTACGTTAATTTTATCTTGAATTTCTTTCTGCTCAGCTTGATGCTCTGGCGAACCGTGCGTACCATTCACCTTGTGCTTATGCTCATTAAGGTGATAGTGAGTAGCAAGTTCAGTTAGAACACCACCAGCGTTGATTGACAAATTACCGTTCTTCTCAACGTGCTCAGCTTCCTTTGGCTCAGCCTTAACTTTGGCTGGCTTTTCAACCTTCATCTTTGGTGGTGCTTTCTCTGAAAGCATACCTCTGAAGGTCATGAATTCTTCTTTTAGATCTTCATCATCGTCTTCTGGTTCATAGGCTGATGCTTTTTCCAAGTCATGTTTAGAAGGATGTTCAGCGTCAGGTTTCCAACTTACAGTCTTAACAACTGCATCTCCAAGATGCTTGTTGATAAAAGTAGCGTGAGTGCCATGTTCATCTTTATCCAAATGGACGTGAATCAGGTGACCACTCTCGCTGTGGTAAACGTGATGAGGAGTTCTACCCTCATATGTTGTTTCTTCTGTTAGCCAGTTTTTGAACGAATGCATTGTAACCTCAAAGGATAATGTTTCTATTATTTATACCTTCTCGATCTCAACACCGCACTTCTCTAAGAAGTCCAAACCTTTGGTGTCACGATATGATTCACGATAGTAAACCTTCTTTACACCTGCACCATAGACTATTTTGGCACATTGAATGCAAGGAGCATGAGTACAGAATAGATCAGTCCCCAAACCAGACTCACCATCTCTAGCCAGCTTTGCAATAGCATTAGCCTCAGCGTGGATGACTTCATCCTTAGTTCTCATCGTTGGACCATCGCCAGACAAATAAGGAAGGGTTGGAGTTACCACTTCTTCGCATTCGTTTGTCCAGCCAGCTGGCATACCGTTGTAACCAATGGAGATGATACGGTTATCCTTTACGACAACTGCGCCAACCTGTAAACGCTTGGCTGAACTTAGCTGAGCAAACCGCTCGGCTGTATCCATAAACGCATCAACCCATTTTTGTTTCATAATACCTTAACCTCAAAACTCTTTACATCACCAATTTTGGAATGTGGGATAACAAACTTCACCTTAACATCATCAGTCTTATTTGTGTAGATGTTCATTGTAGGTGAAGCACCATAGGTACGACGACCCCACATGTTCCAGTCACCATTATAAACAAATGATGTTTGGAATACCTTAGACTTTGACGAGTCAAAACCTGTAATCACGATTCTAGCTTCTGGCTCGAATGATGGAAGATTAAAGTAACCGAACTGTTCGCGCAGATCCAAGTAGTCGGCTCTCCACTTATCAGTGAAAGCAAATGTACCTTCAATAGCAACCAAAACATCCTTACCATTTTCATGGAGTTGGAACTGGGTATTTTTAGGTTTGAAGTAAACAGCTTCTGACCGATTGTTAATACGATCAACTGCTTGCTTCTTGCGATCAACTTGGTCTTTGATACCATCGATATGGATAATTTGTTGACGAGAAACGTCAGCCTTCTCCATTTGTACTCGATTAGAACGCTTCATCACTTCAGCTTCAATAATCACAAACGTACATTCATCCTTAAGATACTTGTACGATTTGATAACACCACCGCTGTACTGAACGATATCTTCACTGTACTTACCATTGTTGACACGTTCAGTAGAAGTAACCCAAGAACCGTTTACCTTTTCCAAGGCAGCTTTCTTGGCATTTGTCAATGCTTGAGCGCAGGTATCACCAACGCCAGAGGCTTTGACCACAACTGGTGGAGTATCCTCCAGTTTGTCTTGTTCACGCATGTCGACAACGAACCGAGCAACCGAAATTCCTGGGACAACAAAGTCCAGTGGAGTTTGGGCTTGAACGTTACATGCTACAAGGGCAGCAAGTAAGAACTTCTTCATTGACCGAACGACGCACGAACTTGTTGGGCTGCGCGCATTGAACGCTTATCTACCTGAACAGTCACGACCGCCATGGTCTTGTCGCCAGAGATTTTACGATCAGTGATGTATACACCTTTCAACAAGCCATCGGCTTGGACGGCAACTTTCTCTTGAATTTTAGTGGCAATGTTACCAGCACGTTCACGTGACTTAGCGTCATCAGAAGAAACGTCCTTGGCTAAAGCATTGGTGATAACTTCGTGCGACTTGCTAGATTGCAAGTCAGTTTGGATAAACTCTACGATGTTACGTTTGGCTCGCAAGGTAGCCACGTTCATTGCTTGTTCCAATGCAGCGTTATCGCTCAAAGGGATAGCGGATGTACCAGTGGACTTAATGCTTTCCCAATCACCCTTGTCGGTGAAGGTCACTTCAACCTTACCAAACTCTTGAGTGTACTTGACAGCATCTTTCGATACAGGGTCAAGGTCAACACGAGTGGTTGAACAAGCAGTCATCAGAACAGCCATTGCGGCAACAAGAATCAATTTTTTCATAATATATTATCTCACAGTTGTTGAATAAACTACCACATCATCACGTTTGTATAGGTCTTTCATCTTCTGAACCATTGTTGAGTTCGAGAGTTTAAGACCTAGACGGTCAGAGGACTTAGGATCGACCAGTTTGATTTCAGCGTCTTCTACTGGAACAACTTCTACAGGCTCAACCTTAATTTTATCAGAAGAGATAACCTTAGATTTTAGCCTAGCAAAGTCATCAGCAAACTTAGCCCATTCTGTTTGAAAATCTAATGCCATAGCATTAGTTGATACCAAAGCAGCAATCAAAACAAGTCGTTTCATATCCAACCTCCATAATATAATTATAACCCAATATTGGATTAAAGTCAAGCACTTTTTTGTTCTTTTTTCTCTTTCGGAGTCAATAAACCGGTAGATATATGGCACATGGAAGAACTCAACAAGAAGTTGAAGAGAAGTTGCGTTCAAGATTTCCAGATACTATATTTGGTATCGTGACTGGGAAAC
>OGVU01000007.1_pt1 | contig 29475 bp, 38 predicted proteins | sample 1575861 | NCBI WGS metagenome assembly OGVU01 (sample SAMN07581532, study PRJEB24739) | freshwater metagenome | place: Singapore | collected 2015-01 | reverse complement strand
ACTTGGATGACGGCACTTCTGGTCAAGACAACTTGACTTCTGATGCTAACTACTACTACCGCAAAGTTAAGGTTACTAACCTAATGTAATCGGATCGTCGGTTATTAAACCGACGCTAAGATCGGTACTTTAAAGGGGATTTTCGGATCCCCTTTTTTCATGGAGTATAAATAAAGTTATGGCACTATCAGATTCTCTATACCCAAATAACTTAAATCCGTTATCACCCAACGGGTTTAACTTCTCCATTACAAAATTGCCAGGAGTTTCTTTCTTCTGTCAACGTGTAACGATTCCAAGCATTTCACTTGCTTCTATTGATAGACCTACACCGTTTATCAATACACCAATCCCAGGTGAAATTATGACATTCTCTGAATTGTCATTACAGTTCTTGATCGACGACAAAATGGAGAACTATAAGTCTATCTTTAATTGGATGGTTGCTTTAGGCTATCCTGAAGATAATGAACAGTATTCAAAATTCATTGGAACCCAAACAGGTACTGTTTATTCTGAACTTGCTAAAAACTATTCTGACGCTATTGTAACTGTACTTGATGCACAGAACAACGCAACAAATGGTTTTAAATTTTACGATCTATTCCCTATCGCTCTAGACCCTATTCAGTTTGAAGCAACTGCGATGGACGTAAACTATGTGATTGGTTCCGCAACATTTAAATATTCGTACTTTACATTAGATACTTAATTTCGCCGAAGGCGTGAGGGATTATTATGACACTTGATGAGATACAAAATGAATGGGAAAAAGATGCTGAGGTAGATGATAACTATCTCGGTGAAAGCGCAATTGCTACTCCCAAGCTACACTCAAAATATCTAAAGCTGCTAATTGGTGTTAAACTAAAACATACCAAACTCAACGCAGACTACAACCAACTCCGCAAAAACAAATTCCGTTATTACCGAGGTGAACTTGGTAGGGATGAACTCATCAATCTTGGATGGGATCAATGGCAAGGAGTCAAACCTCTTAAAAACGAAATGGATGAGTTCCTTCAAGGTGATACTGACCTTAACACTTTCAAGGTACGAATCGAATACTTAGAAACAATGATATACTTACTGGAGTCTATCCTTGGTCAACTTAAAGCCAGAGACTGGCAAATTAAGTCAGCCATTGAATGGAAAAGATTCCTAGCTGGAATGTAATGACTACTTTATACGTTGAAAAATTAGACGAAGTCTATATGAGAGTTTTCGGGGATGCTTCCGCCGAAAAAGAATTAGCAGACTTCTTTACATACGAATACCCAGGAGCAAGATTTACTCCGCAATTTAAAGCACGTTTATGGGACGGTAAGGTGCGCTTGTATGATGCATTCCGTAAAACCCTTTACATTGGTTTGTACGAATACCTTGAAAAGTTTTGCGAACGTAACGGATACGAGTTGCACCAAAAAGGTGACGTATTTAGTTACGATGATATTCCAATGGAAACTATCACCGAGTTCACTGATTGGTTAAACCTTCGTGGGCGTGGCAATCCAATCGAAATTCGTGACTATCAATTGGAAGCAGTATATACAGCGTTGAATAAAAAGCGCACATTGCTTCTATCACCAACAGCGTCAGGTAAGTCTCTAATCATTTATAGCACGATGCGATGGCATCTAAATAATAAACGTAAGTGTGTATTGATTGTCCCAACTACTTCTTTAGTAGAGCAAATGTATGCTGACTTTGAGGACTACTCTTCTGCAAATGGATTTGATGTGTCTAACCATTGTCAAAAACTTTACAGCGGGTTTCCCAAGGAGTTTACTAAAGATGTCCTTATTACCACGTGGCAGTCGATCTACCTCCAACCGAAAGGATGGTTCAAGCAATTCGACGTTATCTTTGGCGACGAGGCTCACCAATTTAAGGCAAAGTCTCTCACAACAATTATGGAGAAACTTGATACTGTTTCTTATCGCATTGGAACTACTGGTACACTTGATAATAAAAAGATTCACCAATTAGTTTTGGAAGGGGTGTTTGGTCCAGTACACCGTGTAACCACTACTAAGAAATTAATGGACGAGGGTAAATTAACAAGCCTAAATATTACTTGTCTAATACTGAAATATAGTGAAGAGATTCGTAAAGAGCGTAATAAAAACACGTACCAAGATGAGATGGATTTTCTTGTAGGCAATGAAAAGCGCAATAAGTTTATCCGTAATCTGGCAGTAAATTCTAAAGGTAACACGCTGGTTCTTTTTCAATACGTTGAAAAGCACGGCAAAGTTCTCTACGATCTTATCTTGAATAAAGTGCATGAAGACCGTAAGGTGTTCTTTGTACACGGTGGCACTGACGTGTCTGACCGTGAATCTATTCGCCATATTACAGAAAAAGAAAACGATGCAATTATTATTGCCAGCTATGGAACTTTCTCCACTGGTATTAATATTCCGTCAATTGAGAACGTTATCTTTGCTTCTCCAAGCAAGTCAAAGATTCGTAACCTTCAATCAATCGGTAGAGGTTTGCGTTTAAAAGATGGAAAGTCTGCTTGTAATCTATACGATATTGCAGATGACTTGCATTGGAAGTCTTGGAAGAACCATACGTTGAATCATGCAGCTGAACGCTACAAAACGTATGTTGAAGAAGAATTTAAGTTGAAAATGGTAGAGGTGGATTTATATGGATAAACATTATGTGGTTGTCAAATTGGTTTCAGGTGAAACTGTTATGGCAACGTTTGACGGTGAGGATGAGAAGTTCATTAAGATTGATTACCCCATCCAGATTAGAACTGTTATGCTTCCAGAGATAAATAGAGAGTCTATATCGGCATCACCTCTATGCCAGTTTAGCGATTCTACTTCCTTTGTCTTGGAAAAGAGCCACATCGTTTACATTAAAAAGCTGCATCCGCAGTTTGTAAAACATTACAACAATTTTATTAAGTCGTATGAAGAGGCATTGATTCCAACAACGAGATCCGAGATACAGGATAAGTTGAGCGAATACTTTGACGATACGGAAGACCTTACGTTAGACGAGATCAACCGCAGGATTGAAATGCTAGAAGCTATCGCTTCAGGAGGACATCCAGACGAGGAAGACGATCTCATGCTGAACGTCATGGAAGGTAACGATACTCTTCATTAACCTCATATCAAACCCGACACGGGTATTATCCTACAAAGTCAAGTAAAAGGCAAATAAATCTTACAGCTTTGCATATTGGAAAATAGATTTGCCTTTTTGTACGGTTTCAACTATACTATGTACTAGCCTCTAAAAAGAAAGAGGAAATATATTAATGGCACATTATGTAAACAACGCTGACTTCTTAGCTGCTCTAATCGAGCATAAAAATAAAGTTAATGAAGCTGCTGAAAAGGGTTTACCAAAACCTATAATCCCTAACTATATCGGGGATTGTATTCTTAAAATTGCGAACCATTTGGCATACAAGCCAAACTTTATCAACTATTCATATCGCGATGATATGGTGCTTGATGGGATTGAGAACTGCATCCAATATTTGGATAACTTCAATCCAGACAAATCAAGCAATCCGTTCGCATACTTCACACAAATTATCTACTATGCTTTCCTTCGTAGGATTACAAAGGAAAAGAAACAAGCATATATCAAAGGTCGCTTGATTCAAGACATGCCGTTTGAAGCATTTGAATTACAAGAAGGTGACGATGGTGAATACCATAATCAGTATCTTGAGTTCATGCAACAACATGGTACGTTTGATGATTCTTTTATCCAACGTAAAGAGAAAAAGAAAAAAGCTAAGATAAACACCTTAGATGAATTTATTGAAGACACCAACGACTATGGTGAGGAAGGTAAAGAAGAATGAAGGTAGCCATTATCACCGACCAACACTTTGGTGCTCGTAATGATAGCATTGCGTTTTTAGATTTCTTCCAAAAGTTTTATGATAACATCTTCTTTCCTACACTTGATGCTAATGGTGTGGATACCGTTCTTGTGTTGGGCGACACTTTTGATCGTCGAAAGTACGTCAATTTCTATGCACTGCAAAGAGCCAAGGAAATGTTCTTTGATCGTTTGGCTGCTAATAACATTCGTGTTCATATGCTTGCTGGTAACCACGATACTTACTTCAAGAACACCAATGACGTAAACTCCCCTGACTTACTTCTTCGCGAGTATAACAATATCAACGTAATTGATCACCCTGCCACGATCTATGTTGATGAAACTCCAATCTGTATGATGCCTTGGATTTGCCCTGAGAACTACCAAGACTCTATTGATACGATTAACGATACCAAGGCAGAAATCTGCATGGGTCACTTTGAAATTGCTGGCTTTGCCATGTACCGAGGAATGGAATCCCACGATGGACTTTCTAAAGAAACATTCGACAAATTTGACATGGTTTTTAGTGGGCATTATCATCACAAGTCTGATGATGGGCATATCTACTACGTCGGAAACCCATATGAACTTACTTGGCAAGACTACAACGATCCCCGAGGGTTTCACTTGTTTGATCTTGGAACCAGAAAACTCGAGTTCATTAGAAATCCTTATAGTATGTTTGCCCGAGTCGAATACGATGACAAAGAGCAAGAGCCTATCGATCTAGATTCCTTAGACTTACAAGGTAAGTATGTTAAACTTGTAGTTGCAAATAAAACAGACTATTATAAATTTGACCGTTTCATTCAGAAGTTATATAATAAAGGTTGCCACGATATTAAAGTCGTGGAAGATATGTCTGAGTTTAACGAAGGCGAACTAGCCGATGAGTCTATTAACTTAGAAGACACTTTGTCTGTTCTTGGTCATTACATTGACTCTGTTGAAACTGACTTGGATAAAGAAAAGATTAAATCGTACATGCGTGGCTTATATACTGAAGCCGTTAACATTGAGGTTGTTTGATGATTGAATTTGAATCAGTAGAATGGCGTAATTTTTTATCAACAGGTAACTCCGCCAATAAAGTTCTACTAAACAAATCTAGCACCACACTTATTATCGGTAAGAACGGTGAAGGTAAATCTACTGTCCTAGATGCGTTGTGTTTTGCTTTGTTTGGTAAACCTTTTCGTAACATCAACAAAGGACAGTTGGTAAATTCTATCAACGGTAAGGGTTGTTTGGTTGAAATCAAATTCAGTGTAAACAACAAGTCATATAAAGTTATCCGTGGTATCAAACCTAACAAGTTTGAGATCTACGTTGATGATGAATTGTTAAATCAAGACGCAGCAGCCAAGGACTATCAAAAGGTTCTTGAGCAGCAAATTTTAAAGCTGAACTACAAAACCTTCACACAGGTTGTTATTTTGGGTTCAGCTTCTTTTGTTCCATTCATGCAGTTGTCGTCTGCACAGCGTCGTGAAGTTATTGAAGATATTTTGGACATTCGTATTTTCTCTACGATGAACCAATTGTTGAAGGAGAAAGCAAGTGATACCAAGGCTGAGATCGCAAGGATTGAGTTGGAGATTGCGAACGCGAAGACTAAAGTCGAAGCACAAAATGCAATTATTAAAACTATCACGGATGCGAGGGCAGATAATATTAGATCCATCCAAGAGAAAATCGCATCAAGCACTAAAGAGGTTGAGCGAAACCAGCTTGAGGTTGATGACCTTATCGGACAAATTGAACATCTTAAAAGCCAGATTGAGGGGCAGGAGAAAGTCAAGTCTGATCTCAAAAAGGCAGAAGAAATCAGAAGTAAGCTGCACAACAAAATCGAAACCATCGAACAACGCAAAGAATTTTTGGATACACATGACGTATGCCCTTCTTGTGAACAAGGTATTCCTCATGAACACAAACACTCGATCATCAGCGAGCTTGACGCAAAGGTGTCTGACCAAAATTCAAAAGTTGCTGAACTCGAAACCGTTCTTGGGTCTCTCAATGAGAGATTACAAAACATTAACAGTATCTTGGAAGAGATTACAGACAAGAACATCCAACTATCAACCAAGAACTCAGCAATTGCCGTTACTAACAGACAAATCGCTGAACTCGAAAGAGAGATTGAAACTCATCAAACGGACACATCAAATCTTGACGAGGAAAAATCTAAACTAAAGCAACTCGCTGAAGATGCTATGGGTAAGATTAAAGCTAAGACTGCTCTTCAAGAACACCGTAATATGGAAGAGGTTGCTTCCTTGTTATTGAAAGATACTGGTATCAAAACTGCTATCATCCGCGAATACCTACCCGTGATGAATAAGTTGATCAACAAGTACCTGAATCAAATGGATGCTTACATTCACTTTGAACTCGATGAAGCGTTCAACGAAATTGTTAAGTCTAGATTCCGTGATGAGTTTACTTACGCAAGTTTCTCTGAAGGTGAGAAGATGCGCATTGACTTGGCTATCCTTTTCACTTGGCGTCAAATTGCTAAGATGAAGAACAGCGTCAATACTAACCTTCTACTGCTTGATGAGATTTTTGATTCAAGTTTGGACACAGCTGGTACTGATTACTTCTTGAACTTGATGAATACCCTTGGTGAGAACTCCAACGTGTTTGTTATCTCTCACAAAGGTGATCAGCTATTTGATAAGTTCCGTTCAGTTATTAAGTTTGAGAAACGCAACGATTTCTCAGTTATTGCGAAGAACTGACCACCCTGCAAGCCCCTATCTACGGGGCTGCAACAAAATGCTTGCCTTTTATTCGTAAATAACGTATAATACTCTTATAGATTGATAGGAGTATATTATGGAAATGCAAGCGACAGACCTTTCAGCCCGACTACTGGCTACTGAAAACCTAACAGTCGTTCGTTCGAACGTTCCTACTGCATCGTTCGATATCAAATCACGTGTATTGACTCTTCCAATGTGGAAAGAGATGACCCCAGAAATTGAAGACATGCTTGTGGGTCACGAAGTTGGCCACGCACTTTACACACTCGACAAATACATCGAGCCAATCAAAGAACAACCCAAGCTGAAAAGCTACATGAACATTCTCGAAGACGTTCGTATCGAGAAGCTGATCAAACGCAAGTATCCTGGTCTGCGTAAGCGCATGAACGAAGGTTACAAACAACTCAACGATAAAGACTTCTTTGGTATTTCTAAAGTACCATCGTTAGAAGCACTCAACCTTATTGACCGCATCAACCTGTATTTCAAAGCAGGTTTCCAGTGTGGTGTTAAGTTTGACGCTGACGAAAAAGAGTTCGTCAACCGTGCCGAGCGCACCGAAACCATTGACGAAGTTATTCAGTTGGCACAAGACCTGTATGCCTTTGCCAAAGAGCAAGCCGAAAAGAAAAAGCAACAACGTCAAGCTGCTGCTTCTGAAGAAGACGGTGACGATGAAACTGATGAAGATCCGTTTGACGGCGATGACAACTTCATGGATCTAGATCTTGATGAAGACGGTGAAGGTCTTACTCAAGAAGAAGAAGACTTTGAGTCTGAGAAGACTGCAAAGGGTAAGGGTGCTGGCCAAGATAAGACCGAGGAAGATCTTGAGTCTGTAACTGAACGTGCCTTCTCTCAACGTCTTGAAGAATTGGCTGATCAGCATACCGAGTATCGCTATCACAAAATTGAACCACTACCTTATGACGTTGTTGTTGGCTACAAACAAGTTTTGAAAGACTTGGACTTTGCTTGGGAAGAAGGTTCAGTTGGTTCATACTACTACAACCGTGTGTATGGTAGCAAGAGCGAACAAGAATTTAACGAAAAGCAAATCAAAGCTGTTCAAAAGTTTAAGACTGACTCCTTGAGTTCGGTAAACTACTTGATCAAAGAATTTGAAATGAAGAAGTCTGCTCAGCTGTATAAGCGTGCAGCTATCTCTAAGATCGGTTCTTTGGACATGCGTAAGGTTTATGCTTACCAGTTGCAAGACGACTTGTTCAAGCGAGTGACTACATTGCCTATGGGTAAAAACCACGGCATGATCATGATGATCGACTGGTCAGGTTCTATGTGCGACGTTATCGAAGATACAATCAAACAAGTTATCAACTTGGCTATGTTCTGTAACAAGGCTCAGATTCCTTATCGTGTATTTGCTTTTACTAGCCAATACACTGACCGCAACTACGATCAAGTTCGCGATAAGCGTTACACGTATCAAAAAGGCTTGCGCGACCGTAACCTTGCAAACTCGACTGACTCTGTGTTAGATGGTGGTAACTTCAACCTGTTGGAATTGTTCTCTAACAAGATGTCGACTACTGAATTCAACACTATGATCAAGAAGTTGCTTGACCCTCGTGTGTTCTGGCACCGTGGTTACGACCTTGGTGGTACACCGTTGAACGAAGCGTTGCTTTGGACTTACAACAATATCGGCGAGTACATGAAGAACCAACGCATCGAAAAGATGAACTTCATTACCCTCTCTGACGGTGCTGGTGGTACTTTGCAAGCGTCTGGTGGTATCAATCGTTACAGCTATGGTAACAAGGTCAAGCACCTTGTCCGTGACACTGTTACAAAAAAGACTTATCCTTTCGGCTACGAACCAAACCAACAAACTGAAACTTTGTTGAAGATGATCAAAGACCGTTACAACGTTCGTACTATTGGTTTCTATGTCTGCTCAAACCGTCGTAGCACTTTGGCTTGCGCAGTTAAAGATAACGTGTACGATTACAAGGGAAGCGTTGATTCTGTAATTGATGAAATGCGTAAAGCATTCCGTCAAGATGGTTTCTACTCTCTCCGTGGTACTGGTCGTGACGATTTGTTTATCGTTCCTGCAGATAAGACCAAAATCGACGAAGGTGAACTGGCTATCAGTTCAGATATGTCTTCTCGTAAACTGGCTTCGACTCTTGGAAAATACCTGAACACCAAGAAAACCAGCCGTGTTTTGCTGAGCCGATTTATCGGGTACGTTGCCTAACCCTGTGGGAGCAAGGCTCCCAAGGGTGCAAAAAAGTCCTTGACTTAAATTGGAAAATAGCCTATAATTCTTGTATAGGTTGATTAATTATGGAGAATGTGATGAGTAAAAAAGCCGAGTTCCGCGAGCAGTTCGATGCTAAACTAGCCGAGATGTTCCCTGAAGTATTCACCGATGGTTTGGTATCACGTCGTCAAATTGACGAAGTTCGCGAAGCCCTTGGTACAAAATCATATCCTGTATGGCATATGGAAAACCGAGTCGCTCGTGGTATGTACGCTATCGCTGGTGGCAAGTCTAATGTTGTTATGAAAGAAGAAACTGTGCAGTCATTTGAAGTCGACTACACCAATACAGAATCGTTGGTTCCCAAGAAAGATTCTAACTATGTTCCATTCGGTAACCACACCGATGTTGAGAACATTATCAAGTCGGGTATTTTCTACCCAGCCTATATCAGCGGTCCAACTGGTAATGGTAAGTCTACCATGGTTGAACAAATTTGTGCCAAGCACAAGAAGCCTCTGATTCGTGTTAACCTTAACATGATGACTGATGAAGAACAACTCATCGGCTCTAAGACCCTCGAAGACGGCAACGTCAAAGTTGTTGAAGGACCAGTTCTTATCGCTATGCGTACTGGTACGACTCTGTTGCTTGACGAAATTGACGCTGGTGCAGCTAACACGTTGCTGTGCTTGCAACCTATCCTTGAAGGCAAACCCTATTATTTCAAACTGAAGAATGAGATGATCATTCCAGCCAAGGGTTTCAACATTATCGCAACTGCCAACACCAAGGGTAAAGGTTCTGATGATGGTCGTTACATTGGTACGAACATTCTGAACGAAGCATTCTTGGAGCGTTTCGCTGTTACGTTCAACCAAGAATATCCAAGTGCTAAGATTGAAGGCAAGATTGTTCAAAATCTTATGACGTCTTACGACTGCCTCGACGAAACTTTTGCCGAAAACTTGGTGAAGTGGGCTGACGCTATCCGTAAGACTTTCGACGACGGTGGTGTGGATGAAACAATTACGACTCGTCGTATGACCCACATTGTCCGTGCCTATGCAATCTTCAAGAACCAGACTAAGGCTATCGAACTTTGCTGCAACCGTTTCGACGCTGCAACTAAGTCAGCCTTCATTGACTTGTACGATAAGATTGCAAACCCTGAGCCTGAGCCTGTTCCCGTGGCTCCGACTGTTGCAAACCCTGAATCGGAAGAAATTCCCTTCTAAAATAATGCTTGACTTTAATTCCATACTAGGGTATAATTCTAGTATGGAAAGTTGAGTTCCATCTTTGAAATCACTTTAAGGAAATATATTATGTTGAAGTTCTCTGCCCTGACCCTTGCTCAAAAGCGTTTCGTTGTTGCTGCGATTGAATCCAATCCAGCCTATAACAAGAACCCTCAGATTACTCTGAAGGAATGTTCTGCCCTGTATGATGCCGTGCGTGCTACACGTTCTGGTGCCAAGGGTGAAAAGATCGGTTATCCTAACTGGTTGTTCGCTAACAACAAAATTGAGCGTGGTGTTTACCAGCTTCCCGTGCCTACTGCCGCAGAATTGTCTGCTTACCAGCAAGAACTGGACGCTAAACTTAACCCTGTTAAGAAAGCCAAGGCAAAGGTAGCCAAGCTGGCTCAAGCCAAGGTCGTTAAGACTAAGCCTGTGAAGGCTAAGAAAGTTGCTGCAACGGCAACTGAGGACGAAAGTGAAGTTGAAATTAGTGGTTCACGCCTGAACCGTATCATCGAGGAATCAGCTGAGTTCGACCAAGATGTCGAAGACTTCAACGCTATCCTCCGTGAAAACGGCATCGAAGTTTAATCAACCAACCTTGTAGGTAACACCATCGCCTACAAGGTTTCTTTCGTCATGATGGTATATTATGGAGGACATTTATGTCTAAACATGCTAAACTTTTGAATCATCTCCAAACTGGTCATGAAGTGACTGCTAAGCAAATCACTGGTACTTTCGGTATCAAGAATGCTGGTCGTGCCGTTCATTATTTGCGCGAGCAAGGTCACTGCGTTTACGCTAACAAAGTTACATTGAGCGATGGCACTGAAGGTACTAAGTACCGCATCGGTAAGCCAAGCAAGCGTATGGTGCAAATCGCCAACGCAGTATTGGGCTCTTCTGCGTTCACTCGATAAGTGAAACATACAAGGGTTCTCTATGAGTGCCCTTGTGTATTTTCATTGGAGGAATAATGACTGAAGGACGTAAGTTTGACGGTGGCAAGTTGGAGTATGGTTTGCTCCCTCCACTGGCTCTTGAAGAAACTGTAAAGGTATTGACGTTTGGTGCTCAGAAATATGAGCGAGATAACTGGCAGAAAGTGCCTGATTCCAAGCGTAGATATTTTGATGCTCTACAACGACATGTATGGGCATGGAAACAAGGTGAAACAGTTGACCCTGAATCTGGTATCCATCACTTGGCTCACGCTATGTGTTGCTTGATGTTTTTGTATGAACATGACGTCAAGTATTCTGCGGAGAAGTAATTGTCAAATTATAGATTCATTGGTAAAAATCTAGATGTAAGTGAGATTCTAAAACAACTTAATGATAATCCTGACGATTGGAATTTTGTATCTAAGATGCAGAATACTGGTGGTGATGTAAACCCTTATGGGTTCTTACCATTGGTTATGGCGAAGGTTGCTTTCGCTGAAGACGATCCTAAGAATACGCAAATGCAACAGCAGACTCCGATGTATAAAAAGTATACATCAATCCGTAAGTTCTTAAAGAACTATGGAATCAAAGAGATATCTCGTGCTGCGTTCTTCCGTCTTAAGGTTGGTCATGGTGTTGAGCGTCATATTGACGTTGGAGATTATTATCTTACACGAGATAGATTTCATATCGCTTTGTCTGGTACTTACCTGTACGAAGTTGATGGTGAAGAGCATGTTATTGAGCCAGGGACTTTCTTCTGGTTCGATAATAAAAAGTATCACAGTGCCTTAAACATTGGTGATGTTGATCGGGTGAGTTTTGTTTTTGATGTCCCGCATCGAATTCCTCATCCAAATAATAGTAGAAACTTTCTAAAGGAATAAAATGTTTACCCTTATTATGTCTTTCGTGATTGCATTGGCTGTTTCGCTCTCTGCATATTTTGTTAACCAATCTCGTCGTTATCGTAACGACAAGAACGAGGTTGTAGAGGAAACGGTATTTCCATTCCGCAAACTCGCAGCAATCCCGTTTATTTTCCCATTGGTTGTTTTCCTGTTCGAGATGTTTACCGTTGTGCCAGCTGGTCACGTTGGTGTGCAAGTAACTCTTGGTGAAGTAAACCCTACTCCGCTGACTGAAGGTGTCCACTTTGTCAACCCTGTGTCCAGCGTTAAGAACGTTGAGGTGCGTGTTGTTAAAGCTGACCTGAAAGGTGCTAACGCTGGTACTAAAGACTTGCAGGTTGTACATACTGACATCGTTGTGAACTATCGTATCGCTGGTAACCAAGCTGCTCATATGTACAAGGAATTCGGTCTTGACCTAGAGAACAAGATCCTCTTGCCTGCTGCAAACGAAGCATTCAAAGCTATCACTGCTCACTACACTTCTGAAGAGTTGGTGACTAAGCGTGGTGAAGTTAGCCAAACTATCCACCAGACTCTCCAAGAGAAAGTTGGTAAGTATGGTTTGACTGTATCTGAAATCTCTTTGGTGAACTTTGGTTTCAGCGGTGAGTATCAGAAAGCTATTGAGCAAAAGGTTATTGCTACTCAGCAAAAGCAAAAAGCCGAGCAAGACTTGGAGCGTATCAAGGTTGAAGCTGCTTCTCGTATCGCTCAAGCTGAAGGTGAAGCAAAGGCTATCGCTATTCAAGCCCAAGCTATTCAGTCTAACGGTGGTCAACAATACGTTCAGTTGCAGTGGATCGAAAAGTGGGATGGCAAAATGCCTAACACTGTGGTCAACGGTAGCCAAGGTATGATGCTTAACGTTGGTAAATAATACTTGACTTATACCCCTGTTTGGGGTATAATTATTTTATCTTTTAATATGGAGAAACTATGAAACTGTCCAAAGAAACCCTTGCCCTTTTTAAGAACTATGCTGGTATTAACAGCAATCTTTTACTGAAGGCAGGTAGCAAACTGTCGACAATTAGTTCTCAGAAGAACGTTATGTCTGACGTAACTGTTACTGAGACCTTCCCAGTCGACTTTGGAATCTATGACTTGAATGAATTCCTCGGCGCAATGTCGATCTTCGAAGATCCTGAATTGACCTTTGAAGACAAAGTCTGTAAGATTACCCAAGGTAACATGAGCATCAAATACTTTGCCGCTGACGCAACTGTATTGACTGCACCAACTAAATCAATCACTTTCCCGACTGCTGAAATCAACTTTGAGTTGAGCAACCAGATGTTGACTATGATTCAACGTACAGCTTCTGTGTTGAAAGCATCCGACGTATCTATCGTCGGCGCAGACGGTCAAATCACTATCGTTGTTGGCGATAAGAAGAACTCCACTGGTAACTCTTTCCAAGAACCAGTTGGTACAACTGATAAAAACTTCAAGGTCAACTTGAAGGTTGAAAACCTTAAAATGATTCCTGGCGATTACAGCGTCAGCGTATCTTCTAAGAAGATTTCTCGCTTTAAGTCATCTACGACTAGCGACCTAGTTTATTATGTTGCAGTAGAAGCGGACTCCACCTTCGACTTCTAAATGTGAACGTTCGGGGAGGGAGAAATCTCTCCCCATTTTTATTATGAGGCTGTGATGACAAAACTAAAGAATTTAGACGCACGGTTATTTCGTGCTATCCCAGATAGTCATAAGCATATGACTGTATATGGAACTCAAGAACTTACTAGGTTCAAATGTGTTGTGTGTGGAGAAATGGGTTTTCTTTCAGAAGCATACCTTCAATCCAAATCCAAACGTAAACACGATAGCGACGTTAGACCATATCATGCTTCTTGCTATATCGAGACCAACGGTAAAGTAAGAAAAGTAGAGAAATCTACAGCCACCCTTTTTGATTTTATTATGGAGTAATTATGATTGAATCCCAAGACAACCAATTCCTTTGGGTTGAAAAGTATCGTCCTCAAAAGATTGACGACTGTATTCTACCTGACAGCCTGAAGCAAACTTTCAAAGACTATGTTGCTCAAGGTCAAATCCCTCATATGCTGCTATGTGGTACAGCAGGTGTGGGTAAAACTACTATCGCCAAAGCCCTGTGTAACGAAATCGGTGCCGAGTATATCGTACTGAACGGTTCTGATACTGGCGGTCACATTGAAACCCTTCGTACAGCCATTAAAGGTTTTGCTACCACTGTATCCCTGACTGAAGCTCGCAAAGTCGTCATCATGGATGAGGCTGACTATATGCAGGCAGCTTCTACGCAACCAGCTTTGCGTAACTACATGGAAGAGTTTTCTGCCAACTGTCGCTTTATCTTTACTTGTAACTACAAGCAAAAGATTATCGAACCACTCCACTCTCGTTGCGCTGTTATCGACTTCAAAGTTGAGAACAAAGACAAACAATCTATCGCTGCTCAGTTCTTCAAACGTGCCACTCAAATTCTGAAGCAAGAAGGTGTTGAGTTCGATCCAAAGGTTGTTGCTGAACTCGTGACTAAATACTTCCCCGACTGGCGTCGTGTGTTGAACGAACTTCAACGCTACTCTGTCTCGGGTAAAATCGACTCTGGTATTTTGGTTAACATGACTCACGATTCTTTCAAGGATCTAGTCAAGTCTCTCAAAGACCGCAACTTCACCGAAGTCCGTAAGTGGGTCGCTAAGAACTCTGACGCAGATACAACTGCGTTGTTCCGTGAGTTCTATGATAACGCAAACGAATATATCGAACCAACTACAATCCCTAACCTTATTTTGGTCTTGTCCGACTATCAGTATAAGGCTGCTTTCGTTGCCGACCATGAATTGAATATCATGGCTGCTATGACTGAGATTATGGTTCAATGTAAGTTCAAGTGAGGTTGATATGGAATTTCTTATTTTATTCGGAGCCTTGTTAGTTGGTATCTTTCTTGGATGGGAACTTCGTGAGCAGTATGCTATGCGTACAGTCAAGCGTTTGTTAGAAGAAAACGTTCTTCAAGTTCAGGAAGAATATGAAGAACGTACTAAGATGAGAATTGAGAAACACGGTACAGCTATCTATGCGTTTGAAGAAGAAACTGACGAGTTCATCGCTCAAGGTAATGACTTGTTTGACTTGGATAAAGCTATTCAAGCACGTTTCCCAGGCAAGAAGTTTGCCATTAGAGAAGATAACCTGAAAGAAATTGGTGTCAGCCATGAGTCCGTTTGATTTTATTAACGCAATTAACTATTCGAAGGAAGATTTATTTAAAGACGATCCGCAAGCGAACAAAGACTACGATCCATACATTGTAAACCGAGGTCTTTCATATTTCCACGACACAATTGTTCAAGCTAACGCTATGAACCGACACTCATCTATTCCAAAAGAATGGCAATTTAGATTTTTACTAAATAGTATCACCAAGAAGAAAAGATTCTCTAAGTGGGCTAAAAAAGATAAAGCCACCGAATCTTTGAAATTGGTTCAGGAGTATTTCGGGTATTCCAGCGAAAAAGCTAAGGACGCTCTAAGCGTCCTTTCCGATGAACAATTGAATGAAATAAAACAAAAATTAAATAAAGGTGGAAAATAATGTCAGAAATGATTTACTATGATTGGACACCCGATTCTATGCTAGAGGTTACTCTCGCTGAACCAGATAACTTCTTGAAGGTTCGCGAAACTCTAACTCGTATCGGTATCGCTTCCAAGAAAGACAACACGCTATATCAATCTTGCCATATCTTACATAAGCAAGGTAGATATTTTATCGTTCACTTCAAAGAACTCTTTGCTTTGGATGGTAAAGATTCAAATATCACTTCAGGTGATATTGAACGCAGAAATGCGATTGCTGGTTTGCTTCAGGACTGGGATCTACTAAAGATCGTCAATACTTCTAAAGCAGAACAGAAAGCATCATTAAGCCAGATTAAAGTCGTATCTTTTAAAGAGAAACACGATTGGAATCTAGTAGCAAAATATAATATTGGTAAAAAAGTTCGCCCAGTCGAACAAAACTGATATAAATAGTTTTGTCCCATCGGGATGGGAAGACCGTGATGGTGGTGCTAACGGTATACAAAACCACCAACTAATTTAAGTGTCCCACTACCTTGGGAACCGTTTGACGTTCACGGTAAAAGGCGTCGCCCAGCAGCCTTGGCTCTGGTTAAACAAACCAAGGATGACTTGCCTTCGGGGAGTCTTTTAATTTAACTCGCTTAATAGGAGAAAACATGACAAGCAAACAATTCATCCCTTCATTCTTCAGCCAAGATACTTTCAAAGACTTTGATAAGTTCTTCTTGGGTTTTGACGACCAGTTCGCCAAGATGCAAAAGTTCCACGACGACTTTGCGAAGAATATCCCTAACTATCCTCCATACAACATCAAGAAAATTGATGACACTCATTACGTCATCGAGATGGCTGTCGCTGGCTTCGGTCAGACTGATTTGGACATCGAGATTGATGGTGGTAAGCTGACAGTTAAGGGTAATGTAAACTCTACTGAGCCAGAAGACAGCTTCTTGTTCAAGGGTATTGCTGCTCGTGCTTTCACTCGTACTTTCGCACTTAACGACCAAGTGGAAGTTAAGGACGCTGAAATCTTCAACGGTATGCTTAAGATTGCTCTTGAGCGTTTGATCCCTGAAGAAAAGAAAGCTAAGAAAGTCGCAGTAAAAGAACGTGGCGGAAAGCAGTTTCTAAATGATTAAACTGCTCGCTAAATTACAAACCTTTTTAAAATCTTATCGCGAATATAAAGGTGGTAAGATTAAATAAGAGGAAGGGGCTTCGTGCCCCTTATCAATTATGGCAGTAAGAAAACTAACAGTATTGGATAAATCCAGAATTGTCAGTAACCTTGTTGGACTACAAGGTGAAGATCGTAGGCTTCGTTTCGGTATGATGTGTACCGACGATTACATTGAGAAGTATGTCACTGAATCATTTGACAGAGAGTCTCAGTGGTTCGGTGTTGATCACATTGACGGTCATTTAGTGGCAACATGTCACGTTGCTATTGTCAACGGTGAAGCTGAACTTGGTTGCTGTGTACATGAAGACTATCGTGGCGAAGGGTTTGCACAGAAGATGTTTGACCGAGCAGTTACTTGGTTGAGAGTTCGTGGTATTACTCACGTGTTCATGCATTGTCTATCAGAAAATGCACCAATGAAACATATCGCTAGAAAGAACCAAATGGTTTTAGTTAGTGATTCTGGGGAGACTGAAGCTGAGGTTGAAGTTGAACCAGCAACACCCGCAACGTACATGGAAGAGGCATATTTAAATCGTATTGCTATCTACGACATGTATATGAAAAACAACTATCGAGTATTTGACTTTTACTGGAATCGTGCCGCTAAATAGTGGTATGAGCAAATTTAAAATCTCTCCAAATCTCCTTTCTTACCATGCCGTTCGTCGTGGGGAATGGATATTAAAGGTTTCGGTTTTCAAAAGTAAATTTGTTATGGTTGTGGCATATAATGAATATGACATGGAACTACGCATTGAGCAGTTTAATCATCCAGAGAAAGCTGCCGATTTTATTGAAAAATTAATTGAGGAATAATATGAATAAAGTAAAAGTGTTCAAGCTAATTAACGGCGAAGAACTTATCTCTGAAGTGTTTAATACATATGAAGGACAGTATGAATTAAAGAACCCAGCTAACATTATGTTACAACCGACCCAAAATGGTCAAATGGGTGTGGGTATTGCTCCATATATGCCATACGCCAACGGTAATGTTAAACTAAACTGGTCAGCAATTGCATCAGAAGCAGACCCTGACCAAAGCATGATTAACGAATATAATCGCATCTTTGGGAGCGGTATCGAGGTCGTATCAGCCAGTGCCCTAGCTGGACTGAAATAACCCCTGCAAAGCCCTCTAGACCAGCCGAAAGGCTGGTTTTTTCATGGTAGAAAGTGCTTGACTTTAATTGCGAAATAAGGTATAATTATCTTATGAAGCTAATAAAAGAAACCACTGTTTGGAAAGACGTAACCCGTCAACCCAACCATACCTATCTTACATCAGATAGTATGGACAAGATCTATGCTTACTTCAAGTGGCATAATCCCAAAGACTTCGTGATGTTAAAAACACCTCTCCGAATCGACCGTCGCTATCGTACCTTCAAAGTATTACAATCTGGAATTAAGGATATATCATGAACCTGAATGACTTCTTCAATGACCTCGCTGCCAACTCTGCTCGCACTTATAAAATTGCTCAGCTAGAAGCCAATCGCGATAACGCAACCCTGCGTGAAGTTGTTCGTCTTGCTCTAGACCCCTTCACTCAGTTTTATATTCGTAAGATTCCGAAGTACACTCCGAACACTTCAGGTCACGGTGCGTCTATCGCATCCATGCTTCCTGCTTTGTACGAACTTCGCGAACGTATTGTGACTGGCAACGCTGCCATTGATCACCTTAAAACTGTCCTTGAAGCGTTGAAAGCAGATGACGCCAAGGTGATGGAACGAATCATTCAAAAGGATCTAAAATGTGGAGTACAGGTATCAACCGCAAACACCGTGTGGACTGGCTTGATCAAAGAATATCCAGTAATGTTGTGCAGCCAGTTCGAGCAGAAACTCGTAGACAAGGTGGAATTCCCAGCACTAGTCCAACTCAAAATGGATGGTATGCGGTTCAACGCAATCGTTCGGGGTGGCAAGGTGGAGTATCGCTCTCGCAATGGCAAAGAAATTCAACTACTAGGAAACCTCGATGATGAATTTATTGAACTGGCTGGGGATGTTGATTGTGTGTTCGATGGCGAGTTACTCGTGGTATCTAACGGTAACATTATGGATCGCCAAACTGGAAATGGAATCCTCAACAAAGCAAACAAAGGTACAATCACTGCTGGAGAGGCTTCTCTTGTCCAAGCCACAGTTTGGGACATCATTCCTTATCTCTATTTTGTTGACGGTAATTGCCCTGTCCCATACGGGAAACGTTTTCAGTCACTGAACTCTTTGATCAACAAATACGAACCTACACGTGTTAAGAGTGTTGCTTCTTGGGAAGTTAAGAACTATGATGACGCAAATGACTTGTTCCAAGAACTATTGGCTCGTGGTGAAGAAGGTATTATCCTGAAAGACAAACGTGGCATTTGGGAGGACAAACGTGCGAAACACCAAATCAAATTTAAGGGTGAACTTGAGTGTGACCTCGAAATTGTTGCAGTGGAAGAGGGCACTGGTAAGTATGCTGGTAAACTCGGCGCAGTGGTATGTCGTTCGCGACCCACGGACGGGATCGCTCTTACCGTCAATGTTGGTTCTGGTTTTAATGATGCTCATCGAGATAACCTTTGGGCTATTCGCGATCAGCTGGTTGGTAAAATTGTTGCAGTAAAATATAACATGCGCAGTAAAAATAAAGCTGGTGAAGAATCTTTGTTCCTCCCAATCTTTATTGAAGTTCGCGATGACAAAGATGTAGCCGATGAGTTGAAGGATATCAAATGAGTGAAGAGATTAAAAATCTAGTTCAGTTTTTTGCTGAGCGTATCTATCAAATTCAATTTGTAGATATCCCTAATGGTACCAAGAACTCTGCGGTTGATAAAGACGCAAGGATTATCTCTGACTTCTTGGCTACTGGTCAAACGAAGGTTACGCACAGTACAAACTTTGTTTTGAAACACACAAAGATGTGGAGTGTACAAGCAATCAAGAAGTACAAAACACTGGAAGGTTCTCATAGTCGTCGTTGCTCTACTCAGTATAGTGGTGCCAACTTTACTATTGAGCACGAGTATCCTCTTGGTATCATGAAGAAGATGGTACAAGAAAAGAAGTTTAAAAGCGCAGATGCTATTGTAAAGTATATGAAGAAGTATGGTGTACCTGTTATTGTTACGCTAGAAGAAGACGCTAAGTTGCGTTCTATTTGCCGTACTGCTAATTCTTTCAAGGAAGCTGAAGACCGCTACAAGAAAGCTGGAATTGTTATTAAACAATTCTCTGGAGTTGATGATGAATAAGATGTATGTGATGGTAGGTGTACCAGGATCTGGTAAATCTACTTGGATTAAAAACCAAAAGTGGGCAAGGGATATCCCTATTGTATCCACTGATAAGTTCGTTGAAGATTATGCAGAGAAGCAAGGTAAAACCTACTCTGAGGTCTTCGAAGAATATATGCCTATCGCTGTTAAGTTGATGGCCAACCAAGTCTTGATTTGTCAAGCGAATAAAAAAGATTTGATTTGGGATCAAACTTCAACTACAATTGCTACACGTGCTAAGAAATTGCGTATGTTGCCTGAGTATTACAAGATTGCAGTGGTGTTTAAGACTCCACCAGCAGACGAGTTAATGGTTAGGTTAGCATCACGCCCAGGAAAGACTATCCCTTTGGATGTGGTAGCTAATATGAAAGCACAATTGGAAGCTGAACCGCCGACTCTTGAAGAAGGCTTTGATGAAATTTGGTATGCGGAGTGAATATGACTTACGATGAATTTGAAAACAAAATGGCTGAGAAGTATCCTCGCTATTGTGGTGACCATGCTCACTTCGGTGGCTATGCTATCGGCGAAGGATGGTATCCTATTATTGAACAATTGGTTGCTGAGATTGACCACTATACTAAGTGGAAACGAGAGTCACGGGCACGTGATATCTTACGGTATCGTGCTGCAAAGAGAGGTCGAGATGCACTGATCCGTTGGATGGCTGGTAATAGAGAGATTAAATCTCCAAGCGATTGGATTATCCAGCGGTGCGATGAGATCCTAGAAAATGGTATCGAAAACCTTACCATCACCCCAAAAGTTGAGTGGGTTCATATCGAACAGATCAAAGAGAAGTTCGGTGGACTTCGTTTCTACTACTACGGTGGCGATGAACATATTCATGGTATGGTTCGTATGGCTGAACTATGGGCAGGACATACCTGCGAGAAATGTGGTAACAAAGGAACTCGGCGCCAAGGTGGTTGGGTTCGTACCCTATGCGATACTCACGAAGCTGAGTATCAAGAACGTAACAAAAATATGAGAAGTGAAGATGAGTGAATATAATCCTGATAAGTGGGTGATGTTGAAGTTTGATCATAACGGAGAACTCATCTACAAAATCCTTGCTACTTTCTATGGTGGCTATACAACTGGTGATAGTTGGAAACTGAATAGTGGTTGCACTAAGATCGAAGAAGACGGTCAGTGCTATCTTTTCCATGGTTCAAGTGGTAGCGTGTACCGTTGCCATAAGAATGCGTATGGTATGGGTGGTTACACTTCTGGCGTCTATGCCAGCTTTCAAAAGACGGTTGAAGAAGCCGACGGTGTTACTATGGAATTGATGCCTGCTGATACTAATTTTATGGAGTTACATTATGAGTGAACGTTGGATTGCTACTGTTGAAGAAGACGATGCTGGTAACCAGTATATTCCTTTCACTGATGAACAGCTAGAGGCTGCTGGTTGGAAAGAAGGCGACACCATCGAGTGGAAAGATAACGGCGATGGTTCTTGGACTCTTTCTAAGAAGGAAGAATTTGAATGGGTATTAGTTGAAGCTGTTCAACAATTCCGTATGCGTTACATGGTTCAAGTTCCAAAGGGTAAATCTGAATGGGCACTTGATACTGTAACTTGTCAAGAAGCCAAAGAGTTCTCTCAATATAACATTGGTGAAACTATCGTAAGTCATCGTGTTGTCACTGAAGACGAAGCTATTGAGATTTGCGATATTGATAATGACTATACTAAGTCTTGGAATAAAGAACAAAAGTTAAAATCGTTCTTTACCAAGGACGGAGAAAAGGTAGATCTATAATGTTTATGTTTGACGTCGAAACCCTTGGCGTTGAGTCTAACGCAGTCGTTTTATCGGCTGCGTTAGTTCATTTTGAGCCAGGTAAAAATCAATCATACCAAGACTTACTTGACGAGGCTTGCTATGTAAAGTTTAAAGCTAAAGAACAACTTGATGCAAAGCGCACAGTTGACCTCAGTACTCTTGAGTGGTGGAAGAACCAACACGAATACATCCGTGGTTGTGCGTTGGAACCATCAGCGGCAGACTTAACAGTTCAAGAAGCATTTACATATATGCATAATTGGCTGAATAAGTTTCCAAATTATCAAAAACAAACTATGTGGGCACGAGGTAGCCTTGACCAGATGGTCATTGACAGCCTCGCACATAAGTTTGACCTCCAACCACTGACAGGGTATAATATGTGGAGAGACGTAAGAACTGCTGTCGATATTCTCTATGGTACAACCAATGGTTATACCGAAGTTGTATATCCTGGGTTCGAACGAGCCGCAGTGATCAAGCATCATCCAGTCCACGATTGTGCTTTGGACGCAATGATGCTAATGTATGGAAAACAAGTTTAATGGAATTTTACACTAACGTTGTTCAAGCTGGAGACAAGATTCTAGTTCGTGGTTACGAAAATGGAAGACAGTACCAGCGTCGAATTGACTTCAGTCCAACTCTATTCGTCAACGCTAAGACCAAAACCAAGTGGCAAACTTTGGATGGTACTTACGTTGACGAAGTTCAGCCAGGAACCATCCGTGAAACTCGCGACTTTGTGAAGCGATATGACGGGGTTGCTGGCTTTGCCGTTTATGGACAAACAAACTATGCTTACCAATATCTCAGCGATACATACGACTATGATATCAACTGGGATATGGAACAGATTAAGGTATTCACCATCGACATTGAAACACGTGTTGAAGGTGGCTTCCCTGACATTCGTTCAGCCAGTGAAGAAATTACTTTGATCACTATCAAAGATCTATTCACCAAGAAGGTTATCACTTGGGGTTACTCGCCCACAGGTTCAGCTTTCGTGAACAAACGATCTGATGTGGAATATCGTAACTTTGATACAGAGATGGGTATGTTGAAAGACTTTATCATCTTTTGGCAAGGTAACTATCCTGACGTCATCACTGGTTGGAACACCGACTTCTTCGACGTACCATATCTGATCAAACGTCTTACACGTGAACTTGGCGAATCCCTAGCCAAGAAGATTTCACCATGGGGTATGATTACTGAACGCAACACGTTCATTAAAGGTAATGAAGAACTTCACTTTGATATTTCTGGCATTGCTCAGCTTGATTATCTCGAGTTGTACAAAAAATATACTTACTCCAAGCAAGAGTCCTACCGACTGGACTATATCGCAGAGCAGGAACTAGGCGATCGCAAGAAAGAAAACCCAGGAGAAACCTTCCGTGACTTCTACATGGATCACTGGCAGACTTTCGTAGAGTATAACATCCACGACGTTGAACTGGTCGACAAACTTGAAGACAAAATGCGTCTGTTGGAACTCCACTTGACCATGGCATACCAAGCCAAGATCAACTATGAAGATGTTTACTCGCAGGTTCGTATGTGGGATGCTATCATTTACAACCACCTTCGTAAGAAGGGTATCGTTATTCCAATGAAGACTGGTGGCTCCAAGAGCGAACAGTTTGAAGGCGCATTCGTTAAGGATCCCTTGGTTGGTCAGCATAAGTGGGTTGCTTCTTTTGACTTGAACTCACTATATCCTCACTTGATCATGCAGTACAATATCTCACCAGAGACACTCACACACGAGAAGATCCCTTGTACTGTTGAGAAACTATTGAACCGTGAAATTGATACAACGTATCTAAAACAGCGTGACCTTTCTATGACTGCCAATGGTTGGTGTTATCGTCGGGACATCAAAGGGTTTATGCCTGAATTGATGGAACAGATGTATGCGAACCGTTCAAAGTTCAAGAAGCAGATGCTTGGTGTTCAACAGAAGTACGAACATGACAAGAAGAACAACGACCTTCGCAAAGAGATCAGCCGTCTTAATAACCTACAAATGGCTATGAAGATTGCTTTGAACTCAGCTTATGGTGCCATGGGTAATGCATACTTCCGCTATTTCGATATTCGTATGGCTGAGGGTATTACAACTTCTGGTCAGTTGTCTATTCAGTGGATGGCTAATGAGTTCAACCGTTATCTGAACAAGATCCTGAAGACCGAAGGTAAAGACTTTGTTATTGCGATTGACACCGACTCAATCTATTTGACCATGGAAGAGTTGGTTGAACACTTCGCTGGTGACAAAGATGACGAAGGTAAGATCCGTTACATGGATAAGGTCTGTGAAGATATCTTCCAACCATTCATTGATAACACTTATCAAAAGCTGGCTGAATACATGAACGCTTATTCTCAGAAGATGATTATGAAGCGCGAAGTTTTGGCTGACAAAGGTATTTGGATCGCCAAGAAGAACTATGTTCTTAACGTGCACAACTCTGAAGGTGTTCAGTACGCAACTCCCAAACTGAAGGTTCTTGGTTTGGCTATGGTACGTTCTTCAACCCCATCAGTTATTCGTGAAGAGTTGAAACACTCCGTGCGAGTTATCCTTGATGGTGATGAAAAGAAAACTCAGAAATACATCGCTGATTATAAAGCAATGTTCAATCAATTCTCTCCAGCAGAGATTGCATTCCCTCGTGGTGTGTCTGGTTTGAAGCAATATGCAGGTTCTCCGATTTATCAGAAGGGTACACCAATTCACGTTCGTGCTGCTCTCCTATATAATCACTACGTGAAGAAACTAGGTATCGACAAAAAGTACCAATATATCCGCGAAGGTGACAAGATTAAATTCGTTTACTTGCGAACACCCAACCCATATCACGAAAACGTAATCGCATTCCTGACTGAACTCCCTAAAGAGTTTGGATTGGAACAGTTCATTGATTACGACACACAATTTGACAAGACATTTGTAGAACCGTTAAAAACAATTATTGAACCGTTGAACTGGAAAGCCGAGGAAGTATCCTCGCTTGAAGACTTCTTCGGATAAAGACACAGGAGAATATATGAAACTATTAAAATTTTACGCTGAGTGGTGCCAGCCTTGCAAAATGCAATCACAAATTATCCAACGAGCTGGCGATAAGATTAAAACCGAAATTGAAGACGTTGACATTGACAACAACTTGATGATGGCACAAGAATACAAAATCCGTTCTGTACCGACTATGGTATTGATTGAACGTGATGGTACTGAAGTCAAACGTCACGTTGGTGTTTTAAACGAAGCTCAATTGGTAGAATTTTTAGGAGAGTGATATGAGTATTTTAGAAAAGCTAAAGAAGAACTCTACAATTAAGGATACTGCTATCCTTGCAGGTTCTAAGTTCTTCACTAAGAAGGATATGATTCCTACTTCAATCCCAGTTATCAACGTTGCGTTGTCTGGTCGATTCGATGGTGGTTTGACACCAGGACTTACTATGTGGGCTGGACCAAGTAAGCACTTCAAGACTGCGTTCAGCTTACTTATGGCAAAGGCATACCTTGACAAATACGAAGATGGAGTGGTGTTATTTTACGACAGCGAGTTTGGTACTCCTCAGTCTTACTTTGATGCCTTCGGTATTGATACTGATCGTGTATTACATACGCCAATCACTGACGTAGAACAATTGAAGTTCGACATCATGCAACAGTTGAATAACATCGAGCGTGGTGAGCGAGTGATTATCGTTATTGACTCTATCGGTAACTTGGCTTCTAAGAAAGAAGTTGAAGATGCATTGGATGGTAAGTCAGTTGCCGATATGTCCCGTGCTAAACAAATGAAGTCGTTGTTCCGTATGGTAACTCCGCACTTGACCCTGAAAGATATTCCTTGTGTAGTTGTTAACCACACCTACAAAGAGATTGGTTTGTATCCTAAAGACATCGTTGGTGGTGGTACAGGTTCATACTACTCTGCGGATAACATCTTTATCTTGGGTCGTCAACAAGAAAAAGAAGGTACTGAGGTTGTTGGTTATAACTTTATTATCAACGTTGAGAAATCTCGCTATGTTAAAGAAAAATCTAAAATCCCTGTTTCCGTATCTTTCGATGGCGGTATTAGCAAGTGGAGCGGTCTACTTGATCTTGCACTTGAGTCCGGACATGTGGTCAAGCCTAGCAATGGTTGGTATTCAAAGGTAGATGAAGACGGTGTAATCGGCGATAAGAAATATCGTTTGAAAGAAACTGAAACCAAAGACTTCTGGATGCCTATCCTGCAACAAAAATCTTTCTATGAGTTTGTCAAGAACAAATACTCTGTTGGTCAAGTTGACATGGTTAAGGATGAAGACATTGATGCTGAACTTGCAGCTATGGATCACGAAGAATGATTAAGCAGTACGAACTCTTAGACGAAGAAAACAATGGAAACCAGTTAATACAATTGACTTCCAGTGAGTATTCGGGTATAATTTATACTTACGGTAGAGTTCGACTGCTTGAAGAAGATGACCAACTGCGTGTTCAATTTGAATATGATATTCATGAGAACCCAGTTGGCGTTCTAGACCCAGGCAAGTTTAGAAATCACATTGGTGATATTCTAATCGACCTACTTGAAGAGAACCTATTAAAGAATAATGTAGTATATACAGGCGGAATTGATGAGAATTGAACAACAAATTCTAACCAACCTTATTAATGATGAACACTATTGCCGCAAAGTTATTCCATTCCTGAAGCGTGAGTATTTCGGTGACCGCAAAGAGTCGGTCATCATGAAAGAGATCATCGACTTCTTCAACAAATATAATAAGCCAGCAACTGCCGAAATCTTGGCAATTGAAGTTAGTAACGCCAAAGGTATTACAGATAAAGAAGTTGCCGACGTTGGTGAATATCTAAAGACCTTGGTGAGAACTCCAGTCAACGAAGATTGGTTACTTGAGTCCACTGAGAAGTTTTGTAAGGATCGAGCAGTCTATCTGGCGATCATGTCTTCAATCAAAATCTTTGAGGGTAAAGATCCTCAACATTCACAAGATGCTATTCCTCATTTGTTATCTGATGCTCTTGCCGTGTCTTTTGATAGTCACGTTGGTCACGACTACTTGGACGACTTCGCCGACCGCTATGAGTTCTACCATCGTGTCGAGGAGAAGATTCCTTTCGACCTTGATATGTTCAACAAAATCACCAAAGGTGGATTGTCCAGAAAAACTCTGAACATCGCTTTGGCTGGTACTGGTGTTGGTAAGTCTTTGTTTATGTGTCACGTTGCAGCTGGTGCTTTGACTGCTGGTCGTAACGTTCTTTACATTACTATGGAAATGTCGGAAGAACGTATCGCTGAACGTATCGACGCAAACCTTTTGAACTTGACCATGGATGAGTTGAAGGTTGTTGATAAAGACATCTTCGAAACTCGTATCGAGAAACTGAAGAAGAAAACACAGGGTAAACTGATCGTCAAAGAATACCCAACTGCTTCTGCACACGCTGGTCACTTCCGTGCCTTGCTTGAAGAACTAAAACTCAAACGTGAGTTTGTTCCAGATATCGTCTTTATAGACTATCTAAATATTTGTTCCTCTCAGAGGATGAAAGCTGGTGCCAATGTTAATTCGTATACATTCGTAAAAGCGATCGCAGAAGAGCTTCGTGGTTTGGCTGTTGAATATAATGTACCAATTGTTTCCGCAACACAAACTACACGTTCTGGTTTTGCTAACTCAGACCCAGGACTTGAAGATACTTCTGAATCGTTTGGTTTGCCTGCTACCGCTGACTTTATGTTTGCGTTAGTATCAAGTGAAGAACTGGAAAACCTAAACCAGATTATCGTTAAGCAGTTGAAGAATCGTTACAACGATCCTAACTATTACAAACGATTCGTGGTTGGTATTGACAGAAGTAAAATGAAATTATATGATGTTGAAGCATCTGCACAAGAAGGTTTGGCTGACTCTGGACAAGTTAAAGATGATAAACCATTATTTGATAAAAGTGGTTTTGGACAGAGAATGCAGTCAGAACAGTTTAGCGGATTTAAATTTTAAGGAGTGAGGTATGGTTAAGGTTATTGTAGCAAAACAGAAATACGATTGTAAGCATTTACTTGGTCAATTTGTCGATGAAAATCATTATGACGTATTGATTGAGGAAGACTGCGATGTTTATGCTCCAGCAAATTGTGACTTAGGAACACAAGCATCTTGTACAAGTGATTGTAACACTTGCGATAAAGGTACTGATGAGAAGAAGATTATCTTCAAGTTCCGTAAGAACTACTTCAGCAAAGAAGAGCAAGATGCTGCATACCAAGGTCTGCGCGAAGCTGCGGTTGAATCTCAAAACCGAGGACTTGCTGCTGGACCACGTGGTGGCAAACTACAAAACCGTGACTGGGTCACTCCCTTCCAAGAAGCAGTTGTTGACTATTACTCCAACCCTTCCGCTAACCTGACTGGTGAAGATCCTATCGAAGAAATTCGTATCCAAACTAAGAGTCAAGATTCCACTCGTGGTATCGTGTGGCGCTTGGAAAAGGTCAAAGCGTCTAACTTTGTGTTTGACGAATGGCTCGAGAAGATGAAAACTTCTACTGTTGACGAACAGATTGAATCAGCACGTTGGGTTGCTAAAGAACTTATCTCTGATACAACTTATGCTAACACCGTAAACTCTGGCATCGCTGGTTGGTTTGACCGCTATCCACGTATCCCTTATGGTCGTGCGACTGCTTACACTAAGAACAACCCAGAGAAGTTTGCGATGGCTTATCCATTCCTACAAACTCTTGCTAAGGGCTTCAAGGATCTATTGCCATGGCGTTATGGTAATCAAATGAAAGCAGCTGAGAAGTTGGATAAACGTTTCTTGGTTCCAGGAACTCCGTTCACAACTATAACTGTTAACAAGACTTTCCGTACAGCTGCTCACTATGACGCTGGCGACTTGGATACTGGCTTGTCTAACCTTTTGGTTCTTTCTAACGGTGGTAATTACACTGGTGGTTATTTGATTGCTCCAGAGTATCGTGTTGCTGTCAACGTTCGTCCTGGCGACTTGCTGTTGATTAACAATCACGAAGTCTTGCACGGTAACACTCCAATCGTATTGGGTGATGACCAAGCTGAGCGTATTTCCCTCGTATGTTACTTCCGCGAGAAGATGATGGAGTTGGGTTCATATGAATATGAACAAGCCAGATTCGAGTATGTTGAATCACGTCGTCTTAACAAAGAGCATCCACTATGGCGTCCTCTTTGGAACGGTGTTAGCGAAGGTATGTGGGAACAAAAAGAGTGGTATGAGTTCTGCGAAAAGAAAGTCGGCTCAGAAGAACTATACAAGATGCACCCTAAAGCTAACGCAGGCTCGTTAGAGGAGTTCTTTGGATAATGTGTGCTGTAATTGGAGCAGTATTAAGAAGTCCTTCGCTGAAGGACTTTGAGGCTATCAAGCGTGTGTTCCTTGAATCTAAAATTCGAGGAATGCATGCTACTGGTATATCCTTTCTACCTCACTGGAGTAACAAGGTTGTAACGATCAAAGAAGATATTCCAGCTGACAAGTTTATTGAAGTTCATATGCACAACGATAACTTCAAAGACTTTAGATCGGAAGAGCGTCGTGTAGGGAAAGAGTGTGCCGCTAT